>Ga0207841_1000355_pt1 | contig 13393 bp, 15 predicted proteins | sample HigsolmetaGSP18D_FD_184846 | JGI IMG/M metagenome (GOLD analysis project Ga0207841, IMG submission 184846) | High solid enriched microbial communities from the Joint BioEnergy Institute, USA - SP1-8-D (SPAdes) | ecosystem: Engineered > Bioreactor > SSF (Solid state fermentation) > Aerobic >... | reverse complement strand
AATCCGGCCGGACATTTCACCGCCGTCGATGCCGACGCGGCGCAGATCGCGCGGGCGCGCGGCATTGCCGAGCGCGCGGGCCTGGCCAATCTCGAATTCGTGCACGCGGACCTGCGCGACTTCGCCAGTGCTGCGCACGGCGCGTTCGACTTCATCGTCTGCCACGGGGTCTGGGCCTGGGTGTCGGACGCGGTGCGCGCGGCGATCGTCTCGACGGTCGCACGGCAGCTCGCACCCGGCGGCATCGCCGCGATCGGCTACATGAGCCATCCGGGCGCCTCCCAGCTGCAGGCCGCGCAACGCCTGCTGCACGAGGCCGCGCGCCATCTCGAAGGTGACGCCACCACACGCATGACGACCGCGCTGGCGCTGCTGCGCGATCTGGCCGATGGCGGCGCCGGGCTGTTCGCCGAGCATCCCGGCGCGTTGCGCCAACTCGAGGCGATGGAACGCGAGACGCCCGGCTATCTGGTGCACGAGTTCGGAGGTGCGCACTGGCAGCCGCAGCACGCCGCAGACGTGATCCGCACGTTCGCCGACGCCGGCTGCGGCTTCGTCGGCAGCGCCACGCCGATCGAGAACGTCGATGCGCTGTCGGTGCCCGCCGCGCTGCAGGCACGCCTGCGCAGCCTGCCGCCGGGTCCGCTGGCCGAGACCGCGCGCGACATCGCGCGCAACCAGAGCCTGCGCCGCGACCTGTTCCAGAAGGACGCGCGCCGGCTCGACGATGCCGCGCATCTCGCGGCGCTCGATGCGCTGGTGTTCGCCGCCCTGCCCGGGGCGCCCGCCACGCTCGACGACGATCTGCGTTTCGCCACGCGCATCGGGCCGGTCCACGGACCGCGCGAGCTGTGCGCGCCCGTGCTCGCACGCCTTGCGCAGGCGCCTGCGCAGTTCGCGCAGCTGCGCACGCTGGCGCCGTTTCACGCCGCGCCCGGCCTGCTCAACCAGACGCTGCAGGCGCTGACCTGGGCCGGACTGGTCCACGCCTGCGTGCCGACACCGGGCGGCGACGCCCCGGCCGATGCGTTGTCGCGCCAACTCGCCGCCCTGCCCGCCGTGCCTGCGCTGGCGCTCATGCCCGCGATCGGGTCCGCCACGTACCGGCAGATGCCCACGTGAGGCGTGCCTTCGACCTTCCCGTTTCCGATGCTGTTTCCTGCCGGCGATACGGAACGCCGGTTCAACCCAAGCTCCAGGAGTTCGTCATGCACATGCTGTCCCCGCGTCGACTGCGGCTCGCCGCGCTTTCCCTCGCCCTGTGCGCCGCCGTCGGCGCCGCCGGTGCACAGGGCTTCGGCCAGCCGGCCATCGACTTCAAGGGCGCCGTGCGCGCCGCCAGTGCGGTGATCAAGGCCGGCGACACGGTGGAACTCAACGGCAGCGGCTTCCAGCCGGGCCAGTCGGTGACGCTGCTGCGCGGCGAGACCGTGCTCAACGCCCAGCCCTGGACCGCCGATGCCGAAGGCCGCTTCAAGGGCACCGTGCAGATTCCCGCCGACGCGGTGACCGGTCGTCACCCCGTCGTCGTCCGGGCCGCCAACCCGGATGCCGCCGTCGTGTTCGACCTGAAGATTTCCAGGGACATCCCGCTCTCGGGCGAAGCCCGCTATGACGTGGCCACCAACAAGCTCGTCCAGGGCCTGTACCAGGTCGCCTACAGCGAGAAGTCGAACGCACTGTTCGTGACCGCCGCCGTCGGCCGGCCGCCGGTCAGCCAGTCGGAGCTGCTCAAGCTCGATCCCGACACCCTGGACATCACCGCGCGCGCCACGCCGGCGCAGGTCGAAGGCCAGAGCGACGGCCGCGTGTACGCGGTCTACGGCGTGGCGGTCGACGACGTCAACGGCAACGTCTGGGTCACCAACACGCGCGACGACACGGTGGCAGTGTACCGCCAGTCCGACCTGTCGCTGGTCAAGCAGTTCGAGAAGGGCGTGCTGCCGCACGGTCGCGACCTGGTCGTCGACACCAAGGACAACCGCGTCTGGGCCAGCGGCTTCGGCGGCGGCAAGTTCGTGGCGTTCGATGCGACCACGCTCGAGCTGGTGCAGGACCTGACCGTCGCATCGGAAGTGCGCGGCGAGGAGTTCGGCCCGATGGCACTCACGCTGGATCGCGCTGCCGGCAAACTCTATTCGGTGGGCCTGTCCACGGGCGAAGTCGTCGTGCTCGACGGTGCGACCGGAAAGGTCGACAGGATGTTCCGCTTCCCGTCGATCAACGGCGGCATCGGCGTCGCGATCGATCCCGAAGGCCGTCGCCTCTACGTCGCCGCGCAGGGCAGCGACAACCTGGTGATCGCCAACGCCGACACCGGCGAAGTGCTGCACGATGTCTATGTCGGCGCGGGCGCGGTGTACGTGGCGTTCGATCCGCACAGCAAGCTGGCCTATGTCGCGAGCCGCGGTGCGGGCACGATCACCGCAGTGGACGCGAACGGCAACATCGTCGCCAATCTCGATGGCGGCACCTTCCCCAACCACGTCCTGCCAACCGGCGACGGCACCATCTACGCCGTCAACAAGTCGCGCGGCGCGGAAGACGTGGACGGTGACCAGATCCGTCGGATCACGCCCAAGGCCGACTGACGAACCGCTGTAAAATAGGCCGCCTGCGGCGGCCGGACCTCGGTCCGGCCGCTGTCTTTTCCGCCCATGGAACCGAAGATGTCCGACCGTCGCGTTCGCGCCCTGCTGCCCCTCGCCCTCGCCTGCGCGCTCGCCGCGTGCGCGCCTTCGACGCCGGCGCCCGCCGACGCTGCCGGCGCCGACACCACACCCGCGCAAACGACCGATGCCGCACTGCCGGATGGCTGGCAGCACGTCGCCGGCACCGACATTCCGCGCGTCGACCGATCGCCGCAGGACCTGCCGGTCACCGTGCAGTCCGACGACGGCGTCGAGGTGACGGTCACCGACACCGCGCGCACCATCGTCGGCAACGACGACATCGTGATGGTCATGGATGCGCTGGGCCTGTCGGACCAGGTCTTCGCCGCGCCGACCAATGCGGTGACGCAGACCGGGCGCGATGCACGGCACCACTTCCTGTTCAACCGCACCACCGGCGTCGAAGGCATCCTCAGCCTCGACGGCACGCTGTTCGTCGGCAACAGCCTGCGCCGCCACGGCAAGCTCGCGCAGCCGCTGCGCGATGCGGGCCTGCCGCTGGTGATCGTCGACGAGCTGCAGCCGATTCCGGACAAGGTGCGCAAGCTCGCGACCGTGTTCGGCCACGCCGACGAGGGCGAGCAGCTCGCCACCCAGGTGCAGCAGCAGCTCGACGAGGCCGCGCGCATCGCCGGCACCCATGCGCGCAAGCCGCGCGTGATCCACATCTCGGCCACCGGTGGCGGCGGCTCGCCGACCGTCGGCGGCGCCGACACCGCGGCGGCGGGCGTCATCCGTCTCGCGGGCGGCCTCAATGTCGGCGACGAAGCCAAGGTCGCCAACTATTCGCAGCTCAGCAACGAAGGCATCGTCGCGGTCGAACCGGAGGTGATCCTCGTCAGCGAGGACGACCTGCGCGTGTTCGGCGGCGCCGACGGCCTGTGGAAGGCCTATCCCTCGCTCAGGCAGACGCCGGCCGGCCTGGCGAACCGCGTCTGGGTGATGCCCGACACGCAGCTCAAGGTCAGCAGCATCGGCGGCGGCACCGGCGCGGTCGCGCTGGCGCAGGCGCTGGCGACGCTGGCCGCCGAACTCGACGCCGCGCCGGGCGCATGACCGCAGGCGCCACCGCGCCGCGACGCAGCGGTCTGGTCCGGCGACCGCCTGGCGGACTGCTATTCGTCGGCATGCTGGCCCTGCTGGTCGTGGTGATCGTGCTGTCGTTCGGCATCGGGCCGCTGCGCATTCCGCCCGGCGACGTGGTGCACGTGATCGCGCACAAGCTGGGCCTCGTCGATGCGGGCGCGCTGACGCAGCGCGACATTTCCGTGGTCTGGAACCTGCGCGTGCCGCGGGCGCTGCTGGCGGTGATCGTTGGCGCGTCGCTGGCGATGGCCGGCGCGGGCCTGCAGGGCCTGTTCGGCAATCCGCTGGCCGATCCCGGCATCGTCGGCGTGACCCATGGCGCCGCGCTCGGCGCGGTGTCGGCGATCGTGCTCGGCGCGACCGCGCTCGGCGCCTGGACCATCCCGGTGGCGGCCTTCCTCGGCGGCGCGGCGACGACCACGCTGATCTATCTGCTCGCGCGTCCCGATCGCGGCAGCGGCACCGCGACCCTGCTGCTGGTCGGCATCGCGATCGCAGCGGCGTGCTCGGCGGCGATCGGCTTCTTCACCTACATCGCCAACGCCGACGAACTGCAGTCGCTGGTGTTCTGGCAGATGGGCTCGCTGGCGATGGCCAACTGGAATTCGATGCTCGCCGCGCTGCCTGCATTCGTGCTCGGCACCGTCGCATTGCGCGCGCTGGCGACGCCGCTGGACATGCTCGCGCTCGGCGAGCGCCAGGCCCAGCACATCGGCCTGGACGTCAAGCGCGCGCGGCTGATGCTGATCGCGGTCTGCGCGCTGCTGGTCGGCTCGGCGGTCGCGTTCGCCGGCGTCGTCGGTTTCGTCGGCCTCGTGGTGCCGCATTTCGTGCGCCTGCTGGCCGGTCCCGGCCATCGCTGGCTGGTGCCGCTGTCGGCGGTCTGCGGCGGCCTGCTGATCGTCATCGCAGACACGGCCGCGCGCAGCCTCGACCCGCCGTCGGAGATCCCGCTGGGCCTGTTCTCGGCCGCGCTCGGCGCGCCGTTCTTCCTGTGGCTGGTGCTGCGCCGCAAGGGCGCCGCATGAGCACGGACACGCCCGACGCCGCGCAGGACGTGCTCGCGCTCGACGGCGTGACCGTGCGCATCGACGGCCGCGCGATTCTCGACGCGATCGACCTGCGCTTCGCGCGCGGCACGCTGACCGCACTGGTCGGCCCGAACGGCGCCGGCAAGTCGACGCTGCTCGCGGTGGCCAGTGGCGATCTCGCACCGGCCGCCGGCCGCGTGCGTCTGTCGGGCGCCGAACTGCGCGACTGGAAAGCGCGTCCGCTGGCACGCGAGCGCAGCGTGCTGCCGCAGGACCACGCCGTGCGTTTCGGTTTCAGCGTGCGCGAGGTCGTCGCAATGGGCCGACTGCCGCACCCGCCGGCGCCGGTCGAGGACGCGCGCATCGTCGATGCCTCGCTGGCCGCGGCCGACGTGACCCATCTCGCCCCGCGCGACGTGCAGACCCTGTCCGGCGGCGAGGCCTCGCGCACCGCGTTCGCGCGCGTGCTCGCGCAGACCACGCCGGTCGTGTTCCTCGACGAACCCACCGCCGCGCTCGACCTGCAGCACCAGGAAGCCGTGCTGCGCATCGCCCGCGGCCTCGCCGACGACGGCGCCTGCGTGATCGTCGTGCTGCACGACCTCAACCTCGCCGCCGGCCATGCCGACCGCATCGTCATGCTGCACGGGGGGCGCATCGCCGCCGACGGCAGTCCGCGCCAGGTCCTGACGCAGGCGACGATCGAACGCGTCTACGCGCAGCCGGTGCTGGTGCTCGAGCACCCGACCCGCGGCGTGCCACTGGTGGTCAGCGACGATCCGCGCTCGGCGAATTGAGTTCACCCTAAGTGCGCGATCCTGATGATCGCGAACCATTCAGTTCCGGTCGCGCGGCGCATTTCGCCATGCACCAGCACGTGACGGCATGCGTCTCCCGGCTACGCCAGCCCGCAGAATCCAGAGCCCCTCTCCCTCCGGGAGAGGCGTTGGGGTGAGGGTGTTCCTCGCGATCCGGCGTCCGATCCCGCGGCGCCCGCCGCACTTGGCGTCTGCCGCCCTGCGGCGCATCATCAGGCCATATCCGCGTGACACCACGCATCCCCGGAGACCCGCGATGTCCACTTCCGCCGGCTCCACCATCATCCCCTGCCTGCGCTACGACGACGCCCCGCGCATGATCGACTGGCTGTGCAACGCCTTCGGTTTCGAAGCGCAGGCCGTCCACGCCGATGGCGACACCGTCCACCACGCGCAACTGGTGTTCGGCCGCGGCATGCTGATGCTCGGCTCGACGCAGCGCGGCAGCGACTGGGGCGCGCTGATCACCCGGCCGCGTGACATCGGCGGCCGCACCACGCAGAGCCCGTGCGTCGTCGTTGCAGACGTCGACGCGCACTACGCGAACGCGAAGGCGAACGGCGCCGTCATCGTGCAGGACATCGCCGACCAGCCCTATGGCGGACGCGGTTACTCCTGTCGCGACCCGGAAGGCCACCTGTGGTGGTTCGGCAGCTACGACCCGTGGGCCGCGTGAGGAATCCCTAGGATGGGTAGAGCACAGCGAAACCCATCATCGCCGCGATCACGCGATGGGCGTCGCTGCGCTCTACCCATCCTGCAACGGGGCGATCAGGTCCCGCGCAAACGCGCCACGACCGGCGCCACCTGCGCCTGACGCCCGAGCGACTCGCCCACGTCCGCCAGGCGCTGCGCCAGCACCTCGGCCTCGTCGGCGCGCAGCGTGGCGTGGCCGACCTTGCGACCCGCGCGCGGCTGCTTGCCGTAGTCGTGCCAGTGTCCACCCGGCGTCGACAGCATCGCCGTCGGATCGGGCATCTCGCCGATCCAGTTGAGCATGCAGGCCACGCCGCGCACGGCCGTGTCGCCGAGCGGCAGCCCCAGCACCGCACGCAGATGGTTCTGGAACTGCGAGGTCTCGCTGCCTTCGATCGTCCAGTGCCCGGAGTTGTGCACGCGCGGCGCGAGCTCATTGGCCAGCAGCTCACCGTCGCGGCAGAACAGTTCCAGCGCGAACACGCCCACGTAGCCGAGGCGCTCGGCGATCGCACGCGCGTGCGACATCGCGGTCGTGTGCAGCGACGCATCGACCCGCGCCGGCGCCAGGCTCGCCGACAGCACGCCGTCGACATGCCAGTTCTCGGTCAACGGCCAGGCGCGGAACTCGCCATCGCGGCCGCGCACGGCCACCACGCTGAGCTCGCGCTGGAACGCGACGAAGCCTTCGAGGATCAACCCGACGCTCGAGGCCTGTGCGCCGAGCGCATCCCAGGCCGCGTCGACATCGGCCGGCGACTTGATCCGGAACTGGCCCTTGCCGTCGTAGCCCAGCCGCCGCGTCTTGAGGATGCAGGGCGTGCCGATGCGTGCAACGGCCGCGTCCAGCGCCGCACGCGTCGGCACGTCGGCGAAATCCGGCACCGGAATGTCGAGTTCGCGGAACAGCGTCTTCTCCGCCAACCGGTCCTGGGTCAGCGCGAGCGCGCCGGGGTTGGGAAACACCGGCACGCGTTCGGCGAGCCACCGCGCGCTCTCGGCCGGTACGTTCTCGAAATCGAAGGTCGCCACATCGACCCTGCCGGCGAACTCGGCGAGCGCCGTCTCGTCGCGATAGTCGCCGACCAGCAGCGGCGCGAACTGGCCCGCGCAGGCGTCGGTCGCCGTGTCCATGACCAGAAAGCGCAGGCCCAAGGGCGCGCCCGACAGCGCGAGCATGCGGGCGAGCTGGCCGCCTCCGAGAATTCCAACGGTGGTCATGCGTGTATCCGATCGAGCCATACTGAAGCCCTCCCCCGCTGGCGGGGGAAGGAGAACACAGGCGCGCCAGTCCCGAAGCTCATCGCCGCGGGTCGTCGTTGCGGGTGACCTCGTCGGTCTGGCGCATCCGGAAATCGGCCAGCGCCGCCGCGACCACGGCATCGTCGGATGCCAGCATCGCCGCGGCGAACAGCGCGGCATTCGCGGCGCCCGCATTGCCGATCGCGAACGTCGCCACCGGGATGCCGGCCGGCATCTGCACGATCGACAGCAGCGAATCCATGCCGTTGAGCGCCTTGGACTGCACCGGCACGCCGAGCACGGGCACTGCGGTTTTGGACGCGAGCATGCCCGGCAGATGCGCCGCGCCACCGGCGCCGGCGATGATCGCGCGCAGGCCCCGCGACTGCGCGCTGGCGGCGTACTCGAACAGCACGTCGGGCGTGCGGTGCGCGGAGACGACACGGACCTCGTGCGGAACGCCGAGCTGCTCGAGCTTCTGCGCGGCGTGCTGCATGGTGTCCCAGTCGGATCGCGATCCCATCACGATGCCGACCCTCGGCGGAACGGAACTGGCGGTCATTGGGGGGTTCCCGGCCACAAAGACGCATTTTATCCGGGCTGGCGCCCGCGTGCGCGCACACCGTTCACGCGACGCCGGGTGCTACCCTTTTCGCCCGCTTCCACGCTTCCACAAGATCGCCCATGGACCGCAAGCTGCTCGACATTCTCGTCTGCCCCGCCAGCCGCCAGCCGCTCGCGCTGCTCGACGCGGCCGGACTCGATGCGCTCAATGCGGCCATCGCCTCGGGCAACGCGCGACGCGAGGACGGCAGCGCGCAGGCCGGTCCGGTGCGCGAGGCGCTGGTGACCCACGATCGCAAGCGCGTCTACCGCGTCGACGACGGCATTCCGGTGCTGCTGGTCGAGGAAGGCATCGCGACGGCGCAGATTCCGGATTTCCCCAGGGCATGAGCCGCGACGACCGCTTCGGAGTTCCGCACGCGGCGGTCGAGGCCAACGTCTCGGCCGCGCTGGCCGAGGACATCGGCAGCGGCGACGTCACGGCCGCATTGCTGCCCGACACCGCGGATGTCGCCTATCTGCTGTGCAAGGAAGACGCCGTCGTCTGCGGCCGGCCGTGGTTCGACGCCTGCCATCGCGCGCTCGATCCCGACGTCCGCATCGCCTGGCGCGTCGACGAAGGCGATCGCGTCACCGCCGGCACGGTGCTGGCCACGCTCGCCGGCCGCGCGCGTGCGCTGGTCAGCGCCGAGCGCACCTCGCTTAATTTCATGCAGACACTCAGCGCGACCGCGACCGTGACCGCGCGCCACGTCGCGGCCGTCGCCGGCACCGCCACCCGCATTCTCGACACCCGCAAGACCCTGCCGGGACTGCGCCTGGCGCAGAAGTACGCGGTGCGGGTCGGCGGCGGTGGCAACCACCGCATCGGGCTCTACGACACGGTGATGCTCAAGGAGAACCATGTGCGCGCGGCTGGCGGCATCGCCGCAGCCGTCGAACGCGCACGTGCACAATCTCCGGACCTGCCGCTGGTGATCGAAGTCGAGACGCTCGATGAACTGCGCGCCGCGCTCGATGCCGGGTGCACGCGCGTGCTGATCGACGACTTCGACCGCGACATGCGCCGCGAGGCCGTACGCATCGCGCGCGATGCGCCCTATGCCGGACGCGTGCCGCTGGAAGTCTCGGGCAGCGTCGATTTCGACGGCCTGCGCGCGATCGCCGAGGACGGTGTCGATTACGTGTCGATCGGCGGCCTGACCAAGCACGTCCGCGCGATCGACCTGTCGCTCAAGCTCGGGCCGCCGCCCGCCTGAAGCCCGCGCTTGCGGGGTCTCGGCGAGATGACCCTGTGGGCGCGCGCGTGCGCGCGATTCCGAGATTGCTGCAGCCACGGAACGCCTGGAATCGCGCTTCTCCGGTGCGGGAACGGGCTTGCGCGAGGCCGCCAGACTTGTATCGCGACCGCCTCACCACCACAGTGCTCGCATGCCCGACTTTCCGACGATGATCTTCGTGATGCTGGCCGCGTTCGCCGCCTTCCTGTGGTGGAGCAGTGCGCGTGCCGCCGCCGAGCGTGCCGGGCAGCTCGGGCGCGAGGCCTGCGAGCGTGCCGGCGTGCAGTGGCTCGACCAGGCCGTGCATGCCTACGCGATGCGCCTGCGCCGCGACGATTCCGGACGCTTGCGCGTCGAGCGCAGCTTCCGCTTCGAGTATTCGCAGGACGGTGTGCAGCGGCACATCGGCCAGCTGGTCCTGCGCGGCGAACAGCTCGTCGGCTTCAGCGGCCCGACCCGGCCGCAGCCGGTGTCGATCCACTGGACGAATTGAAGTCGGCGAACACGTCGCGGACCTGGAACTGCTGCGCCTGCAAGCGGCCATCGGCCGCGTTCGCCGCGTTACTTGACGACGCGCAGATGCCCGCGACGCGGTTCGCTCGGGCCGTCACCGCCCGGCGGATCCTCCGGCCCTTCACCATCATCGCCGTCCTCGACCGCGTGCAGGGCCGGCGCGCTGTCCTCGGCCGCGGCATGCGGCTCACCGGACCCACCGATCTCCTCCGGCAACGCCATGCCCTGCCCGGTTTCGCGGGCGTAGATCGCCAGCACCGCGCCCACCGGCACCAGCACCGACTGGCTGACACCACCGAAACGCGCGGAGAACCGCACGCTGTCGTTGTCCATTTCCAGACGGCCGACCGCGCGGTCAGCGATGTTGAGCACGATGCGTCCGTCCTTGACCGCATGCGCGGGCACGCGCACACCCGGCTGGCGCGCATCGACGAGGATGTGCGGCGTCATGCCGTTGTCGGCGATCCATTCGTAGAGCGCCCGCAGCAGGTACGGACGGTGGCTGGTCATCGGGGCGGGACTGTCACTCATGCGCGACAGTCTAGCCGTTCGCCCGGTCGATCATGCGTGCAGGCACGCGCGCGCGGTCAGTCCGGCAGCGCGCGCAGCTGGCGTTCCTGCGGCGTCAGGCTGCGGACGAAGCCGGGGCTGCGGAAGATACGGTTGCCGTAGTCCTCGATCGCCTTGGCACCGTCCTTGGGCAGCGGAATGTCGAGCGCCTGCAGGCGCCACACGATCGGCGCCATCGCGCAGTCGGCCAGGCTCATTTCCGGATTGAGGAAGAACTTGCTGGCCTTGAACAGCGGCACCGCCGCCGTGACCAGCTCCTTGAGGCGCTTGCGGCCCGATTCGGCCTGCGCCTTGTTGCCCATCTGGATGGCCTGCACCTGCGGCACCCAGTCGTGCTCGATGCGCAGCATCGCCAGGCGCAGGCGTGCGCGTGACAGCGGGTCGACGGGCATCAGCGGCGGATGCGGGTAGCGTTCGTCGAGGTACTCGCTGACCACGCTCGCGGCGTAGAGCACCAGCTCGCGCTCGACCAGGGTCGGCACCGAGTGGTACGGATTGAGATCGATCAGATCCTCGGGCGGGTTCTGCGCATCGACCGGGACCATGTCGTAGGTCACGCCCTTGGCCGCCAGGACCAGGCGCGCACGGTGGCACAGGACGTCGTCGACAGCGGAAAACAGCGTCAGCACGTTTCGCATGAATGCACTCACGGCCGTCGCCCGGCCTGTCCGGCAGGCTGGATTCCGCCAGCCCGGTGGACGCCGGCTGCCCCTCGCAGACGGTCGTCGCGGTTCCCCGAGTCTCGCACTTCCCCGAGCCGCCCGGCAATGGCCGGGCCGCCCGGGCGACCGCCTCGCCGCGTCAGTGGACGTCGCGCCAGTATTCCTGCTTCAGCAGCCAGGCCAGGAACGTCAGGAGGGTCAGGAACAACAGCACCCAGACGCCGAGCTGGTGACGCTTGAGCGCGGCCGGCTCGCCGACGTACTCCAGGAACGTGGTGATGTCGCGCACCGTCTGGTCGAACTGGCGTGCGTCCTGGCTGCCGGGCGTGCCCATCTCGAGATGCGCGACCACCGGCTCTCCGTTCTCGTCAGTCTCCCCGAGGACCGGGCGCTGCAGGCCCTGCATCTCCCACAGCGGGTTGGGCATCGACGCGTTCGGGAACAGCGTGTTGTTCCAGCCCAGCGGGCGGGACTCGTCGAGGTAGAACGACTTGAGGTAGGTGTAGACCCAGTCGCTCCCGCGCACGCGCGTGATCAGGCTCAGGTCCGGCGGTGCCTGGCCGAACCAGCCCGCCGCCTGCCCTGCCGGCATCGCCGAAACGATGTGCTCGCCATACGCGGCGCCCGTGAGGTTGAGGTTGTGCATCACCTCGTCCTCGGTCAGGCCCAGGTCCTCGGCCATGCGCGAGTAGCGCATGAACTTGAGCGAATGGCAGCCGGCGCAGTAGTTCATGTACAGCTGGGCGCCGCGCTGCAGCGATGCGCGGTCGCCGATGTCGGTGCCGGCCTGCTGCACGGGGCCGCCGCCAGCGGCGAACACGCCGAAGGACAGCAGCAGGCCGAGCGCGGCGGCCGCGAGGCGGAAACGGAACATGCGGGCGGAAGCGCGGTCAGTCATGGGTCGTCACCCGCTCGGGTACCGGCTTGGTCCGGTCGAGCTTGGTCCACAGCGGCATCGTGATGAAGAACGCGAAGTAGAGGAACGTCAGACCCCGGCCGATCCAGGTTTCCACCGGGTCGGTACCCGGGCCGGCGCCGATCTTGCCCAGCCAGACGAAGGACACCACCAGCACGGCGAGCATGATCTTGGTCAGTGGCCCGCGGTAGCGATGCGACTTGACCTTGCAGCGGTCCAGCCAGGGCACCAGGAACAGGATCGCGATTGCGCCGAACATCACCAGCACGCCGCTGAGCTTGTGCGGCACCACGCGCAACATCGCGTAGTACGGCGTGTAATACCAGACCGGCTTGATGTGCTCGGGGGTCACCAGCTTGTTGGCCTCGGTGAAGTTGTCGTGCTCGAGGAACCAGCCGCCGAACGCCGGGGCGAAGAAGATGATGAAGGCCGCGATGATCAGGAAGAAGCAGACGTAGAAACCGTCCTTCACCGTGTAGTACGGGTGGAACGGGATGCCGTCGGCGGGTGCGGTGGGCGACCAGCGGTTGCCCTTGGGCCCGTACTTGATCTCCACGCCGTCGGGGTTGTTCGAGCCCACTTCGTGCAGCGCGCCCAGGTGCAGCACCACCAGCAGCAGCAGCACCAGCGGCAAGGCGATCACGTGCAGCGCGAAGAAGCGGTTGAGCGTGGCATCGCTGGGCAGGTAGTCGCCCATGATCCATTCGGTCAGGCCGTTGCCGATGACCGGGATGGCGCCGAACAGCGAGATGATCACCTTCGCGCCCCAGAACGACATCTGGCCCCAGGGCAGCACGTAGCCGAGGAAGGCCTCGGCCATCAGCACCAGGTAGATCAGCATGCCGAGGATCCACACCAGCTCGCGCGGCTTCTTGTAGCTGCCGTACATCAGGCCGCGGAACATGTGGATGTAGACGACGATGAAGAACAGCGAGGCGCCGGTGCTGTGCATGTAGCGGATCAGCCAGCCCCACTCCACGTCGCGCATGATGTATTCGACCGAGGCGAAGGCTTCCGCCGCGCTCGGCTTGTAGTGCATCGTCAGGAAGATGCCGGTCAGGATCTGGTTGACCAGCACCACCAGCGACAGCACGCCGAAGATGTACCAGATGTTGAAGTTCTTCGGCGCGTAGTACTCGGTCATGTGCTTGCGGTACATCGGCATCAAGGCCGGTGCCCGCTCGGTGACCCAGTTGAAGACGCCGTTGGCGCCGCGGACGAGGACGTTGGCCATCAGGCGGCTCCCTGCGGATCGACGCCGATGACGAGCGTGTTGTCGTCGACGTAGTGATGCGGCGGCACGAGCAGGTTCGTCGGTGCGGGCACGCCGTCGTAAACGCGGC
>Ga0207841_1000349_pt1 | contig 13626 bp, 8 predicted proteins | sample HigsolmetaGSP18D_FD_184846 | JGI IMG/M metagenome (GOLD analysis project Ga0207841, IMG submission 184846) | High solid enriched microbial communities from the Joint BioEnergy Institute, USA - SP1-8-D (SPAdes) | ecosystem: Engineered > Bioreactor > SSF (Solid state fermentation) > Aerobic >... | reverse complement strand
GGGGGCGCAGCCCCCGCCATGACCCACCTCACTCGCGTGTCTGCTCCTGCGCCGCCATCTCGCGCTGGATCCACGCCTCCATCATGTGCCGGTCGCGCCGCCGGCGCCGCTGCTGCAGCTGGTCTTCCATGTCCAGCACGCGGTACAACGACACCATCACCAGCACCATCAGCACCGCGAACGGCAGCGCCGTGATCGTGATCATGCCCTGCAGCGCATCCAGCCCGCCGGCCAGCAGCAGCGCTGCAGCGATCAGCGCCACTGCCACCCCCCAGGTCACCTTGCGCGACAGCGGCGGATCGCCCGCCTCCTCCGTGGACATGCTCGACAACACCAGCACCGCCGAGTCGGCCGAGGTGACAAAGAACGTGATCAGCAGCACCAGCGCCATGACCGACAGCACCAGGGGCAGCGACAGGCTGTCGAAGAGCGTGAACAGCACCGTCTCGTAGCCGTTGCCCAGCGCCTGCACCAGATCGGCCTGGCCATGCAGCTGCGACCACAGCGCGCTGCCGCCGAACACCGAGAACCAGACGAACCCCAGCAGCGTCGGCGCCAGCACCACGCCGATGACGAACTCGCGCACACTGCGGCCGCGCGACACCCGCGCGATGAACGCGCCCACGAACGGCGCCCAGGAAATCCACCAGGCCCAATAGAAGATCGTCCAGTCCGCCACCCACGTGCTGCCGGAGAACGGCGCCATGCGCAGGCTCATCGTCACCAGCTGGTTGAGGTAGGTGCCCAGCGTGGTGGTGAACGTGTCGAAGATGAAACCGGTCGGGCCCAGCACCAGCACCATCAGCAGCAGCACGCCGGCCAGCGCCAGGTTGGCGTTGGACAGCCACTTGATGCCGCGGTCCACGCCGCTGGTGGTGGAGGCCATGTACAGCACGAAGGCGATGGCGATGATCAGCATCTGCACCGGCACGGTGGCCGGTACGCCGAACACGCGCTGCAGGCCGGCGGCGATCTGGATGGTGCCGAAGCCCAGCGTGGTGGCCACGCCGATCGCGGTGGCCACCACCGCGGCGATGTTGATCACATGGCCGATCCACCCGCGATGATGGCGGCCGATGACCGGCTGCAGCATGTCGCTGACCAGGCCACGACCATTGCGGTTGTACTGGAACCACGCCATCGCCAGGCCGATCAGGGCGTAGATCGCCCACGGGTGCAGACCCCAGTGGAAGAAGGCGTAGCGCATGGATGCGCGTGCGGCCTCCATGCTTTCCGGCGCCAGCCCTTCCGGCGGCTTGACCAGGTGCGAGATCGGCTCGGCCGCCCCCCAGAACACCAGTCCGATGCCCATGCCCGCGGCGAACAGCATCGCCAACCAGCTGGCGCGCGAGAACTCCGGTTCGGCATCGTCGCCGCCGATGCGCAGGTGGCCGAACCGGCCGAAGGCCAGGTACAGCAGGAAGACCAGCGTCATGAAGACCACGAGCAGATACATCCAGCCCGCGCCGCGGATCACCTGGGCCAGCGTGGTCTGGACGATGTCGTTGAAGGGGCCGGGCGCCAGTCCGGCCAGCAGCACCAGAGCGGCGACCAGCGCGATGGAGATACGAAACACCATGAAGGGGCTTCTCCGATCAAGGGATTGAGGGAGCGAGCAAAGGCTTGCAGGGAAGGTGACCAGGCAGCGGGGATTGCTGCAACCCGGGCCATGACGACCGCAGGATAGGCAGCAGGCTGTCACGGGGCTGTCAGCGCGCAGGAGAAACGACGCGGCGTGCCGGCTGTGGTGTAATGCACGACAAGAAGCGGGGGTACCGTGGCCGATGGCCATGGTTGAGACAGACCCTTCGAACCTGATCCGGCTCATACCGGCGTAGGGAAGCTTCGTGCTGCCAGCACCCGTGGACCCGCACCGCACCGGTGCGGCCACGTGCCGGCCGTGCGCCGCCGCTTCGTCCCTGACCTTTCTGGACGATGCCCGATGACCGCACAGCCTTCCTCCCTGCAGCAGCAGGCCCAGCAGCTTTCCGCCGACGTGACCCGACCGATTCCCGGCTCACGCAGGATCTTCGTCGGTGGCTCCCGTCCGGACCTGCAGGTGCCGATGCGCGAGATCACCCTCAGCGCCACGCCGGGACGCAGCGGGGGCGAGGAGAACGCGCCGGTGACCGTGTATGACACGTCCGGTCCGTATACCGACCCGCAGGCCCGGATCGATCTGGCACGGGGTCTTCCCGCGCTGCGGGCGCGCTGGATCCAGGAGCGTGGCGACACCGTGCTGCTGCCAGGGGTGAGCTCTGCGTTCGGACGCAGCCGCGCGCTGGATGCGCGGCTGGAGGCGGTGCGTTTCCCGTCGCGGCCGCAGCCACGCCGTACATGCCCCGGTGCCAACGTGACCCAGATGCATTACGCACGGCGCGGCATCATCACCCCGGAGATGGAATTCGTGGCCATCCGCGAGAACATCCGGCGTGACGCCGTGCGCGATGCCGGGCTGCTGCAGCAGCATGCCGGTGAAGCCTTCGGCGCCTGCCTGCCCGCCACCGTCACACCCGCATTCGTGCGCGATGAGATCGCCCGCGGTCGCGCCGTACTGCCCTGCAACATCAATCACCCGGAAAGCGAGCCGATGATCATCGGCCGCAACTTCCTGACCAAGATCAACGCCAACATCGGCAACAGCGCGGTGTCCTCGGGCATCGCCGAAGAGGTGGAGAAGCTGGTGTGGGCCATCCGCTGGGGAGCCGACACGGTGATGGACCTGTCCACCGGCAAGCACATCCACGAGACGCGCGAATGGATCCTGCGCAATTCGCCGGTGCCGATCGGTACGGTGCCGCTGTACCAGGCACTGGAAAAAGTGGACGGCCAGGCCGAGGCGTTGAGCTGGGAGCTGTTCCGCGACACGCTGGTGGAGCAGGCGGAGCAGGGCGTGGATTACGTCACCCTGCATGCCGGCGTGCTGTTGCGTCATGTGCCACTCACCGCACGGCGCATCACCGGCATCGTCAGCCGCGGGGGCTCGATCATGGCCCGATGGTGCCTGGCCCACGGCAGGGAGAATTTCCTCCACACGCATTTCGAGGAGATCTGCGAGATCATGAAGGCGTATGACATGACCTTCTCGCTGGGCGACGGCCTGCGCCCCGGCTGTATTGCCGATGCCAACGATGCGGCCCAGTTCGCGGAGCTGGAGACACTCGGCGAGTTGACCCGGATCGCGTGGAAGCACGATGTGCAGACCATGGTCGAAGGCCCCGGCCACGTGCCGATGCAGCTGATCAAGGCGAACATGGACAAGCAGCTGCAGGCGTGTGGTGAGGCACCGTTCTACACGCTGGGCCCGCTGACCACCGACATCGCACCGGGCTATGACCACATCACCAGTGCGATCGGCGCGGCGATGATCGGCTGGTTCGGCACCGCCATGCTCTGCTACGTCACCCCCAAGGAGCACCTGGGGCTGCCGGACCGGCAGGATGTCCGCGACGGCATCATGGCCTACCGCATCGCGGCCCACGCCGCGGACCTGGCCAAGGGCCACCCGGGGGCGCAGCTGCGCGACAACGCGTTGAGCCGGGCGCGCTTCGAGTTCCGCTGGGAGGACCAGTTCCATCTTGGCCTGGATCCGGAGAAGGCACGTGCGCTGCATGACCAGTCGCTGCCGCGCGAGGCGCACAAGACGGCGCAGTTCTGTTCCATGTGCGGCCCACAGTTCTGCTCGATGAAGATCAGCCACGATGTCCGCGCCCTTGCCGGGACCGACGCAGGGCCAGAGACACCGGCCGGACCCTTGCCGGTGGGCGGCGGCACACGGATCGACGTGCCGCAGTAACGCGGCGCCGGGCCGGTGTGCGTGCGACGCCGGCCCGGCATGCGGCTATGCTCGGCGTCTCGCTCCGGGAACCGCCCCATGCCTGTCGCCCTCACCACCCGTTGGCTGGCGCTTGCCCGCCGCCATCCGTCCGCCTGGCTGCTGGCCGTACAACTGCTGGGCGTGCTGCTGTACCCGGCCATGGAGCAGACCGCGGCCGGGCGGGCCGCGCTGGGTGCGTTCGGCATCGCCGTGCTTGGCCTGGCGCTGTGGGTGGTGCAGCGCAGCCCGCTGGGGTCGTGGGTGGCGCTGCTGCTGGCGATCCCGTCGGTGCTGTTGTCCGCCGCCGCCGTGCTGCTGGCGCGGCCGGCGCTGGGCACCACGGCGCACCTGCTGGAAGGCCTGCTGTACTTCTATACGGCCGGGGCGCTGATCGCCTACATGCTGGAGGACCACAAGGTCACGCGCGACGAGCTGTTCGCGGCAGGCGCCACCTTCACATTGCTGGCATGGGGTTTCGCGTTCGCGTTTTCGGTCTGCCAGCAGTGGTATCCGGGCAGTTTCCAGGCCGCGAATGGACTTTCACAGCGCACCTGGATGGAGCTGCTTTATCTCAGCTTCAGCTTGCTGTCCGGGGTAGGCCTCAGCGATGTGTTTCCGATACGTCCTGAAGCACGCGCATTGGTAATGCTGGCGCAGTTTTCAGGGGTGATGTACGTGGCGCTGGTGGTGTCGCGGCTGGTCGGTCTGACCATGCTGCAGCGGCCGCGAAACTGAATCGCACATAAAAATATCGCGCTCAGAGAGCGCGAATGATGTAACCGTATTATGTGAATTCGTCGGCGAGAGAGAGCCTGATGTTGTCCACGGCAGGCCGCAGTTAACACGCATAGGCTAGTATTCGCGCGCTTCATTTTTTTTGCGGTATAGGTCCATGCTGTTTGCCCAATCTGGCCATTCGCGGTGTCGGTTCAAGGATGTACCCCTGCGTGGCCTGGCGGCACTGCCGCCATCGGCGTTGGTTGCACGATGAACGCCGCCGCTGTTGATCCTTCTGCCCTGTCCGACATGCTGCGGATCGGTGAATGCACCGTCACCCTGTCCTCGCGCGAGGTGCAGGTGCCGGGTGTGCGCCGCGTCCGCCGGCTGACCCCCAAGGCGGTTGGGGTGCTGCGTGTGCTGGTGGCCCACCAGGGCAGGGTGGTGACGCGCGAGGAGCTGTTTGCCGAAGTCTGGCCGGACACCGCGCCGACCAATGATGTCCTGACCCAGGCGGTGACCCAGCTGCGCAAGGCCTTTGCCAGTGGTGAGGAGACCGGCAGCGGCTACATCGAGACCATTGCCAAGACCGGCTACCGGCTGCTGGTGGCGGTGGAGCCGCTGCAGCCCGCGGCCGCCGCGCCTGCTGGTGCTCCCGCTCCCGCAGACACACCGGACGAACCGGTGGCTCCGTCGGCGGCCGTCCCGGCGGTGGCGCCGCGCCCGCGCAGCCGCTGGCGACGCATCCGCCGCTTCGTGTTCCTCGCCATCGGCCTGTTGATGACCATCGCGCTGCTGGTCATGGCCGCGCTGCTGGTGCAGCGGCAGGCGCCGCGTTCGCCGCTGGATGCCGCGGTGGACGAGGGCACCCGGGTGGTCGGCAGCCCGGAGCGCCCGTACCGTCTCATCACCGCCACCGGCGGTTTCGAGACCTATCCCAGCCTGTCACCGGACGGCTCGCAGGTGGCCTACGAAGGCAGCGAGGGCGACGGCGAGGGCGGGGTGATCAAGGTGCAGACCTCCGGCAACGCGCCCTCGCGTACGCTGGTGGAGCGTGTGGAGGGGGCACAGGACCGCTTCCCCACCTGGTCGCCGGATGGCCGCGAGATCGCGTTTGCGCGGTTCCTTGCCGATGGCGGCTGCCAGGTGCTGATCGCTGCGGCGACCGGCGGCAATGTGCGGCAGGCGACCCGCTGCGACGGCACGGAGCTGCTCAGTTTCGACTGGACCCCGGACGGGCGCGGCCTGGTGTTCGGCAGCATGGTCGGGCGCTACGCGCACCGCGGCATCCGCGTGCTCGACCTGGCCAGCGGGAAGTGGACGTCGCCCGCCTACACGGTCGGCGTGGACGATTTCGACTATGCGCCACGCTATTCGCCCGATGGCCAGTGGCTGGTGTTCGTGCGCAATCCGCAGGCGGGCGACCTGTGGCGCATGCCGGCCGGTGGCGGCGTCCCCCAGCCGCTGACCGACGACGCGGCCGAGATCCGCGGCTGGGCGTGGCGTGGCGACAGCCGCCATGTCGTGTTCGGGCGCCGGGTGGACAGCGAAGTGCGCCTGTACCAGCTCGATACGCAGACCCGGCAGATGCGGGATGTCGGCCTGGACGACGCGCAGTGGCCCAGCATCGCCCGGCGCAGTGACACGCTGGCGTTCGTGCGCCGCGCAGCCCAGTTCGGCCTGTACCAGATACCGCTGCAGGCGCCGGCGCAGGCCGAGCGGCTGTTTGCCTCGGGCGGGCGCGACAGCCAGCCGATGCTGGCGCCGGATGGCCGCCAGCTGGTGTTCGCCTCCGACCGTTCGGGCGCGTATGCGCTGTGGTGGGCCGACCGCGAACGGCCCGACTCGCTGCGGCTGGTGCAGGGCGTGCGCCCGGACAGCCGGCAGGCGCCGGACTGGTCCGCCGACAGCCGCACGCTGCTGGTGATCGGCCGTGACGAGCAGGGCCTGTCGCACATCTACGAACTGTCTCCCCGCGATGAGCAGATCAGCCTGTTGCCGGCGCCCGTGCAGCGTCCGTTGCAGGCGCTGTATACCGGGGATCCGCAGCGGCTGCTGCTGATCGAGCGGGATGACCAGCTGCGCAGCTACCTGGCCCTGTACGACCGCAGCCAGACGCCGTGGCGCCGGCTGGCCCGGATCGAGGGCGTTTCCCAGGCCCGCTTCGACCCGAAACAGCAGCGCGTGCTGTTCACCCGGTTCGGCGCAGGGGGCCTGTGGTCGGTGGCGCCCAGCCTCGGCGCGGACACCGTGCAGCAGATCAATGCGGGCGCGCCCACCCGGTGGCGTTACCGCACCTGGACGGGGGGGGGTGGCGGCCCGGTGGACTACCTGGACAGCACCGCCACCTGTGCCACCCGGCTGGTGCGCATCGTCAACGAGGGCGAGCCGTCCGGCACCTGCCTGGACGCACAGCGGCTGTCCACCAGCAACGGGTTCAGCACCACGCCCGACGGACGGCAGGTCGTGGTCCCACTGGCGATCACCGACGGGGCCGGCATCGGCATCATGGCGCTGCCACCGCCGACGGAGCCGCTGTTCTCTGTCATCGGCAACATCATGATTCCAAAGGGAAAACCGGCTTCGTAGTTTTTTCGGTGTGGTGTCGTGGCGATTTCGTGGCGATCTCGTCCAATCGTCCTGACGGCGACCGGCCTGATTTGGCAAAACGGGGGTTCTGTTATCGCAAACCCGTGGTGCCGTCATGCGTGAGCTTTCCCTTGCCGATCGTGGCCAGACCCTTTCCCTGGACAAGGCCGCCGATGACGTCGCGCCGACCTGCCTGGGCGTTGCCCGCCTGGGCAGCCTGCAGACCGCCGGCACCACGTTCACGCTGTGGATCCAGGTCCGCGGCAGCGCCTGGGTGGATGCCAAGGAAGGGCGTTTCCGCCTGCGCCAGGGACACTGGATCGCCTTCGAGAAGGAATCGCGCCCGCTGGTCCAGGCCGGCCGCAACAGCCTGTGCATCGGGCTGAGCCTGAGCGTGGATGCGCTGCGCATGCTCAGCGAGCTGGCCGACTGTGGTCTGTACGCGGGCCGCGGCGAGATCGGCCGGGCCGACATGCGCGTAGCCCTGCGCCTGTGGCGCGATGCGCTCAAGAGCGACCTGCCGGCGCACGGCTTGCGTCCGCTGCTGCTGCACATGGCCTCGCTGCAGCGCGGTCTGGCCACCAACGTGCAGCGCTGCCCGGGCCGCTCGCGCAGCCGCAAGCGCCAGGTGTTCGGCCGCATGCAGCGGGCACGCCTGTACCTGGAAGGCAACAGCCATCGCGTGGTGCGCATCGGCGAACTGGCCGAACTGACCAATTTCTCCAGCTGGTACCTGTCCAAGACGTTCCAGAGCCTGTATGAAGAAAGCCCGCAGTCGCTTTCGGCGCGTCTGCGTCTGGAACGTGCCGCCGATCTGCTGCGCGACACCGACATGATGGTCGGAGAGGTCGCTGCCGCAAGCGGTTTCGACAACTGCTGCAGTTTCGCCCGGGCCTTCCGCGCCCGTTATGGACAGTCCGCGTCGCGTTTCCGTGAAACCGTCGCGAAGCTTCCGCCACAGTCGGCAAAGTCTCTGGTTGGCTCGCGCAAACTTAGCGCAGCAACACAATCGTAACGTTCTTGGGCGTTTTAACACGCCACTAACGTACCTTGGAGAGATTGATGAACGTTCGTACTCCCGCAGTGCGGCTCGGCCTGCTGCCCGCCGGCATTGCGCTGGCGCTGGCGCCGACCTTTGCTTCCGCTCAGGAAGCAAAGGGCGCGACCGACCTGGACCGCATTGAAGTCACTGGCTCGCGCATCCGCGGCGCCAACATGGAGACGCAGCAGCCGATCCTGACGCTCAGCCGTGAGAACCTGGAAAAGCAGGGTTACACCTCGGTCGCAGACGTCCTGCAGAACCTGACCTCGGCCGGCTCCCCGGCCATTTCGCGTTCCGAAGCCCTGGCCTCGGGCGAAAACGTCGGCGGCTACTACGTCGATATCCGCAACCTGGGCGCCACCCGCACCCTGGTGCTGATGAACGGCAAGCGCCTGGGCGCCACCACCGCCGGCTACCAGGATCTGAGCCAGATCCCGATGTCCGCTGTGGAGCGCATCGAGATCCTGAAGGACGGCGCCTCGGCCATCTACGGTTCCGACGCCATCGCCGGTGTGGTCAACGTGATCACCCGCAAGCGCTTCGACGGCGCTGAAGCCTCGGTCTACGTCGGCCAGTACGGCGAAGGCGACGGCGACATCAACCAGTACTCCTTCACCCTGGGCTCGGAAGGCGAGCGCGGCGGTGTGACGATGTCGGCCGAGTACTACAAGGCCAAGCCGGTGTGGGCGCGCGACCGTTCGTTCAGCGCCAACGGCAACGCCGGCCCGAACTACCCGGGCTCGGGCAACAGCCCGATCAACGAGCGTGGCTCGCTGTGCGACCCGTGCAGCACCCCGAACCTGAGCGCCGGTGACCCGGGCTACGTGGCTCCGGGCGACGTGCGCTGGTACACCCTGAAGGACGGTGGTGATCCGACCAACCGTGCCGACTACCGCCTGCAGACCGCCGCCGATTCCGTCAATGCCAACGAGCAGATGATGGTCTCCACCGGCATCGAGCGTAAGTCGGTGTACGTCAATGGCAACTACGACTTCACCGATTCGATCACCTTCAACGCGGACGTGCTCTACAACGAGCGCACCACCGACCAGCAGATCGCCGGCTACCCGTACCAGGCCGCGTCGTTCGACACCCCGCTGTCCGGTGCCAGCGCGTTCAACCCGACCCCGGGCCAGGACGTCACCTTCCGTCGTCGTCTGTGGGAAGTGCCGCGTACCACCGAAAGCAAGCTGAAGACCCTGCGCTTCGCGCCGACCGTCAGCGGCTACTTCGACTTCGCCGGCAAGACCTGGGACTGGGACGTCGGTGCGCTGTGGAACCGCAACGAAACCACCAAGACCGCGCACGGCGACATGAGCCTGATCGCTGCACGCCAGGCCCTGGGTGCCTCGTTCATCGATGCCAACGGCGTGGCCCGTTGCGGTACCGGCCCGAGCGATCCGCTGGCCACCAGCAACTGCCGTCCGTGGAACCCGCTGCTGCCGTACGGCGTGGCTGGCGCCGGCTCGCTGGCTGACCCGGACACGCAGGCCTTCCTGTTCCCGTACTTCACCGATACCGGTACCACCAAGACCACCAGCTTCAGCGCGAACCTGTCCGGTTCGATCCTGACGCTGCCGGCCGGTGACCTGGGCATCGCCATGGGCGTGGAGCACCGCAAGGAAGAAGGCCGCTTCTCGCCGGACGCGTTCGCGCAGTCGGGTGAATCGACCGGCCTGGGCGCACAGACCACCTCCGGTGAGTACGACCTGGACGAGGTCTACCTGGAACTGAATGTGCCGATCCTGTCGGACATGCCGTTCGCCAAGGAACTGACCTTCAACGCGGCCAGCCGTTACTCGGACTACAGCAACTTCGGCGACACCATCAACTCGAAGTTCGGCTTCACCTGGCGTCCGATGGACGAGCTGCTGGTCCGTGGTACCTGGGCTGAAGGCTTCCGCGCGCCGTCGATCGACAACCTGTACGGCGGCCTGAACAGCAGCTTCGAGTCGTACACCGATCCGTGCGGCGTGACCGCTCCGGGTTCGGTGAACGGCAACGGTGCCTGCTCGGCAGCCGGCGTGCCGGTGGGTTACACGCAGCTGGGCCAGGGTCTGATTCCCTGCACCTCGACCCCGTGCGCCACCCCGGACCAGTTCATCTCCGGCTCCAACAGCGCGCTGCTGCCGGAAACCTCCAAGAGCACCACGGTGGGTCTGGTCTGGAGCCCGCGTTGGGTGCAGGGCCTGGACATCTCGCTGGATTGGTACAAGTACGAAATCAGCGACATGATCATCGCTGACAGCGTCGACCGCATCCTGCGTGACTGCTACGTGCTGGGCAACGCCGGTCGTTGCGCGGGCATCACCCGTGCCTCCGATGGCCACATCAGCGCGATGAGCTACGGCCTGGCCAACCTCGGCCAGATGGAAACCCAGGGCTACGATCTGGGCGTGAAGTACCGTCTGCCGGAACTGGCGATCGGTCAGTTCAACATCGACTGGCAGACCAGCTACCTGGCCAAGTACGACGAGCAGGGCCAGAACGCTGACGGTGACAACATCACCATCGGCCGCGTCGGCGAAGCCGGCCTGTTCCGCGTGCGTTCGAACATGGGCATCACCTGGAGCAAGGGTGACTTCGGTGTCTCGTACATGGCGCGTTACTACTCGGGCATGAACGAAGCCTGCGTGGCCAACCGTCCGTGCGATCTGCCGAACCGCTACCAGAACGGTGAGAAGTCGCCGCTGCGCAAGACCGGTTCGAACACGTTCCACGACCTGCAGGTCAGCTACAACGCGCCGTGGGATGCCACGATCGCGCTGGGCGCGAACAACGTGTTCAACAAGCAGGGCCCGATCATGTTCACGCAGCCGAACTCGAACTTCCCGTACTACGGTGGTTTCGACATCGGTCGCTTCCTGTACATGAAGTACACCCAGCGCTTCTGATCCATCCAGACGCTGTAGCACGACACGGAGGGCGGCCCGCAGGGGCCGCCCTCTTTCGTTTGTGGCAGCGCGCGGTGCGCAGTGCGCAGGCGTCCGGGCCGGCGGCGGCAGGCAACAAACAGGCAACAAAAAAGCGCGCCGGCGGGCGCGCTTCGTCGCAACGGGCGGTGGCCGCTGCCGCCGCTCAGCTGTCGGCGGTGGTCAGGCCCATCAGGTCATTGGCGTACTCGCGCCACTGCGGCAGCTTGCCCAGCACTCCGGCGCGCTGCAGGTACGCCTCATCCACCGGATCGCCATTGACCAGCGCCAGGGCCACATGCACCGCGCCGGTCACCCAGAAGCTGCGGGTTGTGGAGCGTTGCGGCTGCAGATGGAAGGCCACCGCTTCGATGATCGGCATCGGCAGGCCCCACAGGCCCAGCAGCCAGGCGCCGGCCGCGGTATGCCCCGGGCGTGCGTCCTGCTCCGCGTCGCCGGCCAGCGCCGCGCGCTCGTTGCGCACGCCGGGCAGCAGCAGGCCGATATCGGCCAGCAGCGCGGCAGTGGAGCCCAGCTCGGCACTGCTGGCCGGCAGCAGGCGCGAGGCCAGCCGCGAGGCCATCAGCGCACGCTGCTGCAACGCATTGCGTTCGGCCCCGGACAGCACCGGCGCGGAGAACACCTCGCTGGCCAGGACCAGGTCGCGCAGCGTGGACAGGCCCAGCCGGGTCACTGCGGTGCGCAGGTCGGAAATGGTCCGCCCGCTGCTGTAGAACGCCGAGTTGGACAGCTGCAGCACCTTGGCGGCGATGGCCGGATCGGCAGCCACCAGGCGCACCACGTCGGCGCTGTCGGTGTCATCGTCGTGTTCCAGCGCCTGGGTCAGGCTCAGGTACAGGTGCGGCGGCGAAGGCAGTTTCTCGATGCGGCCGATGGAATCGCGCAGTACCGGGCTGTCCAGCAGGTCACGCAGTTCTTCCAGGCTGGTCAGCGCTTCCAGCAGCACTTCCGGTGCCAGCGGCAGCGGCAGGAAACGGTGGGCCACGCCGATCAGGCGCGCCGGCGGCGGGCGGTTGCCCTGCTGCGCTTCGATCAGGGCGATGCGGATGGTTTCCGGGCGCAGGGTACGCACCTGGCCGAGCAGGGTGGTGGCATCCAGGTCGGGCAGCCCGGGGCTGACAATGACCGCATCGATCGGACCGGCGGCAATGGTGGACATCGCCGTATGGCCATCGTGGGCAACCAGCGTCTGCCAGTCCTCCCCCAGATCGGCAATGAACTCCCCAAGCTCAGCCGGCAGGCTGGCTTCATCCCCAACAAGCAGAATCCGCACGACACGTTCCCCTGGCGGACCGCGGCAGACGTCGCGGTCGATATGAAGGACGCAATTTACCCAATTTGGCGCGAAGAGTGATGAACCGCAGTCCAGAAACGTGAACTGCATCGCTCTGGCGGCGGTCCGCCAGAGCGATGGGACCGGCCTGGCGCGGGGCTCAGGCCTTGCTGTCGAGGTGGCGCTGGTGCGCCTCGATCAGGATCTGCTTGGCTTCGGCGGCGCCACCCCAGCCATCCAGCTTGACCCACTTGCCCTTTTCCAGGTCCTTGTAATGCTCGAAGAAGTGGCCGATGCGCTCCAGCCAGTGGCTGGACACCTGCTCGATGTCTTCCACATGGGCATAGCCGCTGAAGATCTTGGCCACCGGCACGGCCAGGATCTTCTCGTCGCTGCCGGCTTCATCGCTCATCTTCAGCACGCCCACCGGACGGCAGCGCACCACCGAACCGGGCACCAGCGGCAGCGGCAGCACCACCAGCACGTCGGCCGGATCGCCGTCGCCGCACAGCGTGCTCGGCACATAGCCGTAGTTGCACGGATAGCGCATCGGGGTGGAGAGGATGCGGTCGACGAAGATCGCGCCGGTGTCCTTGTCCACTTCGTACTTCACCGGCTCGGAATCCTTCGGGATCTCGATGATGACGTTGATTTCGTCCGGCGGGTTCTTGCCGGGGGAGACGAGTTCCAGACCCATTGATGTGCTCCGACTGAGGGGGGCGAAAGAACGCCATTTTATGCCTTTGCCGGTCTGCGTGCAGCGGGCATGCGCAATGGCCTGGGACAAGCCCGGACAGATGCGTGCGGGCGTTCCCGATGGTTGCCGCACCGGCACGCGCGCACGCTGGGGGCGACCTTGTTGCGGAGCATCGACCATGTCAGACCCCGTTTCCTTCCCGCGCCCGCGGCGGCGCGCTGGCCCTCGCGCCCGGGTGGCCGTGTGTGCCGTGCTGTGCCTGGTGTCATCCGGCCCGCTCGCCGCCGCCGGGCCGGCGCCGACCTATGTGGATCTGGTGAACGTTCCGCACCAGGAGGCCAACTGGGACCGCTTCTACGGGCTGCAGGACCACCTGGCGGCGGATTTCCACGCCACGTGCGCCGGGCAGGCCTGCGACCCGCTGCGCAGGCTGTGGCCATTGCAGCTGCGCTGCTCGGTGCGCGCCGCCAGCGCCGAGGTGGCGGCCTGCCGCTGGGTGATCGCCGGCAGCGGCCTGCGGGTGCTGGGCAGCGGTGTAATCGAGGACGATGGCCGGGT
>Ga0207841_1000347_pt1 | contig 13728 bp, 15 predicted proteins | sample HigsolmetaGSP18D_FD_184846 | JGI IMG/M metagenome (GOLD analysis project Ga0207841, IMG submission 184846) | High solid enriched microbial communities from the Joint BioEnergy Institute, USA - SP1-8-D (SPAdes) | ecosystem: Engineered > Bioreactor > SSF (Solid state fermentation) > Aerobic >... | reverse complement strand
TGAACGAGCTGCTCGAGGCGCAGGGGTCGGCTCCCGTCGACTGGCGACTGCCCGACTGAGCCGTATGCTGGCGGCATGCTGGAGGACGAGTACGAGCGCGATCGCCGCCGCCTTCCCCGTCATCTCCGCCGTCGTCCCGAGCCCGAGCGGGAGTTCTCGTTCGAGCTGCGCCCCGCCGTCCGCACCGATATGGCCGATGTGCGCGAGATCTACAACCACTACGTGGCGAACTCGGTCGTGACCTTCGACGAGAAGCGGTGGTCCCACAAGCAGTGGGTCGAGAAGTTCGACTATCTCGCGAAGCTCGGCCTGCCCTTCCTCGTCGCCGTGTCCCCGAACGGGCAGATCCTCGGCTACGGACTCGTCTCGCCATGGGCGGGCAAGAGCGGATTCCGCTACACCGTCGAGAACTCGATCTACCTCGGGCAAGCGGCGACGGGCAAGGGCCTCGGTCGGGCTCTCCTGGAGGGCCTCATCGCCGCGTGCGAAGAGAAGGGCATCCGCGAGATGGTCGCCGTCGTCAGCGACAAGGGCGCCGAGGCATCCCTCGCCCTCCACGAACGGCTCGGGTTCGTGGAGGTCGGCCGCATGGGCAAGGTCGGCGTCAAGTTCGGGCGCTCGCTCGGCACGATCTACCTGCAGAAGCACCTGAACCCGAAGAAGAAGGATTCGCTCCTCACGCGTCTGCGTTCCCGCTGAGATCCGCCGGCCGCACGGCTGCGCCGTCGGTCTGGACTCGCTGGATGAGCTCGCTCCACGGGCCGACGGCCTCGCCGACGACCGCACGGCGATCGTCCTCTCCGCGGACGGCCTCGACCTCCCACGAGAATCGATCGGCCCCGGGAGCGGATGCCGGATCCTCGCCCCACGGGCATGCGTCGACGAGCGACAGCCAGGCGTCGGCCTCCTCGCCCGCGACCTCGATGCGCCAGGCGCGGCGGAGGCCGGCGAATCCGCCGGAGCGGACCACGACGATCGTCAGCGGATCAACGGGGTGCGGCATCCTCCACGACTCCGACGCTCGCCCACGCGGTGCGGACGGCGACGGCCTCCTCAGAGTCCTCACCGTACTCCGACGCGGCTGTGTCGGCGGTGGCGGCGGCGAACTGCGCGAAGGTGGCCGCAGCCGAGAGGGCGCCGGAGACGAGGGTGAGGTACCAGATGCGCCCGGCGCGTTCCCAGGCGTAGCCGCCGAGAGCCGTTGCGACCAGGTGGAACGCCTTGTTCGGGATGCCGGAATTGATGTGGACGCCGCCGTTGTCGCCCGACGTCTCGACGAAATCGCGCATGTGAGAGGGCTGCGGGTCCTTGCCGAGCACATCGTCGTCATACGCGGTGCCGGGGGCCGCGAGCGAGCGGAGGGCGGAGCCGGTGACCGCGTCGGTGAAGATCTCCGCGCCCACGAGCCAGGTCGCGACATCCGCCGTCTGTCCCCGGTGGTGCTGGTCGGCGAGGGCGCCGAACACGTCGGCGATCGACTCGTTGAGCGCGCCGGACTGTCCCGAGTAGTCCAAGCCGCCGGCCGATTCGATGACGCCGTGCCCCAGTTCGTGCGCGATGACGCTGAGCGATCGTGTGAAGCCAGCGAACACCTCGCCGTCGCCGTCGCCGAACACCATGCGCTCGCCGTCCCAGAACGCGTTGTCGTAGGCGCGGCCGTAGTGGACCGTGGCGGCGAGCGAGCCGCTGCGCCCGTCGAGACCGACGCGCTCGAAGGCGTCCCACAGGAACGCGAACGTCGCGCCGAGGCCGTCGTAGGCTTCGTCGACCGCCGTGTCGCCGGTCGCCTCGGCACCCTCGGCACGGGCGGGCTCGCCGGGCAGCTCTTCGCGGTTCTCGGCGTCGGAGATCAGCCGATCGGGATCGGGAGCGGCCGAGACGACGAGCGAGTCCCCGTCGACGGACAGATCGAGGTGGGCTCGCATCGGCGCATAGGCGCGGGGGACCGCCAGGGTTGCGCGCGCGGCCGCGACGGCGTGCGGGAATCGTTCGGCCGGAGCGGCCGCGAGACGGGCGAGCAGATACGGCGGGACGATGGCGTGCATGTCGCCACGCTAGTGCCCGCCGCCGACAGCGTGACGTCCGGTTACCGGTCCCGCGGATCGATGACCGGGATCGAGGCGAGCAGCCGCCGCGTGTAGGCGACCTGCGGTTCGAGCAGCACCTTCTCGGTCGGGCCCTCTTCGACGACGCGGCCCTCGGTCATGACGATGACGTCGTCGCAGAGGTTCTGCACCACCCCGATGTCGTGGGAGACCATGACGAGGGTGAGACCGTCCCGCCGACGCAGGTCGCGGATGAGGTCGAGGATCTGCGCTCGCACCGTCACGTCGAGGGCCGACAGCGGCTCGTCTCCGACGAGGACGTCGGGGCGGTGAACGAGCGCTCGTGCGAGCGCGATGCGCTGCCGCTGGCCGCCCGAGAACTCGTGCGGGAACCGTTCGGCGGCGTCCGAGGGCAGCCCCACGTCGTCGAGGATCTCGCGGACGCGGGCCCGATGGTCACCGGGGATGTCGAGGGCCGAGAGCGGCTCGGCGACGATGCGGCCGACGCTCATCCGCGGGTCGAGGGACCCGTAGGGGTCCTGGAAGACGATGCCGGTGCGGCGCCGCAGCCAGTGGAGCGAACGGGCGGACGCCGATGCGTCGACGGGACGCCCGTCGAACTCGACGGTGCCCGCGCTCGGCGCGTCGAGACCGAGCAGGAGTCGGACGAGCGTCGATTTCCCCGAGCCCGACTCGCCGATGACGCCGAGAGCACTTCCCGCTCGGACGTCGATGTCGACGTCGTCCAGAGCGCTCGTCCATCGCGCCGGCTCGAACGGTCGGGACCGCGGCATCCGGTACCTGCGCGTCAGCCCGCGCGCGCGCATCAGTTCGCTCATGCCCGGCCTCCCGGTCGCCAGAGGGTCGCCGTCGCGTCACGGAGCAGCGCCTGCGTCACGGGCGAGGCGGGGGAGCGCAGCAGGGTGCGCAGCGGTCCCGCTTCGACCACGCGGCCCGTCTCGAGGACGACCGCGTCGGTCGCGATCTGGGACAGGACGGCGAGGTCGTGCGTGATGAAGACGAGCGACATCCCGTCCTCGTCGACGAGATGGTGGAGGAGGTCGAGGATCTCGGCCTGGATCGTGACGTCGAGGGCGGTGGTCGGTTCATCCGCGATGAGCAGACGCGGCCGGCAGGCGAGCGCCATCGCGATCGCGACGCGCTGCCGCTGTCCGCCCGAGAGCTGGTGCGGGTACCGGCGGACGATACCTTCCGGATCGGGGAGTCTCACCCGCCGCGCCTCGTCGATCGCGCGCGCCCATGCCTCGGCGCGCGAGACCCCGCGCTGATGGATGCGGATCGATTCGGCGATCTGCCGCCCCACCGTCCGGATGGGGTTGAGGGCCGTCTGCGGCTCTTGGAACACCATGCCGATCTCGTCGCCGCGCAGGCGCGCGAGGTCGCGGTCAGGCATCCCGATCAGCTCCCGGCCGTCCCACCGGATACTGCCCCCCACCCGAGCGCCGTCGGGCAGGAGGCCGAGGACGGCGAGGGCGGTCAGGGACTTGCCGGATCCGGACTCGCCGATCAGGCCGACGCGCGCTGCGTCACCGACCTCGAGGTCGACGCCGTCGACGACGCGGTGACCGGCGATGTCGATGGTCACTCCGGTGAGCGAGAGAGTCATGCCGTCACCGCCGCGGGAGGCTCGGTGCCGCGCGGCTCGGAGCCGCGCGACAGGGTCGGATCCGTCGCGTCGCGCAGCGCGTCGCCGAGGAGGTTGAAGCCGAGGACGGTGAGCGTGATCGCGAGTCCCGGCCAGAGCACCGACAGGGGGTGGACGCTGATGAAGCGCTGCAGGTCGGCGAGGAGCAGTCCCCACGACGGCTGGGTCAGGGGGGCACCGAATCCGAGGTAGGAGAGACCCGCTTCGGCCAGCACCGCGACGGCCATGCCCCACGACAGCTGGACGATGAATACGGGGGCGACGTTCGGAAGCAGGTGACGCCAGAGGTTCTGCGACGGGGTGAGCCCCGAGGCTCGCCCCGCGAGGACGAAGTCGCTCCGGAGGATGCGACGCAGCTCGGGACGCGTCACGCGGGCGATGTTGACCCCGAAGCCGATCCCGACGGACGCGATGACGACCAGAAGCGACCCGCCCCACACCGCCGAGATCATCATGGCGATGAGCAGCACCGGGAAGGCGATGAGGATGTCCACGAGCACCGTGACGCCCTCGCGGACGGGCCGCGGGGTGAGCGCTCCGAGGGCGGCGAGCACGAGCCCGATGACGGTCGCGATGACGCCGGCTCCCACGGCGACGAGCACCGTGGTGCGCGCCCCCGCCATGAGCAGACTGAGGATGTCCCGCCCCGACCCGTCCGTCCCCAGCAGGTGTCCGGCGCCCGGTCCCGCCCAGCGATTCGCGATGTCCACGCGTTGCGGGTCGAGCGGGGTCCACAAGAGCGACACGATCGCGGTGACGGTGATCGCGAGGACCACGATCACTCCGAATCGGCCGGGACCCGATGCCCACACGCGTGCCGCCCACTGCGCTCGCCGCATCACTCGGCCTCTCGCTGACGCGGATCGAGGAGGCGATGCACGAGATCGACGAGGAACCCGATCACGAGGACGAGGCCGGTCAGGACGAGGAGTTCGCCCTGAACCTTCACGAGGTCGCGGTTGCCGGTGTCCTCGACGAGCATGCGTCCGATGCCGGGCAGGCTGAACAGCTGCTCGATGACCACGGCCCCGACCATGATCCCCGCGACCTGCACGCCCAGCACAGTGACGACCGACAGGCCGACGCTCGGCAGCCCGTGCCGGAGGAGCGCCTGCGTGCGCGTGAGCCCTTTCGCCGCGGCGGTCCGGACGAACTCCTGACCCATCGCCTGCAGAGTCGCCGAGCGCACGAATCGCAGGAGCACGGCCCCCTCGACGACGCCGATCGTGACCGCGGGAAGAACCAGGGCCCGGAAGGCCGCCGCAGGGTCCGCCCACCCGGCGCGAGGGAACCCCTGCGCAGGCAGCCATCCCAGGGTCACCGCGAAGACCACGACGAGCATCATTCCCGCCCAGACGACGGGGACCGCGGCGAGGGCCTGGGCGCCGACCGAGACGGCGACGCCGTCCGGTCGGTGCCGGCGCACGGCGGCGTACACGCCGAAGGGGAGTGCGACGAGCAGCGCGATGACGAACGAGAGGATGCCGAGGGGCACCGTCACCTCCGCCTTCTGCAGCAGCTCCGACACGACCGGTGTGCCGGTGAGCTGGGACCTGCCCAGATCGCCGGTCAGGATCCCGCCGATCCACTCCCCGTACTGGACGGGGAGGGGACGATCGAGTCCCAGACGTTCGCGGATGCCGGCGAGCTGCTCGGGAGTGGAGTTCACCCCGGCGATCAGCTGGGCGATGTCACCCGGCAGGATCCGGAGGGTGGTGAAGATGAGCGCGCTGGCGACGAACAGGCCCAGCACCAGCAGGGCCAGTCTCGTCAGCGCGTAGCGGATCACCCCTCGCTCTTGGCCAGCTCGGCGACGTTGAGACGCTCGTTCACGTTGACCGTCGGCATCCCGCTGACGTCCGACGCCACTGCGAGGACGGACTGCCCGTTGTAGAGCCAGTCGGCGGCGTCGTCCTCGGAGACGATGCGGGCGGCCTCCTTCAGCAGGTCCGCGGCAGCCGCGTCGTCCGTCGCGGCGACGGCCTCGGCATAGAGCTTCTGGACTTCGGGATTGTCGTAGGTGAAGTAGTAGTCCGGGTTCGCCCAGTTCTCGAAGTCGCGTGCCTCGGTGTGGAGGACGAAGCTCAGCTGATAGTCCTTGTTGACGTACACGTCGTTGACCCAGGTGGGGAACTCGACCGGGTTGACCTTGAGGGTGATGCCCACGTCGCGCAGGTTCGAGACGAGGATCTGGGGGATCGTCGTGCCGTACGCCGAGGGGATCGTGAGCGTCAGGGAGAGGTTCTTCGCGCCGGCCTCGGAGAGGAGGTTCCGTGCGGCCTCGGGGTCGAAGGGAGCGACCTTCGACAGGTCCTCGTATCCCGGGTCGAGCGAGGGGATGGGACCGTACATCGTCTTTCCGGCGCCGAGAGCCTCGACGATCGCCGTCTTGTCGATCGCCTGCCGGATCGCCTTGCGTACGCGCTTGTCGGCCAGCGGGCCCGAGGCCTGGTTGAACGCGAGGGTGCCCTTGTCGGTCGAATCGCCGATGTCGAGCGAGAAGTCGCCGTTCGCCTCGACCTGGTCCTTCAGGTTTGCGTCGAACCCGGTCAGCACGTCGAACTCGCCCGCCAGGGCACCGCTGAGCGCGGCCTGGTTGTCGCTCACGTACGAGAAGACGACCTCGGCGGCGGAGGAAGCGGTGCCCCAGTAGTCGGCGAACCGCTCGAAGACGATGCTGTCGCCCTCGCGCCAGTCGGCGAGCCGGAACGGACCGGTGCCGTTGGCCGCGGTCTTGCGGTCGACCTTGTCGCCTTCTTTGAGGATGAGGCCCGCACGGCCGGTCAGGCTCCACAGCAGCGTCGAGTCGGGCGCCTTCAGGGTCAGCGTGATCTTCTGCCCGTCGGCGGCGATGCCCGAGACATTGGCCAGGCGTGCGGAATCGCGATACGTCGCGGTGTCGCGGACCTGCGTCAGCGACCAGACGACGTCCTGCGGCGTGAGCGGCTGCCCGTCGTGGAACGTGACGCCCTCGCGCAGCGTGAACGTGTAGGTGAGCTTGTCGGCGGACACCTCGTAGTCGCTGGCGAGCGCCGGGACGATCTTCTGGTCGGGGGTGCGGGAGACGAGGCCCTGGTAGACGTTGTCGATCAGGATCTGGTCGAGAGCGGATCCGGCGGTCTCGCGGATGTCGAGGTTGCCGGGCTCGAGCACGAGGCGCACGTTGACGGTCGCGTCGGGGTCGGGTGTGCCCGCGGATCCCGAGGGAGCCGGCTGCGAGCCGGTGCAGCCCGACAGGAACAGGGCTCCGGCGGCGAGGAGCGCCGTGGCGGCCAAAGCGGTGCGGCGAAGCATGGGGGTGGGGGGTCCTTTCGGCATCGATGGGCGTCGACGTCGACGCCGGCCCATCGCGGTGCTCGGTGCGCGTTACAGCCTAGAGTCCCGCGCGCGCAGTTCGGTCACGCTCGGTCATGAGCGGAACGGACGAGCGCCGCGAGTTCGCGGGGTCGCTCCTCGTGGACGTTGTGCGCTGTGTCGAGCTCGGTGTGCCGGGCGCGCGGAACGCGCCGCAGGAATTCGGAGCGGTCGGCATCTGTGAGGAATCCTCGAGTTCCCGTGACCAGGGTCATCGGTGCGGTGACGGCGGCGAGGTCGTCCCACCCGGCGGCGGAGAGCACGCCGGCTTCGGCTCGGTGCGCTGCGTCGACGGCGCTCGCCGCGTCGGGATCCTCCGCGAGCCGGTTCGCGAGGTGGGCGAAATGATGCTTCCATTCGACGCGGCCGTCGGGACGGACCCGCGAGTTCAGGGAGACGCCTCGGGTGGCGGCCTCGCGCGTGCCGCCGAGTCCGAACGTCAGCGCACGCTCGACGAGCTCGTCGCGGCTCGCCCAGTCCGTCGGGCCGGCGAAGAACGCCCGGATGGAGGATGCCGCCCCGTTCGGATCGATACCGGGGGAGATGTCGACGAGGACGACCGAACGGACGAGGTCCGGATGCCGCGCCGCGAGCGCCGCTGCGGCGAGTCCTCCGAGCGAATGCCCGACGAGGACCTGCCGGTGGCCGTTCGTCCACTCGTGGACGGCGGGCGCGACATCGACGGCGATGCTCCCGCCGGTGTAGCGCGCGTCGTCCCGCCAGGAGGAGTCGCCGTGCCCGGGCAGATCGAGGACCAGGGCGGGCAGGCCCAGGTGCAGGACCGTCGTGTCCCACGTGTGCGCGTTGAGTCCGGCCCCGTGAAGGAACGTGACCTCCGGTGCGGCATCCGGGTCGCCGAAGCGCAGCGCGCTGATCACACGACCGTCCGCGAGCCGGTGCGTCAGACGACTCACGGTCGGGACGGGGACCCCGATGTCGGCCGCCTGCGCGGGGAGGTAGGAGAACTCGTCGAAGGCGGCGTCGCTCACGTTCCCATTGTGGCCGATGCCGGGCGCGGATGCCGCGGCTAGGGTGACGACATGAGCGATCACCACCGCGTGCACCTCGCCCGGGCCGCGCGCCCGGCCTACGACGCCCTCGAAGCGTTCGCGACGACCGTCGGGGATCTCGCCGCCGAGGCGGGGATCGACGCGCGGCTGCGCGAGCTCGCCCTCATCCATGCGTCCCAGCTCAACGGCTGCGCGTACTGCGTCCGGGTCCACGTCGACCGGGCCGTGAAAGCCGGGCTCACGCTCGACGTCGTCGCGCAGCTGCCCGTCTGGCGGGAGTCCGGTGTCTTCAGTGAGCGCGAGCGGGCGGCGCTCGAGCTGACGGAGTCCTACGTCTTCATCCACGACGAAGGCGTCTCCGACGAGGTGTACGACCGTGTCGGCGGCATCCTCTCCGAGGAGGAGTACGTCGCCCTCAGCTGGCTGCTCGTCTCGATCAACGCGTTCAACCGCATCGCGATCGCCGGCCGGTACCCGGTCTCCGAGCGGCGCACGCCGCCGCCGGCTCCGTGAGCGTCGTCGACGTCCCCGGAACGTTCAACTTCCGCGACGTCGGGGGCCTGTCCGCCGGCGAGGGGCGCACCCGCTCGGGCGTCCTGTTCCGCTCCGGCAACCTCGCTCACCTCGAGCCGGCGGGACGAGATCGCGTGGCGGGCCTCGGCATCCGTCGCATCGTGGACCTGCGCGACGACGACGAACGGCGCAGGGAACCCTCGCGGCTCGACGGTCTCGGGATCGACACGGTGCACCTCCCGATGTACGCGGGGTCGGTGTCGTCGTTCTTCGCGGACGACCTGTCCCTCGGAGACGTGTACCGGGCGCTCGTCGACGGTTCCGCGTCGCGGTTGGTCGAGGCGGCGCGCGCCGTGCTCGAGGTCCAGCCGGTGCTCGTGCACTGCACCGTGGGCAAGGACCGCACCGGGCTGTCCGTGGCCCTCATCCTCGCGGCCGCCGGCGTGGACGACGACGCCGTGCTCGCCGACTATGCACGGACCGAAGCGTTGCTTCCCGCGACGCGGAACGAGAGCGTCCTGCGTTACCTCCGGCAGAGGTACCCGGGGGCGCGTCATCTGGAGGACCTCGTGACCCGGTCGCCGGCGGAGGCGATGCGCGCCGTGTTCGACGACCTGCGCCTGCGCTACGGGAGCGTCGTCGAGTACCTGCAGGCGTACGGCCTCACGACCGTCGAGATCGCGGAGCTGCGTCGGGCGCTCGTCGAGTGACGGGTGGTCAGCGGGGGATGTAGCGCCCGTCGGCGAGACCCGCTTCGATCTCGAACCGGTTCGTCAGCGGGTTCCGGCCCGCGAACAGGTACAGGACCGGCATGAGCATGCCGTACCGCCGCCATTGTTCGCGATGCGTGGCTTCGTGGCGCAGTAGCCGATCGTCGATGGGACCGTCGCCGGTGAGGAAGCACCCGCCGACGCACACACCGCCGCGGCCGAACGTGGCCCCCGGCATCCCCCGGAAGACCCAGAGCCCTGCTCGCCGTTCGATGCGGCCCGTCGACCACAGGGTTCCCCAGGCGAAGCCGAACGCCGTCCCCGCGAGGTAGCCGAGGCGGCTGAGAGGTGAATCGAGCAAAATGCCGGGGATCCAGCGGTCGAACCGTCGCCCGCGCGCCACGGCGCGGTGCGCCCGAGCCTCCCACCCCGCCGGGGGCACGGGGCTCATGCGAGGGCTCCGAGGAGGCGGAGGATCGTGCCCAGGTCCTCGACCGCGGCGTCCCGCGACGCCGGGGCGAACCCGGACAGCGAGGCGCCGACGAGCGGCATCCGCTCGCGCAGTCGCGCGATCGACGCGGAGACGTGCGCGGGGTCGGCACCGAAGGGGACCGGTTCGAGGACTCCGACGACCGCGGCGGGGTCGAGGACGTCGAGGTCGATGTGCACGTAGACCGCGTCGGCTCCGGTTGCGGCGACGGCCTCGGCCAGCGACGCGGGGTCGGCGAGGGCGTCCGCTGCGACCGTGGTCATCTCGGAGCCGTCGAGGAGAGCGGCCTCGGCGTCGTCGAGTGCGCGTGCCCCGACGAGGACGGTCCGGGATGCGGGTACGAGCGGGTCGGCGACGAACGGACCCGCCTCGATCGTCGCCCGCAGAGCCATCCCCGCCAGAGCGCCCGAGGGGGACGAATCCGGCGTGTGCAGGTCCCCGTGGGCGTCGAACCACACGACCGCGACAGACGGATGCCGCTCGGCGGCGGCGGCGATCGCCGGCACGGCGACTGCGCAGTCCCCGCCGATGACGACGGCGGGTTCCTCACCGGAAGCGAGAACCTCGGCGAGGGCGTCGCGGACGCGGGTGAGGGTACTGAAGCGACGGATGCCGGTGCCCACCGCCTCTCCGGCTTCGGCGGGCACGTCCACACGGGTCAGCGCGGAGCGCGGCAGGTCGTCCGCGATCGCCTCGGCTCCGTCGATGAGGCGCATGGCGCGGGAGGACGGCGAGCCCTGCCACTGCGGGACGACGAGGAAACGGGTCATGGGTGCCTCCGGGGGAGCACGGCGGCGCCGGACCCTCGGGTCCGGCGCCGCGTCTCGCGTGCGGGTCTTACTGCTCGATGGCGCCGGCGTTGCCACCGGTCTTCAGCGCAGCCAGGCGCGCCTCGACCTCGGTGAGCTCACCGAGGTCCTCGAGCTGGTTGAACTGCGCGTCGATCGTCGACGCGGCGATCTCGGCCTTGCCGGCGGCGAGAGCCTCCTGGCGGCGGACCTTGTCCTCGAACCGGCCGAGCTCGCTCGTCGGGTCGAGCACGTCGATCGACTTCACGGCGTCGTGCACCTTGTTCTGAGCCTCAGCGGTCTTCGCGCGGGCGAGCAGCTCGGAGCGCTTCGAGCGAAGCTGGTCGAGCTTCTGCTTCATGCCGTTGAGGCCGTCCTTGAGCTTCTCGACGACCTCGGTCTGCGCGGCGATCGACGGAGCAATAGCGCGGGCCTCGTTCTCCTCGCTGATCTGACGCTGCAGGGCGATCTTGGCGAGGTTGTCGAACTTGTCGGCATCCGTCGTGTTACCGGCCGAGCGCAGCTCGTCGGCCTTGCGGCTCGCGGCGATGGCCTTGTTGCCCCACTCTGCGGCGGCCTTCACGTCCTCGTCGTGGTCGCGTTCGAGCAGGCGCAGGTTGCCGATGGTCTCGGCGATGGCGGTCTCGGCGTCGGCGATGTTGTTCGTGTAGTCGCGGACGAGCTGATCGAGCATCTTCTGCGGATCCTCGGCGGAGTCGAGGAGGGCGTTGACGTTCGCCTTCACAAGGGTGGAGATGCGGCCGAAGATGGACTGCTTTGCCATCGGGTTTCCTTTCGTTACGAGAGGTCGTGCTGTCGAGGTCTGTGAGGTACGGCGTCGGAAGATCAGAAGCGTCCGCCTCCTCGCCGGGAGCGGGAACCGCCGCTGCTGCGCCCGATCGAGCCGCCGCCGAATCCGCCGCCGCGACGCGAGGACGAGCCGCCGAAGCCGCCGCCGAATCCGCCGCCGAATCCGCCGGAGGGCCGTCTCGATCCGCCGCCGAGGAGGGAGCCGATGATGATGCCGCCCAGCATGCCGCCGAAGTCGCCCGCGCCGCCAGTGTTTCCGCCGCCGGCGAACGATCCGACGTCGCCCTGCGCGCGTTGCATCGCCTCGCCCGCCAGTGCGCTGGAGCGGTGCGCGAGATCGAGGGCGCGTTCGGGGTCGCTCTGCTGCAGCTGCGTCGCCTGCACGAGGGCGGCGCCGGCTTCGGCCAGTCGCGTACGCGCCGTCGCCCCGACGGCACCCCGCCGAGCGCCGATGAAGTCTTCGGCCGTCGACACCTGGGCCTTCGCCTGGAGCAGCGTCTGGGAGAGCACGCTGCGCGCGCGATCGGCGCGCTGCTGCGCGTCGCGCACCTGACCGAGGGCACCGTCGATCGCCGCGTTCGCCTCTTCGAGGAGGTCGACGGCCGACAGGGGGTCGCGCGCCCGGCCGGTCAGCTTCTCGCGGGCGGCGTCCAGGTTCAGGCGGGTCGAGGCGATGACGGGTGCGAGACGTGACTCGGGGTCGGGTGTCGCGGCGGCCGCCGCGAGGTCGGCGTCGAGTTCGGTGACGAGGGCGGCACCCTCCCGCTCGGCGGCGGACAGGTCGGCGGCGAGCTTCTCGACGGCGTCCTGAAGACGGGTCGCCTGATCGACGGCCTGCTCGGCGGCTCGGATGCCGACGGCCGCCCCTGCGCCGTCGCCGGCCGCGACCTCGGTCTGGGCTTCGGCCAGTCGAGCGTCGGCGAACGCGAGACGATCGCGCGCCTGCGCGGGATTGTCGGCCACGGCGGCGACGGCCTCGGGGCGGTACGCCGTGCGGAGCTCGCCGAGCCGGGCATCGATCCCGTCGAGACGGGCACCCGCGTCGGTTCGACGCAGCTGCACACGGGCGAGCGCTTCCGGAGCGTTCTTCGCGAGATCGCGCAGCGCGTCGAACGCCTCGGCTTTCTCCGTCAGGGCCGCCCCGGCGCTGCGACAGAGGTCGAGGATCTCCTCGTACCAGGTGCGACGCTGATCGGGGGAGTCGGGCGTCTCGTCATCCATCTGCTGCTGCAGCGAGAATGCGCGCTCGAGCGAGGTCCGCGCCGCCGTGATCGCCTGCGCGAACTCGGCAGTGGCGGCTTCCCCGAACTCCGCCGTCGCGAACCCGAGTTCCTGCGCGCTCGCGGTGACCGCATCGTCGGTCTGCACGAGGGCGGCGCCGGCCTGGCGTTCGAGTTCCTCGAGCGGGATCTGTCGCGTGGCCGTGGTCGCGCCCGTCGCCGCGCGGCGACGTCGGACGATCGCCCAGATGACCAGACCTCCCAGAGCGGCGACCACGAGGAGGACCACCCAGATGAGACCGCCTCCACCGCCGGAGCGCGCGTCCGCGAGTCCGTCCGCAGCGGCGACGCCGGCACCCTGCCAGTCGCCCGCGTCGAGAGCGGGAAACACGCGGTCCTGCTCGATCGTCGTGATCCGGTCGTCCGAAAGCGGGCCCGACGAGTCGGAGGAGAGGTAGTAGGCGCGTCCTTCGGTCGCAACCGCGAGGAGGTATTGGTCGGGTCCGAGGTTGTTGAGCCTCGCGGTCGCCTCGGCCCATTTCTGCGCGTCCGTCGGATCGGTGAACCTGTCGACGTAGACGACCCAGAGGTCGAGGCCGGTGTCCTCGGTGAGCCGCTCCAGGCGGGAGTCGAGGTTCGCCTCCTGCGCGTCGGTGAGGACGTCGGCCTCATCCCACACGCGACCGTCGCCGAGGGTGACGGGCTCGGTCGCCGACGCCGGTACCGCGAATCCGAGGGAGCCGACCAGGACCGCGAGCGAGGCCGCGACGACGGACGTCAGTCGGGATCGCATCGGTGAGGCCTCCAAGAGTCGCTCGATGAGTCGCTCAGCGGTCGCAACCGCTTGTCGCGAGTCTATGCCGCGGCCCGTATGTCTCGATACCGGGTTGCGGTCGGAGCGCCTGTGCGTTCCCTCTGCGTTGCTCATCTAGGCTTCCCGAGGTTTCGGGAGGTATCTGTGGACGATCGATACGGCGGCGATGTGCTCGCCGCGGGCTGGCGAGACAAGGGGCGCCCGACGGTGGCGACGGTTCCCGCGGAGCCGGGCCTGGTCGTCGAGGTGGCGCTCGACGATTTCGTCGGCGCGGTGACAGGTGTGACCGCAGGTCACGTCGAGCTCGA
>Ga0207841_1000343_pt1 | contig 14020 bp, 14 predicted proteins | sample HigsolmetaGSP18D_FD_184846 | JGI IMG/M metagenome (GOLD analysis project Ga0207841, IMG submission 184846) | High solid enriched microbial communities from the Joint BioEnergy Institute, USA - SP1-8-D (SPAdes) | ecosystem: Engineered > Bioreactor > SSF (Solid state fermentation) > Aerobic >... | reverse complement strand
TGATCAACTCCAGCCGCGTCGAATGGTGCCACTCGGGCGCGTACTCGGCGTCCTTGTTCGACGCGCGGTACTTCCAGGCGAAGAAGAAGGTCAGGAAGATCACCGGCACGATGATCAGCAGCATCAGGACCGTGGACAGCACGATCAGGTCGCGCTGCTGGACCGCGATGTCGCCCGAAGGCGCCATGACGACCCAGTCGCAGCTCGACAGCAGCAGGGCTGCCAACAGCAGCACGGAGACTCGGAGAATGGATTTCATTGGGGGGATCGCGGACAACGGAGAGGAAAACGGCTTGACGGAAACGCCACGGCGCGGCCGTTAGTGTGGGGGTGCAGAGGGGTGCCGGGCCTTGCTGCTGCGCACCTTGCCCGGCGGGCCCGTTTCGGGTTCACAATGCGGCGCATTATCCCCCATAACGACCGGAGAGAGCGCGCAGATGAGCGAGATTGCACAGCAGGGCACCACCGGCCTCGACGACGCGCCGGAAAACGAGGACCTGGAAGTCTCGCCGGGCAAGATCGCGTTTCCCGTCGTCATGGGGCGGACGTCGGAATTCTTCGATTTCTTCGTCTACGGCATCGCCGCGGTGCTGGTGTTTCCGTACCTGTTCTTTCCCGATGCCGATCCGGTGCAGGCGACGCTCAAGTCGTTCGCGGTGTTCTCGCTGGCCTTCATCGCACGTCCGATCGGCTCGATCGTCTTCATGGCGATCGACCGCAACTTCAGTCGCGCGGCCAAGCTGATCGGCGCGCTGTTCCTGCTGTGCGGTTCGACGATGGCGATCGCCTTCCTGCCCAGTTACGCGCAGGCCGGCATGCTCGCGCCGGTGCTGCTGGCGGTGTTCCGCTTCGGCCAGGGCCTGGGCTGGGGCGGCGCCTGGGACGGCCTGCCGTCGCTGCTGTCGCTGACCGCGCCGCGCGAGCGCCGCGGCTGGTACGCGATGGTGCCGCAGCTCGGCGCAGCACTCGGTTTCATGCTCGCCTGCGGCATGTTCCTGGTGTTCACCCGGGTGCTGAGCCAGGAGGACTTCATGGCCTGGGGCTGGCGCTTCCCGTTCTTCGTCGCGCTGGCGCTCAACGTGGTCGCGCTGTTCGCGCGCCTGCGCCTGGTGGTCACGCCGGAGTTCAAGCGCCTGTTCGACGAGAAGGAGCTGCAGCCGCGGCGCGTCGTGGAAACCATCCGCACCCATCCGCGCCAGGTGTTCGTCGGTGCGCTGATTCCGCTGGCCACCTACGCCATGTTCCATCTGGTGACGATCTTCCCGCTGAGCTGGGCGACGCTGTTCACCGACCACAACGCCACCGATTTCCTCGGCAGCCTGTTCCTGGGCTCGATCGTCGGCGGACTGGGCATCATGCTGTCGGGCATCCTGGCCGACCGCGTCGGTCGCCGTGGCCAGCTGGCAATCGCTGCAGTATTGATCGCGATCTTCAGCTTCTTCGCCGCGCCGCTGCTGGGCAGCGACACCACCGCGGGCCGCACGACCTACGTCGTGCTCGGCTTCGCCCTCCTGGGGCTGTCGCTGGGCCAGGCGAGCAATGCGATCGCGTCGCGCTTCGAAAGCATCTACCGCTACACGGGTGCGGCGGTCACGTCGGACATCGCCTGGCTGGTCGGTGCCGGTTTCGCGCCGCTGGTCGCGCTGTGGCTGTGCAGCCATTACGGCCTGGCCTACGTCGGCTACTACCTGCTGTCCGGCGCGGCGGTCACGCTGGCCGCGCTGGCCTTCAGCCGCACGCTCGAAACGGTGCGCTGACCGTCCGCACCGGCGCGCACGCGCTGCCCTCTGGGCGGCGTGTGTCGGGATGGGGCGGGCGACTGTCACGGTAACGACTCCTGGACTCCGCGGACGCGGAGCGTCTGATCCGGCCCCGGGGTCCTGACCATCCGGGGGGCTGCGCCACGCAGGCGCTTCGGCGCGTGTATTTCAGCATCCGGCACCCGATACGGGGCTGCGACCGAATGTCGCACTGCGCACATATATAGATGTTCCGCGCAGTAGCGTCGCGGCCCGTCGGTCCGGCGCACTTGCTCCGGGGCAGGGCATCTGTGAGAATGCCCGGCTCCCTGCGGCCGTCCGCCGGGAGACCCTTGCCCCACCGTGCGGCCATGCCGCGAAGAGGGGGGCTATCCAGGCCGGCGCGACCGCGCGGCCGATACCCGAAAGGAAACCACCATGCGTCATTACGAAGTCGTGTTCCTGGTCCATCCGGACCAGAGCGAGCAGGTGCCTGCGATGATCGAGCGCTACAAGTCGCTGATCGAAGGCGCCGAAGGCAAGATCCACCGTCTCGAGGACTGGGGCCGCCGCCAGCTGGCTTACCCGATCAACAACCTCGTCAAGGCCCACTACGTGATGTTCAACATCGAAGTCGGCCAGGCCGGCATCGACGAGCTCACCGAGGCGTTCCGCTTCAACGACGCGGTGCTGCGTCACCTGGTCGTGCGCCGCGACGAGGCCGACACCGAGCAGTCCCTGATCATGAAGAACAAGGACGAGAAGGGCGACAAGCCCGAGCGTGGCGAGCGCCGCCGCCGTGACGACGAAGGCGACTCGGCCGGCAGCGATGCCGAGACCGACAAGTCCGACAACAACGCCGAAGCCGCCTGAGGATCACGCACATGTCCAAGTTCTTCCGCCGCCGCAAGTTCTGCAAGTTCACCGCCGAGGGTGTCAAGGAGATCGATTACAAGGATCTCAACACCCTGCGCCAGAACCTCACCGAGAACGGCAAGATCGTCCCGAGCCGCATCACCGGTACCAAGTCCAAGTACCAGCGCCAGCTGGCCACGGCCGTCAAGCGCGCGCGTTTCCTCGCGCTGATCCCGTACACGGACAACCACAACGTCTGATCGCCTCGCGGCGCTCGAGCGTTCTCGTCCGATTCGGACAGCAACCGTTGCGGCGCCACCGGCGCCGCTAACGAATACGGAGCCACACCATGCAACTGATTCTTCTGCAGAAGGTCACCAACCTCGGCAACCTCGGTGACAAGGTCAACGTGAAGCCGGGCTATGGCCGCAACTACCTCGTGCCGCAGGGCAAGGCCGTGCCGGCGACCGCCGCCAGCATTGCCGAGTTCGAGGCCCGTCGCGCCGAGTACGAAGCCAAGGCCCAGTCGCAGCTCGACGAGGCGCAGCAGCGTCTGGCCAAGCTCGAAGGCGCCAGCGTCACCGTCTACGCCAACGCTTCGACCGAAGGCAAGCTGTACGGCTCGGTCGGCCCGCGCGAAATCGCCGACGCGCTGACCAAGGCGGTCACGCCGGTCAACAAGTCGGAAGTCGTGCTGGGTGAAGGCGCGTTCCGCAACACCGGCGAGTTCGAAGTCGTGGTGCACCTGCACGCCGACGCCGAGACCACCGTCAAGGTGATCATCGAAGGCGAGGTCGCCTGATCCATCGGATCGGGTTGTCCTTGGACGGGCGCCGAAAGGCGCCCGTTTTCGTTTGGGTGTTTGCTGGTATCTCCGCTTCGGGAGGACGCATCGGCCTGCCGGGCCACGGTCGCTCTTCCCTCGGTCAGGCCGCTTCGCGGTCCGGCCCGGCGCAGCACGCCGGGCGTTCGTGAGGACGCGCGGCAGTGCCGCGCAAGCGGTCCGCACTCACCCTGGCCCTGACTCGGGCGCGCGCCATCCATGGCGCGCTCGGCGCGACCATGGCCCGCCAGTCCGCTGCTTCCGGGCGCGTTCGGTTGTGTGCCTTCGGAGACGCATCACGCAACAGCGCTTCGCGTGCGGGCTATGAACGTGCTCGAGTTCTCGAAGTCCGGGAAGCGCCAGATCGCGGGCGAGGGACTGGCCGGGTGTTGCGGAGAGCGGACCATGGATGGTCCGTGGCGGCGAGTCAGTCATGGATGACGGATCGAGCCGAGGAGCAATCCCGGCCGGTCCCTCGCTGTTGCCGAAGAAGTCGTCTCAAGTCGCGAGATAACCCGTTGTAAAGCTGTGCATCCCCAAGCTTATCCACAGGTTGTGGTGTCGCGTATCCACAGGCACCCGACCTAGCATTCCAATCGCCGTAGTCCGTTCTTTCCGAAGTCGACCGCCATGTCCGCACGCAACGAATTCCGCAACAACGACCGCTTCGACCGCGACCGCGACCGCAGCGATGCGCGCGTGGAGCAGTTGCGCATTCCGCCGCAGTCGGTCGAGGCCGAGCAGGCGGTGCTGGGCGGGCTGATGCTGGTGCCCGACGCCTACGACCGCATCGCCGACCTGCTGGTGCCGGACGATTTCTATCGTCGCGATCACCAGAAGATCTACGCCGCGATCCAGGAACTGGCGGAGAAGAGCAAGCCCTTCGATGCGGTGACGCTGGGCGAATGGTTCGAGTCCAACGGCCTGTCCGAACTCGTCGCAGGTGGCGCCTATCTGGGCGAGTTGGCCAGCACCACGCCGTCGGCCGCCAACATCCGCGCGTACGCCGAAATCGTGCGCGACAAGGCGATCCTGCGGCAGCTGATCGAAGTGGGCACCGAGATCGTCAACGACGGTTTCCAGCCCGAAGGCCGCGACAGCAGCGAGATCCTCGCCAAGGCCGAGCAGCAGGTGTTCAAGATCGCCGAGGCCGGCGCGCAGGGGCGCACCGACTTCACCGCCATCAACAAGGCGATGGCCGACGCCTTCGACGTGCTGCAGACGCGCTTCAACAACGGCGGTGGCGTCACCGGCCTGCCGACCGGCTACACCGAATTCGACGAGATGACCGCCGGCCTGCAGCCGACCGATCTGATCATCCTCGCCGCGCGTCCGGCGATGGGCAAAACGACCTTCGCGCTCAACATCGCCGAGTACGCGGCGATCAAGACCAAGAAGGCCGTGGGCGTGTTCTCGATGGAAATGTCGGCCAGCCAGCTTGCGCTGCGCCTGATCTCGTCGAACGGCCGCATCAACGCCACGCGCCTGCGCACCGGCCAGCTGGAGGACGAGGACTGGAGCCGCGTCAGCAGCGCGATCCGCATGCTCAAGGAAACCAAGATCTTCATCGACGACACGCCGGGCCTGGGCCCGGACGTGCTGCGCGCGAAGTGCCGTCGCCTCAAGCGCGAACACGACCTGGGCCTGGTGGTCATCGACTACCTGCAGCTGATGAGCGTGCCGGGCAACAGCGAGAACCGTGCGACCGAGATCTCGGAAATTTCCCGCTCGCTCAAGGGCCTGGCCAAGGAGTTGAACGTGCCGGTGATGGCGCTGTCGCAGCTCAACCGCTCGCTGGAAACGCGCGCCGACAAGCGCCCGGTGATGGCCGACCTGCGTGAATCGGGCGCGATCGAGCAGGACGCCGACATCATCGTCTTCATCTACCGCGACGACTACTACAACAAGGACACTTCGCCGGACAAGGGCCTGGCGGAGATCATCATCGGCAAGCAGCGAAGTGGTCCGACGGGTTCGGTGAAGCTGAAGTTCTTCGGCGAATACACACGCTTCGACAATCTCTCGCACGATTCGATCGGCAGTTTCGAGTAACGCTGCGGTTCACCCGCGCGGCCACGCGCCGCGCGTGGAACGCGCACAATAGACGGCCCGTTCCGTCGCCCGTCCTGCCCGCATGGCCCGTCCGATCACCGCCACCATCCACACCGACGCGCTGCGCCACAACCTGTCGGCGATGCGCGCGCGGGCGCCGGGCCGGCGTCTGATGGCGATGGTCAAGGCCGATGGCTACGGCCACGGTCTGGAAACGGTCGCGCGCGGCCTGCGCGAGGCCGATGCCTTCGGCGTCGCCGCGATCGAGGACGCGGCGCGCATCCGCGCCGCGGGGCTCGAACAGCCGATTCTGGTGCTGTCGGGTTTCGACAATCCCGACGATCTCGACCAGCTGCGCGCACTGCGCGCCGAGGCGATCGTGCATCACGCCGCGCAGCTCGATCTGCTCGAACAGACCGGGGGCGCGCCGATCCGCGTCTGGCTCAAGATCGACACCGGCATGCATCGCCTCGGCTTTCCGCCCGAGCAGGTGCGCGAGGCCTATGCGCGCCTGCGCGCGGCGCGCGGCGTCACCGGCGACATCGTGCTGATGACGCACTTCGCCAGCTCCGACGAGTTCGACACGCATGCGCGCAATGGCGCGCAGACACCGGCGCAGATGCGCGTGTTCGCCGCCGCGACCGAAGGTCTCGACGGGCCGCGCTCGCTGTCCAATTCCGCCGCCGTGCTCGGCTGGCCCGATGCCTGTGGCGACTGGATCCGGCCGGGCGGTGCGCTGTACGGCATGTCGGTCGTCGCCGGGCGTAGCGGCGCCTCGTTCGGGCTGCGCCCGGCGATGACGTTCGAAACCCGCCTGCTCGCGGTGAACCGCGTCGCCAAGGGCGAGCGCATCGGGTACTCGGCCACCTGGGAAGCGCCGGAAGACATGGCGGTCGGCGTGGCCGCGGTGGGCTACGGCGACGGCTATCCGCGCCTCGCGCCCGCCGGCACGCCGGTGCTGGTGAACGGCCGCATGGCGGCGGTCGCGGGACGCGTCTCGATGGACCTGATGACGATCGACCTGCGCGGCCAGACGGATGTGCGCGCCGGGGATCCGGTCCTGCTGTGGGGCGACGCATTGCCGGTCGAAACGGTTGCCGATGCGGCCGGCACGATCTCCTACGCACTGACCTGTGGCATCACCCGGCGCGTGCGGTTCGTCAACGCCTGAGCGTCAGGGCTGCACGTGGCGCAGGCGCACCTGCCCGACATGCACGTCCAGCGCACCATCGCCGATGCTGACCGGGACGCGCGTGTCGGTGAGGAACCGCACACTGCCGTCCGGCGCCGACACCGAAGCATGCAGTCCGAACTGGCCGCCCGGGCGCAGCTTCGCGCGCGGCACGTCGATCGCGAATTCGTAGGGACCGGCGCCGACCGTCGTGACCTGTTCGGCGAGTACGGCCTGCTGCGTATCGGCCAGCAGGTTGTCGAGCACCTGCACCCGCAACTGCGAACCCTCGGGCATCAGGATCTTCTCGAAGTACAGCGCTTCGCCCTGGATGCGCACAGTGGTGGCGGATTCCTGCATCGGGACATCTCCGGTCATGGGCGGCGAGGACTGGCAGGCGGCCAGCGACAGGGCGGCGCTCAGGGGCAGGGCGGCGAGGTGGCGCAGGGGACGTGGCATGCGGGGAACTCCGGAGACGACGCGACGAGCATGCGCCCGGTCACGGGAATGGCGGATCAACGTCCGTTCGGACGCAGCACCACCAGCGTAGCGAAGTGGTCGGACGGCCAGGTCCCGTCCGCGCCGGGCGTATCCAGCACCACCCGCGCCTCGACGAGGTCGAAACGCCCGGCCTCGGCGAACACGTGGTCGATGCGGCGGCGCACGTCGAAGAAGTGCGGATTGAGCGTGGTCACGCCGCGGACATCCGCGTCGGGGTGCAGCGCGCCGTAGACGTCGACGAAGCCGTCCAGCGCATCGAGTTCCGGCGCGCTGGCAGCCGCATTGAAGTCCCCCAGCACGAGCGCGGGTGCGCCGTCGTCGTGACGGCCCATGAAGGTCCGTCCGTCCTGCAGCTGGCGGCGGCGCAGGGCCTCGCCCTCGGGCGTGTGGTGCAGGTGGGTGAAGTAGACATCGATCGGGTGGCCCGCGGACTGCAGGCGCGCGTGGCCCATCGTGCGCGAGTCCGCGCGGGGCTCGAGCGCCGTCCAGTCGCGCGACTGCACCGGCAACCGGGTCAGCAGCGCATTGCCGTAGCGGTGCGCCTGGCCTTCCGGATCGGTGGAGACGAACTGCACCGAGTAGCCGAGCGCGTCGCCGATGGTCTGCGCCTGGTTCGGCAGGCCGTCGAACTGCAGGACCTCCTGCAGCGCGATGACGTCGGCATCGAGCTCGCGCAGCTGTTCGACGATCAGCGGCAGGCGCTTCGGCCACTCGGCCTTGTCGTGGTAGATGTTCAGCGTGACGACCCGCAGGTCGGACGACCCGGCCGTAGTCGCGACGTCGGGACGCGTGTGCGGTGCGCTGCACGCAGCGAGCACACAGGCGAGCAGGGCGGTCAGCAGGTGCTTCATGGCGCGGCGTCTCCGGTCGGAATGGTGTCGGTCCGCAACACCGGGTAGAGGTTGTAACGGTCATCCCAGGCGCTGTGGCGCTGGTAGAAGAAATCCAGACGCGCGTCCGCGCTCGCCGCGAATACCGCGTCGTCGCGCAGCTTCGCCTCGAATTCGGCGCGCAGCGCGGGATCGGTCGCCAGCATCTGGCGCGCGACCTGTTCGGCCACGTAGTCCTCCATGTACTCCTTGCGCTCGAAGTGGTTGTTGAAGCGGCCCCATGCGGCGAGCGCGTCGGGCGCCTGCGGTTCGAGCAGGGCGGCAACGAGGCGCGCTTTCGGCTGGGCGATCGGCACGAACAGTGCGCCGGCGCCGATGTCGTGCGGTTCGCGCCCCCAGGCGCCCTGCAGATCGAGGCGCTGGTGGCCTTCGACGGAGGTCGCGCCCGGGCTTGCCTGCGATGCGCGGAACGCTTCGGTCGCTACCGCCGTCTCCGACGACGTGAGGGTCCGGAACGTGATGCTGTGTTGCGCCAGCTTCTCTCCCACCCAAGCAGCGTGCGCGGCGGGGACCAGATAGCCGCCGCGCGGCAGCGTGATCTCCAGCGACGGTTGCAGCGTGTCGCGCATCGGTACCCGCCACAGCTGCGGCGTGCTTTCGTCGTAACGGGTCATCAGCTGCCCCGAGATCTCCGACGGTGTGCGCGTGTACGCGTAGCCACGGAAGTCGACGGTGTGGCTGGCATCGGTCGCCTTCCACGCGAGCGGTGCGCGTGTGCCGCCGAGCGCGGCCGCGCGGGCATCGGCCTCGCGTGCGATGCGCATCCACTCGCGGCCATGCCGGGCGATCTGCTCGACCACCGACACCACCGTGTTGCGGGTGATGCGCACGCGCACCGGGTACGCCTTCCACGAATGCGTTTCGACCAGCATCGCGATGCGGTTGCGCAGCAGGAAATAGCCGGTCGAGAACCGCGGCGGCGAGACGCCGTCCTCGAAGCCCGACGCCGGGTTGTCGTGTTCGACGAACGACGGGTAATAGGGCAGGGGCAGTGAACCCTGCGCGGCCAGATCGTTCATCACCGCGTCGCGGAACGTGCGGCCGACTGCGCGCAGCGCGTCGTCGCCGGCATGCACCGGCTCGACCTGGATCGAGATGTCGTGCTCGAACTGCGCGCCATTGGTGGCGTGCAGATCGACGTAGGCGATCGGATCCCAGGCCTCGACCAGGGCCAGCATCGCCTGCATCTCCGGCGCATCGGCCTTGGCGTAGTCGCGGTTGAGGTTGTAGTTCTGCGCGGTCGTGCGCCAGCCCATCTCGCGCGGACCGCGCTGGTTGGGCCGGTTCCAGGCGCCGAAGCGCTCGTGGCCGTCGACGTTGAACACCGGCACGAACACCAGCACCACGTCCTCGAGCGCACCCGGCGCCGCGGTGCCGTCGAGCAGTTCGCGCAGCGCGAGGAAGCCCGCATCCTTGCCGTCGATCTCGCCTGCATGGATGCCGCCCTGGACCAGCACCACCGGCACGGCGGCCGCGCGTGCGGTCCCGGGATCGAGATGGCCGCTGCGGCTGGCGACCAGCGCCTGCATCGGCCGGCCTTCGGGCGAGGTGCCGAAACGCACGCAGCGCACGGCATCCGGGTGCAGGCGCGCGAAGGTATCGCACAGCGCGATCACCTCGTCGTAGCGGCCGGTCTCGACGAAGCCGCTGCGCTCGGCGATGGTCACGCGGGGATCGTCGGCCGCCCATGCCGCGGTGAAGGACAGCAGCAGGGCGAGGGCGAGCGGAAGGCGGGCGGGAGACATGGCGGGATCCGGGCGGGCAGTCGCCCATGATGCCGCGCGGCGCCGCCCCGCCCAAGGCACCACGTCGCAGCGGCGGGACCCGCGCCCGGCACTTGCCGCAACGACCGCCCGCGTGGCAGCCGCGGCCCCCGCCGCCGGATCGGGTAGGCTGTGCGACCTTTCCGAACGCCTGCGCCGCCGATGACGACGACTGCCCAGACCGGCAACGGGCCGATGCCCCGCCAGATCTCCTACATCATCGGCAACGAGGCGTGCGAGCGCTTCAGCTTCTACGGCATGCGCAACATCCTGGTGCCGTTCCTGATCAGCTCCATCCTGCTCGGCTACCTGCCGAGCGAGGGCGACCGGGAAGCGCAGGCCAAGGACATCTTCCACATGTTCGTGATCGGCGTGTACTTCTTCCCGTTGCTGGGCGGATGGCTGGCCGACCGCTTCTTCGGCAAGTACCACACCATCCTGTGGTTCTCGCTGATCTACTGCGCCGGCCACGCGTGCCTGGCGATGTTCGAGAACAATGCCAACGGCTTCTACACCGGCCTGTTCCTGATCGCGCTCGGCTCGGGCGGCATCAAGCCGCTGGTGGTCTCGTTCTGCGGCGACCAGTTCGACCAGACCAACAAGTCCAAGGCCAAGGTGGTCTTCGACGCGTTCTACTGGATCATCAATTTCGGTTCCTTCTTCGCGTCGCTGCTGGCCCCGCGCCTGCTCGACAGCTACGGCCCGGCGGTGGCGTTCGGCGTGCCGGGCGTGCTGATGTTCATCGCGACCTTCGTGTTCTGGCTGGGGCGCAAGCAGTACACCAACGTGCCGCCGGCCCGCCGCGATCCGCACGGGTTCTCCGAGGTGGTCAAGACCGCGCTGCGCGCGCGCAGCGCGGGGCGGATGCGGCTGGGCCTGCTGGTCGCGATGACCGGCGTGACGACCGCGGTGGTGATGCTGCTGCTGTGGGCGCTCTCGGCGACGGTGGGGCTGTCGTGGTGGCCGACCGACTTCGGCTTCGTGATCACTGCCTGCCTGGCACTGGGCGTGATCATCGCCCTGGGCGGCTGGGGGGCTTCGTTGCAGATCGAGCGCGCGCGCGGCCTGCATCCCGATGCGGCGGTCGACGGCGTGCGCGCCGTGCTGCGCATCCTGATCGTGTTCGCGCTGGTCACGCCGTTCTGGTCGCTGTTCGACCAGAAGGCCTCGACCTGGATCATCCAGGGCCGCGAGATGATCGTGCCGCATGCCGCGTGGTGGTGGCCGAGCTGGCTGATCGACAACCCGGCGCAGATGCAGGCATTGAACCCGCTGCTGGTGATGCTGCTGATCCCGTTCAACAACCTGGTGCTGTACCCCGCGCTGCGCCGCATGGGCTTCGAGCCGACCGCGCTGCGCCGCATGGGCTGGGGCATCGCGATCTCGGGCACCTCGTGGATCGTCGCCGGTGGCCTGCAGATCTGGATCGACGGCGGACAGGAGGTCTCGCTGGCGTGGCAGTCGCTGCCGTACCTGCTGCTGACCTTCGGCGAAGTGCTGGTGTCGGCGACGGCGCTCGAGTTCGCGTACAGCCAGGCGCCGCAGGCGATGAAGGGCGTGATCATGGCGTTCTGGTACCTCACCAGCACCTTCGGCAGCCTGTGGGTGCTGTTGACCAACGCGGGCGTGCGCAACGAGGCGGTGACCACCTACATCGCATCGACCGGCCTGAGCGAGAACGCCTTTCTGATGTTCTTCTTCGCGGGCTTCGCCTTCGTCGCCGCGCTGGCCTTCGGCCTGTACGCGCGCCGCTACCCGATGCAGGACCATTACCGCGTCGCCTGACGCGGGAGCACACGCATGAGTTTCGGTCCCGTGACCCTGTTCCTGATCGCGATCACCGTACTGGTGTCGTGGCAGGCCTTCGAGAAGCCCAAGCTGGCCGGCCGCCTGATCCTGTGGCCGCCGGCGATCGACCGCCACAGGCAGTACGACCGGTTGATCGGGCACGGCTTCATCCACGCCGACTGGCAGCACCTGATCTTCAACATGATCACGCTGTTCTTCTTCGGCGCCGGCATCGAACGCGCGTTCGCGCCGTACATCGGTCCGGTCGGCTTCCTGCTGTTCTATCTCTCGGCGATCCTGGTCGCGATCCTGCCGACCTATCTGCGGCATCGGCACGATCCGCACTACCGCAGCCTCGGGGCGTCGGGCGCGGTATCGGCGGTGCTGTTCGCCTCGATCCTGATCAATCCCTGGCAGCTGCTGCTGGTGTTGTTCATTCCGATGCCGGCCATCGTGTTCGGCGTCTGCTACATCGGCTACAGCATCTGGATGGACCGGCGTGGTGGCGACAACATCAACCACAGCGCGCATCTGTGGGGCGCCGGTTACGGCATGCTCTTCACCGTGATGATGGAGCCGCGCGTCATCGGCGCATTCCTGCAACGCCTGACCTCGCCGTCCTTCTGACGCATCCGCGTCGTCTTGTGGGCGCACTGCTCACCGCATCTGCATCGCGTGCATGTTAGTTCTCCGGGCACATCCACAAGGAGTGCCTTCATGGCGATCACGCGAGCCAAAGCCACCGCCCTGCTCAACAAGACCGAGATGGGGCTGTACGACGACAGTCGCAGCAACGCCGTCCGCGGCCACAGCGATGCGCGTCTCGCCCAGCTGATCGGACGCGCACGCGCCGCGCGCGATCGCGCACGTGATCTGGAAAAGCGCCAGCGAATCGCATCGCGTGGCGCCACGGGCAGCAAGTCGGGACGCAGCGGACAGGCCAATGCGCGCACCGGTGAGAAGGCGGCGCTGCTGGCCGACATCCTCGAGCGTTTCGAGACGCAGCAGGCACAGGTCGCGAAATCCGCGAAGGCCACAAAGGCCAGCAAGACGACGAAGGTCGCCAAGGCGACCAAGGCGACGACGCCTGCGAGGACGGCCAAGGTCGCCAAGGGTGCAGACGCGAAGAAGACGCTGAAGACGAGCAAGTCTGCCGAGCCCAGGGCCAAGCGTGCGTCCACCTCGGCGGCGAAGTCCGCGCAGGCGAAGACCGCGTCGCGTGCCGGCAACACCCCGTCCGCCAGCACCGGCGCTCGCGTCGCCAGGTCCGCGGCAGGCAAGGGCACGCCGAAGTCGAAGGCCGGCACGACTGCGCGCGCCAAGGCACAGCCGAAGGCGGAGGCCGCGTCGCGCGTCAGTGCCGCACCGAAGAAGGCAGCCAGGTCGGCGAAGCGAGCGTCCGGCTCGGATGCGTCGCGTAAGGCAGACGGCATCACGCCGGAGAAGGCACTCAAGAACACGCGCAAGCTGCTGGATGCGCGCCAGCGCGAAGCCAAGACCGGCCAGCCGTGGGAAACGCTCGTCGATGGCGCAAATCAGGCGGCGCCCGGGTTCCAGTCCGAGCAGGCCCGTTCGAAGGCGCTGCGCCTGCATGAAGCCGAGACCCGGCAGGCCCCGATCCAGGGCAGCATCAGTACGCGCGACCGCCGCAACCAGGGCAAGCGCGATCACCGCAACGACGAATGACGCGTGGCAGGCGCGCCCGGACGGGCGCGCCGTGTGCGGTCACGCGACTGCGCGCAGCGCGGGGTCCGCGCGCTCGGTGTAGGTATCCAGCAGACGCTGCTGGACGAAATGGTCCAGCTGCTCGAACTCGCTGCTGGCGGTCTGCTCGAGCAGGCTCAACTCGTAAAGGCGTTCGATCGCTTCGCGAAGATCAGTGCGGCGCGCGTCCATCGTGGCTCCCCTGTGGCTGCGGATGCACCCAGCACGGCCTGTGCCAACGCAAACTGTGACGCAGCGCGCATTCGTAGTGCCCGCCGGCGTCAGCCTGGATGACGCGATCGGCGCAAAAGCGTGACGCGCCGCGTCATGTGCTTGGCGCCGGGTGGACTGTCCGAATACGTCGAGGCCCGTGTCAGGATTCGCCCAGTACCTCTGTCGGAGATGCCCTCGATGATGACGCCACCCGTCCACCACGATCCGGTTCGCCACCTGTTCGAGATTTCCATCGACGGCCACGTGGGACATCTCGAGTACCGGGAAAAACAGGGTCGAATGACGATCCTGCACACGATCGTGCCCTCGCCCGTCGGGGGTAGGGGGCTGGGCGCTGCGCTGGTCGACGCGGCGCTTGCCTACGCCAAGGCGTCCGGCCTCGGCATCGCGTCGGAATGCTGGTACGCCCGCGAACGCATGATCGCGCTCGGCCTGGACCCGGACGGGGCATCTCCGGCCTGACCGGCCGACCCCCTGTTCACCTTTCCGGCGGTATTTGC
>Ga0207841_1000342_pt1 | contig 14035 bp, 9 predicted proteins | sample HigsolmetaGSP18D_FD_184846 | JGI IMG/M metagenome (GOLD analysis project Ga0207841, IMG submission 184846) | High solid enriched microbial communities from the Joint BioEnergy Institute, USA - SP1-8-D (SPAdes) | ecosystem: Engineered > Bioreactor > SSF (Solid state fermentation) > Aerobic >... | reverse complement strand
CAGCTTGTAGCTGTTGTTGAAGCAGCACAGCACCACGCCCTGCGCCGGCAGGCCACAGGCCGCGCGCGAGGGCGGCGGCTCCAGCTCGCGGGTGGTGTCCGAGGGCTGGAACGCGCGCGGCAGGCGCAGCACCCGCTCGCTGAAATGCGGTGCAAGGTCCGGTGGCAGCACGAAGGCATCGGCCACCACCGCATCGATCCAGGGAGCGCCGGAGGTGCCGGGGTAGGCCAGCCAGTTCAGCTGCAGCGGCGCCGGCCGCATCGCCAGGACCTCCGGTGTGCCGCCGCCGCCCCAGCCGCGCAGGTCGAACAGCACATCGATACCGGCCGCGGCGATGCGTGTGGCCACCTCGGCATGACCCACGCCCTGCACGTCGTGCAGGGTGGTCGCCTGCTGCAGCCGCTGACGGATGCGGCTGCCATCGTCGGCGTTGAGCGCGAACAGGTGCACGTCCAGCGCCGCCTGCCCGCGCAGGTGTTCGAACAGCGCCACGGTCAGCAATCCGGTGGGATGGGCGGCGAAGCCGTTGGACAGAAAGCCGACCCGCAGCGGGCCGTGCGCGCGGACCGGGCGCGCCGGCAGTGCCGGTACGCCGGCCAACTGGCGCGCACGCAGCCGTGCGCAGGCCAGCTGCTCGGCCGCGCTGGCCTCCTCGTTGAGGAAGGCGAAGGGCTCCACTACGCCCTGGCCGGCGCCCACGGCCGCGCGGACCTGCCGGGACAGCGCCTCCACGCCGGTCCAGTCACACAGGCGGCGCTGCCAGGCCAGGCGCTGGGCAGCGATGTAAGGTTCGTCCGGCAGCAGGCGGTGCGCACGCGCGTAGGCGTCGGCCGCACCTTCCGGATCGCCGCTGTCCTCCAGCACGTGGCCCAGCCACAGCGCGATGCCCGGATGCTGCGGCGCGAGCGCCGCGGCCTGCCGCAGCAGCTGGGCGGCATCGTCGTGCACGCCGGCCATCCAGGCCACCCGGCCCAGCCGGGCCAGGGCCTCCGGATGGCCCGGGCGCAGCTGCAGGGCCCGGCGCGCGGCCTGCTCGCCAGCCCGCAGGTCGCCGGCTTCCAGCTCGGCATCGGCCAGCATCACCCAGGTGATGAAATCGCCGGGCTGCTGCTGCACCGCCTGGCGCAGCTGCCGGCGGCGCGGGTCGAGCGTGCGCGTGCTCACGGCGCGGCGGACAGCGCGGCCAGCGCGTCGGCCTGGTGCTCCTGCGCCAGCCGCTGCAGCAGGGCATCCAGGTCGCCGGTCATCACGTTGGGCAGGTCGTACAGGGTCAGCCCGTCCACACGGTGGTCGGTGATCCGGCCCTGTGGGAAGTTGTAGGTGCGGATGCGCTGGCTGCGGTCCCCGCTGCCGACCTGCAGCCGCCGCGATTCGGCCTGCGCCGCATCCTGGCGCTGGCGTTCGGCATCGAGCAGCTGGGCCTTCAGCCGCTTCATCGCCTTGTCGCGGTTGGCATGCTGGCTGCGTTCGGTCTGGCATTCCACCACCACGCCGGTCGGCACGTGGGTGATGCGGATGGCCGATTCGGTCTTGTTCACGTGTTGCCCGCCCGCACCGGAGGAGCGGAAGGTATCCACCTTCAGGTCGGCCGGGTTGATCTGGACCTCGTCGATCTCCTCGCTCTCCGGAATGATCGCCACCGTGGCCGCCGAGGTGTGGATGCGGCCCTGCGATTCGGTGGCCGGCACGCGCTGCACGCGGTGGGTGCCCGATTCGAACTTCAGCCGCGAGTACGCGCCGCGGCCGACCACGCGGGCCACCACTTCCTTGTAACCGCCGTGCTCACCGGGACTGTCCGACTCGATCTCCACCTTCCAGCCCTGGCGCTCGGCATAGCGCACATACATGCGGAACAGATCGCCGGCAAAGATCGCCGCCTCGTCACCGCCGGTACCGGCGCGCACTTCCAGGAACAGGTTGCTGTCATCGCGCGGATCGCGCGGCACCAGCAGCAGCGCCAGCTCCTGTTCGAGCACCTGCAGGCGCTGCTGCGTGCTGGCGATTTCCTCGTCGGCCAGCTCCCGCAGTTCCGGGTCGGCGCGCATGCCCTCGGCAGCGGCCAGGTCGGCCTTGGCCGCCGTTTCGGCCGCCAGTGCGGCGGCGACCGGTTCCAGCTGCGAGAACTCGCGGGACAGGTCACGGAAGCGTGCGTTGTCGGCCACCACGCCGGGGTCGGCAAGCAGGCGTTGCAGTTCTTCGCGGCGCTCGGCCAGCGCTTCCAGCTTACGGCGCAGGGTCGGCGTCATCGTCTCTCACGTGCGGGTGGCGGTAGCCCGGCGCGGCCGGGAACAGGCGCTCGGCGGCGCGGGTCAGTTCGCCGTCGCCGCTGAGCGCGGCGGCGCGCAGTGCAGCGGTCGGCGGGTGCAGCAGGCGGTTGGTCAGGCCATGGGCCAGCAGTTCCAGAACGTCCTCGGCCGGCTTGCCGTTGGCCAGCTGCTGGCGCGCGCGCTCCAGCAGTTCCACCCGGGTCGCTTCGCCGAAGGCGCGCAGCTGCCTGAGCGGGGCATGGTGGCTGTCGGCCTGCAGCGTCTCGACAAAGCGCGACACCTGCAGGTCGATGATTGCCTCGGCCTCGGCGGCGGCCTCGCGGCGGCTGCGACGGTTGTCTTCCACCGCCCGTTCCAGGTCGTCGACGGTATACAGGAAGGCATCGCCGAGCGCGGCCACGTCGGCCTCGATGTCGCGCGGCACGGCCAGGTCGAACAGCAGCATGGGCTTGTGCCGGCGTGCGCGCAGCGCCGCCGCCACGCTGTCGCGGCGGATCACCGGTTCGCGCGCGGCGGTGGCCGAGAACACCACATCGGCTTCGGCCAGATGGCGCTCCAGCTCGGCCAGCGGCAGGGCCACGCCGCCGTGCCGGCTGGCCAGGTCCTGCGCGTGGGCCAGGGTGCGGTTGGCGATCAGCAGCCGTCGCACCTTGCCTTCGCTGAGGTGGCGGGCGGCCAGTTCGATGGTTTCCCCGGCCCCCACCAGCAGCACGGTGGACTCATCCAGGCGGGCGAACGCGTTCTGCGCCAGGCGCACGGCCGCCGAGGCCACCGACACCGGGTTGGCGCCCACCTGGGTATCGGTGCGGGCGCGCTTGGCGACCGCGAAGGTCTGCTGGAACAGCCGGTCCAGGCGCTGGCCGAGCAGGCCGTGCTGGCGCGCGGTGGACCAGGCCTCCTTCACCTGGCCCAGAATCTGCGGTTCGCCCAGCACCATTGAATCCAGCCCGGTGGCCACCCGGAACAGGTGGCGAACGGCGTCCGCGCCGGCATGCTGGTACAGATAGCCCTGCAGATCGCCGGCCTGCGCCTGCAGCCACTGCTCCAGCACCTGTGGCGAGTCGGCCACGGCATACAGTTCCGTGCGGTTGCAGGTGGACAGCAGCACGGCCTCGGCAACCTGTGCGCTGCCATGCAGCGAGGCGAGCGCGCGCGGCAGCGCCTCACCGGCGAAGGCCGCGCGTTCGCGCAGCTCCACCGGTGCGGTCTGGTGATTCAGTCCGAGCACCCACAGGGTCATTGTTCAGTTGCGTGCGATAAGCTGCTGGCCATTGGTACACATTTTAAGGCCCCAATGCCGCCGATGCCCGCATTGATTCGCATCTCCAGTGTTCTGCTGCTGTGCCTGGCCACCACGCCAGCGCTGGCCGGCGTCGATGCCGCGCGTGCGCTGGCACGGGCCGAGGCCGGCCAGGAGCCCTCGCTGGAGCCCTCATTGGCGGGCGAGTTCGCCCTGCAGGCCGGCAAGCTGGGCGAGGCGGCGGTGCAGTACCTGCGCGCTGCCCAGGCCAGCCAGGGCGACGCCGCGCTGGCCGAGCGCGCGACCCGCATCGCCATGCTGGCCAACGACGACGCGCGCGCGCGCCAGGGCCTGGCCCTGTGGCAACAGCGCTCGCCGGAGTCGCTGGCCATGCGCAGCGCGGCCGGATCACTGGCCATGCGCACCGGCCGGCTGGACGAGGCCGAGCGCGAGCTGGAACGCCTGCTGCGCGACCCCGATCCGCGCGGCTGGCGCTTCGCCCTGGCCGCGCTGGTGGGCGGCGGCACCGATCCGGCGGTGCCGGCGCAGGTGCTTGATGCGCTGGTGACGGCGGATGCCATTCCCGACCAGATCGAAGCCTGGCAGGAATTCGGCCGGCTGGCGCTGCGCATGGAGCGCCCGGCGCTGGCCCAGCGCATGGTGGACGAAGTGGTGCGCCGTTTCCCCGAGGAACCGCGGGTGGCGCTGCTGCACGCCAGCCAGCTGCAGCAGGCCGGGCGCCGCGATGAAGCGCTGGCCCTGCTGCGGGGGCTGGAGCAGCGCACCGGTAACGATGTGGAGCTGCGCAACGCCGTGGCGATCGCCTACGACCACATGAACGATCTGGCGGCGGCCGCACGGGTGCTGGCGGTGGGCCCGCAGAACGTGCAGACCTGGGGCATGCGCGCATCGCTGCTGGCGCGGCAGCACGACGACGCGGCGCTCACCGCGCTGTACGCCGAACTGTCGCGCGCGGCCAGCCGGCCTGACCCGGCGCAGCGCCTGCTGCTGGGCAAGATCGCCGAGTATCTCAAGCGTTACGCCGATGCCATCACCTGGTACCACAGCGTGCCCGGCGGCGACGAGCGCAGCGAGGCGCGCCTGCGCGCCGCCAACGCGCAGGGCCTGCTGGGCCGCCAGGACAAGGCGCTGGAGGAAGTGCGCGCGATCCAGTCCGATGCCAGCGTGGACGACGAGGTCCGACGCGATGCGTATCTGCTGGAGGCGGAACTGCGGCTGCGCGCCGCCGACGCCGACGGTGAGCTGGACGCGCTGGCCCGCGGGCTTGCCGCGTACCCGGACGAGAACGGGCTGCTGTATGCGCGTGCGCTGGCCTGGGAGCGCCGCGACGATATCGCCCGTGCCGAGGCGGACCTGCGCAAGATCCTGGTGACCGAACCGGAGAACGTGGCCGCGCTCAACGCCCTGGGGTACACCCTGGCCGACCGCACCCACCGCTACCAGGAAGCCCTGGAACTGATCGACCGTGCCCGCGTGGCCGAGCCGGACAACCCGGCCATCGTCGACAGCCATGGCTGGGTGCTGTACCGGCTGGGCCGCAACGAGGAAGCGCTGGTGCAGCTGCGCCGGGCCTTCAGCCTGGCCAAGGATGCCGAGATCGCCGCCCACCTGGGCGAAGTGCTCTGGGTGATGGGGCGCAAGGACGAGGCGCGCCGGCTCTTCGACGAGGCCGCCCGGCTGGATCCTGACAACCGCGCGCTGCAGCGCGTCCGCGAGACCTTCAAGCCATGAGATCGATGTATCTGCGTACCGTGCCGGTGGTACTGGCCAGCCTGTTGATGAGCGCCTGCACCTCGCTGGGCACGCAGCAGGGCGCGCCGCCGGCGGTGGCCTACAGCGTCTCACCGGCGGCCGAACGTGCCGAGGCGGCCCGTGTACAGGCGCTGCGGGCGCTGCCGGCGTGGGCTTTCCAGGGCCGGGTGGCGGTGAGCCGCGGCAAGGACGGTGGCAGTGGTCGCCTGGACTGGAAACAGCAGGCACACCGCTACCAGATCCAGCTCAGTGCCCCGGTCACCCGGCAGAGCTGGGTGCTGCAGGGCGAGGGCGGTGGCCCGGCGCGTCTGGACGGGCTGCAGGGCGGGCCGCGCGAAGGCGACGATGCGCGCCAGCTGCTGCTGGACGCCACCGGGTGGGATATTCCGGTCGAGGGCCTGCCGGACTGGACGCGCGGACTGGTGCTCGAGCGCAGCAGCGAATCGGCCGTGCAGCGTGACGCGCAGGGGCGCCCGCGCCGTCTGCAGCAGGACGGCTGGGACGTGCAGTACCTGGAATGGCAGCCGGCCTCGGACGACCTGCCGGCGTTGCCGCGCCGCATCGAAGCCACCCGGGGCGACGCCAAGGTGCGGGTGGTGATCGACCAGTGGGACCTGGCGCCGCAATGACGATGCCTGTGTCCGCCGCCGCAGGCGGCGCGTGGTCGTGGTGGCCCGCCCCGGCGAAGCTGAACCTGTTCCTGCAGATCACCGGCCGCCGGGCCGATGGTTACCATGAACTGCAGAGCGTGTTCCGCCTGCTGGCCTGGGGCGATCGTATCGGCCTGCGCCTGCGCGACGATGGCCGCGTCTGTCGTCAGGGCGACGGGCTGGCCGGCGTTGCCGAGGCCGATGACCTGGCCGTCCGTGCCGCGCTTCTTCTGCAAACTTCGGCCAATATCCGTCAGGGTGTGGACATCATCGTCGAAAAGACGATTCCCGCCGGTGGCGGCTTCGGTGGCGGGTCCTCGGATGCCGCCACCGTGCTGGTGGTGCTGAACCGTCTCTGGCGGGCGGGGCTGGATGACGACGCGCTGGCTGCGCTGGGCCTGCGCCTGGGCGCGGACGTGCCCGTGTTCGTGCGCGGGCAGACCGCCTGGGCCGAAGGCATCGGCGAGCGCCTGACGCCGCTGGCGCTGCCGCCGGCCTGGTATGTCATCGCCGACCCGGGGGTGCACGTGCCGACCCCGGCGTTGTTCGCGTCACCGGATTTGACGCGGGACAGCCCAGCAGCGAAAATAGGGGACTTCGCTTCCGGGTCCTTGCTCGGCAATGCGTTCGAGCCGGTGCTGCGCCGCCGTGAGCCTGCCGTGGAGGCAGTGCTCCGTGCGTTGAGCAGTATCGGCAGGGCGCGGCTGACAGGTTCCGGTGGCGGTTGTTTCGTCGAGTTTGCTTCGCAGGCTGCTGCCGAGCAGGGACGGGCGGAGTTGCCGAAGGAGTTGCGGGCTTGGGTAGCTGCGGGTGTTGCACGCTCGCCGCTGCTGGATGCACTCGAGCGACACCAGATTCAATGATGCAGGGGCGTCGCCAAGAGGCCCAAGGCACCAGGTTTTGATCCTGGCATTCGGAGGTTCGAATCCTCCCGCCCCTGCCACTTGCGGTTGTGACCGCGCCATCCAGCGCATCGCGCGGGACGCGGAACACGCCGCAGCAGTGTCGGCAGCATCAGGTGGCCTTGCGGTGCCTGTCGCAACTGGCACTGCAGTTGTCCGGTTTCCGCCACTCGCCCCCGCCCGAGACATTCACGATGCAAGATTCGCCGAACCTGCTGGTCTTTTCCGGCAACGCCAACAAACGCCTCGCACAGAACATCTGCAAGGAACTGGGGGTGCGCCCGGGCAAGGCACTGGTCTCGCACTTCTCCGATGGCGAAGTGCAGGTGGAGATCGAGGAGAACGTCCGCAAGCAGGACGTGTTCGTGATCCAGCCGACCTGCGCGCCCAGCGCGGAGAATCTGATGGAGCTGCTGGTGCTGATCGACGCGCTCAAGCGCGCCTCGGTGGCCAGCGTGACCGCCGTGGTGCCGTACTTCGGCTACTCGCGCCAGGATCGCCGCATGCGCTCCTCGCGCGTGCCGATCACCGCCAAGCTGGCCGCGAAGATGTTCAGCACCGCAGGTGCGGACCGGGTGCTCACCGTGGACCTGCATGCCGACCAGATCCAGGGCTTCTTCGATATTCCGGTGGACAACGTCTATGCGTCCCCGTTGCTGCTGGCCGACATCTGGCGCGCCTACGGCACCGAGAACCTGATCGTGGTGTCCCCGGACGTGGGCGGCGTGGTGCGTGCGCGTGCGGTGGCCAAGCGTCTGGATGATGCGGACCTGGCGATCATCGACAAGCGCCGCCCGCGCGCCAACGTCTCCACGGTGATGAACATCATCGGCGACGTGGAAGGCAAGACCTGCGTGATGGTCGATGACATCGTCGATACCGCCGGAACCCTGTGCGCCGCTGCCGCTGCCCTGAAGGCGCGCGGTGCGCTCAAGGTCGCCGCGTACTGCACCCACGCGGTGCTGTCCGGTCCGGCGGTGGACAACATCACCAACTCCCAGCTCGACGAACTGGTGGTGACCGATACCATCCCGCTGAAGGACGCCGCGCGGGTGTGCAGCAAGATCCGCCAGCTGAGCGTGGCGGAAATGCTGGCCGAAACGATGCGCCGCATCGCCTTCGGCGAGTCGGTCAGCTCGCTGTACGTCGATTGATTTTTCGCTCCCGCCGGCAACGGTGGGGGCATTCCGGGTGCTTCTGGTCGCGGAAGCATCTTCAAACCGCCACGCCGCAGGGTGTGGCACCAACCGAGTAGTCGAACATGTCCAAGACCCATGAAATCAAGGTCACCAAGCGTGAACTGCAGCGTAAGGGTGCGAGCCGCCGCCTGCGTCACGCCGGTGTGATCCCGGCCATCGTGTACGGCGGCAACGCCGAGCCGGTCGCCATCAGCCTGGATCACAACGAAATCTGGCTGGCCCAGCAGAACGAGTGGTTCTACGCCTCCATCCTTGACCTGAACATCGAAGGCAAGGTCGAGCGCGTGCTGCTGCGTGACATGCAGCGCCACCCGTACAAGCAGCTCATCATGCACCTGGATTTCCTGCGCGTGAACGAGAACGAAGCCCTGACCGCGTCGGTGCCGCTGCACTTCATCAATGAAGACGTCTCGCCGGCCGGCAAGGCTGCCGACGTCGTGGTCACCCACGAACTGAAGGAAGTGACCATCACCTGCCTGCCGAAGGACCTGCCGGAGTCGATCGAAGTCGACCTGGCCGAACTGCAGGCCGGTGACATCGTGTACCTGTCCAACATCAAGCTGCCGAAGGGCGTGGAAATTCCGGCCCTGGCTGCCGGCAAGGACCATGACGATGCCATCGTCACCGCCAAGCACGGCAAGGAAGACGCGGCCGACGCCGAAGAAGCCGCCGCCGAGTAATGCCCTGCGGCGCCTGTCCTTCGGGGCAGGCGCCGCTTCTGGATGGAACGATGGCAGGATTGCGACTGATCGTCGGTCTGGGCAACCCCGGATCGGAACACGCCCGGACCCGGCACAATGCCGGGTTTCATTTCGTTGAGGCCCTGGCGGAAAAGGCCGGTGCACGCTGGAGCGTGGACAGCAAGCTGTTCGGTGAAACCGCCAAGGTGGAGATCGCCGGGCACCCGGTGTGGCTGCTCAAGCCCGCCACCTTCATGAACCTCAGTGGCAAGTCGGTCACCGCCGCGCAGCGGTTCTGGAAGATCGAGCCGGAACAGACCCTGCTGGCGCACGATGAACTCGACCTGGCGCCCGGCGTGGTGCGGCTGAAGTTCGACGGCGGCCATGGCGGCCAGAATGGGCTGCGTGACACCATGCGTCTGCTCGGCCACGGACGTTTCCACCGCCTGCGCGTGGGCATCGGTCATCCCGGCCACAAGGACCGCGTGGTGGGCTGGGTGCTGGGGCGCCCGGGCAAGGACGAGGAACTGCTGACCGCACGTGCCATCGACGAAGCGATCGATGTGCTGCCGCTGGCGGTGCAGGGCGATTTCAACGAAGCGATGAAGCGGCTGCACACCCCGAAGTAGGTTCCGAGAGGCATTGGCCAAGCATCGCGCGCGGTGCTTCACCAATCACTTTCACCCTGGAGAGTTGTCAAGATGGGTATCAAATGCGGCATCGTCGGCCTGCCCAACGTGGGCAAGTCGACCCTGTTCAATGCGCTGACCAAGGCGGGCATCGCAGCGGCGAACTTCCCCTTCTGCACCATCGAGCCGAACGTGGGCATCGTGCCGGTGCCGGATCCGCGCCTGAATGAGCTGGCGGCGATCATCAACCCGCAGAAGGTCATCCCGACCGCGGTCGAATTCGTCGACATCGCCGGCCTGGTGGCCGGTGCGGCCAGCGGCGAAGGCCTGGGCAACAAGTTCCTGGCGCATATCCGCGAAGTCGACGCGATCACCCACGTGGTGCGCTGCTTCGAGAACGCCGATGTCATCCACGTCAACAACAAGGTCGACCCGATCTCCGATATCGAGACGATCGATACCGAGCTGGCCCTGGCCGACCTGGACAGCGTCGAGAAGGCCCTGAACCGCGCCGAGCGCGCGGCCAAGGGCGGCGACAAGGAAGCAGCCGCGCGCAAGCCGGTGCTGGCCAGGCTGCAGGCGGCGCTGGCCGACGGCCGGTCCGGTCGTTCGGTGGGCCTGGACGAGGAAGAGAAGGCGCTGGTCCGTGACCTGTTCCTGCTCACGCTCAAGCCGGTGATGTATATCGCCAACGTGCTGGAAGACGGCTTCGAGAACAACCCGCACCTGGATGCCGTGCGCGCCCATGCCGCCGCCGAAGGTGCGCAGGTGGTGCCGGTGTCGGCGGCGATCGAGGAAGAGCTTTCGCAGCTGGATGACGAGGACCGCGACACCTTCCTGGCCGATCTGGGCCTGAGCGAGCCGGGCCTGAACCGCGTGATCAACGCGGCCTACAGCCTGCTCGGGCTGCAGACCTACTTCACCGCCGGCGTGAAGGAAGTCCGCGCGTGGACCGTGCGCAAGGGTGCCACCGCGCCGCAGGCCGCCGCGGTCATCCACACCGACTTCGAGAAGGGCTTCATCCGCGCCGAAACCATCGCGTATGACGACTTCATCAAGTACAAGGGCGAAGCCGGCGCCAAGGAAGCCGGTCGCCTGCGCCTGGAAGGCAAGGAATACCGCGTGCAGGAAGGCGACGTGCTGCACTTCCGCTTCAACGTCTGAGTTCCGCTGTTCGTTGAAGCACGACGCCCCGCCCTGCGCGGGGCGTCTGCGTTTGTGCCATCGCCGCGCGGCCTGGACATTTTTTCGCCACCCGTGGAAACGCCTGCGCAGTAACGCTCTGCCCGGGTTGTCCACATGAAGTCACCATCGCTCTCCACCCGGGGTGTGGAGAACTGCAGGGCAGGGCGCCGATGGCCACGACACGCACCTCCACACAGGCTGGCGTTTTTTTCGCCACCGCTCCGGAACGGTTGTGCGGCAGGCGTGTGCGGCGCTTATCCACACGTTGTCCGCGGCGCTTTCCACGGTCCATGTGGAAAAGCGCCGCCGTGTACTACCAGTGGTAGCGCAGGCCCAGCAGCGCACTGCTGCCGCGCCACGCGGCGTCGCCGCGCTCCAGCTGCAGCTCACCCCAGGCCGACAGGCCGTGCCGCAGCTGCAGCTGTGCGCCCGCGCGGGTACGCAGCACGCGTGCCGGCAGCACGCGGCCCATCTGCACGTGATCCATCCACAACGCGCTGCCGCTGCCGTGGCGGCGCTCCCAGTCCACCGCGGCGAACGGCTGCACGCGGGTGTCGCCGCTGCGCGCGTGCCCGTGCACGCGCACGCCCAGCCGGCTGCGCCACTGGCGCCGGTCATCCCACTGCACGGCGGTGCCGTTGGCTTCGTGGTGAAGTGCGGTGCGGGCGCGTACCGCGTTCGCGCTCAGCTGCACCTGCGGCTGCACGAACAGCGCCAGCGAGTCCCGCGTCGACAGCGCGAACGCGTGTCCGGCCTCCATCGAGGCCAGCCAGCCACGCGCGCCATCGCGCTCACGCGCCAGGCCTTCGCCCTGCACGCTGCCCTGCCACCGCGCCGCCTGCACCCAGCCATCCAGGTAGCTGCGCGCGTCGCCGTCCCCGCCGGCGCGCCAGGTGGCGTATACCCCGGCGGCCCGGCCCTGCAACCGTGCCTGTGCGGCGATGCCGGTGGCCGGCTGCCGCACGTGCTGCCGGCTGTTGCCATGGGCGACCATCACGCCCACCCGGGCGCCGTGCTGTGTTCCCCAGCGCGCCAGGTCGGTGCCTGCGTGGAGCACGTCGGCGCGCCCGCGTTCGTGCAGGGACACGCCGCGCTGTTGGCGGTGGTGACGCTGCTGCACACGCGCCCAGCCGGCGGCCACCGGCGCCGTGGAGGACGCTGCCGGCAGCGGTGCATCCCCGGCGCGCTCGTGCAGGGTGTGCTCGAACATGCGCAGGGCGGCCGCGCGGTTGGCCTGCCACGCGCCGGCCTCCGGGCGCAGCACGCCGTCACCCGGCCGCAGCGGGTCCGGCCGGTCGATCGGCGGCTCGATCGGCGGCTCCACCGGCGGTACGACGGGCGGCGTGACCGGGGGTGTGACCGGCGGCACAACCGCGCAGCCGGGGCCCTGCGGATCCTGCTCGCACGGCGTGCCTGGGAGCACCGAGCGCAGGTACCAGTGGCCATCGGCCGGGTTGCCGGCGCTGCCGTGGTGCAGGAAATACTCGTAGGCGCCGGCCACCGCCCGGCCCTGCAGCTGGAAGGTCGCCTGCGACGGTCCATCCACCTGCACCACGCGGATGCCCTGCGCGGTGGCCGCCCCTGCGCCGCCCGCGTTGCGTACCTGCAGGCGGGCGCTGCCGCTGGCGCTGCCACGGATGTGCAGCAGGTCGGTGGGCGCGTCATCGCCGCCCAGCCGGGTGGCCAGGCCGAACAGGCCGTTGTCGCCGTGGTAATCGCCTTCCACGGTCAACCGCCCGAAGCCGTTGCCGGCTGCCCCTGGCAGGTCGATCACGCCGGCATGCTGCAGGGTGCCCACCGAGGAGCCGCCGCCCAGGGACCAGTGCGATCCGTGCGCCGAGTGCAGTGCCGTGGCGTGCCGGCGTGCGTCGCCGTGCAGGGTGCCTCGCCAGTGGGTGCCGTCCTCCAGCCGCAGTGACAGCCGGGCCGAATCACTGTCCACCCAGATGTCACCGTCCAGCAGGCTGCGTGCCGCACGCACCTCGTAGCGGCCGGCGGCAACGCGGCTGCCATCGGTGAACACCGTGTCGCCCACGCGCAGCAGCGCGCCGCCGGGGTGGGCCTGGTTGATCCGGCTGTCGACCAGCGCCAGCGCGTGGTGGCCGCCCTGCAGGCGCAGCGCGGTGCCGGCCGGGGTGTCGATCCGGCTGTCGTGCAGTGTGGCGCGGTTCCAGTGGTCGCCGGCAACCGTCAGGTAGGACCGCCAGCCGATGGCACCGCTGCCCGCCAGTGCCAGGTGCAGCCCGTGTACCGGCGCCAGCGCGGCGGTGTTGACGTGGGCCACGCCGATCGAGCGCGCGCCCGTGCCGCGGATGTGCAGGTCCTGCAGGTCTGCCTGCACGCGGCTGCCGCCCAGCAGTACGCCGGTGCTGTCCGCACCCTCCAGTGCCACCTCCAGGCCGCGTACCGCCAGCGCCGTACGCGTGCTGCCGGTGGAGCCGGTGGCGCGCACGGCGGTACCGCCGCCGCCGCTCACGGTGATCCGGCTGGCGTTCACTTCCAGCTGGCCGCCGTGCATCTCCACGGCATGGCGGCCATCGCCGCGTACGCTGATCCCGCTGGAGGTGACCGCTGCGCGCGAACTGTCGCTGGACAGCCACAGGGCCGCGCTGCCGGTACCTGGCGCGCTGTCCACAACGCTGCCGGTGAGCTGCAGCGCGCCCCAGCGGTTCACGTTGATGGCGATGTCGCCGCGTGAGCGCAGGTGGCTGTTTTCGATGAGGGCGGTGCTGTGCTGCTGGCGGACCGCATCGCCGAGCAGGCGCAGGCTGCCGGCATCGTTGTCCGCGCTTACCCGCCGCATCTCCAGCCGGGCGCCCGAGCCGATGTCGATGAAGCCGTTGCGGTACTCGCTGTCGAGCAGGGTCACCGTGGCATCGCCGCTGGCCAGGATGCCGGTGCCGGGACCGCCCTGCGCGGCGCCCAGGTCCAGCTGGCTGCGGCTGATCTCCAGACGGGCCCCGGCCGAGGCGATGAGCCGGGCCCGTCCGCTGCCGGCCAGCGTGCTGTTGGCCAGGTGCAGCATGCTGCCGCTGCCGGACGCATGTGCCAGCGTGCCGGCGCCTGCCAGGTGCAGGTCGTCCGCCATCAGCGTGGCCCCGGCATGGCTGCCCAGCAGTCCGTTGGCGCCGGGGCCAGCGGCGCTGATCCGCACGCCGCTGGCCTGCAGGTGACTCTGCGCACCGCTGGCGCGCAACGCCCAGCCACTGCCGCCCACCTCCAGGCGGGTGTCGGTGAGCCGCGCGCTGCCGCCGTCTTCCACCAGCACGCCGCTGGCCGGACCGTTCACGTGGACCTGGCTGTCGTGCAGGTGGGCATGGCTGGGGCCGCCGCGCACGGTGAGCGCCGCGCCGGGCCCGTCGTGGAGCACGGTTGCGTCCGCGAACGTGTGGTGGTTGCCATCGTCGATGACGATCGGCCCAGCCAGCTCGCTGGCCGCGGAGGGCAGTGCGGCGGCCAGGGCCAGACCGAGCAGGCACCGGCGGGGAGGGCAGGGGGTGTGCGCGGCGT
>Ga0207841_1000334_pt1 | contig 14705 bp, 8 predicted proteins | sample HigsolmetaGSP18D_FD_184846 | JGI IMG/M metagenome (GOLD analysis project Ga0207841, IMG submission 184846) | High solid enriched microbial communities from the Joint BioEnergy Institute, USA - SP1-8-D (SPAdes) | ecosystem: Engineered > Bioreactor > SSF (Solid state fermentation) > Aerobic >... | reverse complement strand
CCTGTCGCTGGCCGCCAGCGTGGACGATCCGGCCAGCGGCGGCCGCCACAAGGTCTGGGGCAGCCGCCCGCTGTGGGTGCTGCCGCAGACCTCCACCATCGCCTCGCACCTGCCCAAGGCGCTGGGGACGGCGCTGGCGATCGAGAACGGTCGCCGGCAGATGCAGCTGCTGCCGGTACCCGGCGACAGCATCGTGGTGTGTTCCTTCGGGGATGCCTCGGCCAACCACGCCACCGCACAGACCGCTTTCAACACGGCGGCGTGGTGCAGCCACCAGGGGCTGCCGGCGCCGGTCCTGTTCGTCTGCGAGGACAACGGGCTGGGCATCTCCGTGCGTACCCCGGCCGGCTGGATCGCCGCGCGGTTCGGCGCGATGGCCGGCGTGGACTACTTCGCGGCCGACGGCCTCGACCTGGCGGCGGGCCACGCGCAGGTGCAGGCCGCGGTGGCCCATTGCCGTGCCAGCCGCCGGCCGACCTTCCTGCACCTGCGCACCACGCGCCTGATGGGGCATGCCGGGACCGACTTCGAGATCGAATGGCGCGCGCTGGAGGAGCTGTGCCAGGCCGAAGCGTGCGATCCGCTGCTGCGCAGTGCGCAGATCGCGCTGGAATCGGGCTGGATGGATGCGGCAGCGCTGGAGCGGGCCTACGAGGCCATGCGCGTGCGCTGTTTCGCCGCCGCCGGGCTGGCCCAGCAGCGCCCGAAGCTGCGCTCGCTGGCCGAGGTGATGGCACCGCTGGCCCCGTTCTCCCCGGCGGCGGTGATGGCCGAAGCATGCCGTGAGCCGATGCGCCCGGCCGGCGAGGCCTCTGCCGCGGGCTCGGCCCCGCTGCCGGAGACACTGCCGCCCCGGCACCTGGCGCTGCAGCTCAACGCGGCCCTGCAGGAACTGCTGCTCAAGTATCCGCAAGCCACCGTGTTCGGCGAAGACGTGGCCCAGAAAGGCGGGGTCTATACCATCACCAAGGGGCTGCTGCGGCAGTTCGGCCCGCGTCGGGTGTTCAACACGCTGCTGGATGAAACGATGATCCTGGGCCTGGCCCAGGGCATGGCCAACATGGGCCAGCTGCCGATTGCCGAGATCCAGTACCTGGCCTACCTGCACAACGCCATTGACCAGCTCCGCGGCGAAGCCTGCTCGCTGCAGTTCTTCTCCAACGACCGCTTCCGCAACCCCATGCTGCTGCGTGTGCCGGGCCTGGGCTACCAGAAGGGGTTCGGCGGCCACTTCCACAACGACAACTCGATCACCGCGCTGCGTGACATCCCCGGGCTGGTGGTGGGCTGCCCCAGCCGCGGCGACGATGCCGTGGAGATGCTGCGCACCCTGGCGGCGATGGCACACGTGGACGGGCGGGTCTGTGTGCTGCTGGAACCGATCGCGCTGTACATGCACAAAGACCTGCATGAACCCGGCGATGGCCAGTGGTGTTTTCCGTATCCCGCGCCCGGGACGGCGCTGGTGCCGGGGCAGGGCAGGGTGTACGCCCCGGAGGCGACCGACCTGGTGGTGTTCACCTTCGGCAACGGCGTGCCGATGTCGCTGCGGGTCGCGCGCCGGCTGCAGCGCGAACATGGGCTGCAGGTGCGCGTGGTGGACCTGCGCTGGCTGGTGCCGCTGGATGCCGGCTTCATTGCCGCCCAGGCGGTGAGCGCACGGCGCGTGCTGGTGGTGGATGAAGGCCGGCGCAGTGGCGGCGTGGGCGAGGGCGTGCTGACCGCGCTGCTGGAAGCCGGCCTGGGACACCTGCCGATGGCGCGCGTGGCCGGCGCCGATACCTACACCCCGTTGGCGGGGGCAGCAATGTTCGGGCTTCCAAGCGACAATGGCGTACTGAGCGCTGCCCTGGCGTTGGCGCGGGAAACCTGATGCATGTGTGGATTGGCGGGAATGTTGTTGCCGGGTGCGGCAGAGGAAGCGGCCGTGCTGCAGGCGCGGGTACAGGCCATGGGCGCCACGCTGGTTCACCGCGGCCCGGATGATGCGGGCAGCTGGGTCGATGCCGCCGCCGGCGTGGCGTTGGCGCACCAGCGCCTGAGCATCCTGGACCTGTCGCCGCTCGGTCACCAGCCGATGGCCTCGGCCGATGGCCGTTACGTGATCGCCTACAACGGCGAGGTCTATAACTTCGCCGCGCTGCGCGCGCTGCTGGAGCCGCTGGGGCACGTGTTCCGCGGCCACTCCGACACCGAAGTGCTGCTGGCGGCGATCGTCCAGTGGGGCCTGGAAGACACGCTGGCGCGCTGCAACGGCATGTTCGCGCTGGCCCTGTGGGACCGCAGCGAGCGCTGCCTGTGGCTGGCCCGCGACCGCGTGGGCAAGAAGCCGCTGTACTACGGCTGGGCCGGTGACACGCTGGTGTTCGGCTCGGAACTGAAGGCGCTGTGGCAGCACCCGGCATTCGACAACGAGGTGGACCGCGACGCGCTGACCCTGCTGCTGCGCCTGGATTACATTCCGGCCCCGCACAGCATCCACCAGCGCTGCTACAAGCTGATGCCCGGTCGCGTCCTGCGGCTGGATGCCGCGGCGGTGGCCGCCGGTGCCGGCAACCACCGTCCCGAGCAGGCCCAGCGCCCGTACTGGGATGCGCGCGCGCAGATGCAGCAGGCGCTGGCCAACCCGTTCCAGGGCAGCATCGAGCAGGCCGAGGCGCAGCTGGACGCGCTGCTGCGCGATGCGGTCGGGCTGCGCATGGTGGCCGATGTGCCGGTGGGCGTGTTCCTGTCCGGGGGCACCGATTCGTCCCTGGTGGCCGCGTTGATGCAGGCGCAGAGTGCCACGCCGGTGCACAGCTTCAGCATCGGCTTCCGTGACTCCCACCACGACGAAGCACCGCTGGCCAGGGAACTGGCCACGCACCTGGGCTGCGACCACACCGAACTGTATGTCAGCGGCAGCGACGCCCTGGCGGTCGTGCCGGAGCTGCCGGCGATGTTCGACGAGCCGTTTGCCGATGCCTCGCAGGTGCCGACCGCGCTGGTCGCGCGGCTGGCGCGGGGCGGGGTGACGGTGGCGCTGTCCGGCGACGGCGGCGATGAGCTCTTCTTCGGGTACACGCGCTACGTGCGCGCGCTGCGCAACTGGCAGATGCTGGGCCGGGTGCCGGCGCCGCTGCGGCGCTGGATGGGCGCACGGGCCGGGCAGCAGGGCGAGGCCTCGCGTACCGGCGGGGTGGCGGCGCTGCTGGCCGAGGCCGGCGCGCGCGGCATCGGCGATGTGTACCGCAACCGCATCTCGCGCTGGCGCGACCCGGCCGCCGCGGTGATCGGCGCGCGCGAGGCCGGCAGTTTCTACGACCTGGCCGACCCGCTGCACGGTGCCGGCACCCCGGCCGACGCCATGATGCTGGCCGACTTCGTCAGCTACCTGCCCGACGACCTGCTGTGCAAGGTGGACCGCACCTCCATGGCGGTCAGCCTGGAGGCGCGCGCCCCCCTGCTGGACTGGCGCCTGGCCGAGTTCGCCTGGTCGCTGCCGCTGTCGTTCAAGCGCGGGCAGGACACCAGCAAGGTGCTGCTCAAACGCGTGCTGGGGCGCTACGTGCCGCAGGCGATGGTGCACCGGCCCAAGCGCGGCTTCGGCGCGCCGGTGAGCCAATGGCTCAAAGGCGATCTGCGGCCGTGGGCGGAGGAGCTGCTGCAGCCGGCCCGGCTGGAACGCGAGGGCATTCTGTCGGCCACCGCGGTGCAGCCGCTCTGGCAGCAGTTCCTGGGCGGGCAGCGCAAGTGGCATACCCACCTGTGGAACGTGCTGATGTTCCAGGCCTGGCACGCGCACTGGCGGCAGGTGCGGGCCGGGGTGGCGCGGGGCTGAGCCCGGCCGCGTTCACCGCGGACGAAGGTGGCCTTGCCTAGGCTGGAGCTCCCCCTTTTGGAAGGAGACTCCCCGATGGCCGAGTACACCATTGCCGTGCTGGTTGGCAGCCTGCGCCGCGAATCCTGCAACCTGCGCCTGGCCAAGGCGCTGGAAAAGCTGAGCAACGGCCGTGCGCGCTTCGACTACGTACAGATCGGCGATCTGCCGCTGTACAACCAGGATTTCGATGGCGACTACCCGGCCGAGGGCGTGCGCCTGAAAAAGCAGATCGCCGCGGCCGATGCGGTGCTGTTCGTCAGCCCGGAGTACAACCGCTCCATTCCCGGAGTGCTGAAGAACGCCATCGACATCGGCTCGCGCCCGTACGGTGACAGTGCGTTCGCCGGCAAGCCGGCCGCGGTCATCGGCGCGTCGGTCGGCGCCATCGGCACCGCGATGGCCCAGCAGCACCTGCGCAACGTGCTGGCCTATCTGGACATGCACGTGCTGGGGCAGCCGGAAGCCTTCATCCATTTCAAGGAGGATCTGATCTCCGCCGATGGCAGCATCAGCAACGAGGGCACGCGCGCGTTCCTGCAGGCCTTCGTCGATGCGTTCCTGGCGCTGACCGGACGCTTCGCCGGCGCGCAGTGACGCCGGGCAGCGGGGCAGGGCATCTGCGATAATCCGGTGCACGCGCGCTGCAACGGTGCACGTGCACGCCGGCGCCTCCGGCCGGCCGGGCCCGCCCCTGCGCACGATATCCCCTGTACATACAGGGGTTATCCACAGCTTTATCCATGTTGCCAGGGTCGGGCCGGGCCTACACTCGTATTGTTTACCGAACAGGAATCACTGCCGCATGTCCGCCCGTTCCGGCTTCCGTTCCAACCGCAGAGACCGCGGTGATGGCTTCGAGCGCGATCGTGATGAATCGCGCATCGACCAGCTGCGCGTGCCCCCCCATTCGGTGGAGGCCGAACAGGCGGTGCTGGGCGGGCTGATGCTGGCGCCGGAGGCCTACGACCGGGTCAACGACCAGCTGACCGAAACCGACTTCTATCGCCGCGATCACCAGATGATCTACCGCGCGATCCGCGAGCTGTCCGAGCGTGAACGGCCGTTCGACGCGGTGACTCTGGGCGAATGGTTCGAATCGCAGGGGAAGATGGAGCTGGTCGGCGATGGCGCCTATCTGCTGGAACTGGCCAGCACCACGCCCTCGGCAGCGAACATCGTGGCCTACGCGGAAATCGTGCGCGACAAGGCGGTGCTGCGGCAGCTGATCCAGGTCGGTACCGATATCGTCAACGATGGCTTCCAGCCTGAAGGCCGCGACAGCGGCGAGTTGCTGGCGGCGGCCGAGAAGAGCGTGTTCGCCATCGCCGAGCAGGGTGCCCGGGGCCGGACCGATTTCGTGGCGATGCCCGGAGCGCTGAAGGATGCGTTCGAGGAACTGCGCACGCGCTTCGAAAATGGGGGCAACATCACCGGCCTGCCGACCGGGTACAACGATTTCGATGCGATGACGTCCGGCCTGCAGCCGACCGACCTGATCATCCTGGCCGCGCGCCCGGCGATGGGCAAGACGACCTTCGCGCTGAACATCGCCGAGTACGCGGCGATCAAGTCGAAGAAGGGCGTGGCGGTGTTCTCGATGGAAATGTCGGCCTCGCAGCTTGCGATGCGCCTGATCTCCTCCAATGGCCGCATCAACGCCCAGCGCCTGCGCACCGGCCAGCTCGAGGATGAGGACTGGAGCCGGGTCACCGGCGCGATCCGGATGCTCAAGGAGACCAAGATCTTCATCGACGACACGCCCGGCGTGTCGCCGGAAGTACTGCGCTCCAAGTGCCGCCGACTCAAGCGCGAGCACGACCTGGGCCTGATCGTGATCGACTACCTGCAGCTGATGAGCGTGCCGGGCAACAGCGAGAACCGCGCCACCGAAATCTCGGAGATCTCGCGCTCGCTGAAGGGCCTGGCCAAGGAGTTGAATGTGCCGGTCATCGCGCTTTCCCAGCTCAACCGCTCGCTGGAAACGCGCACCGACAAGCGCCCGGTGATGGCCGACCTGCGTGAATCCGGCGCTATCGAGCAGGACGCGGACATGATCGTGTTCATCTACCGCGACGATTACTACAACAAGGAAAATTCACCGGACAAGGGGCTGGCCGAGATCATCATCGGCAAGCACCGTGGTGGCCCGACCGGCTCGTGCAAGCTGAAGTTCTTCGGCGAATACACCCGGTTCGACAACCTGGCCCACGATTCGGTGGGGTCGTTCGAATAGCGCCGGCACACGCCCCGGTCGCCGACAGGATGGCCCGGCCACGCTGACGCCGGTTACGAAAACGCCGCGGTCCCGAGGGACCGCGGCGTTTTTTTTCAACGTGTTCCACCCACGGTCCGCAGGGCTCAGTTCGCCTTGTGGATCGCGCGCTTGCTCACGGCCATGGCCGCATCGTGGACCACTTCCGACAGCGACGGATGGGCGTGGCAGATGCGCGCCAGGTCATCGGCCGAGCCGCTGAACTCCATCGTCAGCACGCCTTCGTGCACCAGCTCGGACACGTTCGCGCCGACCAGGTGCATGCCCAGGATGCGGTCGGTCTCGGCGTGTGCGAGCACCTTCACGAAGCCGGCCGGCTCGATCATGGCCACGGCGCGGCCGTTGGCGGCGAACGGGAAGCTGCCGGCCTTGTACGGAATGCCTTCGGCCTTGAGCTGCTGTTCGGTCTTGCCGACCCAGGCCAGCTCCGGCTCGGTGTAGATGACCCACGGAATGGTGTCGAAGTTGACGTGGCCCGGCAGGCCAGCGATCAGTTCGGCCACGGCGATGCCTTCCTCGAAGCCCTTGTGCGCCAGCATCGGGCCGCGCACGCAGTCGCCCACGGCCCACACGCCGTCCACGCCGGTGTGGCAGTGGTCGTCCACTTCGATCTGGCCGCGCTCGTTGATCTTCACGCCGGTGCCTTCGGCCAGCAGACCCTTGGTGGCGGCGCGGCGGCCCACGGCCACCAGCAGCTTGTCCACGGTCAGGCTCTTCTCGCCTTCGCCATCGGCGTAGGTCAGCACCACTTCCTTCTTCTTGCCCTTGCCGGTCACTTCGGCCTTGGAGACCTTGGCGCCGAGCTGGATGTCCAGGCCCTGCTTCTTGAACTCCTTCAGCGCGACCTTGGACACTTCGGCGTCCGCGGCGGCCAGGAAGTCCGGCATGGCTTCCAGGATGGTCACTTCGGCACCCAGGCGCTTCCACACGCTGCCCAGTTCCAGGCCGATCACACCGGCGCCGATCACGGCCAGGCGCTGCGGCACTTCGGTGAAATCCAGGCCGCCGACGTTGTCGACGATCGTCTCACCGTCGAACTTCGCGAACGGCAGTTCGATCGAGTCCGAACCGGCGGCGATGATCACGTTGGTGCCCTTCAGCTCGACTTCCGAACCGTCGTGCTGCTTCACCTTGACCACGTTGCCCGGCTGCAGTTCGCCGAAGCCGTAGTAGGCGGCGACCTTGTTGGCCTTGAACAGCATGCCGATGCCGCCGGTGAACTGCTTGACGATCTTGTCCTTGCGGCCAACCATCGCTTCGACGTCCATCTTGGCGTCCTTGAAGCTGATGCCGTGGTCGCCAAAGATGTGGCCCATGTTCCAGAACTGGCGCGAGGAATCCAGCAGCGCCTTGGACGGGATGCAGCCCACGCGCAGGCAGGTGCCACCCAGGGCCGGCTTGCCGTCCTTGCCCAGCGCCGCATCGATGCAGGCGGTCTTCAGGCCCAGCTGCGCGGCGCGGATGGCGGCGTGGTAACCGGCCGGGCCGGCACCGATGACGACGACGTCGAATTGTTCAGCCATTGAATTATTCCTTGTTGCATTACCAGAACCCCCCTGCACGCGGGCGCAGGGGGGCGGGAGGACTTACAGGCCGAACAGCATGCGGCCCGGGTTTTCCAGCTGGTTCTTGATGTCCACCAGGAACTGCACCGAATCCTTGCCATCGATGATGCGGTGGTCGTAGGACAGCGCCAGGTACATCATCGGCGCGATCACGACCTGGCCGTTCTGGGCGATCGGGCGGTCCTTGATGGCGTGCATGCCGAGGATGGCGCTCTGCGGCGGGTTGATGATCGGCGTGGACAGCAGCGAACCGAAGGTGCCGCCGTTGGTCACGGTGAAGGTACCGCCCTGCAGTTCATCCAGACCCAGCTTGCCGTCGCGCGCCTTCTTGGCGTAGTCGGCGATGGTCTTCTCGATGTCGGCGAAGGACATGCGCTCGACATTGCGCAGCACCGGCGTGACCAGGCCCTTGTCGGTCGACACGGCGATGGAGATGTCCGAGTAGCCGTGGTAGATGATGTCGTCGCCGTCGATGGAGGCGTTGACCAGCGGGAAGCGCTGCAGCGCATTGGCCGCGGCCTTCACGAAGAAGCTCATGAAGCCCAGCTTGATGCCGTGTGCCTTGACGAACTCGTCCTGCAGCTCCTTGCGCGCCGCCGACACCTTGGACAGGTCGACTTCGTTGAAGGTGGTCAGCATGGCCGTGCCGTTCTTGGACTGCATCAGGCGCTCGGCGATGCGCTTGCGGATGCGGGTCATCGGCACGCGTTCTTCCGGACGTGCGCCACCGGCCTTGCCGGCGCCGCCATTGCGGGCGAAGTTGACGATGTCTTCCTTGGTGACCGCGCCACGACGACCGGTCCCGTCCACGTCGGCCGGGTTCACGCCTTCGGTGATGGCGGTGAAGCGGGCGCCCGGGGGCAGGGCATCGGCGCTGGACTTCGCGGCCGGGGCCGGCGCGGCGGCCGGAGCCGGGGCGGCTGCAGCGGCAGCCGGGGCAGCGGCCGGTGCGTCGGCCTTCTTCTCTTCGGCGGCGGCCGGTGCCGGCGCGGCTGCGGCAGCGCCTTCCTCGATGATCGCCACGACCTGGCTGGAGGTGACCGTGTCGCCTTCCTTGAACTTGATTTCCTTGATCACGCCATCGACCGGCGACGGCACTTCCAGCACGACCTTGTCGGTTTCCAGGTCAAGCAGGTTCTCGTCACGCTTGACGGCGTCGCCGACCTTCTTGTGCCAGGTGGCGATGGTGCCGTCGGCGACGGATTCGGGCAGTACCGGGGCTTTGACTTCGGTGGCCATTCTGAAGCTTCCTGATGTGTTTTCTGGAGAATAGGGGGAGAGTTATTCAGCGACCTGGTCGTTGAACGGGTTGACCAGGGCGTCGGCCACCAGCTGCTGCTGTTCGCGGACGTGGTCGGCCATGTGGCCGGCGGCCGGCGAAGCCGAACGCGCGCGACCGGCGTAGTGCAGGTTCTGGCCATCGGCCAGGCAGAACTGCAGGTGGTGGCGGATCTGGTACCACGCGCCCTGGTTCTGCGGTTCTTCCTGCGTCCACACCACATCGGTGGCCTTGCCGTACTTCTTCAGCTCGGCAGCCAGCAGCGCACGCGGGAACGGATACAGCTGCTCCACGCGGATGATGGCCACATCGTCCTGGCCACGCTTGGTCTGGTCTTCCAGCAGGTCGTAGTAGACCTTGCCCGAGCACAGCACCACACGGGTGACCTTCTTCGCATCGGCCGAGGCATCGCCGATCAGGTGCTGGAACTCGCCATGGGCCAGCTCGTCCAGGGTCGACACGGCCAGCTTGTGGCGCAGCAGCGACTTGGGCGACATCACCACCAGCGGCTTGCGGGTGGTCAGGTGCTGCTGGCGGCGCAGCATGTGGAACGCCTGCGCCGGGGTGGAGGGCACCACCACCAGCATGTTCTCCAGCGCGCACAGCTGCAGGAAGCGCTCCAGGCGCGCCGAGCTGTGTTCCGGGCCTTGCCCTTCGTAACCATGCGGCAGCAGCAGGGTCAGGCCGGAGATACGGCCCCACTTGGCTTCACCGGCGGCGATGAACTGGTCGATCACCACCTGCGCGCCGTTGGCGAAGTCGCCGAACTGGCCTTCCCAGATGCACAGCGTGTTCGGATCAGTGGTGGAGAAGCCGTACTCGTAGGCCATCACCGCTTCTTCGCTCAGCAGCGAATCGATGACGGTGGCCTTCTCCGGCGAATCCACCAGCTGCCGCAGCGGCATGTAGTAGTTGTCGGTCTTCTGGTCGTGCAGGATCGCGTGGCGATGGGTGAAGGTGCCGCGGCCCACGTCCTGGCCGACCAGGCGCAGGGCGAACCCTTCGTCCAGCAGCGTGGCGTAGGCCAGGTTCTCGGCAAAGCCCCAGTCGCCCGGGATCTCGCCGGCGGCCATGCGGCGGCGGTCGTCGTAGACCTTGGCCACGCGCGAGTGCAGCTGCACCTCGTCCGGCACGGTGTTGATCAGCGTGGCCAGCTCGACCAGCCGGTCCTTCGCCACCTGGGTGGAGATGGCGTCGGACAGCCTGCCTTCCAGCAGCTTCGGCCAATCCACGAACAGCGGGCTCTCCGGCGGGGTCTTTTCCACCTTGGCCAGTTCGGTGGTCACTTCACCGGCATCAAGCTTGTTGCGGTAGGCATCCACCAGCGCCCTGCCGCCGCCCGCCTCGATCACACCGGCCTTTTCCAGCTGCTCGGCGTACATTTCGCGGGTGGTCGGGTGCTTGCGGATCACCTGGTACATCAACGGCTGGGTGATGGCCGGTTCGTCGGCTTCGTTGTGGCCCCAGCGGCGGTAGCACATCAGGTCGATGACCACGTCCTTGGCGAACTTCTGGCGGAACTCGAAGGCCAGGCGCGCAGCGAACACCACCGCCTCCGGATCGTCGCCGTTCACGTGCAGCACCGGGGCGGCGATCATCTTCGCCACGTCGGTGGCATAGCGCGTGGAGCGCGTATCCAGCGGGTTGGAGGTGGTGAAGCCCACCTGGTTGTTCACCACGATGTGCACCGTGCCGCCTACGGCGAAGCCGCGTGCCTGCGACATCTGGAACAGTTCCATCACCACGCCCTGGCCGGAGAAGGCCGCATCGCCGTGGATCAGGATCGGCACCACCTGCCTGCGCGCGGTGTCCTTGCGGCGCTCCTGGCGCGAACGCACCGAGCCGGCCACCACCGGATCGGCGATTTCCAGGTGCGAGGGGTTGAAGGCCAGTGCCAGGTGCACCGGGCCGCCCTCGGTCGCCACGTCGGCGGAGAAGCCCATGTGGTACTTCACGTCGCCGGCGGAGGCGTGCTCGTCGTGCTCGAACTTGCCTTCGAACTCGTCAAACAGCTTGCGCGGGTTCTTGCCCAGCGTGTTGACCAGCACGTTCAGGCGGCCGCGGTGGGCCATGCCCACCACCACGTCCTTGACGCCATCCTTGCCGGCATCACGGATGATGGTATCCATCATCGGAATCAGCGAATCGCCGCCTTCCAGCGAGAAGCGCTTCTGGCCCACGTACTTGGTGTGCAGGTACCGCTCCAGGCCTTCGGCAGCGGTCAGCCGCTCCAGGGTGCGGCGCTGCGTGTCAGCGTCGAGCTGGTAGTTGCCACCGGCCAGTTCCAGCTTCTTGTAGATCCACTGGCGCTGCTCCACCTCGGAGATGTGCATGAACTCCGCACCGATAGAACCGGTGTAGGTGGCCTTCAGGTGGGCCAGCAGATCGCGCAGCTTCATGCGCGGCTGTCCACCCACGCCGCCGGTGCTGAACTCGCTGTTCAGGTCACTTTCGGAGAGGTTGTGGAACGGCAGCCCCAGGTCCGGCGTTTCGGCCGGCGGTGCCAGGCCGAGCGGATCCAGGCGGGCGCCCAGATGGCCGCGCGAACGGTAGGCGGTGATCAGACGGCCCACGTTGCGCTCGCGCTCGTCGCCTGCGCCCGTGCCGCTACCGGCTTTCAGGGCGTCCTTGGCGGCGTCGGCGATGTGCGCGATGACGGCCGAGTGCGGGATGTCGCCGGCTTCACGGCCCTTGAAGCCGTCGAAGTAGGTCTTCCATTTGGGATCGACACTGTCCGGAGAGACCAGGTACTGCTCGTACAGGTCTTCGACATAGGAGGCGTTGCCGCCCGCGAGTTGCGATGATTGCGCAAACTGCTTCAGTAGATTGTCCACGATGGAGAGTGTTGATTCGCTTTGTGGGGTAAGGCTTGATGAGGACCGCGCGGCGAATGGAGCCAGGCCAGGCGCGGGCGTGTGCAAACAGCCGAATTGTACCCTCATACGACTGTGAACGGGGCCGCGGCTGGCCGCTGCGGGGGCCTGCGGCGGCTCCCTGGACAGCCGGCGGACACCTGCGGGGATCAGAATCCGAGCGCCCGCAGCTCGCTGCATTCACGCGAACGGTCCCAGACACGCTGCAAATGCAGTTCGAACGGCTGCGAACGTGACGGCAGCGCGATGCCGGCCTCGCCGTCCGCCCGATGGCCGACGCGACGAAAGTAGTAGTCCCCGGCTTCGTTCACAAAACAGGCCGACGCCAGTGCCCGGTCGACCGGATCACTGACCTCGCGCACCTGCACCACGCTGGGCAGCCGCTGCAGCAATGCCAGCAGCGGGGCGCCGGCGGCCTGGATGGCGGCCGCATCATGAACGAGCAGGCGCAGCTGCTTGTCGTGCGGCTGGGTGGCGAAGCGGCGCAGCGCCTGCTGCACGGGCGCGGCGTCGAGCAGGCCGGGGTCGAGCTGGCGGCTGTGCAGCCAGACCCGCCGGCGGGCACGATGGATCACTGCGGTGGTGGCGGCGATGCCGGCCTGCAGGCTGTCCACGGCGCTGGGGGTGCGCAGCCGCCGGCGCATCTGCTGGTGGATGATGCCGGCCTCCACGAAGGTCTCCCCCTCCGGCAGGAAGCCTTCGCGGGCATAGAAGCCCCGTGCCGGCAGCTGCGCGTGCAGATGCACGCTGTCCAGGCCTGCCGCTGCGGCGGCGTCCACCAGCGCCTGCAGCAGCGCCTGACCGACCCGCTGGCTGCGCCAGCCGGGCAGCACCGCCATCCGGCCGATGCGGCCGTCCGGCGCCAGCCGGCCGGTGCCGATCGGCGTGCCCTGGCCATCGCGCGCCAGCACGTGGGTGCAGACCGGATCCAGCGCATCGCGCTCCAGCGCCGCCGGCACGCCCTGTTCGTGCACGAACACCTCGTGGCGCACCGCATGCAGCGCCACGTGGTGTTCGGCGTGCGCGACGCGCTGGACCTGGAAGGCAGGCATGGTCAGCCGCGGTCCGCGTCGCTGTCGATGTCCTCGTTCTCCTCGTCCTCGAAGCTCACCACCACTTCCACGCCGTCGGCATGCACGTTCACGGCATGGATGCCGGCGTCGCCGTCTTCCTCGCTCACGGTGCGCACCTGCGGGAATTCCTCCCCGGGCGCGGAGGCCTCATCGCCGCGCGGGTCGATCAGCTGGTAGTAGCCCTGTGCCATCAGGTCCAGCAGCGCCTGCTGGCCCTTGGCCGACAGGGCGCGCCAGGCGGCGCCGTCCAGGCGTTCGGCGCCACACAGGCGCTGCGCATCCTTGACCGGCATGGCAAGGTCCAGGCCGCTGCAGTACAGGCTGGCGCCGCGCTTGGCCCGCCGCCAGGCCAGGCGGGCCCACGGGTGGCGCTCCAGCAGCAGGTGGTGGGCCAGCCCCTGTTCGATCTCGCCGCGTGACGGTGCCGGTCCGCTGGGCATCACTTCGCCCGCGGCGCGGTAGGTGGTGATGAAGCGGCCGAACCAGTCGCCCAGGCGGTCCGGATCGTTCATGCGGATCGCATTGAGGGCGGTCACCACGCGCTGCATGGCCTGCGCGTCGATCTCATGGGGGTCGGCGGGCACCTTCAGGTCCGGGTCCTCCAGGCGGATGTTCTCGTCCGCATCGGCGACCAGCGTGTCCAGGTAATCGCTGATCAGTTCGGCCGACGAGGGCGCGCGCATGCCGAAGGAGAAGGTCAGGCAGGGGTCTTCGGCCACGCCGTTGTGCGGCACGTTCGGCGGCAGGTAGAGCATGTCACCCGGGCCCAGCACCCAGTCGTGGCTGGGCTTGAACACCTGCAGCAGCTTCAGTTCCACGTCGGGGCGGAAGCCCAGCGCGGGGCGCTTGCCGCGGATGGATTCGCTGGCGTCGATCTGCCAGCGGCGCTGGCCGTGGGCCTGCAGCAGGAACACGTCGTACTGGTCCACGTGCGCACCGACCGAGCCGCCGGTGGCGGCGAAGCTGATCATCACGTCGTCCATGCGCCAGCGCGGCAGGAAATCGAAGTGGGCCAGCAGGGCGCGCACGTCCGGGTCCCACTTGTCCACGTCCTGCACGAGCAGGGTCCAGTCGCGGTCGGGCAGGGTGGGGAAGAGGTCTTCGGGGAACGGGCCGCTGCGTACGGTCCAGCCGTCGCGGCTGCGGTCGTGCTGGATCAGCCGGGCCAGGACGCCGTCTTCGCAGGCCAGGCCGGCGAGGTCTTCCGGGCTGACCGGGGTCTGGAAGCCGGCGAAGGCGTTGCGGATCAGCAGCGGGCGCTTTTGCCAGTAGTCGCGCAGGAAGGTGGACGGGGCCATGCCCAGCGGTTTGCCGGGGCGGGCATGGACTTCGATGGGAAAGGCGGTGGGCTTGCGGGCGGCCATGGGTGTTCCTTGCAGCGGAATGCGGGAGGGGCGGCGCGGTGCGGCGCCCAGTGCTGCATTGTCCGATGTTCGGCGGCATGGCGCACGCGTGGGGGCTATTCAAGTCCAGAGCCAGAGCCGGAGCCGGAGCCGGAGCCGAAGCCGGAGCCGGAGCCGAAGCCGAAGCCAGGGCGGGTCATGGGGGAGGCCGGGCCGGGAGGGGCCGTGGGGATCGGCAACAGCCGCTCCTGCGGGCCTCGGCGAGCGCCATCCAGGCGCTCGACGTCCCCACAGCCCCTCCCGGCCCGGCCTTCGTCACGTCACCGGTGGCTGTGAGTTGGCTGGGCCAGTGGGGGCGGGAGATCGGCAGATGCAGAGGCAACGGCAACGGCAACTGCAACTGCAACTGCAACTGCAACTGCGACGGCGACGGCGACG
>Ga0207841_1000329_pt1 | contig 14893 bp, 14 predicted proteins | sample HigsolmetaGSP18D_FD_184846 | JGI IMG/M metagenome (GOLD analysis project Ga0207841, IMG submission 184846) | High solid enriched microbial communities from the Joint BioEnergy Institute, USA - SP1-8-D (SPAdes) | ecosystem: Engineered > Bioreactor > SSF (Solid state fermentation) > Aerobic >... | reverse complement strand
GATGCCCGGCCGCCTCGGCGCCGAGTACGTCGACGAGCACAGCCGTAAGGCACACCCGGTGATGCTGCACCGCGCGATCGTCGGCTCGATGGAGCGCTTCATCGGCATCCTGATCGAGCATCACGCTGGCCAGTTCCCCAGCTGGCTCGCCCCGGTGCAGGCCGTGGTGATGAACATCACCGACGCCCAGGCGGACTTCGTCGCCGAGGTCCGGAAATCCCTTGCAAATCAAGGTGTCCGGGTCGAGGCCGATTTGCGGAACGAAAAGATCGGCTATAAGATCCGCGAGCACACGCTGCAGCGCGTGCCGTATCTGCTCGTGGCGGGAGACCGCGAGAAGGAGAACGGCATGGTCGCCGTACGCACGCGGACCGGGGAAGACCTGGGCACGATGTCGGTCGAGGACTTCGCCGCCCGCGTGCGCCGCGAGCACGTTTCAGCATGATTCCTTCACCGGCGCGGCGCCATGATGGGCCGCACCGGACGGCCCGCCGGCCCTGACGCCGGCGGCATGTTCCATTTCGGAGAATTCGAGTATTAGCACCCAGGACAAGCAGAACCGGCGTAACAGTGAGATCCGCGTGCCGCGGGTCCGTGTCATCGGATCGGACGGCGAGATGATCGGCGTCCTGTCGCGGGACGACGCCCTGCGCGCCGCCGAAGACGAGGGTCTGGACCTCGTCGAGATCCAGCCGAACGCCGATCCGCCGGTCTGCAAGATCATGGACTTCGGCAAGTTCAAGTTCGAAGCCCAGAAGAAGGCCAACGAGGCCAAGAAGAAGACCAAGCAGCAGGAAATCAAGGAACTCAAGTTCCGGCCGGTCACCGACGAGGGCGACTACCAGATCAAGCTGCGCAACATGCGCCGGTTTCTCGAGGAAGGCGACAAGGTCAAGGTCAACATCCGCTTCCGTGGCCGCGAGATGAGCCATCAGGAGCTGGGCCGCGAGATGGCGTCGCGCATCGAGGCCGACCTGGGCGAGGACATCGTCATCGAGTCGCGCCCGCGCCTGGAAGGCCGGCAGATGGTGATGATGATCGCGCCGAAGAAGAAGACCTGACCGGCGGCCACGGGTCGCAGAGGGTCGAAGGAGGCGTGGCGCGAGCCGCGCCTTTTTCATGCCCGGGCGCTGTCCATGCCGATGCCCGTTCGTGGGCCCGGCCCGTGGCAACGCCTTGAGCGCGCGGCTGGCGAGACGGGCCAAGCCGATGATTTGCAAGCGCAATCGCCGCGCGGCATAATGCGCGGCTCCCGGTTCGCCGGGTGGCGACACCAAACCAGGACCGGCCTGGATCCCCTGCGGGATCACGGGCTCAGACATTGGCATGGGCAGGACGGAAAGCGTGGCGCCAAGCCACCGCCCGGTCAGTAAAAACGCATCCTACAAGGACTCTCGCAATGCCCAAGATCAAGACGCACCGGGGCGCCGCCAAGCGGTTCCGGAAGACCGCGTCCGGCAAGTACAAGGCCGGCCACGCAAACCGCAGCCACATCCTCACGAAGAAGGCCACCAAGCGGAAGCGCAACCTTCGTCAGACGAACCACATCCCGGCGTGCGACTCCGGTCGTCTCGACCGCATGCTGCCGTATCTCTGAGGAGGACTGAACCATGGCACGAGTCAAGCGTGGCGTCCAAGCACGTCGCCGTCACAAGAAGGTTCTCGGCCGCGCGAAGGGCTATTACAACGCCCGTCGCAAGGTCTTCCGCGTCGCCAAGCAGGCCGTCATCAAGGCCGGCCAGTACGCGTACATCGGTCGCAAGCAGAAGAAGCGCGACTACCGTTCGCTGTGGATCACGCGTATCAACGCGGCCGCACGTATGAACGGCATCAGCTACAGCCGTTTCATGAACGGTCTGCTCAAGGCCGGCATCACGCTGGACCGCAAGGTCCTGGCCGATATCGCGGTCAACGATGCCACCGGCTTTACCGCGCTCGCCGAGAAGGCGAAGGGCGCGCTGGCGGCCTGAGGCCGTCGTCTCCACCGTAAAGCGGTACTGCCGCCGGATCCGTCCGGCGGTCACGTGGGGAAGGGCGCAAGTCCTTCCCCATTGTTGTTTGTGGCGCCGGCACGGTCCAGCGTCGCGACCCCCACAACGACGGGCAGCAGTGCGATGAGCGAAATCGATTCCCTTTCGAAGCAGGCGCTCGCCGAGATCGACGCGGCTACCACGCCCGAGGCACTGGAGACGCTGCGCGTCGCGCTGCTCGGCAAGAGCGGCAGCATCACCGCGCAGCTCAAGGCGCTCGGCGCGCTGCCGGGCGACCAGCGCAAGGCCGCGGGCGAGGCGATCAATCGCGCACGCGATGCGATCGGCGCAGCGCTGTCGGCGCGCAAGGTCACGCTGGAGGATGCCGCGCTCGACGCGAAGCTGGCCTCGCAGACCATCGACGTGACCCTGCCGGGCCGCGACGGCGCGCGAGGCGGTGTGCATCCGATCAGCCGCACGCTCGAGCGCATCGCCGACATCTTCGGTCGTCTGGGCTACGAGCTCGCCGACGGTCCCGAGATCGAGGACGACTGGCACAACTTCGAGGCGCTGAACTTCCCGCCGCACCATCCCGCGCGCGCGATGCACGACACGTTCTATTTCGGCGACGGCCGCCTGCTGCGCACGCACACCTCCGGCGTGCAGGTGCGCTACATGGGCGAGCACGCGCCGCCGCTGCGCATGATCGCGGCCGGCAAGGTCTACCGCTCCGACAGCGACCAGACGCATTCGCCGATGTTCCACCAGGTCGAAGGCCTGCTGGTCGACGAGCACGCGACCTTCGCCGATCTCAAGGGCACGCTGAGCGAGTTCGTGCGCGCGTTCTTCGAGCGCGATTTCGAGATGCGCTTCCGCCCGAGCTACTTTCCGTTCGTCGAACCCGGCGCCGAGGTCGACATCGCCTGGCAGCAGGCCGACGGCAGCACGCGCTGGCTCGAAGTATTGGGCTGCGGCATGGTCCACCCCAATGTGCTCAAGGCCGTCGGCATCGACCCCGAGCGCTACACCGGTTTCGCCTTCGGCCTCGGTGTCGAGCGCTTCGCGATGCTGCGCTACGGCGTCGACGATTTGCGCGCGTTCTTCGACAACGATGTGCGGTTCCTCAGGCAGTTTGCTTGAGGAGCCGTGATTGGTGATGCGTGATGGGTGATTCGTAAAAGCGGGTCACGCGCATGGTTACCGGTTGCGGAAACGCTGTTTTGTCGAATCACGAATCACCAATCACGAATTACGGAATTTCACAATGAAATTCAGCGAAAACTGGCTGCGCCAGCACGTCAAGACCGATGCCACACGTGACCAGCTGGCGGCGACGCTGACCGCGATCGGCCTCGAAGTCGAAGCGATCACGCCGCTGGGCGAGGCGCTGGATGGCGTCGTCGTCGCACGCATCGTGTCGGCCGAGAAACATCCCGAAGCCGACCGCCTGCAGGTCTGCCAGGTCGATGCCGGTGGCACGCTGCTGCAGATCGTCTGCGGCGCGCCGAACGCGCGTCCGGGCCTGGTCGCGCCGCTGGCGACGATCGGCACGACCGTCGGCACGCTGACGATCAAGGCCGCGCAACTGCGCGGCGTCGATTCCAACGGCATGCTCTGCTCGGCGAAGGAACTCGGTATCGATGCCGATGCCTCCGGCCTGCTCGAACTGCCCGATGACGCGCCGATCGGAGCGCCGCTGGCCGACTATCTCGGCCTGCCAGACGCGGCGATCGAGCTCAAGCTCACGCCGAACCGCGCCGACTGCTTCGGCATCCGTGGCATCGCCTTCGACGTGGCCGCCGCCTGTGGCAGCGAAGTCGCGCCGCTCGACGCGCCGGCCGTGCAGGCGACGTCCGACGCCTCGCTGCAGGTGGTGCTCGACGCGGGCGCGGATGCGCCGCGTTATCTCGGCCGCGTGATCGAAGGTGTCGACGCGACGCGTCCGACGCCGTCGTGGATGGCCGAACGTCTGCGCCGCAGCGGCATCCGTCCGGTCAGCGTCCTCGTCGACGTCACCCAGTACGTAATGCTCGAACTCGGCCAGCCGATGCATGCCTTCGACCGTGACCTGCTGACCGGCCCGGTCGGTGTGCGACGCGCACGCAAGGGCGAAACGCTCGAGCTGCTCGACGGTCGCGAGGTGACGCTGGACGAGCAGTTCCTTGCGATCACCGATGCCGACCGCGTCGTCGCGCTGGCCGGCGTCATGGGCGGCTTCGACACGCGCGTGACCGATGGCACCCGCAACGTGTTTCTCGAATCCGCACATTTCGCGCCGGACGCGATCATCGGCCGCAGCCGCAAGCTCGGCCTGCACACCGATGCCGCGCACCGCTTCGAGCGCGGCGTGGACCCCGAACTGCCGCGCACCGCGATCGAGTACGCGACGCGCCTGATCCTAGACGTTGCTGGCGGCAGTGCCGGTCCGGTGACCGCCGCCGAACTCGACGCGCATCTTGCCCGGCCGCGCACGATCGCGCTGCGTCGCGCGCGCCTGGCCCGCGTGCTCGGTCAGGGCGTCGACGACGCGGAGATCGAACGCATCCTGCGTGCGCTGGGTCTGGAGGTCGTCGCGAACGACGCCGGCTGGCAGGTCACCGCGCCGACGCGCCGCTTCGACCTGGCGATCGAGGAAGACCTGATCGAAGAGGTCGTGCGCATCCACGGCTACGACCGCGTGCCGACCACGCTGCCCGGCGGCGCGACGCGCATCGCCGCGCCCAGCGAAACCCGCGTGGCCGAGGCCGAGCTGCGGCGCCAGATGGTCGCCCGCGACTGTCTGGAAACCGTCAACTTCGCCTTCGTCGACGCCTCGCTGCTCGCGACCTGGCAGGCCGATGCCGGCAGCGTGCCGCTGGCCAACCCGCTGAGCGCCGAACTCGGCGTCATGCGCACCGCGTTGCTGCCGGGCCTGGTGTCCACGCTCGCGCGCAATCTCGCGCGCCAGCAGGACCGGGTGCGTCTGTTCGAGCTGGGCAAGGTGTTCGCCCAGGCCGAGGCGGCGGGCGCGGCGCCGGTCGAGACGCTGCAGGTCGCGGCTGCGGTTGCTGGCGATGCCGATGCCGAGCAGTGGGGCGATGCGTCGCGCCCGGTGGACTACTACGACCTCAAGGGCGATCTCGAGGCGCTGGCCGCCGTCGCCGGTGCGCAGCTCTCGTTCGCGCGTTCCACCGCGCCGCATGGCCATCCGGGCCGCTCGGCCGACGTGCTGCGCGACGGGCGTCGTGTCGGCTGGATCGGCGAATTGCATCCGCGTCTGCTGCGCACGCTGGACATCGACGTGCCCGTCGTCGCCTTCGAACTCGAAGCCGCCGCATTGCAGGCACGTCCGCTGCCGCGCGTGTCGGGTCTGTCGAAATTCCCGTCGGTGCGTCGCGATCTGGCCATCGTTGCCCCGGACTCGGTCGACTGGTCCGCGCTTGAGGCGACCGTCCGTGCGTCCGCAGGACCGCTGCTGGCCGACGTCCGCCTGTTCGACCGTTACGCGGGACAGGGGGTCGAAACGGGGTTCAGGAGTCTCGCCATGGGCTTGATTCTGCAGGAAAGTTCACGCACTCTGACCGACCGCGATGTCGATGCCGTCGTCGCGGACGTGGTGGCCGCGCTGGCGCGCCAGCACGACGCGAAGATCCGGGGCTGAGTCTCACAGGGGGATGGTGGCGTGGCACTGACGAAGGCGGACATGGCCGAGAAGCTCTACGAGGAAGTGGGCTTGAACAAGCGCGAGGCGAAGGAATTCGTCGACGCCTTCTTCGACGTGCTGCGCGATGCGCTGCAGCAGGGCCGCCAGGTCAAGCTGTCGGGCTTCGGCAATTTCGACCTGCGCCGCAAGAACGAGCGCCCGGGCCGCAATCCCAAGACCGGCGAGGAGATTCCGATCTCCGCGCGCACGGTCGTGACCTTCCGTCCGGGGCAGAAGCTCAAGGAACGCGTCGAGGCCTACACCGGCTCGGTGGGCGCGCTCCATGCTTGATCCCGGCAGCAACCGCGAACTGCCGCCGATTCCGGCGAAGCGCTATTTCACGATCGGTGAAGTCAGCGAGCTGTGCGACGTCAAGCCGCACGTGCTGCGCTACTGGGAGACCGAGTTCCCGAGTCTCGAGCCGGTCAAGCGCCGCGGCAACCGCCGCTACTACCAGCGCCACGACGTGCTGATGGTCCGCCAGATCCGCGGCCTGCTGTACGAGCAGGGCTACACGATCGGCGGCGCGCGCCTGCGTCTCGAAGGCGAGGGCGCCAGGCAGGAGTCCGCACTGAGCAACCAGATCGTGCGCCAGGTGCGCATGGAACTCGAGGACGTGCTGCAACTGCTCAAGCGTTGATCGGGCATGGGCGAAACGCCCGCTTCCCGGTATAATTTCCGGATTCCGGGGTATAGCGCAGCCTGGTAGCGCACTTGTCTGGGGGACAAGTGGTCGTCGGTTCAAATCCGGCTACCCCGACCATCTTCAACGAACGGCCCGCGTGCGAACGCGGGCCGTTTCGTGTGTGCACCGCAGAACGTGTCAGCGCGCGTCGAGCGCCTCGCGGCCCGCGTCGCTGAGGTCGATGTCGCCGTCTTCGGCCAGCACGGCCAGGCCGGCATCGACCGCCCACTTGGTCTCGGCCTCGCTGATCGGCGTCGTGCTGTCGATGTCCTGCAGGATCCGGCGCTGGTCGTCGGTGAGCGTCATGGTGGTTCCGGTATCGGGGAGGGGCCGTCACCGTATCGACCGGTGCGTAGGCGGACTGTCGCGCGTGGCTGAACACGACGCTGCTGCCGTGCCGACCGGCATGCGCACGTGCCTTCCACGCTTCGTATGCTCGGCCTTCATCTCCTTGAACGGGTCTCGCGGATGGACAAGCGGTTCGGCGTGTGCGGCATGGTGCTGGCCTTCGCGCTGGTGGCCCCTGTGGCGTACGCGCAGATAGCGGACGCAGTGCCGTCTGTCGCTCCCGACACCTCGGACGTGCGTGATCTCGACACGGTGGTCGTGACCGGCGTGCAGCCCGGGCCCGGGCTGTGGCGCGCGCGGCGCGCGGACGGCCACACGCTCTACATCCTCGGCACGCAGTCGCCGCTGCCGGCCGGCATGACCTGGAAGGCGGATGAAGTGCGCGAGGTGCTGGCGCGTGCCGGCGCCGTGCTCGGACCGCCGGGCGTGCAGATGGGCGCGGACATCGGCTTCTTCGGCAAGCTCACGCTGGCGCCTTCTGCATTCCGCGCGATGCGCAATCCCGATGGCGCGACGCTCGACGAACTGCTGCCGCCGGATCTCTACCAGCGCTGGGCCTCGCTCAAGCAGCGCTACGTCGGTCGCGATCGCGGCATGGAGCGCAAGCGTCCCTTCATCGCGGTGTACCAGCTCTATCGCGCGGCCCTGGAGAAGAACGGGCTGGCCGAAGGCGGCATCGTCGGCCCGGTGATCCAGGACGCGCTCAAGGCGCGCGGGATGGAGGTCACGCCGACGGTCGTGTCGATCAAGGTCGACGATCCGCGCGGCGCGCTGCGCACGTTCCGGCAGGAACGCCTGAAGCCCGAAGACCTGGACTGCGTGCGTGGCACGCTCGACATCATCGAGCGGGACCTGCCGCGCGTCGCGTCCCGCGCCAACGCATGGGCGGTCGGCGACATCGACGCGCTGCGCGCATCGGACGACGCACAGGCGCAGGTGATGACCTGTCTGTCGGCGTGGACCGCGAGCGACACCGCGCGCACGCTGGGGCTGCTCGACATCCAGTCGCAGGTGGGCAGCACCTGGCTGGCGGCAGTGGACAAGGCGGTTGCGGCACACGAGACGGTCTTCGCATCGGTGTCGATCGACACGCTGCTCAAGCCGGACGGCTATCTGGCCCGGTTGCGTGAACGCGGCTACACGGTCATCGCGCCGGACGAGGCGGACACGATCGAAGACGCACCGGATGCGTCGGGAGTGCCGACGCCGTAACTGGACGGACACCGCGGGCCGTGGCCTGCGGTGTCCGGGGTTCAGCCGGCCGCTGCAGCCTGCAGGCCCGCAGACCCGCCGCGCAGATCGGGCCAGCGACGCAGCACCGCGTCGCGGATGCCAGCCGCGTCGAGTCCGGCCTCCGCGAGCAGGTCCTCGCGGCTGGCGTGGTGCTGGAACGCATCCGGCAGGCCGAGGTGCAGCACCGGCATCGTGACGCCTTCGGCATTGAGCAGCTCGGCGACACCCGAACCCGCACCGCCGGCGACGACGTTGTCTTCCAGTGTCACGAAGCCCTCGTGGGTCCGTGACAGTTCCAGCAGCAGCGCGCGGTCGAGCGGGCGCACGAAGCGCATGTTGACCACGGTCAGGCCGAGCTCGGCGGCCACCTGTTCGGCGGCCGGCACGATCGCGCCAAAGGCCAGCAGCGCAACGCGCGCGCCACGCTTGCGCAGTTCGGCCTTGCCGATCGGCAGCGTGTCGAGCGTGGTGTCGACGGCGACGCCCGGGCCCGTGCCGCGCGGATAGCGCACCGCAGCGGGACCTTCGAAGCGGAAGCCGGTGGTCAGCATCTGCCGGCACTCGTTCTCGTCGGCCGGCGCCATCAGCACCAGATTCGGCACGCAGCGCAGGAAGCTCAGATCGAGATTGCCTGCATGCGTGGCGCCATCCGGGCCGACCACGCCGCCGCGGTCGATCGCGAACAGCACATCGAGCTTCTGCACGGCCACGTCGTGGACCACTTGGTCGTACGCGCGCTGCAGGAACGTCGAATAGATCGCGACGACCGGCTTGGCGCCTTCGCAGGCCATGCCCGCGGCCAATGTCACCGCGTGCTGTTCGGCAATGGCGGTGTCGAAGTAGCGCGCCGGATACTCCTTGCTGAAACGCACAAGCCCCGAGCCTTCGCGCATCGCCGGCGTGATGCCGAGCAGCAGCGCATCGGCGGCGGCCATGTCGCACAGCCAGTCGCCGAAGACATCGGTATAGGTCGGCTTCTTCGCGCCGCCCTTGGCGACCAGGCCCTTGTCGGGGTCGAATGGCGACACGGCGTGGTAACCGATCTGGTCGCCTTCGGCGAACTCGTAGCCCTTGCCCTTGGTGGTGATGACGTGCAGCAGCTGCGGGCCCTTGAGACCCTGCAGCGTCTTGAGTGTCTCGACCAGCGCCTTGACGTCGTGGCCGTCGATCGGGCCGGTGTAGTGGAAGCCCATTTCCTCGAACAGCGTGGACGGCACGAACATGCCCTTCCAGTGTTCTTCCCAGCGACGCACGAACTTCGCGGTCGGGTTGTTCTTGTCGCCGAGCAGCTTCTTGCCGCCCTCGCGCAGCGCGTTGAGCGTGCGGCTGCCGGTCGCGCGACCGAGCATCTTGGTCAGCCCGCCGACGGCTTCGCTGATCGACATGCGGTTGTCGTTGAGGATCACCAGCACGTCCGGCTCGGGTTCCATGCCGCCGGCGTGGTTGAGCGCTTCGTAGGCCATGCCCGCGGTCATCGCGCCGTCGCCGATCACCGCGACCACGCGGCGGTCGTTGCCGGCCTGCGCGTTCGCCACCGCCATGCCCAGGGCGGCCGAGATCGAGGTCGACGAATGGCCGACGCCGAAAGTGTCGTACTCGGACTCCTCGCGCTTGGGGAACGGCGCCACGCCGTCCTTCTGCTTGACCGTGTGGATGCGGTCGCGGCGGCCGGTCAGGATCTTGTGCGGATAGGTCTGATGGCCGACGTCCCAGACCAGCCGGTCGTGCGGCGTGTCGTAGAGGTAATGCAGTACCGTGGTCAGCTCGATCACGCCGAGGCCGGCGCCGAAATGGCCACCGCTCCTGCCGACGGATTCGATGAGATAGGCGCGCAGTTCGTCGGCGATCGCAGGCAGTTCGGATTCGTCGAACTGGCGCAGGTCGGATGGTGCGTCGATGCGCGAAAGGCGCGGGTAGCGCGTGGAATCGATCATCCGTCAATTGTACGCCCCGGCTCCGCGGGACGTGTCACCGGCCGGTCATGCGGACGGCGCGTTCAGCGCCTGCGCAATCGCGAGAAGAACCCGGCGCTGCGCTCCGTCGTCTCGGGGGCGGGGGGCGTCTCGACGACCGGTTCGGCGTAGCCGGTGGCGAGGTTCGCGTTCACGAACCGCAGCACGTCCTCGGCCGGCAGCCCGCTGGCGGCGATGATCTCCTCCAGCGTGGCCGGCCCCTTCATCATCGCGGTCGCGATGCGGAAGTGGCGCGGGTACTCGCGCTCGGTCTGGGGCCATTTGTGCAACTGGTACCGCGCGTCGGGATCGTAGCCGGGCGCCAGCGCACCATCGCCCGCGAGCAGCGCGCCCAGCCAGACCAGCCGCAGCAACGGCTGTGCACCGCCGGCCGGCGCGGCCTCACGGTCCCAGGTCGCCGGGTCGACCGGCTCGAACGCGTCGCGTTCGATGGCGCCCTCGAAGTACTGCACCAGCGGCTTCAGGGTCGAGGGGCCGTGGTACTGCTGGCCGTCGAAGTCGAGCCACAACGTCGGCCCGGTTTCGCGTCGGTAACGCCGGCGTCCGCGCATCACGCCGCTCTGCAGCCAGGTGGCGAAGGGGAGGGCGCGCTCGGGTCCGGCATCGGATTGCGCATCCGGTCCTGCAGCCGCGACGGTCGCCGGGGCGGGCGCATCGGGCAGGGCATCGACCGGGGTAGCTGTGTCGGCGGGCGCGACGGTCGCGATGTCCGGCACGGCGGGCGACGCCCCCGGCGCCTCATCGCCCCTCGCGGACGGTGTGGCAGGCGTTGGCGCGAACACGTCCGGCACAGGCTCGGGCACGCCCGTCGACGGCATCGCGGCTGGCGCCTGCGTCGCCCCTCCGGCGGGGCCCGCGCCATCCACGTGCCCCGCGATCTCGCGCAACAGGGTCGCCATCGACTGGTCGTCGAACGGACGGCCGAGGCGGAAGTGGGTCTGGACCCGCGGCGCCGACGTCAGGCCGACGATCTGCTTGCCCGCCGCGTGCAGGCGCAGCCAGCTCATCGGCCCGTACATGCTGTCCATGTCGACGATTACGTGCTCGGCATCGCCCTCGGCAATGAGCACGAACGGCTCCCCCAGTTGCGCGTTGGCCCCTGCGAACGCGGCGCGCAGCGCGGTCTCGGTGGCGTTGTCCATTCCGCTCAGCGCGATGGTCAGGGGCATGCAGGGGCTACCGGGCGACACGACGCGAGTTGCGCCATCGGCCGAGTGTAGCCAGTGCGATGCGCGCTGTGCATCGTTGCGCACGCGTCCGGCGTACGCCGCTGCCGCTTCTGCAACGGCATGCACGACCCGGCAGTCGATCCGTCACCGCCGTGACCTCTTCGATGACCGCTGCGTCGCGCACGGTTCGAGCGGCCGAGGGTCCATGGCGTGCAAGCCCCGACGGTCGCGAGCGCGACGGCGCAGGACGCTCAATCGACGTGACGCGGGCGACGCGGTAGATGCGAGCTGAGGAAGCTCATCTGGTCGGCCAGGATGTTGCGGTTGCTCAGGATCAGGTGCTCGATCCAGCTCGGCCGGAACGGCACCGCCAGCAGCGGCATCGACGCTTCCTGGGGCGTGCGTGCGCCCTTGCGTGAATTGCACTGGAAGCACGCCGTCACCACGTTCTCCCAGATGTCGAGGCCGCCGCGCGACAGCGGCTCGACGTGGTCGCGCGTCAGCACCTGACGTCCCGCGCGGCGGCCGCAATACAGGCACAGCTGCTGGTCCCGCGCGAACAGAGCGGTGTTGGTCAGGGCCGGGGTCGGGTCGGCCGCGCTCGGCCGCACATGGCTGCGGCCGGCAATGATCGGGTGCAGGTCCAGGCGGCTCTGCGCGCCGGTGGCGCGACTCAGCCCGCCATGGACGGTCATGCACGGGTCGCCGAGCGTCCAGGCGACCGCGCCGCGCGCGTACAGGCATGCCGCGTCCTGCCAGCTGATCCAGTTGAGCGCGCGGCCGTGCGCATCGAGTGCGAGCAGGCGCACCGCGTCGCGACGCGGTGCGTGTGCGGGAAATTCGGGGGAGACTCCGGAGGCCGGCGCTGTTGCAGAGCCGGTGGGGATCAGGCGTGTGATCGCGCTGTATGCCTCCATTGGAGACCGAGCATATACCCGAACGATGACACTTTGTGCAATGGATCGCGCACCGTCGCGGGGATCTGCATCGCCGCGACGTGTCGGCTGCGTCAGCTGTCGAGTGCCTCGTCGGCGATGGACAGCAGGCATGCCGGGCCGCTGGCGATCGCGGCGGCGTGCATCGTCGCGCGGGGCAGGATGCGGCCGAAGTAAAAGCGTGCCGTTTCGCGCTTGCCTGCCTTGAAGCGTTCGGGATGCGCCGACGCATCGGCCACGGCGACGCTGCGCGCCCACCAGTAGGCCAGCGCCACGTAGCCGGAGAAGAACAGGTAGTCGTGGGCCGCTGCCCCGATCTCCTCCGGATCGGCTGCGGCGCGCTCGGCGATGGAGCGCGTGAGCGCCTGCCATTCGCCGGCGCGAGCGCGCAGCGGTTCGACGAACTCGGCCAACGCGGGATCGCCCGCGTGTTCCACGCAGAACGCCTCGATCATGCCCAGGAACACGCGCAGGCCCGCGCCCTGCAACTGCAGCGTCTTGCGACCCATCAGGTCCAGTGCCTGGATGCCGGTCGTGCCCTCGTAGAGCGTCGTGATGCGCGCATCACGCGCGAGTTGTTCCATGCCGTGCTCGGCGATGTAACCGTGGCCGCCGAAACACTGCAGTGCGTGGTAGGTGCACTCGTTGCCCCATTCGGTCAGGCAGGCCTTGACGATCGGGGTCAGGAAGCCGAGCAGGTCGTCGGCCTGCTTGCGCACCACTGCGTCCGCCGCGAGTTCGGCGCTGTCCACCAGCGAACCGGCGTGGTAGGCGAGCAGGCGCCCGCCCTCGGTCAGCGCCTTGCAGGTCAGCAGCATGCGACGCACGTCGGGCTGGACGAGGATCGGATCGGCCGGCTTGGACGGCAGCTTCGGGCCCGACAGCGCGCGCGACTGCAGACGCTCGCGCGCGTAACGCAGCGCGTTCTCGTAGGCGCGCGTGGCCAGGCCCAGGCCCTGCACGCCGACCCCGAGACGCGCGGTGTTCATCATCGTAAACATCGCCATCAGGCCCTTGTGCGGCTGGCCGATGAGATAGCCCTGGGCGCCGTCGAAGTTCATGACGCAGGTGGCCGACCCGTGGATGCCCATCTTGTGCTCGACCGCGCCGCAGCGCAGCGCGTTGCGCGCGCCGACCGTGCCGTCGCGCGCCACCTGCAGCTTGGGCACGATGAACAGCGAGATGCCGCGGCTGCCTTCGGGCGCATCGGGCAGGCGCGCGAGCACCAGGTGGACGATGTTGTCGGTGAGGTCGTGCTCACCGGCAGTGATGAAGATCTTGGTGCCGGTGATGAAGTAGGTCTCGTCGCCGGCCGGCTCGGCGCGGGTCTTGAGCAGGCCCAGGTCGGTGCCGCACTGCGGCTCGGTCAGGCACATGGTGCCGGTCCAGGTGCCCGCGATCAGCGGCTTGAGGAACACTTCCTTCTGCCAGTCGGCGCCATGGTGGCGCAGCGCGTTGACCGCGCCGTGCGACAACAGCGGGAAGTTGCTCCACGCGAGGTTGGCGGCGTCGATCATCTCCTCCAGGCAGATGCCCATGCCATGGGGCATGTTCATGCCGCCGAATTCCGTCGGCGCGCTCATGCCGGTCCAGCCGCCTTCGACGAACTGGTCATAGGCGTCCTTGAACCCGTCGGGCGTGGTGACCGCGCCGGTGGCCTTGTCGAAACGCACGCCCTGTTCGTCGCCGACGCGGTTGAGCGGTGCGAGCACGCTCTCGCACAGGCGTGCGCATTCGTCGAGTACCGCATCGAGGGTCTCGCGGCTGGCGTCCTCGAACCCCAGCGAGGCGAAGAGGGTCTCGACCTGCAGCACGTCGTGCAGCGCGAAACGGATGTCGGTCAGCGGGGCGTGGTAGGTGCTCATTCGAAAGGCTCGTCTGCGGTCGCGCCGTGCGCGAAAAGGGAAGGGGGCCAGGGCCGATCAGCGCATGACGCCGGGCAGGCCCGGCACGGGGCCGACCGCGCCGTCGCGGCGGATGCGGTAGTCGCGCGCACTGCCGCGATCCTCGGGCGCGGCGCGGACGGTGCCGTCCAGCCGGTAGGTCATCGAGCGGCCGGCGGCCAACGCGTCGGCGACGTGCAGCCGGCCCTCGGCCGAGGGTGCCAGCGCAAGCGAGACGACATCGGCCGATTCCGGACCGATCGTCAGCGGCATCGCCGAATCGAGCGTGCCGGCCGCCGCGCCGTCGACGGACAGCGCCAGACGCACGGATTCGAAGCGCATCGGAACGCTGCTGTAGTTCTGCAGGCGCAGGTCGATCGACCACGCGCCGTCGGCGCCCACGCTCAACTGCTGGACGCTCGCTGCCGGTTCGGAGACCCGGCGCGGCCCGCTCGCGCAGGCAACGAGCGCGCTGCTCACCAGCAGCATCGTCAACAGCTTCCAAGGTTTCATCGGCAGTACTCCCGGTCGCAGGCGGACCGGGATGTTAACGCGTCGCTGTGCGCCCACCTGCGTTCCCCGACGCCCCGGGCGCACCGACTGCAAAATGGCTTGCCGTTCGCCGATGCGGCCCGTATCATGCGCGTCCCGCAGTGGCCGGGTAGCTCAGTTGGTAGAGCAGGGGATTGAAAATCCCCGTGTCGGGGGTTCGATTCCCTCCCCGGCCACCATTGCAGGAATGTCGAGGGCCCGTCACGCGCGGGCCTTTCGCGTTTTGGGCGTGGGGATGTCGGCCGACGGGGAGCGGCGCACGCCAGTGTCGAGGCATCATGCCGTGCGTCCGGACGCGGCGTCGGAGCAGCAGGCACATGCGGGGCGATGCGCACGCGTTGCCGCACGAGAGCCGGCTCGCCACAATCCCGATCTGTCGACGCACGAGGCGGATCATGGAGACTGGGCAGGGGGATCTCGACGCGCTCGAGGCCGAGAGTATCCACATCCTGCGGGAGGTCGT
>Ga0207841_1000326_pt1 | contig 14936 bp, 17 predicted proteins | sample HigsolmetaGSP18D_FD_184846 | JGI IMG/M metagenome (GOLD analysis project Ga0207841, IMG submission 184846) | High solid enriched microbial communities from the Joint BioEnergy Institute, USA - SP1-8-D (SPAdes) | ecosystem: Engineered > Bioreactor > SSF (Solid state fermentation) > Aerobic >... | reverse complement strand
TTATATAGGAAAATATAATAGATTTTGTTGCAATAATCTTCAAGATTTTCGGTCGCGTTGGGCTGCAACTCTTGGCGGAGGACTGACCAGCTCGGTGGTGTGACCAGCTCGGTGGTGGATTACGTTACGGAATTCATATGGCGTGTGGTTACATAATTACGTGGACAATAGTTATTTTATTTCCCGAATTTCGATCCGAGCATACATATCTAACTCATCATGAAGAATGCAGCTCGATAATGCCCGCTACTTACTACATACCCTCTGCCGAAAGCCGATGGTTGCTTTAGCGTCCCGGTCGGCTATGTTGCAGAGAAAGCAACAAGCATGACATGCCGCTAGATCTGCGGGCAGTTCGTCCTCTTCCATGTCCTATTTCCTTACACCATGGAATATTCAACAGGTGCCCTCGTTTTCCCGCCGTCAATTCCCCTTTCCATATGAATAATAACTTGGAATCGTTTGCGTATAAATAAGTTCTAAAACAAGTATGAACGTTATCCCCTACCCCCCCCCCCCCCCCCCCTCTTTCACCCCAGAGCCGTTGATGCACGATGGATAGGTGGGGGATGAGGGGAATCCATCCGTCTGTGCGCAGGGAGCGTAAGACATATTTGGTAGGTTGAAAGGATCGGACATGGGGACGGCGGGGGCCCCCGCTGATCTGCTGGTGCTTATCAGCAAAAGGGGATATCAGATACCCACTGCATGATCTTGTCTTTATAGCTGAGAACTGAGAACCTCAACGTCTCTGGTACGTCACAAGGTGCTGAACCGTGAAGAAAGGCTAGGATTGGTCCAGATACGCATACTTGATATATGTGCTATGCATGTATGCATGCATATAAATGCTGACTGCATCTGACCTGATAGCAGATATAATATCAGGATCACGGATCAAAGGTTGCATCTTTTATGGAAATCAGTCGTCCAACATCAGCCATATAAACGCCATCATCACAATCCACTAGAGACATACATCAAGGACTTGATCTTAACGATGTCAGAGGACAAGACTGTCAACGGCACCGCAAACGGGACTGCAAACGGGACGACCAGCTCGTTTACAATCCCTGTTGTCGACTTTTCGGCTTGGAAAGACTCCACGGACAAGGCTGCCCGGCTACGCGTGGCACGGGAGATTGTGGATGCCTGCAAGAAGGTTGGATTTGTCTACATAGTTAACCATGCATTACCCGAGTCGCTCCTTGACGAAGCCTTCGACTGGTCGAAGCGCTTCTTTGCCCTCAACCTGGAGGAAAAGATGAAGGCGCCGCATCCGGAAGGGTGGGCTGTGCACCGAGGGTATTCATGGCTGGGACTGGAGAAAGTATCGCAGGCGACGAGCGAAGGAGATGATGATGAAGAGCGAGTAAAGAAGTTGAGGGAGGTCAAAGATTGCAAGGTCAGCTTGATCCTTCATTTTTGTTTTGGGAAATATATGAATACGTTTCGTCTTCTATTTTCATATGTCACTATCGATGTCTGCTGTGTCTTGCTAATCCGACGCATTGCCCTTGTAGTTTCGGCGGGGTCGATACGCTATTAGGCTTACTAGATCTACAGGAAAGCTATGACATTGGCAGCGACGAGAACAAGGAACAACCCAATCAATGGATTCCGGATGAGACGCTCCCAGGCTTCCGCGCATTCATGACCCGTTTCTACTGGGAGTGCTTCAAGGTGGGCGGGGATATCCTGCGCGCCCTGGCCCTTGGTATTGGCCTCGAGGACGAGGACTACCTCCTGAGGAAGCATTCGGGCCACAACAACCAACTACGCCTGCTACACTACCCGCCCGTACCGGCGGAGGAACTGGAAAGCCAGCGTATGGCACGCATGCCGGCGCATACGGACTGGAGCTCTATGACGATGCTGTTCCAGGATGACTGTGGTGGGTTGGAGGTCGAGGATCCGTCCAACCCTGGGAGCTTTGTACCGGCGACACCGGTGAAGAATGCTATCGTGATGAACGTTGGTGATTTACTACAGATGTGGAGTAATGGTGAGTTTTTCTTCTATATCTTCTCTGTGTCCTATTGCTGCCAAATGTTAGAATTTGAGAACTTACAAGGGATATAGACCACCTGCGATCCACAAACCATCGAGTGGCTCTGCCACCTCTTTCCGACCGCTTCGACGGTCCGAACCGCATGACCCGTGAACGCTACTCGATCCCCTATTTCCTTTCTCCGGATCCGACATCTCTTATTGAGTGCATCCCCGCCTGTACAAGTGAGCAGGATCCCCCCAAATACAAGCCGATCACGCAGGCAGAATACAACAAACTGCGTGCTTCGATGCAGTATTGAGCGTTGAGGAAATGGTTAAGAGTCGGTTTTGCTGTTTCCTACATTGTTGTAGCGCGTATTTTTTGGACTTTGCAACAATTCTTGAGTTCTAGTAACATGTTAATGAATAATATGATGAGGATGACATTCAGATACAAGCAAGAGTGAACGCTGGATAGAGCTACCATGCGTTATGCAACAGAAACAGACTTCGTACCCAAAATAGTATACAGTAATAATAATACTTAGAGTAGGAGCCTACATTGTGCATGAAGAGTCCGGTAGCCCCCTGGTGCCCCCGACGCTTGTACCGAAGCTTGTACCGAAAGCGGCTGACAGCACTGGAATAGTAATTAAGAACCTAGGTAGGTCTATAGTATGCACCGTGGAACTATCTTAAGACAGCATTTTCTGGTATGGGAGCGGCCCCCCCTCCCCCCCCCCCCCCCCCCCCCCCCCGGGGCCGCTATTACAGATATCTACTAAAGTACTAGTATGGTGGGATCGGTACCATAGGAGGGCACCGTGGACTGGACACGGCTTTTTAGAACTACAATTGGAATCGAACGCTTCGCAGTGAAGCATTGATATTCATCTCTATATGGTCGGCAAGAGAGGTGTCTAATGCCCCCCCCCCACCTATGATTTGGTCGCTACATTTACTCTTTGACTTCTCTGTACTTCCTGTATATATACCATCAACATGGCTTCTCCCGGAAAGGAGCTCCTCGCGCAAGCTGAAGAGAGGCTTTGTCGCTATCAGGAACAAACTCCGCGGGACGACACGGTAGTGGCCTTGGGAGCTTTTCTCGACTACCTACGACCTGACGGGAGAGACAACCTCTGCCGTAATATTATTGAGTGTGATGGTGATGAGGAGCGTCTCTACCAGTTAGGTCAACATCTAGTGGAAGTCCTACTACACCCAAGTAAGTGTCGTTTATTGTTCCGCGTATTATTTTGAGATGCCTAACTTATGATCTTCCCTTACAGTGAAAGCCGTCACTAGAACACTAGTGATTACGCCGTCACCTTGGTTCGAAGTCGAAAAGGAGGTAGAGGAGGTTGCTTCAGCGCTTGTCGAGGATTCAGCGAGCCTAGAGAGAGATGGCTATCGATGTGTCGTAACCAAGTGTTTCGATCATGACTATGCCTTGAAGCAAGGATCGCATTTTCTGGAGACCACCGTAGATACTGAAGCTGCTCATATCTTACCCTCTGCACTCGGTGCATATACGGATCAGACGGTAATATACACACTCTATTACGTCCCGTTCTCTGAAATTGATACGGTGCTAACTTTTAAACTTTGCAAGTAGTCTCATGAAACCGCAAAGATCTGGGAGGCTCTGTATCATCTGTTCCCGGGAATACGTTCTCAACTCAATTTCAGACCCCACATGATCAATGATCTATCGAACGTTATAACTCTTGAATCACTTCTCCATGCCCAGTTTGGATCTTTCAAGTTCGCCCTCGAGCCTACGGTATGTTGCTCCATAACATACCCGATCTCCCCAGTCGTTGTTGACACGATTCCTGATATTGTCTGTAGGACACGGAAAATGTCTATCGGGTTAAACTCTACCGCGGCTTCCCGGGTCTCTATAAGACGGGCCTTCCTGCGGATGGACTTGTCAGGTTCCAGAGCCACGATCCCCCAGTTCCACTCCCTAGTAGGATCTTGCTCGAAGCTCACGCCGTCCTGGCGCAGATTCTCCATGAGACAGGAAGAGGGGAAATCGCATAGAAACTTCTCGAGCAGAAAGAAGATCTCCTGAGGCTGGCTCCGGATGGAAGCACAGACGTGAATGCGCTGCTCTTATAACAAAATGCGTGGTTTGATGCAGCGACGTATTCAGCATGGGGACATAGCTGAGAGGATTGACCTCGGGGTTTCTTGAGCTGTTGCAAAGCAGCTCTTAAGTTTTTCAAAAATCATTGTTTTATGAGTATCGCGTTTATGAATAAATAAGAAGAGAGCATTCAGGTACAAGCCATTAAGTAGTACATGTTGTATGTTTGATAGCCTGTACTGTAGGCATAGCGGCCAAAGCCCGGAAAGTAGGTAGGCCTGGTCTCGGGAAAGTCAGGCACCGCTAGTCCTGAAACGGCAGGCAGCACCGGAATAATAACCCACGGCCTATCGGCTGCCCTGACATGTGACCGAGCAAGAAAACACGAACCCCGCAGCCAATCAGCGTCGAGCCCGCAGGGCAGCCGATGACTTCACCAGGCCTCGTCGACGCTTCCAACTTTCTCCAGACTGTCAGAGGTTGACGCTCTTTTTTACACACCGTCTTTTTCCTTCTTCACAATGTGGTTGGTGTCTTTCGGGGTTTCATTGATGTGACTTGGTGCGGAGGTGGTCATGTGTGCTTTGAATTGATGAACATGCCATTGCCGTGCCCTCTCGTTTGAATTTCTCTGTTCTTCAGTCGACTACTTAATCGATCCCGGGCTTTCCCGGAGTAACAAAGGACAAGCAGAAGAGATGTCTAATGGCTCTTCTTCCGGGTCACAATTGAGGAAATCAACATGTACGAGCCCATCTTTACTTTTTTCAACCCTACAGTCAGCTCTGCAAGTTATTCCTTGTTCCTTTTTCCTGCCACATTTGCGCGGGGTCCTTCAACTGCAAGCATGCTCACATGAAGTATCCATATAACGAGTAGACTGACATATCCATCTCTCCATAGCCTCAAAGACGACCTTCCACTTCGTCGCAGGTCTCCTCTCAGGCCTTACCTCCTCCGTCCTCCTGCAGCCCGCAGACCTCCTCAAGACCCGCGTCCAGCAATCCCGTGAGACCGCTTCCCTCCTCCCCACTCTCCGCTCCATCCTCTCATCTCCGCACCCCATCCGCAGTCTATGGCGCGGCACACTCCCCTCCGCTCTCCGAACCGGCTTCGGATCGGCCCTCTACTTCACGAGCCTTAACGCCCTTCGCCAAGGCCTCGCGCAGACCGGGGCCCCGATTGTCCTCGCAAATCCCGACAATAATAACAATGGCAAAGCGGGAAGCTCCTCGTCCGCGCTGCCCAAGCTCTCGAACACAGCAAATCTGGCCACGGGTGCGGTTGCCCGCACCGCCGCCGGCTTCGTCATGATGCCCGTCACCGTGATCAAGGTGCGCTACGAGTCGGACTACTATGCGTACCGCAGCCTGTATGGCGCCGCACGGGATATCGTCCGCACGGAGGGCGTGCGCGGTCTTTTCTCCGGCTTCGGGGCGACTGCTGTACGGGATGCGCCCTACGCGGGGCTCTACGTCGTGTTCTACGAGCAGTCGAAGCGGCATCTATCTGCGCTCTTCGATTCTGGGCATGGTATCCTACCTCTGTCCGCGTCCTCGCCGTCTGTCAATTTCATTTCCGGAGCCTTTGCGGCCAGTCTCGCGACCGCGATCACGAACCCGTTCGATGCCGTCAAGACCCGGCTCCAGCTGATGCCGAGCAAGTACGGTAATATGCTGCGCGCAGTGCGACTGATGGTTCGCGAAGATGGCGTGCGCAGTCTTTTTGGTGGATTGGGGCTGCGGATGGCAAGGAAGGCGCTTAGCTCCGCGCTCGCGTGGACGGTGTATGAAGAGCTCATCCTCCGCGCGGAGAAGCGATGGGCTTTGAAGGAAGGGAAGGCCGTGATTTAATCCGCGTGTTGCGATATTTGGATGTCGTTCGCGATCCAGACGACGACAGAGGGCTCTTCATGGGATGAGATTGCTGTGGGGGTCTGTGGGCTCGTTCTGTTGTTTTCTTGTGATGACACCGGGTCTCACTCGAGTTTCGACCACCCTCCAGAATCAAATTGTTCTGGAGGATAACGAGGCATAATACCAAAGCCTCGCACCTTGGATAATCGAAGCTGATGAATAATGGTCATAATCGTGCAAGGGCACAGGTTTAGAAACGCGTATTATGTACAGTACATCAGTACAGCCGGAGCTAGAAATAAGTGGAAGGAAAACCGAAATTCATTTCTTCTCCAGCATCGTGTTGCATACAGAGAGACCACTACCACTACTTATCACCACACCCTGCAGGGCTTGTCCTAAGGTTGACCCACGAGCTCTCCCCTACTGCATAAGGAAATGGAGGCAGGGAGAGAGGAAATAGCCAAAAAAATACGTTATGATCTTATCGTAAATGCGAGAATTCAACAAGCACAAACATGTCGACGAACTAACCAATACTCATGATCATCACTCATCATCAATAAATCATCACGGACAGTTTAGCAGCTCGCGGGGGAAGAGAAAAAAATAGGGAATTCATTCTTGGTATCATTTCCAATCCGTATTCATCGGAGTCGACGAGTTTATACCATCCACCTATATATAGCCAAGCAAAGCGAGTCAACATCATCGACATAGGTAGGTCGGTAGGTATATATCCGAATTCCGTTCATTAACGCGGTATATATATCCGGTCGTCGGAAAGTCGATCTCATCCTTCGAAAAAAAGACGGAACGGAATGCTAAAGATGGATAGGATAGAAAAGTCCCGTGGCTAAGCGAGTCGCGCACAGATGGAGGAGAGGACGGACGGACGGACTGGGGCGTCTCGGGGGGGCGCTGGCGGTCGTTGCTATCGATCTATAAAAAGTAATAATGTATGAGGTCGGTCGACCAGTCACGTCGACCAGTCAATTCACATCAGTCAATCCCAGTAATCACGTGAATATCCACGCCCGCCGGTTCGGGCTCTTCTTGCGCACGAGGTACATCTTGTCCTTCTTCCTGTCGTTGACCTTGAGCTCCGTCACTGACGAAGAGGTCTGGGTGACGAGTTTACCCTCACGGAGGCGCCGCGTGTGCGCGAAGAGCTCTTCCTGGAAGTCCTCGGAGATCCACTGCTTGATGATGATGTAGTTGGGGTCGCGCTGTTATTTTTTGTTAAAGTGACAAACGTCAGCGAGGTGTCTTCTTTCTTCTCTTGGATGAGGCCATGCATGGTATGCATGCATTTGAGTGGGTTGAGAAGGTGCGGTGCGGTGAAATTGCTTACCTCGTCCCATTCCCACGGTAGGTGGTAGGCCATCAAGGTTTCAGGGAGGAGATGCTTACGGTGAACCTGGGACGCGATGCTTTGTCAGTGCATGATGTATACAGCTTGGAGGAAGGGACAGAGGTGAGAGACAAGTCGCTTACCTTGATGTACGTCGCCCTGGGTGTATGATCATAAATCTCCCTCTCCCTCTCTCTGATAAGCTCCCTTTCCCTCTCCCGCTCCCGCTCCCTTTCCCTGTTGTGCAGGATTTCATCGAGCTGCTCTTCTGTGCAACCGAATTCCCTCTTCAACCTCTCCTGAAATTCTCTGTCCTTTTCCTCTTTTTCCTTCTGTTCTCTCAACATGCGTTGCTCCTCTTTCCTCTTGTACTCTGCGATGGCCTCCTGTTTCAGTTTCTCCTCCTTCTCCTGGCGTTCCTTCTCTTCGAGCAGCTTCCTGGCCTCTTCGGCCCTGATTTCCTTCAACAGGCGCTCCTTCTCCTTCCTCTCCTTCTCCTTTCTCTCTAGCTCCTTGAGCTGTTCCTCCCGGATCCGGGCCTTTGTTTCCTCTTCCTCAGCCGTCTTCCGCTCGAGCTCCTCCAGCTTCTTCGCCTTTTCGCGCCAGTCGGCGTAGCGGCGCTCTTCCTCCAACCGCTTCTTCGCCTCCAGCCTCTCCAGCTTCCTGAGCTTTTCGGCGATCTCATCCTCGTACCACTCCTTCTCCTGCCTCAGGAGGCGGGTCTCGTGGTTTCGACGCCGCAAAAGCTCCCGATCCAGCCTCTCGATCTCCTGCTGATGCCGCGCCAGCTCCATGTCCTGCCGCGCATCGTTCCTCTCCAGCAGACGCTGATCCAGCATCAGCTCAAAGTCGCGCTGGTAGGGCGGAGGACACGAGATGGGAGAGGAGGTGCGGGAGGCGCTGCTGCTGGTGGCACGGGGCCGGCGATACACGCGCGGGATCTCGTCGTCGGACTCATCCTGGTCGGGGTAGAGCCGGTGGTTGCTCCTCCGGTTCCGGGAGGTGTTTCTGCTGCGGACGTCGTTGTTGATGTCGACGTACACGGCCGGTGCCTGTTCCTTATCTCTCCTGGTCGGTCGCCGTCCGCCCGTGGACGCCGAGCGGTGGATGTAGACGTCGGGTCTGAGATAGTTGGCGGGCGGCTCCGGGCTGTAACGATGCCGCGAGAGGGAGCGCCTTCTGATGTGTGTCCTCCTTCTGGGAGCGTCGATGGACACGTCAGTTTCAGAGAAGTCCGACTCGGACTCGGATGTACTAGGCCGCCGGTATCTAGGCATCTTTGTTCTTTCAAGCCCAGCCACTGATTATACTTCCTGAAGGGGGTGAAGGTCGATACGATAGTATAGTAGTTTACCCCGTGAGATTGCACTGGGCAGCAGATATGATCTGGAGGGACGGGATCAGGCCGAATTAGTATTATTGCGTGCTTCTGGCGTAAAAGCGGCGCAGTTGGGTTGGTGATCTGGCACAGAGATGGGGGCGGTTTTGAGGGCCAAGCAGCGGTAGGTTGTACAACAGATGCGGGGCCTTAGAAGGGTAATGGTACAACTTCAAGTCGGAAGAACACGAAGAGAGAGAGGGAGAGGATAAAAAGGAACTTTAAATCCCCGAACCTAGAAGAAACGAGCTTTTTCAGCGCCCGCGCTATCAGCAGGTCGCACAGCCTCGTCAGGCTGCAAGCCGGACGGCGTTATCGCTGGGGGTGTCTCGCTCAGCTGAATGCCTGGCGGGGGAGGGGGACAACAAGGTATGACTACGACCACGACTACCACGATGACTACGACCCGAGGGAGCCGCGGCGGGTTTTATGTGTCTGAGTGGCCACAATCATCGTCAGCCAGACATGACCTGACCAGGCACGAGAGCAGAGCAGGAAAGAAAGAGAGATCGTCAAGCTGACCACTCATGCCGCCGCGCCTGCCTGCCGGCCTCTTAGCGATTCTGGCTGCACCTTTTCGTTGCAGTTGCAGCTTTTCATGTCCCCAGCCACCCAACCCACATGCCCAGGCGCATGGCCCACCAGAGAGACAGCGCGTATATATGGAGCAGTTGTTGGTGGTCATGACCGACCGTCGCCTCCACGGAGGAGGATCACTGGTTGTTTGTCTTTCTTCCTTCCCCAGGGACAAAGCCAGGTTCTCCGTTGGGCCTGTCTACTTCTACTATTATGTAACTACGACTCACTTACCCGAGGTGTATGTCTGCCTTACGGAGTATGCCTGTGGTATTAACAGTCCATGTACCGATACGGGCGAAGCTGGAGACAGTCAATGAACTGGAACAGTTCAGTTCCTTTCCCGTGTTTTCATCACTGTTGATCTTGTGAGTTTCAAAGGCGAGGACCCCGGGACAATTCCTGGAGGATAACATGATGGATTGTCCACCAGTTAGCAGTACTGTACAGTAAGTACACTTTCCCCCCGCCGATCGCTACTCAATTAGCGGGCGGCTTGTCTGCGGCTTGAGGCCAGCGGGGAGAACTACTGTAAAGTACAGTACAGTAACCTCTTGTTTTTATCTCCCCCCGAATTGGTGAATGTTCGCAACGCTGTGATAGGATCAAAAGACGAGAGTACAGTACATAATACGGAATACTATGTACTAATGTAAAGGCACATTACCTTAACTGACCTCGGTGGCGCACTCACTACTTTACCTTAAGCAGCTGCTCCCAGGAAGAAACAACAAAACGACCTCAGAAGCCGCCCACCTAGGTACCTATAAAACTACTGTGGTAAAACCCCAACTGGTTTCGACCGAAGCCCGAAGTGTGCATGCACATGCACATGTACATGTACAGTGCAGTACGGGTGCCAGCTATTTAATAATTAAATCTATCCGCTCCCCTCGTGCTGGTGCTGGTCTGTGTGGACCGACCGACTGACCTGACCTCACAAAAGACCGGGAAAGAGGGCAGACCGTTGCGGTCATCCGTTGAAGACCCCCCATTCAACCAACCAACCAACCAACCAACCACCTTGCTGCCCGATTACCCTACTCTACTCCGCTTTGCATGCGGCTTGTTTCATTCCTGTGGCTGGCTCCTGACACAAAAAGGAAAAGCACGGGACATCCCGGGGAGTCGGGGACAGATCTGATCTGGTCAAAGTCAAGCTACCTATGCTATCTTCCGTAGGTTAAATATGTACAGTATGTACAATTTAGAGGCCGGAAAGAACAAGGTGAGAAAAAAAGACAGTCCATGCCGATGATGACAGCAGAAGTTGGTATCGCACTGCATGTAGCTAATTGACAGCTTTCTGGCGCCCCAAGTCAAACGAGGCGGTGGCAGCGGCACAGCCATATAATAATTGCCATATACACTGCGCCCTGCACAGCCAGGCTGGCATCCCAAAAGGACACACACTACGGCTTGGATTTGTCAGACCGCTAGCTGCCAGTCTTCCTATGCAGTCCTGTGTTCCCCCCGGGGCCGCATTCGTCTGCGAATGAATATTGCGTGCAAACGGGGAAGATCCCTTTGGCTGGCAAAAAGGGGAATGGAATCGGGCAGAAGGACATTCTAGGTGCTCTGCTCCATTCCAACCATAGAGGCCATGCCATAATCCTCCTTCCCTTCCCCCCGTGTCTCTCTCTTGTCTTTCATATGTATATGCGCTTTCCTCCCCATTGAATTGATCAAAATTCAAGTCCCGCTCTCTCGCTTTGTCGATTTTGTTTGCTCTGTTCTGTTCTGACTCTACATAGGATAGGTAGTCGAAGTCTCAGTTGTTCTGGTAGGTAGCAGTCATTTTTTCTGTTCTATGCCTTCGCCCCGGATTTGAGGATCTGTTCGATGTTCTCGCGGCTGTTCTTCTGCGTCGTCTCGAGATACTGCAGCTTCTTCTCCAGGTTGGTGATGTCCGACTTTATCTCCTCCATCTCGGAGGATAGACGCTTCTCGACTGTGCTAATGGGAGTGGCCACAAACCTGAATAGAAGAAGAACGGCGTCAGCTTATCCAAGTTTATCGAGCGAAAAAAAGGCAAGAGGAACAAGGAGGATAGTTTTGGACATACATCTTTCCGACTCCCTCATAGACATTGGTATCCTTTGGCAGCGAGCTGATCTCGTTCGACGTGAGCTGCAGGATGCGCACGTCTCTCTGCTTGGCGCTGATCTGGGCCTTGACGACATTGATCTGTTGCTGCGCAACGAACGCGCGCGACTCGATCTCCTGGACTACCTATAGCAACCAAAAAAAAAAAATAACGAAAAAGTTGCTTAGTACCTAGCCGGCTTATATGCATCGCGTGTTCGATGTCGCGTGTCCGAAATTTGCGAACTTACTTTCTGCAGCGCTTCGTTGGGGATGGACATCTTCGTCGAACGGGCACTTGGGTCCAGTAGGTAAGTAATGTATTTTGTATGTATGATCCAGATAATGTACCTAGGTATAGGTAAGATACGGCGGGTAGCGGCGGATGGAGAGGTGGGTGTGGGCGCTTGCTGAGTGAGGGGATCCGCGTTACGCAGTAGTACAGTAGTAATAAACTACCCCACCGGGGAGAAGAAAGCTAGACACGTTCCCGCAGCCGCCGATAACCACGTAGCAAGACGCACTACTGGTTGGCGGAGAAGAAAAGCCTGGTCGGAGGGGCCTCTGACTGGATGTCGATTCTGAGTGAGCAGGCTAGACGCAGCAATGTTACTGGCTGGTTTGGAGGAATTTTTCTTTTATCTGCGTCTGTGCTGAGATGAGCGCTGGCAGATCCATAATTGATGAGCTCATCATCACCACCACAGCCAGCCTCGGAGGCAAAAGGTCCTTACCGTATATGGACAGAAAGAAGTACGACCACCTGCAGCCTGAGGCTAACGAAAGTCACGGGACGAAACTAAGCCCAAAAAAATTTATTTGCTCGCCAATATCCAACCCTCAGAAAAAGGGAGGTCTCACCGCGAGGAGTTGTTGCGGATGGGCAACACCAAAGGAAAAAAGGAATAGGATGGTCCCGCAGGGGCTCGAACCCTGGACCTCGGCGTGTACCGATTCTGATATCAGCACCGCACTCTAACCAACTGAGCCACGGGACCCTTCGAGGGCTTAGGGCACAGGGTTAGGGCTTTTGTGCGGCCCGATCTGAGCATGTGATCTTTGAGAGAGGACGTCGCTGAGTTTCTGGTTATTGGTTTGCCTGTCTGTTTACCGTGTACTTTGTTTTGTTTCTATCTTGACGATGCTCCAGTGGTTACGTATCCTTGTAAATATCCTACAAGACTTTATGCAGCTGCTCGTGAGAAAGATAGCGCAGATGTAGACGCAGCCTTGTTAGATGAGAGCCTCGACTGCTCAGTACCGGCTACTCTTCATTTGCTGCATGGAAATGCAAGAATCGGTTATAGTGGAGGGTGACAGCCTGAGAGGGCGTGTTTTCCAAGGAGAGGAACTAGGGCAAATCTGTTCTGGCTCATCCCAGTCGGCCGTTGATAGAATTGGCCGCTACATGATCATGGGACAATCACGAACAACTAGATTCACTTCCAGACTGTCCCTACATCACTGTTTTACATCCTTAATCTTGTCATATCCTGCTCCCTGGGTCGAAAGTGAGATTCATCAAACAATACTATCAACAACGCCCATCCCTCGCTTTGGTCCTCTCGTTGGAAAAGCGGCGAGGGGTGCTGCCAGATATGGTTAGCTCACGCCAGGGCCTCCAGCAACCAAGACAGGGGCCCAGGTGACGCGTGCAATAATGACTCAGTGCCGATTAGTCGCTTCGCTTATCGCCCAGACGGACGGCATATAGGAACCTTAGATCGATATATGCTCTGCCGAAAAGGAAAGCGAGGGAGACATGGTACGCAAGCGGAACGCAAGGCAGGGACGAAAGCAAAACGAGCAAGCGCATGCCCTGCCAGAGTCACCATGACATGTAACAGGGCGGCCCGCTAAGCTTTCGACTGCTAACTCGCGTCCCTTTACGGCGAGCACAGCGGGCGGTTCGGCAGCGCGCGGAACGCCCCGGCTGTCTCGGCCAATTGTCGCCTGGAGGCCTGGGGCGAGCCGTGGCCGGTGCCTTTATCGAGCTACCGGATATCGTCGAGAGACAAAATAGGTGCGTGCTTTACTCGACCTGGTCGTGCATACGTCACGGGTCGGGGTCAGACCCTCGCCCTCCGTCTCTCCAGAACTCCGCTTTCTTTTTTTCCCACCACTACTGTGTACTCTGTGTATTACTACTTCCTCTATTTTCCTCCTGGACATGCTCTCGTAACCGGGGCTCGATAACGGAGTACACCCAATCCTAAACCTCCGCCCGCGCAATGCCTCAGTGGCCCTTCATCCCATATCCGCCCTCCAGGGCTGGATACTGGAATCCTGTCACTTCTACCTTGAACTGGTGTGAAGAAGTATGCTACTTATTCTATCTATTCGTGCGTTTTGCAAGAAGTTCGAAGGACCGAAAACTGCTGACACGATAACCTCGCCTGTGTAGGACTACTATGCGACCATCTACTCCGCGGAGATCGTGAACACCCTCACGAACCTGCTGTTCGTGTATCTCGGGGTCAAGGGTATTCGCAGCTGTCGGAGGAACGGCCATGACACGATCTTCCAGGTCGCGTTCTTCGGGTACCTTCTGGTCGGGTTCGGGAGCTTCCTGTTCCACTCGACCCTCAAATGCAAGTTGCATCTCTTTCTTCTTCTTCCTGGACGTCTCCCACAGGAGCATCGAGGCCGTGTAAAGCTGACAGACGTCCCCGTGAGATATAGATCCCATGCAGCTGGTGGATGAGCTCTCCATGATCTACACGACATGTCTGATGTGCTATGCGTCTTTCTCCTACTCCAGACCGTCCTGGGCCCGGATCTTTATTGCCATCTTCCTCATCGGTCTCGCGGTCTTCATCACCCTGTACTACCACTATCTCGGGGATCCGGTCTTTCACCAGAACGCGTATGCCCTCCTGACCACCATTGTCGTCTTGCGCAGCATGTACACGATGGAAGTGACGCTGCGCCCCCGCTGGCGCAAGTCGCGGGAGGAAGACCGCTTGGAGCGCGAGAGGAAAGGCCTGCCCGTGCCGTCCAAGGAGAGACAGCACTTCGAGAACGTGCGGGACATGAAGACCCTGAAGACGATGTGGTTCATGGTCGTCTATGGACTGGCCATGTTTCTGGGCGGCTTCTTCATCTGGACCCTTGACAACCTATACTGCGCCAAGCTGAGAGGCTGGCGGAAACAGGTCGGCCTTCCGTGGGGTATTCTCCTCGAAGGGCACGGGTGGTGGTGAGTTTCGATGTCCATAATGTCAATTTTCCCGCCTTCTGCTGACCCGGACAAGGCACCTCATGACGGGCATCGGCGCCTATCTCTACATCATCTGGGGTATCTGGCTCCGCCACATCCTGAACAAGCGCCAGGACGAATTCCACCTCCAGTGGACTCACTTCTGGAAGATCCCAGACATGATCCGTGTGACTCCCGAGAGCACGCACCACCAGAACGGATCCGCCAAGAAGGCGTCCTGAGCGGACCCTCAAATTTCCCTTCTTTCCTTCTATAACGTAATCCACCACCGAGCGAGCCCCACCACCGAGCGAGCGGCGGTCTGACCGAGCCGCGCCCAAATATCTGCCCCGAATGCCGCAACGCCTATTATATTAAATATTCTATAAAAAAGCGCCTAT
>Ga0207841_1000323_pt1 | contig 15305 bp, 16 predicted proteins | sample HigsolmetaGSP18D_FD_184846 | JGI IMG/M metagenome (GOLD analysis project Ga0207841, IMG submission 184846) | High solid enriched microbial communities from the Joint BioEnergy Institute, USA - SP1-8-D (SPAdes) | ecosystem: Engineered > Bioreactor > SSF (Solid state fermentation) > Aerobic >... | reverse complement strand
GTCCGCAACTCAGCAGACAGGCTGCCGCGGTCACCGCGAGCGTGTACAGCGCATCGCGATCGGACAGCATGTTCAGGCGGTGCAGCAGGCGGGTGCGGGCCATCGCGCGACGGGGTCTGCAGGGCGTCCGGGCCGGGGCGGACCCTGAAGTCTAGCCTCACCGCCCTGTGGCTATACTCGGGCGCTTGATTGCCCCGGACCTGCTGCGTGCCTGAACCGTTGTCTCCGTCGCCGATGCCGGCGATCGCCATCCGGGCGTTCACCGCCACCACCGCACTCGGCCGGGGCAATGCCGCCCAGGCCCAGGCCCTGCGCGAGCGCCGTGGCGGTCTGCGCCGCAACGATTTCGGCGCGACGCCGCTGCCGACCTGGATCGGCCGCGTCGACGGCGTGGAGGACGCACCGCTGCCCTCGGCGCTGTCGCGCTGGGAGTGCCGCAACAACCGGCTGGCGTGGCTGGCGCTGCAACAGGATGGCGTGCAGGCCACGCTCGACGCGCTGGTCGGCAAGTACGGCGCGGATCGCATCGCACTGGTCGTCGGCACGTCGACGTCCAGCATCGGCGCCAGCGAGGAAGCCTATGCACGGGCCGAGGCCGGCGACGACGGCGTGCGCCGCTTCCCCGACGATCTGGCCCGCCCGATCGTGCACACGCCGCATTCGCTGGGCGATTTCCTGCAGCACGCCACCGGACTGCGCGGTCCCTGCATCACGGTGGCGACCGCGTGCTCGTCGAGCGCCAAGGTGTTCGCGCAGGCGGCGCGGATGATCGAGGCCGGCCTCGTCGATGCGGCCCTGGTCGGCGGCGTCGACACGCTGTGCGGCAGCGTGCTGTTCGGTTTCAACGCGCTGGGCCTGGTCTCGACCGAACGCTGCCGCCCCTTCGACGCCACGCGCGACGGCCTGTCGCTCGGCGAGGCCGGCGGCTTCGCCGTGCTGGAACGCGCCGCGCCCGGTGAGACGGGCCTGCAGCTGCGCGGCTACGGCGAATCCAGCGACGCCCACCACATGTCGGCGCCGCATCCCGAAGGTCTCGGCGCGACACTGGCGATGCGCGGCGCGCTCGCACGTGCGGGCATCGAGGCCGCCGAGGTCGGCTATCTCAATCTGCATGGCACCTCGACGCCGGCCAACGATTCGGTCGAAGCGCGCGCGGTGGACGGGCTGTTCCCGGCCTCGCTGCACGCCAGTTCGACCAAGGGCTGGACCGGCCACACGCTGGGCGCGGCGGGCATCGTGGAATCGGTCGTCGCGCTGCTGGCGCTGGAGACCGGCCTGCTGCCGGGCATCCTCGACAGCGCGGTGCGCGACCCCGCCTGCGGCCCGCAGATCCGTTTCGACAATGCCGACGCCGACATCCGCTACGCGATGAACAATTCCTTCGGCTTCGGCGGCAACAACTGTTCGCTGGTGTTCGGCAAGGTGGCGGCATGAGCACCGGAACCGCAGCGAACGCCCTGTCGGCGACGGTCGCCGGCATCGGCTTCTGGGCCGACGGCCTGCCGGACTGGGCGGCCGCACGCGCATTCGCGATCGACGGCACGCGTCCGGAATCGGCACCGTCGCGCCCGTCGCCGCAACTGCTGGCGCCGAACGAACGCCGTCGCGCGCCCGGCTCGGTCGCGGTGGCGCTGGACGTGGCGCAGGCCGCGTGCCGTGACGCGGACATCGCGCCGGAGACGCTGCCGTCGGTGTTCGCCTCGACGCACGGCGACCTGGGCATCACCGACTACATGTGCGACACGCTGGCGACCGATCCCACCGCGATCTCGCCGACGAAGTTCCACAACTCGGTGCACAACGCCGCCGCCGGCTACTGGACCATCGGCACCGGGTGCACCGAAGCGACGACCGCGATCAGCGCCTACGACGCGACCTTCGCCCAAGGCCTGATCGAGGCGATGATGCAGCTGGCCACCGGCACGCCGGCGGTACTGCTGGTCGCCTACGACACGGCGTCGACTGGATTGCTGGGCACGGTGACGCACAGCGAGGGGCTGCTCGGCGCCGCGCTGGTGCTCACGCGCGACGGCGCCGGCCCGCGGCTGTCGGCGACGCTGCGCGACGGCACGGATCTCGACCTGCCCGGCCCGCTCGGCATTCACGCGCAGGCCAATGCGATGGCGCAGATGCTGCCGCTGTTCGACGCACTGGCCAGCGGCGGTGCACGCGCAGTCCTGCGCGCCGGGCCGCACCGCTCGCTGTCGGTGGCGATCGACGGCGCACGCGCGGACGCGCATCCATGACCGCTCAACCGCACCTGCATCGCGGCAACGTCGCGATCGTGATCCCCGCGCTCAACGAAGCACTGCGGATCGACGAAGTCGTCAGCGAAGCGCTTGCCTGGAGCGATCACGTCATCGTGGTCGACGATGGTTCCGACGATGCGACGCCGGACATCGTCGCCGCGCTTCCGGTGACCCTGCTGCGCCACGCACGTCGCATGGGCAAGGGCCAGGCGCTGCGCGACGGGTTCGCCGAAGCGCGGCGGCGCGGGTTCGCGGCCGTGGTCACGATGGACGGCGACGGCCAGCACCGCGCCAGCGACATCCCGCGGCTGGTCGAGGCCGCCAACCGCCATCCGGGCTGCATCGTCAACGGCGCGCGACTGAAGAAGCGTGGCACCCAGCCCTGGTATCGCCGCATCGGCAACGACTTCGGCGACTGGGGCATCGCCTGGGCCTGCGGCTTCCGCATGGTCGACACGCAGAGCGGGCAGCGGCTCTATCCGGCGCCGGTGCTCGCCCTGGACGTGCCGGGCGAGGGGTTCGTGTTCGAGGCGCAGATCCTCATCAGCGCGGCACGGCAGCTGGGCTGCGGCGTGGTCTCGGTACCGGTGGAAACGCGCTACCACTGCGCCGGCTCCGACGAGCAGTTCCGCAAGAGTCATTTCCGGTTGTTCCGGGACCTGTACAACATCACCTCGCACGTCGTCGCGCAGGTCCTCTCCCGCGGCGATGTCGTGGCGGTCTACCGCGCCGCCCGCGCGCGGCCGCCGGTGATCTACGATCCCGGCGCCGCGCCGGAACCCGTGCTGACGCACGAACCGATGCAGGGAACAGGCTGATGCACGACCCCAAGACCGCCGCAACGCAGGATTACCGCACCGACGTCGCGATCCTCGGCGGCGGCCTGGCCGGTCTCACCCTGGCCCTGCAGCTGCGCCAGCGCGATCCGGACCTGGCGATCACGGTGATCGAACGCCGCGCCCATCCGGTGCGCGAGGCGGCGCACAAGGTCGGCGAATCCAGCGTCGAAATCGGCGCCCACTATTTCGCCGACGTCCTGGGCCTGCGCGACCATCTCGAAAGCGCGCACATCCGCAAGTTCGGGTTCCGGTTCTTCTTCTCCGAGGGCGCCGACACCGTCGACCGCTGCACCGAGCTGGGCGTGAGCCAGCTGATGCACACGCCGTCGTGGCAGATCGACCGCGGCCGGTTCGAGAACCATCTGGGCGAACGCGCGCGCGCGCTCGGCGTCCGCTTCGATGACGGCGCGACGGTGCGCGGGCTCGAGATCGCCGACGGCGCGGGCGACCACACCGTGCGCGTCGAGAGCGACGGGGCCACGCACGCGGTCAGCTGCCGCTGGCTGGTCGATGCCAGCGGTCGCGCCGGCCTGGTGAAGCGCAAGCTCGGCCTGGCGATGGCCAACGACCACAACGCCAACGCGGTGTGGTGGCGCGTGGACGGCATCGTCGATCCCAATTCCTGGTCGCAGGACGCGCGCTGGCTGCAGCGCTGCGATCCGCCGGACCGCTGGCGCTCGACCAACCACATGTGCGGGCCGGGCTACTGGTTCTGGCTGATCCCGCTGTCGTCGGGCGCGCATTCGCTGGGCATCGTCTGCGACGCGGACATGCATCCGCTCGAGACGATGAACACCCATGCCAAGGCGATGGACTGGCTGCGCACGCACCAGCCCCAGGTCGCCGCGAGCCTGGACCGCACCGAGCACACGCTGCAGGACTTCATGTTCCTGCGCCACTTCTCCTACGGCGCGAAGCAGGTGTTTTCGGGCAACCGCTGGGCGCTGACGGGCGAGGCGGGCCTGTTCCTCGATCCGTTCTACTCGCCGGGCAGCGATTTCATCGCCATCAGCAACACCTACATCTGCGACCTGATCGACAAGGACCGTGCAGGCGTCGGCATCGCCCCGTATGCCGAGCTCTACCAGCAGCTGTACTTCTCGTTCTACGAGAACACGCTCACGCTCTACCAGGACCAGTACCCGCTGTTCGGCGACGAGCAGGTCATGCCGGTGAAGGTGATCTGGGACTACACCTACTACTGGGCACTGCTGGCGCCGCTGTTCTTCGGCGAGCGCCTGACCGACCTGGCGACGCTCGGTCGCCTGCGGCCGGCGTTCAACGAGGCGCGGGCGCTCAACCTCGCGCTGCAGCCGCTGCTGCGCGAGTGGGGACAGCGCAACACCGCCGTCGGCCGCACGTCGTCGCCGCGCCTGCTCGACCAGTTCAAGATCGGATGGTTCCGCGAGATGAACCGTGCGCTCAACGACCGGCTCGAGACCGAGGCCTTCGTCGCGCGCATCGGCGACAACGTCGCGCGCATGCGCTGGCTGGCGGCCGAGATCCTCGCGCGGGCGCGGCAGTCGCACCCGGAGATCGGCGACCACGGTCTCGACGCACTGCTCGCAACGGGCGTGCACGCGCCGCCATTGCTGGACGCCCACTGGTACGCCGACGCGGCCTGACGCGACCGTGGCCGCGCCGGGCCGGGCCCGCGCTGTCCGGTCAGCGCGCCGGCGATGCGGGCGCCGGAGGCATCGCGCTTTCGGGCGGCGGATTGGCCACCCAGATCGCGATGCCGCTGGCGTACTTCTGCTGGGGACTGATGTCCACGCCGACCCCTGCCGAAGAGAACGTGCGTCCGCCGCCGCGGCCCAGGCCACCCCCGACGCTGACCCCGCCGTTGCGATAGCCGTCCGCCGTGCCCTGGAACAGCACCCCGTTGGCGCCGAGCTTGGCGGCTTCGGTGCGCAACTTGCGCAGCACCGAATCGACCTTGTTCTGCTCGCCGTAGGTCAGGGCGCCGCTGCTGGTGTTGAGGATCGCGATCTCCTCGTACTGGCCCGGCGGCGGCCCGTGATAGATGCGCACCTGGGCCGGGTCGATGGGCGCGCGCGGCGTGCCGGTCAGGACATGGGAGCTGGCGCAGCCGGTGACGACGACGGCAGCGAGCGAGAGCAGCATCAGACGGACGACGCGCATGGCGAAACCTCGGATCGGACGTGCCCGGATGGGCGCCGGCCGATCATCCGGCCGGCGACCTGAAGCCGGCGTGGATGCCGTTCAGCCCATGCCGCCGTTGACGCCGATGACCTGACCGTTGATGTAAGCGGCCGGTTCCGAGCACAGGAACGCCACCAGTGCCGCGACCTCGTCGGGCGTGCCGGCGCGTGCGGCGGGCACGATCTGCCTGATCGTCTCCTGCGGAAACGCGTCGTCGGCCATGCTGCCGGCGATCACGCCCGGTGCGACCACGTTGACCGTGATGCCGCGGCTGGCCATCTCGCGCGCCAGCGACTTCGACGCGCCATGCAGCGCGGCCTTGGCGGCGGCGTAGTTGGTCTGCCCGCGGTTGCCGGTCACCGCCGCCACCGAGGACACGCAGACGATGCGGCCCCAGCGCTTGCGCGCCATCGGCAGCAGCAGCGGCTGGGTGACGTGGAAGAAGCCGTGCAGCGACACGTCGATGACCCGCGTCCACTGCGCCTCGGACATGCCGGCCATCGGCGCGTCGTCGTGGATGCCGGCATTGTTGACGACGACCTGGATCGGGCCGGCCTCGAGCAGCGTGTCCAGCGCACGACGCACGGCCGCGCCGTCGGCGACGTCGAAGACGACGGCGTCCGCGCTGCCGCCTGCCGCGACGATGTCGGCAACGACCGTCTCGGCACGCGCGCGGTTGCCGTTGGCATGGACGATGACGTGGAAGCCATCGGCGGCGAGGCGCCTGCAGACCGCGCCGCCGATGTCGCCGCTGCCGCCGGTGACGAGGGCGCGACGTGCGGATGTGGTGGATTCGCTCATGGGTCGATTGTAACGAGCCGCCAACACGGGCGACGCCCGCACGATGGGGAGCGCGCAGCGACACCCCTCATTGCCGCGACCGGTCGCGCGACGGGTTTCGCTGCGCGCTGGCCGTCCTACGAGGCGGCTATCGCGCGGGTCCGAGCATCACCGCCGCACGCCCTTCGGCGAGCAGCACGCCGTCGCAGCTGATGCGGAACGCGTACTGCTGGCTGTCTTCGGACTCCACCAGCACCTCGGCCACGCAGTCGAGATCGCCGGCGAGATCGTCGACATACGCGACGTGCAGTTGGACACCTCGCAAGGCGACCAGCATGCCCGGCCGCACCGGCGCGCCGCTGGCCTGGCCGCGCAGTCCGCCGTGCACGGCCATGGCCTGCGCGCCGTATTCGCACAGGTGCAGGGCGCGCAGCCGGCCGTGGCTGCGCAGCGGGTTGTCGGCGGCGCGATGGCTGGCGCTGCGCAGCGTCACGCGCGCGTCGTCCCAGGCGCTGACCGCATCCCACAGGCACATTGCGCCCTGGTGCGGAATCATCGCCAGGATCGCGTCCCGGTCGATGCCGCTCATGGAAGCGGCTCCGCACGCGCGGCGTCGATCGCCGCACGCTGGCGCGCGACCAGCAGCGACAGCACGAAGTTGCACAGCACGCCGAGTGCGACGGTGCTGCCGATCGCGCGCAGCACCGGAATCGACGACAGCGCCAGCAGGCTGAAGACCAGCAGCGTCATCAGGCTGCAGACGAGGATCGCGTGGAGCGTGCGGATCTGGTCGGCACGGTCGTCGCCCGCGTGCTCGAAGAACAGCGCGTAATCGAGGCCGAGGCCGGCGGCGAGGATCAGCGCGACCAGGTGGAACAGTGTCAGTTCGACGCCGGCCAGTCGCAGCACCGCGACGATCACCAGCAAGGTCAGCAGCGTCGGCAGCAGCACGCGCCAGACCCGGCGCGGACTGCGCAACGCGATCCACACCGTGGCCACCAGCAGCACCAGCGCGACCGCCATCGCCGCGAGCACGCGGCCGCGGTACTCGACCACCAGCGATTCGGACGCGGCCTTCATGTCGAGCAGGCGCACGTCGACCGCGGCGGTGCGCGCCTGCGCAGCCAGTGACTCGACATCGGACGGATCGTCGAGACCGCTCAGCGAGACCAGCGCGGTCGAGCGGTCGTCGTGTTCGAGCAGCAGACCGGACACCGCGGTCGCCAGCGGCGAGCCTTCGAGATCGGCGCGGGTCAATGGCGCGGCAGTCTTCGCGCGCGCGACATCCTCGATGAAGGGTTCGAATGCGTCCTCGTTGAAGTCCGAGCCGGCGAGCGCAGCGGCGAGCATCGTGCGCAGCGTCGCCGTGTCGGGCAGCACGGCCTGCCGCGCGCGCTGGACGTCGGCGGCGGGCAGATAGCGCGCGGCCATGTCGTAGCCGTCGAGATGCCCACCGGCGACCAGCGCATCGAGCGCCGGGCGCAGCGCCGCGGTCGCGTCGAGTACCGCGTCGCTGCCCTTCGCCTGCGCGACCAGCACGTAGCGCACGTCGGGCGCACCGAGTTCGGCACGCAGCTCGGTATCGCGCTGCATCGATGCCGGATCGACCGGCGTCAGCTTCGACAGATCGTTCTGCCAGAACGCGCCGGGGCTCCATGCGATCGCGGCGACGGCGGCGAGTGCCAGCACCGCCAGCGACCACTTCGGACGCGGCAGCGCTTCGATGCGATGCCACAGGCGCTGCAGGCGCGGCGAGTCGGCGAGATCCGGCGGCGACGGGTCGACCAGGCCCGGCAACAGGTAGCGCGTGGTCAGCGCGGCGATGCCCAGCGCGAAGATCGTGAACACCGCGAGCTGGCGCAGGCCGTCGACCCCGGAGAACAGGAAGGTCGCATAGGCGATGCAGGTGGCGACGACGCCCGTCGACAGCGCCGGCCACAGCCCGCGCACGTTGCGCCATGGCGACAGCCCGGCGCGCTGGTGGCTGAAGAAGTGGATCGGGTAGTCCTGCACCACGCCGATCAGCGTGAAACCGAACGCGATGGTGATGCCGTGCACGCCGCCGGGGAACAGCAGCGCCACCGCGGTGAGGCCGGCGATGCCCGCACTGGCGAGCGGCAGCACGCCGAGCAGCGGCATCTTCCAGCTGCGATACGCGACCAGCAGCAACAGGATCAGGCCGATCGTGTCGACCATGCCGATGCGCTGCGCCTCGGCCTGCGTGCGCCCGCCGATGTCGACCGAGAACGCGCCCGGGCCGACGACGTCGAGCGTCGCGGTGCTGCCGGCCGCCTGCGTGGCGAACGTGTCGCGGATCGTGCCGACCGCATCGAGTTGCCCGGTCGGGTCGAAGCCCGCCGCGCGCGTTTCGACCAGCAGCAGGGCCTGCGTGCCGGCCTTGTCGAACCACACGTCGTGCAACCGCTGCGGCGCGCCCGCCGGCTGCCAGGCCTCGGCGAGCGCGAGCACTTCGAGCGTCGGATCGGAGGGAATCAAGGGCTCCACCAGCCCGGCGGCGGGAGAACCGAGATCCTGCAACCGCGCATCGAGCGCCTCGCGCAGCGTGTCGGCGTCGAGCGGTGCGGCGTCGAAACTCGACGTCAGCAGATAGCGGTACGGCAGCAGGTCTTGCGGAAACGCGTCGAGTCCCGCCTCACCGCCGTTGGTGACCAGGGTGAAGCGCGGGTCGCCGGCCAGTGCGTCGTGCAGCGCGCGCGAGCGGTCGGCGAGCGCGTCGGGGGTCTCGCCGGAGATCGCCAGCATCAACAGGCGCGAGCCCGGTCCGTCGCCGAGTTCTTCCATCAGCAGCCGCTGCTCGGGCGTGCGCGCATCGGGCAGGAAGCGGCGCAGGTCGCCGCTGAATTCCAGTCGCGCGCTGGCGATCCAGCCCAGCGCGAGCAGCGCCAGCAGCCACGCGACGGCCAGCGTCAGCCGCAGGCCGGGGCGCTGCAGCAGACGCTCGCGGAACCCGGGCCGCCCGCTCAACGCGGGACGTCGTGGCACAGCCGCTGCGCGGCTTCGAGCGAGTCGACCGCGGCGGCGGCGGTGGCGGCGCTGCCGAGCAGCGTCGGCTGCGCATCCCCCTGCTTCGGGCGCGTTTCGATGCAACGCAGTTCGGCGTCGCGACCGCGCAGCACGATGGCGGTCACCCGACCGGCGACGCGTGCATCGCGCGGGGTCAGGGTCAGCGTCCAGTCCGCCGGCACGCCGTCGGCTTCGAGCGCGTACACGGTTTCCAGCGCCTTGCGATCCCCGGCCAGCAGCGCACCGAAGCTGCCCTGCAGCGCGGCGAGTTCGGGCACGCGCGCCAGCGAGAACGTGCGCGCAGCGCGTCCCGCGCGGGCGATGGTCGCCTCGCTGCCGCGGATGGTCGTGGTCTCGGCATACGGCGCGCGCACCTCGCGCACCAGCGTGCCGGCGTCCGGGCGGCGGTACTCGCCCGACAGCACCAGCGGCCGCTTGAGCATCGAGGACACGCGCAATTCGACGAACGGCGTGGCGGTCGCGCCGTGCTGGGTCAGGCGCTGCAGGATCCAGTCGGCGTCCACACTGCGCGGCGCGACGGCGGCCGGCGCCGGCACGCGGTCGCGCGACTGGCTGGCGCGCTGGGCGCCGTCAGCGCTCTGCGTCGCCGACCACGCCGGCGCTGCGAGCATCGCCAGCAGCAGGCAACCCGCCCGCAACGGGTGCGGAAACGTGCGGAGCATCGGCGCCATTCCAGAAGTCATAGAAGTTGAACCAGTTGTAGGGAGCGCTGCGTGCGTGATGTTCGAGGCGCGCGGCATAACGGTGGATGAGCGCGGACACGCCCGCCTGGCGCTCGCGGCGCGGCAGGTCGATGCCGTCGCTGAAAGGCTCGAACACCAGGTCGTAGCGGTTGCCGCCGCGGTACAGGCCGAAGGCCAGCATCACCGGCGCCTTGAGCACCGAGGCCAGCAGCCAGGGCGTCACCGGGAACGGCGCCGGCGCGCCGAGGAAGGGCACGGGCAGCGTCGCGCCGCCTTCCTGGCTGCGGTCGACCAGCAGCGCGACCATCGCGCCCTGCGCCAGCCCGTCCTGGATCGCCAGCGCGACGGAAGGCCCGTCGGCGCCAGCGTCGATCACCGTCGCGGCGACTTCGGGATTGAGCGCCTCGAGCAGCTCGGTCATCGCCTTGCCGTGGGCACGGTCGAGCACGACGCGGATGCCGTACTCCGGCCGCTGGCTGGCGAGCACGCGCAGCACCTCGAAGCTGCCCAGATGCGAACCGAACAGCAGCACGCCACGGCCGGTGTCCAGGTGGCGGTGGAGGATGTCCAGGCCCTGCGCGCGCACGTCGAAGCGGCGCGTATTCTCGCTGAGCAGGAACAACCGGTCGAGGATCGTCGCGGCGAAGGTACGGAAATGCCGGGCGACCTCGCCCAGCCGCGCGGGCCGGCCGAAGATGCGCGAAAGGTAGCGGCGCGAATCACGGCGCTCGGCCGCACGCCGCAGCATGAAGTACCACGCGATCGGATACAGCAGCGCGCGCGCCGGCGCACGGCCGAAGTTCGATGCGAACACCACGATCGTCCGCAATGCCAGCCGCCCGCCGCCTTCGCGGCGCGCCTTCCACGCGCTGCTCATGCCTGCGACGCGCCGTCGGCGACGACGTCGCCGCTCGCCAGCAGCAGGCCGTCACGCTCGACGCGGAACCGCCAGCGGCGTGCGCCGTCACGTCCGGTGTCCTCGAGCACGATGCCGGCCTGCTCGCCGGGCGACAGCGGCTGCACGAACTTCACCTGCGGCAGCCGCAACGCGCCCTGCGCACCGTACTCGGCTTCGATCGCATCGACGACCCGGTCCAGGATCACCACACCCGGCACCACCGGCCGGCCGGGAAAGTGGCCGGGCAGGCACGGATGCGCGGCATCGACGACGAACACGTGCGACGTCATCGCTCAGCGCCTGCCGAGCATCGCGGCCACGGCGTCCTGCGCTTCGCGGGCGACGGCCTGCCGGCCGGCGGCGCCGGTCTGTCCGGCGACGCGGATCGGCGCGCCCACGATCGCGCGCATCGGTCCGGGACGCACACGGAAGAAGCCCGTCGGCGGCAGCACCTCGCCGGTGCCGTGCAGCGCGATGGGCAGCACGTCGACGCCGGCATCGATCGCCGACTGGAATGCGCCCGACTTGAACGTGCCCATGCGGCCGTCGCGTGAGCGCGTGCCTTCGGGAAACAGGCACAGCGACCGGCCCTGGCCGAGCAACGCGGCGATCTGCCTGCGCAGCACCGGCCCGGCGCGCGGGTCGTCGCGGCTGATGAACAGCATCCCCGTCGCACGCGCGTAGGCGGCCAGGAACGGCACGCGGCGCATCTCGGACTTGAGCAGGAACCGCAGCGGCACCGGCACGGCCATGAACACCGCGCAGATGTCGATCACCGAGGCATGGTTGGCCACGACGAGATAGGGCCGCGACCAGTCGATCGCGTCGGCGCCCTCGACGGTCAGGCCGCCGGCCGGCCGGACCAGTCCCGGCGCCCAGTGCGTGCGCGCCATGTCGAGGGCGATGTCGCGCCTGCCCGTGACCGCCTGGCGGATCAGCGCCACGCTGATCCAGCCCGCCGTCCATAGCAGGGTGTAGAGGCATTCCAGGACGTTGATCGCGCGTGCGGACAGGGCCGCCAACGCCGCGGCCCCGGTTGCGGCACGGGTCTGTCGGTATTCCATCGGACGACAAGGATATCGCGTGTGACGGTCGCACATCGCGCCGCCTGCGTTCAGGTGCCGGTATCAGCGCAGCAGATCGCGCCAGAAGACCGGACCGAGCCCGGCCAGCTTGCGCACGAATCCGGGAAATCCGTCATAGCGCCCGGGGAACCGCCGCTTGCGGTAGGCGAACTCGACGATGAAGAACCCGCCAATCACGCCGTAATTCAGCAGGTTGGCCCACAGCGACCACTGCGCCTGGCTGATCGGCAGCGGCGACGCGACGCCGAGGCTTTCGAGCAGGCCCGACGGACTGGCCAGCAGCGCCAGCAGCAGGTTGGCGCCGGCCATCGCCAGCAGCACCGCCGCCCAGGCCGCGGTGAGGCTGCGGGTGTAGCGCTGCAGGTCGGGCGCGAGCACCGTCGCATCGGCCACGCCCTCGATCCCGACGACGATCCGCGTGATCAGCGGCACCGAGCCCGGCCGCAGCGTGCGCGCGAAGATCCACGCGATGCCGACCACGAACACCACCGGCACCAGCAGCAGCGGCAGCGCGGCATGGCCGGCGTCGTAGAGCGCCCACGCGCCCCAGGCCAGCAGCGGCGTGGCCACGAACGCCAGCGGGCGCCGGGCCAGCAACGGCTCGACCACGAACATCGCGATCAGCGCGCCGAGCGCGGCGAGTGCGAGTCCGTCGTGGTGCCAGAGGCTGGCCAGGTGCGCCAGGGCCGTGTAACCGAGCCCCAGCAGCAGTTGCAGCAGCAGGATCAAGTGGTGCGGTGCTGCTCGACGTGCGCCGACAGTGCGCGCAGCGAGGCGAAGATCCTGCGGTTCTCGTCGTTGTCCGAACGCAGCTGGAAGCCGTAGCGCTTGCTGATCGCGAGCGACAGCTCCAGCGCATCGATCGAATCCAGGCCCAGCCCGGCATTGAACAGCGGCGCCTCGGGATCGATGTCGGCCGCCTGCACGTCTTCGAGGTTCAGGCTCTCGACCAGCAGGTCGGCGAGGGCGCGTTCGGCTTCGGTTTGGGCGGACATCGGGACTTCCGGGTACAGGGCTGGGCTGCAACGATCCGGCATCGGCCGAGCGCGCGCAAGCGCAGCAGGGCGCGCGCAGGCTTCCGCTATGATGCGCGCCTGCCTGCCACCCCCCGCCATTGGATGACACCCTCGCACGCCGTACCGCCCCGCTCCGATGCACCGCGCCACGCCGTCGACGTGCTGGTGATCGGCGGCGGCCCGGCCGGCACCACGGCGGCGACGCTGCTCGCGCGCGCCGGGCATGCGGTGGTCCTGCTGGAGAAGGACGCGCATCCGCGCTTCCACATCGGCGAGTCGCTGTTGCCGATGAACATGCCGATCCTCGAGGAACTGGGCGTGCTCGACCAGGTCCGTGCGATCGGCGTGCACAAGCCCGGCGCCGATTTCCCGCTGCTGGACCAGGGAGGCCGCAGCCAGGTGATGCCCTTCACCCGCGCCCTCGGCACGAGCGTCGACTACGCGGTGCACGTGCGGCGCGACCAGTTCGACGCGCTGCTGTTCGCGCATGCGCGAGACAACGGTGTAGATGCGCGGGAGCGCACCCGGGTGGTCGACATCGCCTTCGATCGCGACGGCCGCCCGGCGCACGTCGACGCCGCGGGCGCCGACGGCGAGACGCTGCGCTTCGTGCCGCGCTACGTCATCGACGCCAGTGGCCGCGACACCTTCCTGGCCTCGAAGCTCGGCACCAAGCGCAGGAGCCGCCGACACCAGTCGGCGGCGCTGTTCAGCCATTTCCGTGGCGTGGCGCGGCACCCCGGCGCGGACGCCGGCAACATCACCGTGGCGCGTTTCGCGCACGGCTGGTTCTGGCTGATCCCGCTGCCCGACGACGTCATGAGCGTCGGGGCGGTGTGCTCGCCCGGTTACCTCAAGCAGCGCAACGGCGCCGACGGTGCGCGGCTGGACAACGAGGCGCTGCTGATGCGCACGCTGCAGGCCAACCCCGCGGTGTGGGCCCGCATGGCCGGTGCGACACGCATCGCGCCGGTGCACGCGACCGGCAACTACTCCTACGGCGCCACGCGCATGTCCGGCCCCGGCTGGCTGCTGGTCGGCGACGCCTACACCTTCGTCGACCCGATCTTCTCCTCCGGCGTGTTCCTGGCGATGGACAGCGCGCGCAGCGGCGCGGCGCTGGTCGATGCCGTGCTGCGCGCGCCTGCCGAGGAGGCCTCGCTGCAGCGCGCGATGCAGGCGCGACTCGAACGCGGGCTGCGGCACTTCACCTGGTTCATCCACCGCTTCAACACGCCGGTCATGCAGCGCCTGTTCTCGGCGCCGCGCAACGACCTGCAGATCGAACAGGCGGTCATCTCGATGCTCGCCGGCGACGTGTTCGACAATGCCGCCGTGCGCTGGCGCCTGTACGCCTTCCGCCTGATCTACGCCATCAACGCCATCGCCATCGCGCCGCAGGCGCTGCGCGGCTGGCTGGCCCGCCGCCGCCAGGCATCGGCCAGCTTCCGCGGCGACACCCTGCACGAGGGCAATCCGTGAGCCGTCCCGCACCGCTGCATCCCGCGCCCCTGCCCCAGCTGCGCGTCGACTACGTCGACGCGGCGCCCTCCGATCTGCTGGCCCGTCCCGACGTGCTCGCGGTCATCGGCTTCGGCGGCCGCGCGCCCGTACTCGACGATCCGCGCTGGCTGCGCGTCCCCCTCGAGCCGTACGGCGCCTCGCCCCTGGAGGTCTGGCGCGGCCAGGCGCCGGTGCGTTCGGGCCGCGAGGGTGATATCGCCTGGTCGACCGACGGTCACCTGCTGTTCGGTGCGATCGAGGTCGACGAGCCCGAAGGCCACACCGGTGCAGGCGACAACAGCGGCATCCTGCTGGCCGCCGAACACGCCTATCGCGCACTGACACGCCACATCGGCGCCAGCGGGTTTCCGCACCTGCTGCGGATCTGGAACTACCTCGACGCGATCACCCACGGTGACGGCGATGCCGAACGCTACCGCCAGTTCTGCGTGGGACGCGCGCGCGGCCTGGGCTCGTTCGACACCGCCACGCTGCCCGCGGCAACGGCGATCGGGCGCTGCGACGATGCCCGCCGCATCCAGGTCTACTGGCTCGCTGCGCGCGTGCCCGGCACGCCGATCGAGAACCCGCGCCAGGTCAGTGCCTACCAGTACCCGCGGCAATACGGACCGCAGGCCCCGAGCTTCGCCCGCGCGATGCTGCCACCGGCCGGCAGCGCGATGCCGCTGATGCTCTCGGGCACGGCCAGCGTGGTGGGCCACGCCTCGCGCCACGAGGGCGAACTGCTGGCCCAGCTCGACGAGACGTTCGCCAATTTCGACGCGCTGATCGGGTCGGCGCGCCAGCACCGGCCCGACCTGCCGGCCGCATTCGGACCCGGCTCGCGGCTGAAGATCTACGTGCGCGACGCGGACGACCTGCCGGCGGTCGCCGAGGCCTTCGCCGCGCGCTTCGGCGATCGCCTGCCGCACGTGCTGCTGCACGCGGCGATCTGCCGACGCGAACTCGCGCTCGAGATCGACGGCGTCCACGACGTCGGCTGAGGACGTCGTCATTCCGGCGGACGCCGGAATCCGGTGTCGT
>Ga0207841_1000322_pt1 | contig 15306 bp, 13 predicted proteins | sample HigsolmetaGSP18D_FD_184846 | JGI IMG/M metagenome (GOLD analysis project Ga0207841, IMG submission 184846) | High solid enriched microbial communities from the Joint BioEnergy Institute, USA - SP1-8-D (SPAdes) | ecosystem: Engineered > Bioreactor > SSF (Solid state fermentation) > Aerobic >... | reverse complement strand
CGGCATGAACTGCTCCTCGGACCCGACCCAGCTCCGCCGCCAGGCGAGCTCGGTCTCGAGGTACGCCGACGGGTCGCCCGTCGCGATCCCGGCGATGACCTGCCAGGCGAAGCCGACGATCACGGCGAGGGCGCCGAGGGCGACGATGTGGACGATGTGGCACACCGGGAGCGGATCGTCACGTCGTCGGAACCAGCGGAAGATGCCGTAGAGCCCGAGCAGCAGGGCGAACGCGAGGACGCCCGGTCGCGTGAAGCCCATGAGGACGACGAGCAGGTACAGCCACCCGAACCGCCTCTGCACGAGCGCCCACAGCGCGAGGAAGAGCCAGAGCAGTCCGAGCGATTCCGCGTACCCCATCTGGAAGAGCGCCGCCAGCGGACCGTTGGCGAAGAACACGACGGCCCACAGCGCCGCCGTCTCGCCGATCGGGCCGCGAAGCAGCAGGAAGAGCACGACGGATGCCGCGTACCCCGCGACGAGCGCCAGCACGATCGCACCGGCGGGGTAGCCGCCCAGAACCGTCCCGAGCGCCCGAGCCAGCCAGGGGTACAGCGGCAGGAACGCCCACGCGTTCTCGGTGACCTGACCGGCATCCGTCACCGGAAGGGTCGACGGGTAGCCCTGGTCGGCGATGACCCAGTACCACTGGGAGTCCCAGCCCATCGCGAGGGAGGAGATGGAGGCGTCCGCCCCGAACCGCGAGGTCGGGCCCGACAGCTCCGCGGCGATCCAGAAGAACAGCGTGGTGAGGAGGCGGGCCGAGACGTAGACGGCGGCGACGGTGCCGGCGACGGAGGCTGCGGTCCTCAGTCGCCGCTCAGCCATGCCCGCAGGCCCCGCTCGACGTCCTCGATCTGCGAGAGCGGCACCCTCTCCTCGTCGTGGTGGGCGAGGGACGGGTCGCCCGGGCCGTAGTTGACGGCGGGCACACCCATCGCGGAGAACCTGGCGACATCCGTCCAGCCGTACTTGGGCTTGGGCACTGCCCCGACCGCGGCGACGAACTCCTGGGCGAGCGGCGCATCGAGCCCCGGGCGGGCGCCCTCGGAGAGGTCGACGATCTCGACCTCGAAGCCGGCGAACACGTCCCGCACGTGCGCCGCGGCGGCCGCGGCATCCTTGTTCGGGGCGAAGCGGTAGTTGACATCGATCTCGCAGGCGTCGGGGATGACGTTGCCCGCGATGCCCCCGCGGACGGCGACCGCGTTGAGCCCCTCGCGGTAGAGCAGCCCGTCGACCTCGATCTCGCGGGACCGGTACTCGGCCAGCCGAGCGAGGACGGGCGCGGCCTTGTGGATCGCGTTCTCGCCGATCCAGGCGCGGGCGCTGTGCGCGCGCACGCCCGTCGTGCGGATGACCGCGCGGAGCGTGCCGTTGCACCCGCCCTCGACCTGACCGTTCGAGGGCTCCCCCAGGATCGCGAAGTCCGCCTCGAAGAGATCGGGACGGGATGCCGCGAGTCGGGTCAGCCCGTTGAGGTCGGCAGCGACCTCCTCATGGTCGTACCACATCCAGGTGATGTCGACCCGGGGGTCGGTGAGCTCGGCGGCGAGCTTCAGCTGCACCGCGACGCCCGCCTTCATGTCGACCGTGCCGCGGCCCCACAGGTACCGCTCGCCGTCGATGTCGACGTTCCGCGTCGGTACGTTGTCGTTGATGGGGACCGTGTCGATGTGCCCGGCGATCGCGACGCGCTGCGCGCGTCCGAGGGACGTGCGGGCCACGATCGTGTCGCCGTCGCGGTGGACGTCGAGGTGCGGCAACGCGGACACCGCCTCGAAGATCGCGTCGGCGAGGACGGTCTCGTCGTCGGAGACGCTGGGGATGTCGCAGATGGTGCGCGTCAGGTCGACGGCGCTGGAGCGGAGGTCGAGCCGGGGCATGACGTCGAGTCTAACGACGGCCCGATAGCCTGGAACCATGAGTGACGCGCGGTGGGTGTGGGGTATCGGTCTGGCCACGACGAGTGAGAACGGCACGGTGCTCGACGCCTGGTTCCCGGCTCCCGCCACAGGCCGCGCCCCTGCCGACGTCGACACGAGCGAGCTCGCCGCCTTCGCCGGACCCGACCCGCGCCGTGCCGTCACGGTCGACGTGATCGTCGTGGAGATCGACCTCGACGCCCCGCCGGCGAGCACCCCCGATGCGTACCTGCGTCTTCAGGCCCTCTCGCACCTCCTCGTGGCCCCGAACGAGCTGGACCTCACCGGGATCTTCGGCCACCTGCCGAACGTCGCGTGGACGAGCGCCGGCCCCGTGCATCCCGACGACCTCACCCGCCTCCGCGCCGGACTGCAGCGGGCGGGCATCCAGGTGAACGGCCTGGACAAGTTCCCCCGCCTGACCGACTACGTCGTGCCCGCCGGCGTCCGGATCGCGGACGCCTCGCGCGTGCGCCTGGGCGCACATCTCGCGCCCGGTACGACGGTGATGCACGAAGGTTTCGTCAACTTCAACGCCGGTACGCTCGGCGCGTCGATGGTGGAGGGCCGCATCTCGCAGGGCGTCGTCGTCGGCGACGGCAGCGACGTCGGCGGAGGCGCCTCGATCATGGGCACCCTCTCGGGTGGCGGTGAACACCGGGTCTCCATCGGCCGGCGCACACTCCTCGGCGCGAACGCGGGCATCGGCATCTCGCTCGGTGACGACTGCATCGTCGAAGCGGGCCTGTACGTGACCGCTGGGACCAAGGTCTCCCTGGCAGGCGAGCCGCCGCGCCACGACGGCACGCGCCCGACGGTCAAGGCCGCCGAGCTCTCCGGGCAGAACGGCATCCTCTTCCGGCGCAATTCGCTCACCGGGACGGTCGAGGCGGTTCGGCGCGAGGGCGTCGGCGTGACGCTGAACGCCGACCTCCACGCCTGAGGTTCAGCCCTTCAGGACCGCCGCGCGCGCCTCTCGGTGTTCGTCCTCGCTGATGACGCCGCGGGCGCGGAGGTCGTCGAGCTCCGCGAGGCGCTTCTCGATCGACGGCGCGACCTGCGCTGCCGGTGTCGAGGGAGCGAGCAGGTCGCTGCGGAGGACCTTGGCGGCGATCGCCGCATCCACCGTGAACGGATCGATGCCGGCATCCCGGAGGATCCGACGCTTCCGCGCCGCGACCACGACGGAGAACACCGCTCCGGCGATCACCAGGACGACGGCCAGTCCGAAGAACGCAGAGAACGCGTCTCCGGCACCGCCCATGTCGGGCCCCGGCATCCCCGGGCCGAAGAAACCGCTGTCCCCGTCATCCGGGATCGGCATCACCGGTGCCGACAGAACGTGCGCGACAACTCCCCCGTGGACCATCATGGGCACACTTTAGCGGGCGATGACCGCGTCAGTGGGAGCTCGGGTAATCCCGTTCGGCGGCACCCGTGTAGAGCTGCTGCGGACGGCCGATCTTCGTCTGCGGATCGTTCTGCATCTCGCGCCAGTGAGCGAGCCAGCCGGGCAGGCGACCGATTGCGAACAACGGCGTGAACATGCGCGTGGGGAAGCCCATCGCCTTGTAGATGACGCCCGTGTAGAAGTCGACATTCGGGTACAGGCGACGCTCTTTGAAGTAGTCGTCGCTGAGCGCGATCTCCTCGAGCTCGTTGGCGAGCGCCAGAAGCGGGTCGACGACGCCGAGCTCGCGCAGGACTTCGTCAGCCGACTCCTTGACGAGCTTCGCGCGCGGGTCGTAGTTCTTGTAGACGCGGTGCCCGAAGCCCATGAGCTTCACGCCGTCTTCCTTGTTCTTGACCCGCTCGACGAAGCGCTGCACGCTCTCGCCGGAGTCGCGGATGCGGCCCAGCATGTCGAGGACGGCTTCGTTCGCGCCGCCGTGAAGCGGCCCGTACAGGGCGTTGATGCCGGCGGAGATCGAGGAGAACTGGTTCGCCCCGGTCGAACCGACGAGGCGGACCGTCGAGGTCGACGCGTTCTGCTCGTGGTCGGCGTGGAGGATCAGCAGGCGCTCGAGCGCCCGCGACATGACGGGGTTGATCTCGTACGGCTCGGCGTTGTTGCCGAAGTTCAGCTTGAGGAAGTTGTCGACGAAGCTCAGCGAGTTGTCGGGGTACAGGAAGGCGTGCCCGATGCTCTTCTTGTGCGCGTACGCGGCGATGACCGGCAGCTTCGCGAGCATGCGGATCGTGTTGAGCTCGACGTGCTCGGGGTTGTGCGGGTCGCTCTGCCCCTCGTAGTAGGTCGAGAGGGCCGCCGTGGCCGCAGACAGCACCGACATGGGGTGCGCGGTGTGCGGCAGCGCCGAGAAGAAGTGCTTGAGGTCTTCGTGCAGCAGCGTGTGGCGACGGATCTTCTCGTCCCACCCGGCGAGTTCGTCCTCCGTCGGCAGTTCGCCGTACAGAAGGAGCCAGGCCACCTCGAGATACGTGCTGTGCTGCGCGAGCTGCTCGATCGGGTACCCGCGGTAGCGCAGGATGCCCTGGTCGCCGTCGATGTACGTGATCGACGACTTCGTCGACGCGGTGTTCACGAACCCGTAGTCGAGGGACGTGTGCCCGGTCTGCTTCGTGAAGGTGGAGAAGTCGACGCTCGGCACCCCTTCACTTCCCGAGATGAGCGGGAGTTCTGCCTTCGTGTCACCGATGGTCACGGTGGCGATCTGAGGGGTGTCCGCGTTGGTCACGAAGCCTCCTTGCGGTCGTCGGAGCGGTCTTTACAGCCTACTGGGCAGTGAGCACATGTGCTGTCGCGCTCAATGGATAGCGGAATTCGTAGGAGGAAGCCTACGAAGGGTCAGGCCTCGACGGATGCCGCGAGCCTCCGCGCGGCTTCGGCGATGCGCTCGTCGGTCGCCGTGAGCGAGAACCGCACATGCTGGGGGAAATGGGATCCGTAGAAGTGTCCGGGCCCGGCGAGGATGCCGAGGTCGGCGAGGCGCGCGAGGGACTCCCACGCGTCCTCCCCCGCCGTCGCCCAGAGGTAGAGGCCGCCCTCGCTGCGGTCGATCCGGAAACCGGCGGCTTCGACGGCCGGCTTCAGGATGTCGCGGCGGGCACGGTAGAGCTCGCGCTGGTGCTCCACGTGCGCATCGTCCTCGAGCGCGGCGATCATGGCGGCCTGCACGGGCCCGGGCACCATCAGCCCGAGGTGCTTGCGGGCGGTCACGAGGCGCTCGATCAGGTCCGCTTCGCCGGCGACGAACGCCGCGCGGTAGCCCGCGAGGTTCGACTGCTTGCTGAGCGAGTAGACCGACAGGAGGCCGGTGAGGTCGCCGCTCGCGACCCGGGGATCGAGGATGCTGGGCACCGGGGCATCCGCCCACGGCCCTTCCCAGCCCAGCTCGGCGTAGCACTCGTCCGAGGCCAGGACGGCACCCAGCTCGCGAGCGCGCTCCACGGCGTGTCGGAGCTCGGCGACGTCGAGGACCCGACCGTCGGGGTTGCCGGGCGTGTTCAGCCACACGAGCCGCGTGGTCGTGGGCCACTCGTCGGGATCATCCGACGCGAAGGCCTGCGCATCCACGAGACGTGCTCCCACCTCGTAGGACGGGTAGGCCGCGCGCGGGTGAACGACCGTGTCGCCGGTGCCGAGGCCGAGAAGGAGCGGCAGGAGGGCGACGAGCTCCTTCGAGCCCACGGTCGGGATGACCTGGGAGGGCGTGAGGCCCTGCACCCCGCGCCGGCGGCCGTACCAGGCCGCGATCGCCTCGCGCAGCGCCGGAGTGCCGACGGTCTGCGGGTAGGCGTGAGCGTCCGTGGCACGTCGGAGCGCCTCGGCGACGACACCGGGCGTCGGATCGACGGGGGAACCGATCGAGAGATCGACCATCCCGCCGGGATGCTGCCGTGCTCGCGCCGCGTAGGGGGCGACGGCGTCCCAGGGGTAGTCCGCGAGGTCGTGGACGCTCATGTCGGCTCAGCGAGTCTCAGTGGGCCTGCGGAGGAAGACCCGCGATGACGGGGTGATCCTTGGCGATGACGCCGACCTTCGCGGCGCCGCCCGGCGAACCGAGATCCTCGAAGAACTCCACGTTGGCCGTGTAGTAGTCCTGCCACTCGGCGGGGAGGTCGTCTTCGTAGTAGATGGCCTCGACGGGGCACACCGGCTCGCAGGCGCCGCAGTCGACGCACTCATCGGGGTGGATGTAGAGAGAGCGTTCGCCTTCGTAGATGCAGTCGACGGGACATTCGTCGATGCAGGCTCGGTCCTTCACATCCACGCACGGGAGAGCGATCACATACGTCACAGGACGAGTCTAGTTCGTGGATCGGAGGCGGGACGCCGTCGGCCAGGCAACGATGAGCGCTGCAGCCAACGGGACCAGGAACGTCCAGATGAGACCGGGCGTGATGACCGCACCCTCCGGCGGTGCGGGGACCACGACCGAGCCGCCGGGGCCCTCGTTGGCGAAGACGAGCGTCGCGAGCATCGCGCCTACGCCGCAGGCGAGGGCCGACGTGCGCTCGCCGGTGAGGGTGCGGACAGCGATCAGCAGGGCGACGAATCCGACGGAGGCGACCAGGAGGCCCACCGGGACGACGCCCCAGACGGCGGCCTGCCCGATCGTCCCGGCCACGCCGTAGACGACGCCGATGACGGCGGCGAGCACCCAGGTGGCGATGCGGGCGATAAGGGCGTTCACCCGCCCAGTCTAGGCGCGCGGCCTGTGTGTCCTCAGGCTGCGAGGCCGCCCCACCGCAGGAGCGCAGCGACGACAGCCGCGGCCACCACCACGAGGAGGAACGGTGCTCGAAGAGCCAGGAGGCCTCCCGCGACGAGCACGGCAGGCACCCGAGCGTCGACGACGATCGCCTGCCCGACGCCCAGTGTCTGGACGACGACGAGAGCGGCGAGGAGGGCGACGGTGAGCAGATCGATCGTCCGCGACGGCCGAGGCGCCTCGAACCACGCGGGCGGAACGAGATAGCCCGCTGTCTTGAGCGCGACGCAGACGATGGAGGCGAGAAGAACGGAGTGCCAGAGCGTCATGCGGCCTCCGCCGGCGTCGTCGTCGTCGTCGTCCGGGAGCCGAACCCGTTGGTCCAGCCGACCACGATCGCCACCAGCGCCGCGACGAGCACCGGCACACCCGGCATCAGCGCAGGCGTGAGGACCGCGGCCACCACGGCGGCGGCGGCCCCCACCGCGATCGCCTGGCGTCGGCGCAGGCGCGGCCAGAGCAGCGCGAGGAAGGCCGCCGCGGCCGCGGCATCCAGTCCGTAGGCCTTCACATCGCCGAGCACGTCACCCAGCAGGGCGCCCGCGAGCGTCGTCACGTTCCAGCCGAGGTAGATCCCGACGCCGGTCACCCAGAACCCGATGCGGCGGGCGCGGGCGTCCGTCTGAGCGAGAGCGACCGCCGTCGATTCGTCGATCGTGAAGTGGGATGCCGCGGTCCGACGCCAGAAGCCGTCGCCGACCACCGGCGACATCCGCAGACCGTACGCGACGTTGCGGATGCCGAGGAGCCCCGCCGACGCAATGGCCGCTCCGGGGAGCCCACCGCCGCCGATGACACCGACGAACGCGAACTGCGATCCGCCGGTGAACATCAGAAGGCTGAGCACGCACGTCTGCCAGACGTCGAGTCCCGACGTCACCGCGAGTGCGCCGAACGAGACGCCGTAAGCGCTCGTTGCCAGCACGACTCCGAGGGAGTCACGCCAGGCCCGACGAGTCGGCGGCTGCTCCCCCGTCACCGTCAGGAGCCGGCGTCCTGGCGCTTCAGCCGCGACGCCGCGCGGCCGCGCTCGGTCGCGTCGAGGACGACCTTGCGGATGCGCACCTTCTCGGGCGTGACCTCGACGCATTCGTCGTCTCGGGCGAACTCGAGGCTCTCCTCCAGAGTCAGCACACGCGGCGGTGTCATCGACTCGAAGGAGTCGGAGGTCGACGAACGCATGTTCGTGAGCTTCTTCTCCTTCGTGATGTTGACGTCCATGTCGTCGGCACGAGAGTTCTCGCCGATGACCATGCCCTCGTAGACCTCTTCGGTCGGCTGGACGAAGAAGCTCATGCGCTCCTGCAGGGCGATCATCGCGAACGGCGTGACGACACCCGAGCGGTCGGCGACGATGGAGCCGTTCTGACGCGTCGAGATCGCACCGGCCCACTCGTCGTAGCCGTGCGAGATCGCGTTCGCGATGCCCGTGCCGCGCGTGATCGTGAGGAACTCGCTCCGGAAGCCGATGAGACCGCGCGAGGGCACGATGAACTCCATGCGCACCCAGCCGGTGCCGTGGTTCGTCATCGTCTCCATGCGTCCCTTGCGGCTCGCCATCAGCTGCGTGATCGCACCGAGGTGCTCCTCGGGGGCGTCGATGGTGAGGTGCTCGAACGGCTCGGTCAGCTTGCCGTTCTCGTCACGGCGGGTGACGACCTGCGGCTTGCCGACGGTGAGCTCGAAGCCCTCACGACGCATGTTCTCGACGAGGATCGCCAGGGCGAGCTCGCCGCGTCCCTGGACCTCCCACGCATCGGGCTGGCCGATGTCGACGACCTTGAGCGACACGTTGCCGATGAGCTCGCGGTCGAGGCGGTCCTTGACCATGCGCGCGGTCAGCTTGTGGCCCTTGACCTTGCCCATGAGGGGCGAGGTGTTCGTGCCGATGGTCATCGAGATCGCCGGGTCGTCGACCGTGATGGCCGGGAGCGGACGGATGTCCTCGGGGTCGGCGATCGTCTCACCGATCGTGATGTTCTCGAAGCCCGCGATGGCGACGATGTCGCCGGGGCCGGCGGACTCCGCCGGGTAGCGCTCGAGGGCGCGGGTCTTGAGAAGCTCGGTGATGCGGGCGTTGCTGGTCGTGCCGTCGGCGCGGACCCAGGCGACCGTCTGGCCCTTCTTCAGCGTGCCGTTGAAGACGCGCAGGAGCGCGAGACGGCCGAGGAACGGCGACGAGTCGAGGTTCGTGACCCACGCCTGGAGCGGCGCCTCGTCGTCGTAGGAGGGAGCCGGGACGTGCTCGAGGATCGCACCGAAGAGCGGCTCGAGGTCGTCGTTGTCGGGGAGCGAGCCGTTCTCGGGGCGGTTCCGCGAGGCGGCGCCGGCACGGCCGGAGGCGTAGACCACGGGGACGTCGAGCAGCGCGTCGACATCGAGGTCGGGCACATCGTCCTGGAGGTCCGAGGCGAGACCCAGGAGCAGGTCGTGGGCTTCCTCCTCGACCTCGGCGATGCGCGCGTCGGGGCGGTCGGTCTTGTTGACGAGGAGAATGACGGGAAGCTTGGCCTCGAGCGCCTTGCGCAGGACGAAGCGGGTCTGCGGGAGCGGGCCCTCGGAGGCATCCACCAGCAGGACGACCCCGTCGACCATCGACAGACCGCGCTCGACTTCGCCACCGAAGTCGGCGTGGCCGGGGGTGTCGATCACGTTGATCGTGACGGGCTCGGACGAGTGCGCACCGGAGTACGTGATCGTCGTGTTCTTCGCGAGGATCGTGATGCCCTTTTCACGCTCGAGGTCGTTCGAGTCCATGGCACGTTCTTCCATGTGCTCGTGCGAACCGAACGAGCCGGTCTGGCGGAGCATGGCATCGACGAGCGTCGTCTTGCCGTGGTCGACGTGCGCGACGATCGCGACGTTACGGAGGTCAGGACGAAGGGCGTGCGCCATGAAGGGGATTCCTTGCAGAGAGGGTGATGCCGGGATGCCGGCAGTCCACTTTACCGCAGCCGGCGACACGCCGACGGGGCGAGGACCATTCGGTCCCCGCCCCGCCGGTGCTGTGAGTTCGGCTGCTTACTCGGCAGCCCAGCCGACGATCGTCCAGTCGATGGTCTCGAACTGGGTCGCACCCCAGTTGACGAGGCCGTCCTTGACGGCGTAGACGTTCGGCAGCGGCGCGATCGGGAACATCGGGACGTAGTTCCAGATGGTCTCGTTGATCTCGTTCGCGATCTCGATGCGCTTGGCGGGGTCGAGCTCTGCGTTGGCCTGGTCGTACAGGTCACCCAGCTTGTCGTCCGTCGTGCCCGTGAAGTTCGACTCGGAGTCGACGGGGTAGTACAGCGCCTCCGACGAGGAGATCGGGAACGGCGTGCCGACCCATGAGAACGACACCATCTCGAAGTTGCCCGGGATGACGTAGTCGCTGAAGTACGTCGCGGCCGGAACCGTGACGAGCTCGACGGGGATGCCGAACGCGTTGAGGTCGGCCTGGACCTGCTCCGAGCGCTGGATGTTCGTCGCCGTGTCGGCGGGAACGGTGACGGTGAGCTTCAGCTCGGTGCCGTCCTTCGTCCAGGGCTTGCCCTCGCTGCCCTCGTAGCCGGCCTCCTCGAGGTACTCCGCAGCCTTCTTGTTGTCCTGCGGGAGCGCCTTGTCCTGGTAGCCGTTCTGCCCGGGCATGAAGATGTAGTCGCCCTGGGTGATCGGAGGTGCGTCGACGGGCGTGTTCGCCGAGGCGGCGATCTGCTCGCGGTTGACGATCGACGCGACGGCCTTTCGGACGTTGACGTCGGAGAGCGGCCCCTTCTTCGCGTTCATCGTGACGTGGGTCCAGGTGGTGCCACCGGACGTCTCGATCTTCGCGTCGGAGCGGGTCTTCGCGGTCTGGTACAGGTCGGCGTTGGCCGAGATGTACAGCGCGTCGAGCTCCGAGTTCGCGAAGGACGCACCCTGCTGGTCCTGGCTGACCGCACGGTAGAGGACGGTCTCCAGCTTCGGGGTCGCGCCCCACCACTGCGGGTTGCGCTCGAGGGTGATGACCTGGCCCGTGGTGTCGATCTTGGAGATCTTGAACGGACCCGCGGACGGAACGGCCTTGGTGCGGTAGCCGTCGTTGTACGCCTTGGGGTCGCTCGAGATGGATGCCGGGAGCAGCCCGCCCGTGAACAGTGCCTGCCAGTCGGCGTAGATCTTCGAGAACGTGATCTTGACGTCGTACTCGTCGGCGCCCTGCTCGACGGAGGAGATGTCCTCCCAGCCGGCGATGGAGGCGGGGGTGTACTCCTTGTTGGAGCCGTTCTGAGCCTTCCAGTACGCGATGTAGTCGGCGGCCGTGATCGGCGTGCCGTCCTCCCACTTGGCGTCGGGGTTCAGCTTGATCTCGACGACCTGCGGGTCGTCGCTGGTGAGCTCGGCCGACGACGCGTAGTTCTCGTCGACGACGGGCGTGCCGTCTTCCTTGATCTTGAACGGGCCACCGGTGGTTCCCGAGACGATGTTCACCGTGTCGGACTCGTTGCCGTCGACCTGGTTGATGTTGAACTGCACGGGCAGCGACCCGACCGCGAGGGTCAGCGTGCCGCCGTCCTTGACCTTGGCCGCGTCAGCTCGGGTCCACGCCGTAGCGGGGAGCTGCGGGGCTGCCGACTCGCTCTGGGTGGGCGCACCGGTGTTGCCGGCAGCACAACCAGAGATCACGAGTGCGGCGACGCCGAGCAGCGCCAAAGACCCGAACGGCTTTGCACCTCGAATCTTCATGTGATTGTTCCTCTCGTTTACCTTTTGGTGACCACCGGCGGAATGGTGCGCCCGCCGGAGGGGGTTCAGGATGCGGCCGACAGTGCGACCTCGTCGACCAGCGTCGAGTCCTCGACGTGGTGGCAGGCGACGCGCGCACGGCCGTGAGGCGCCAGTTCCGGCTCGACGGAGCGGCACATCTCCTGGCGCGACTCGTCGAGGAGCTTGTACAGGGGGCAGCGGGTGCGGAACCGGCATCCGCTGATCTCCTGCGTCGGGCTCGGCAGATCTCCCTGCAGCAGCACCCGGGCACGCCCGCGCTCGATCCGCGGGTCGGGGATGGGAGCGGCCGAGATGAGGGCCTTGGTGTAGGGATGCTGCGGGTTGTCGAACACCGCCGACACCGGTCCCTGCTCCACGACGGAACCCAGGTACATCACGGCCACGTCGTCGGCGATCTGACGCACGACGGCGAGGTCGTGCGCGACGAAGAGGTACGACAGTCCCAGCCGGGCCTTGAGGTCCTCGAGCAGGTTGATGACGCCGGCCTGGATCGACACGTCGAGCGCGGACACCGGCTCGTCGAGCACGATGACGGACGGATTCGTCGCGAGAGCGCGAGCGATGCCGACGCGCTGACGCTGGCCGCCCGAGAACTCGTGCGGGTAGCGGTCCGCCATCGACGGGTCGAGCCCGACGAGGTCGAGCAGCTCGAGCGCGCGCTTGTCGCGGTCGGCTTTCTTCGCTCCGATCGCCCAGAGCGGCTCGGTGATGACCTCGCTGATCGGAAGGCGGGGGTCGATGGCGCCCATCGGATCCTGGAACACGATCTGCACGTCGCGACGGAGCGCGTGGCGCTCGCGCGGGCTGAGCGAGCCGACGTCCTTGCCGTTGATCTTGATCGACCCGGACTGCGGCGCGGTCATCTCCATGATCTCGAGGATCGTCGTCGTCTTACCGCAACCCGACTCCCCCACGAGACCCATCGTGCGGCCCGGCTTGAGCGAGAAGGAGACGCCGTCGACGGCGCGGACCGTGCCCACACGGCGCGGGAAGACCGCACCCTTCATGAGAGGGAAGTGACGGCGCAGGTCCGTCACCTCGACGACCGGCGCAGCACCGGAATCGACGAGCTCGCCGTCGATGATCGGATCCGCGACCGTGAAGACCTCGCCTCGCGCGATCTCACCGCGGGCGATCTCGCCGCCGCGGATGCAGGCGGCGACGTGATCGGGACCGGACGCCGGGTCGTGGGCGATCAGGTCGGGCTCGACGTCGCGGCACGCGTCGACCGCGATCGGGCAACGCGCCGCGAACGGGCAGCCCTTGGGGAGCGACGCGAGGGACGGCGGACGCCCCTCGAGAGGCACGAGCCGCTGGGTACCGGCCGTGAGCATGTTCGGGACCGAGCGGAGCAGACCGATCGAGTACGGCATCTGCGGCTCGTGGAAGACCTGGTCCGTCGTGCCGAGTTCGACCAGCTTGCCGGCGTACATGACGCCCACGCGATCGGCGTGACCGGCCACGACACCGAGGTCGTGGGTGATCAGGACGACCGCGGCGCCGGTGATCTCCTTGGCCTTCTCGAGGACTTCGAGGATCTGCGCCTGGATGGTGACGTCGAGAGCCGTCGTGGGCTCGTCCGCGATGATCACCTTCGGGTCGTTCGCGATCGCCATGGCGATCATCGCGCGCTGCCGCATGCCGCCGGAGAACTCGTGCGGGAAGGCCTTGGCGCGCCGGTCGGGGTCGGGGATGCCGACGGTCTTCAGCAACTCGACGGCCCGCGCGGCGGCAGCCTGGGACGAGAGCTTCGAATCGTGGAGACGGAGCGCCTCGGCGATCTGGTCCCCGACCGTGTACACGGGGGTCAACGCCGACAGCGGGTCCTGGAACACCATGGCGAGGTGCTTGCCGCGGATCCGGGACAGCTGCTTGTCGTCCATGCCGAGGAGCGACTTGCCCTCGAACTCGATGGACCCCGTGACGTGCGCGTTGCTGGGCAGGAGGCCCATGACAGCGAGCGAGGACACCGACTTGCCCGACCCGGACTCACCGACGATCCCGAGGAACTCCCCCGGGTGGACGTCGTACGAGATGCCGCGGACGGCCTGGACGTCGCCGGACCCGCGCTGCGGGAAGGTGACGCTGAGGTCGCGGACCGAGAGGAGCGGTGTGCCCGTCCGGGGTGTGGGCGTGAGGAGGGATTCAGGCACGGTTGGCCCCCGAGGTCGGGTCGATCGCATCGCGCAGGGCGTCGCCGATGAGACTGATGGCGAAAAGAAGGACGATGAGGACACCCGCCGGGAAGACGAAGAGCCACGGGCGCGTCAGCGCGGCCGACGTGCCGTCAGCGAGCAGGGTGCCGAGCGAGACGTCGGGCTTCTGCACGCCGAATCCGAAGTAGCTGAGCGATGTCTCCGACATGATCATCGACACGATTCCGAGGGTCACGTCGATGATGAGCAGCGACGCGATGTTCGGGAGGATGTGGCGGCTCAGGATCTTGCGCGTCGGCAACCCCATGTAGCGGGCGGCCCGCACGAAGTCCCGGTTCCGGAGCGATCGCGTCTGGTTGCGGACGACCTGCGCCATGATCATCCAGCTGAAGATCGCCAGGAAGAACGTCAGTGCGACCCACGACAGGCTCTTGAACAGCGGGCTGAGCAGGATCAGGATGAAGAACGAGGGCACGACGAGCAGCAGGTGGGTGAACCAGCTGATGACCTTGTCCGTCGTGCCTCCGACGTACCCGGCCACGGAGCCGATGACGGCAGCGAGGAGCGTTCCGAGGATGCCGGCCACGAGACCGATGATGAGGGACTTCTGCAGCCCTGCCATGGTCTGAGCGAAGATGTCCTGTCCGATGCTGTTCGTGCCGAACCAGTGGCGGAGCGTCGGCCCCATGCCCATGTTGTAGATGTCGCGGTCGGTGATCGACCACGGCGTCACGAAGGGTCCGACGATCGACAGGATGACGATCAGACCGAAGGCGATCGCACCGACCCAGAACCGCGGCATCCCGCGCAGCCGACGCCAGACGAGACCGTTCCTGGAGAGCGGGCGGCGCTGCTTCGTGATGGTCTGTTCGTCGTCGAGGCTCACCTCGACGGCTTCTTGCTGAGCGATGACCATGTCAGCTCCTCACACGGGGGTCGAGGGCGGCGTAGATGATCTCCGAGAACGTCGAGGAGAGCAGCACGAGGATGGCGACGAAGAGGGTGCTCCCCGCTGCCGCGTTGACGTCGTTCGTGTTGACGGCCTGCAGCAGGAACTGCCCCATGCCGCGCCAGCTGAAGACGATCTCGAGCATGGCTGATCCTGCGACCAGGGTGCCGAAGCTGTAGGCGAAGAAGGTCGACATCGGGATGAGTGCGATGCGGACGCCGTGACGGAAGAGGGCGGGTCCGCGCTCGAGTCCCTTGGACCGGGCCGTCCGGATGTAGTCGGCGCCGAGGACGTCCAGCATGACGCTCCGCTGGTAGCGGGAGTAACTCGCCGCGCTCATGAGGACGAGCGCCAGCGTCGGCAGAAGAAGGTGGACCGCTCTGTCGAGAGTCAGGTCCCACCAGCTTCCGCTGATGCCCGCGCTGTATTCACCCGTGAAGGTGATCAGCTGCACGCCGATCGAGTTGTTGAGGGCGGTCGCACCGATCATCAGGAGGACACCGACGACGAACGTCGGCGTCGCGAAGATCAGGAACGAGCCGTAGGTGACGATCTGGTCGCTCGCGCGGTACTGACGGACGGCGCCCCAGACACCGAGGAGGACGCCGACGACGGCTCCGATGATCGATCCGATGAGGAGGAGCCGGAGGCTGGCCCCCGAACGCGCGATGATCTCTTCGACGACGGGCTGCTTGCCGATCGTGATGCCGAGTGATCCCTGCGTGAACAGGCCCACGAGCCAATGCCACAGACGGGCGATGACCGGGACGTCCGGGCTCTGGCCCAGCTGGGCG
>Ga0207841_1000320_pt1 | contig 15362 bp, 18 predicted proteins | sample HigsolmetaGSP18D_FD_184846 | JGI IMG/M metagenome (GOLD analysis project Ga0207841, IMG submission 184846) | High solid enriched microbial communities from the Joint BioEnergy Institute, USA - SP1-8-D (SPAdes) | ecosystem: Engineered > Bioreactor > SSF (Solid state fermentation) > Aerobic >... | reverse complement strand
GTCGAGATCGTCGACCGCGAATGCGGCGCCGGTGTGGCGGCGCATCGTGCGATGCGCAATGCCGGCCTCGTCGAACTGCGGCCCCTCGGCAACGAAGCCCGCGCGGGCATACAGACCCATCGCCGGCAACTGCGCGTGCAGCCACGTGCTGCGCAGGCCCCGGTCGCGCGCGTCGTCGAGCAGGGCGAGCAGCATCGCCTCGCCGACCCCGCGTCCGCGCCAGTCGGCCAGCACGGCCATGCGTCCGATCCGCCCATCGGGGGCGATCCGGCCGGCGCCGATCGGCGTACCGTCGGGCCCGGTGGCGAGCACGTGGCGGCTCAGCACGTCGAGCGCATCGCGTTCGATGTCGGGCGACACGCCCTGTTCGTCGACGAACACCGCCGTGCGCACCGTGTGTGCGGCGTCGCGGGCCGCGCCGTCGGCGACCATGCGGACCCCGAACGGCGCGCCGGCGCTCATCCGGCGTCGTCGGCGTCGAGCACCGTGTAGTGGCCCTGCGCCAGCAGTTCGTGGACGGCGTCGCGCCCGCTGTCCGACAGCGCCGCATAGGCGCGGCCGTCGAGGCGCGGTTCGGCGGCCAGGGTGCGGGCATCGCGCAGCGGCAGCGGCCACGCGGTTCCCGACGCGAACAGGCGCGCGCCGTTCTGCGCGCGGCGCCAGGCCATGCGGGTGAAGGGATTGCGCTGCAGCACCGCCTGGTCCTGCGACAGCAGCCATTCCAGTTCGATGCGTGGCGGCGGCTCGCCGCCGGCGACGACCTGGTGCGCATTGCGATAGCCGGTGATGAAGCTGCCGAACCAGTCGCCGAGCCGGTCGGGGTCGCGCATGCGCATGACGTTGAGCGCCTCGACCACGCGCGCCATCGCGTCGGCGTCGATCTCGTTGGGATCCTCCTGCGGCGCGAGATCCCCGTCGTGGTAGCGGATCGACTCGTCGGCCTCGGCCGCCAGTGTGTCGATGTAGTCGCCCATCAGCTCGGCCACCGACGGCGCGCGCATCCCGACCGAGAAGGTCAGGCAGGGATCTTCGGCTACACCGTGATGCGGCACCATCGGCGGCAGATACAGCATGTCGCCGGGGCCGAGCACCCATTCGTGGGTCGGCTCGAACTCGCGCAGCAGTTTGAGCTCGACGTCGTCGCGGAAATCCTGCGACGGCACGCCGCGGCCCATCGCATCGGACGCATCGATCTGCCAGCGGCGATGCCCCTGGCCCTGCAGCAGGAACACGTCGTACTGGTCCACGTGCGCACCGACCGAGCCGCCGGTCGCGGCGAAGCTGACCATGATGTCGTCGATGCGCCAGCGCGGCAGGAAGTCGAAATGCGGCAGCAGGGCGGCGACGTCGGCGTCCCATTTGTCGACGTCCTGCACCAGCAGCGTCCAGTCGCGGTCGCCCAGGCCCGGGAACATCTCTTCATCGAAGGGGCCGGTCTCGACCTGCCAGCCGTCGCGGCTGCGGTCGTGGCGGATCAGCCGCGACAGCGCGATCTCCTCGCAGGCCAGGCCCGCGAGGTCCTCGGGCTGCAGCGGGCTTTCGAAGTCCGGGAACGCATTGCGGATCAGCAGCGGGCGCTTCTGCCAGTAATTGCGCAGGAACTGCGCGGCGGGCATGCCGAGCAGACCGCCGGACGTGCGGGCGTCGACTTCGAAGGGAAGGGGGGCTTTGCTCATGGGGCGGGAGGGTAGCGGAAAATGTGCGCTGGAGCCGCCGTCAGTCGAGGTCGTCATCCCGGCGCAGGCCGGGATCCAGCGTCTTCCAGTGGGATGAGCGCGGCTGCACGGAAGTCACGGGATCCCGGCTTGAGCGGATGTCGTCCGTTGAAAGCCGCCGGGACGACGAGGTCTCTCAGTCCCGACCCCGATCCGCAATCGCGTCGTACCCACATGCACTGAACTCGAGCAGGCACCAGCCGTGGCCGAAGGGATCGGCCAACTGCACGATCCGCCCGTAGGTCTCGTCGCGGATCGCGCCGTCCTGCACCGCGCCGGCGCGCAGGGCCGTGGCGAGGGCCGCATCCAGATCGTCCACCACCACGTCCAGATGCAGCGGCATCCAGTGCCGCGCGTAGTCGCGTGGCGCCGTGCCCGCGCCAAGCGTGCCGGCCGCCTTGCGCAGCACGTACAGCGGCGCGCAGGCGCCCAGCAGTTCGATGGCGGCATCGCCGAAGCGCCTGGACGGCATCAGGCCGAACGCGGCGGCATAGAACGCCGCCGCGCGGTCCGGATCGTCGACGTCGATGTTGAGCAGGACGCGCACGGCCTGTCCGCTCAGAGGACCCGGTTGCCGGTGCCCGAATCCTCGACCGCCGGCGCGTTGTCGGGATTGACCGTGTTCGACGCGCCGCGGAGCTTCACGCGTTCGATGCCGCGCGCGAGCACCAGATTGCGGTCGCCGGACACGTCGAGGGTGCCGACGTCGGTGAGGTTGAGCGTGTTGTCGGTGCCGGACACGTCGACGGCATCGACTTCGCTGTTGAGCACGGTGACCTGGCTGCCCTCGACGCGGAGGGAGGCCGCGCGATCGACGTTGACGGCGCCGTTGGATGCGCTGATGACGATCGCGCCGCAGGTGCCGTCGAGGACCAGGTCGAAGCCGTCGCGGGTGATGGCGACGTCCTGCCCATCGCAGCGTGCGCCACTTGCCGGGTCGGTGAGCGTTCTGGCGAGGGGGGCAGCCGGCGCGGGCGCCGCGGCGGACGGCGTCGCGTCGGCTGCGGGGGCGGCCGGAGCGGCTCCGGGCGCATCGCTGCGGCCGCAGCCGGTCGAGAACAGGATGGCGATGCACAGCAGGGACGGAGCGGATCGCATGGCGGCCTCGTGACGGTGAAAAGCCGACATCCTGCGGACGCGATCGTTCAGATCGCGTCGTGCCCCGCCCGCGGCTCAGACCGCGCGGGCCAGCCGCTCGGCCAGGCCCGTGTAGCTGCCCGGGACCAGCTCGCGCAGACGCGCCTTGTCGGCGGCCGGCAGGTCGAGACCGTCGACGAAGCCGCGCATCGACTCGGCGGTGATGCCCTGGCCGCGGGTCAGCGCCTTGAGCTGCTCGTAGGGATTGGGCAGGCCGTGGCGGCGCATCACCGTCTGCACGGCCTCGGCCAGCACTTCCCACGCGGCGTCGAGATCGGCGGCCAGGCGCTCGGGATTGACGCTGAGCTTGGCGAGGCCGCGCTGCAGCGCATCGAGCGAGATCATCGTGTGGCCGAAGGCGGTACCGAGTGCGCGCAGCACAGTGGAGTCGGTCAGGTCGCGCTGCCAGCGGCTGACCGGCAGCTTGGCGGCGAAATGCTCGAACAGCGCGTTGGCGATGCCAAAATTGCCTTCCGCGTTCTCGAAGTCGATCGGGTTGACCTTGTGCGGCATCGTCGAGCTGCCGACTTCGCCGTCCTTCAAGGCCTGCTTGAAGTAACCCAGCGAGATGTACCCCCAGATGTCGCGGCACAGGTCGATGCCGATGGTGTTGATGCGCTTGAGCACGTCGCTGATCTCGGCCACGCAGTCGTGCGGCTCGATCTGGGTGGTGTAGGGATTGAACACGATGCCCAACGACTCGACGAAGCGCTGCGAGAACGCCGGCCAGTCGACATCGGGGTAGGACACGACGTGCGCGTTGTAGTTGCCGACCGCGCCGTTGATCTTGCCGGTCAACGCCACATCCCACAGCAGTTCGCCCTGGCGCTGCAGGCGCGCGACCACGTTCGCCAGTTCCTTGCCCACCGTCGACGGAGACGCAGTCTGGCCGTGCGTGCGCGACAGCAGCGGCAGTGCGGCGTGATCGTGCGCCATCGAGCGCAGCGTGCCGATCAGCGTGTCCAGCGCCGGCAGCAGTACGGTCTGGCGCGCCTCCGACAGCATCAGCGCGTAGGACAGGTTGTTGATGTCCTCGCTGGTGCAGGCGAAATGCACGAACTCCAGCGACGGCGCCAGCGCGGCATCGTCCCTGAGCTGTTCCTTGATGAAGTACTCGACCGCCTTGACGTCGTGGTTGGTCGTGCGCTCGATCTGCTTGACGCGGGCGGCGTCGGCCACCGAGAAGTTCTCGGCCAGCGCCTTGAGACGCGCACGCTGCGCGTCGTCGAAGGCCGGCAGTTCGGCGATGCCCGGCTCGTCGCCCAGTGCGATCAGCCATTCGATCTCCACGCGCACGCGGGCGCGGATCAGGCCGTACTCGGAGAAGATCGGGCGCAGCGCATCGACCTTGGTGGCATAGCGGCCGTCGAGCGGCGACAGGGCGAGCAGGGCGGCTTCGGTCTTCTGGGTCTCGGACATGGGGTCTGCGGTGCGGCGGGCGAAGCGGCCATTTTAGCCTGCGCCCGCCTCGCGTATCCTGATCCGTACGACGCCAGCGCCCGTCGCCAGCCGGATCTTCCCTCCGTCCCGCCGTCGTTCCAACGCACCACGCACACGGCCTCCGCCGGAAGATCACGTCGTCGACGCCCGCGTCCGCGGGCCGCGTCTTCCCCGATTTTCCGGAGCCGGTCACATGAGCAAGCTTCCGAACGCCGCGGCGTTCCGCACCGAACATGACAGCATGGGCGAACTGCAGGTGCCCGCCGAGGCCCTGTGGGGCGCGCAGACCCAGCGCGCCGTGCAGAACTTCCCGATTTCCGGCCGGCCGATGCCGCGCGGCTTCATCCGTGCGCTGGGTCTGGTCAAGGCCGCCGCGGCCGAGGTCAATGCGGGCCTGGGCCTGCTGCCCGGGAAGTCCGGCAAGGCGATCCGCGCCGCCGCGCTCGAAGTCGCCGAGGGCAAGCACGATGCCCATTTCCCCGTCGACATCTATCAGACCGGCTCGGGCACCTCGTCGAACATGAACGCCAACGAGGTCATCGCGAGGCTGGCCTCGAATGCGCGGCAGAAGATCCATCCCAACGACCACGTCAATCTCGGCCAGAGTTCCAACGACGTCGTGCCGACCGCGATCCGCGTGTCCGCGCAGCTGGCCGTGGTCGAGGATCTGCTGCCCGCCCTCAAGCATCTGCGCCGCACGATCGACAAGCGCGGGCGTTCGCTCGGCAAGGTGGTCAAGACCGGCCGCACGCATCTGATGGACGCGATGCCGCTGACCTTCGCCCAGGAATTCGGCGCGTGGTCGTCGCAGCTCGCATCGGCCGAAGCCCGGCTGACCGACACGCTCAAGCGCCTGCGGCGTCTGCCGATCGGCGGCACTGCCATCGGCACGGGCATCAACGCGCATCCGCAGTTCGGCAAGAAGGTCGCGCGCGCACTGTCGACACTGACGCGCACGAGCTTCGATTCGGCGCAGGACAAGTTCGAGGGCATCGCCACGCAGGACGACGCGGTCGAACTCTCGGGCCAGCTCAATGCGCTGGCGGTCGCGCTGATCAAGATCGCCAACGACCTGCGCTGGATGAACTCCGGCCCGCTCGGTGGGCTGGGCGAGATCGAACTGCCGGCGCTGCAGCCCGGCAGCTCGATCATGCCGGGCAAGGTCAATCCGGTGATTCCCGAAGCGACGGTCATGGTCGCCGCGCAGGTCATCGGTCACCACACGGCGATCACCGTGGCCGGGCAGACCGGCAACTTCCAGCTCAACGTCGCGTTGCCGTTGATCGCGGCGAACCTTCTGGAGTCGATCCAGCTGCTGTCCAACGTCATGCGCCTGCTGGCCGACGACGCAATCGCCGGCCTGAAGGTGCGGCGCGACAACGTCGACGCCGCGCTCGCGCGCAACCCGATCCTGGTCACCGCGCTCAATCCGATCATCGGCTATGAAAAGGCGGCCGCGATCGCCAAGCGGGCCTACAGGGAACAGCGGCCGGTGCTGGATGTCGCGCTGGAGGACAGCGGCCTGTCACAGGCCGAACTGGAGATGCTGCTCGACCCCGCCGAACTGACCCGTGGCGGCATCCACGAAGGCGCCGTTGGCGGCGGTTGAAGCCGTGAGCCGGGGCATCGCAGGCTGCCGGCCGGCAACCGGGCCCTGGAATGCCGAGGTTTCGACGGTGGGCGCGCGACCGCGCCGTCGTCGGCCCGGCGCAACGGATCACTCCGCCTTCGGCGGCTTTTCGTCCGTACCGGCCGCCGCATCGGCCGCCTCGGCCGCATCGCCGCGGTGGACCACGGTGTCCTGGCGGCAGTTCTCCACGTCGCCGGTTTCCATCGTCGCGTAGGGCTGGAAGGCGGGCAGCGCGGCGGCGAGGGCGTTCTGCGAGGCGAGCAGCGGCGGCAGGTGATCGCACAGCGTGTCGGCGTCCGCCTCGATCTTCGCCGCTTCCGCTTCCATGCGTTTTTCGAACGCTTCGGTGGTTCCGGTCAGTGCGCTGGCGATCGCGCCCTTGGCGGCCTCGGCGCCGAGCTGCGCGCCCTGCATGCCGATGCGGATGCCGGCCTGCGCGAGGGTGATGACGTTCGCGCGGTGCGCCAGCAGCAGCCTGCGCTGGGCCGCGTCGACCTCGACCGGCGTGCCGCCGACCAGGAAGTCCCCGGCCGGACTGATTTCGGCCTTGGGCAGGTGCGCGGTGCGGCTGTCGTCACCGCCGAATCGGAAGCCGTTGATGTCCAGGCCGCCATTGCCGGTGCCGCCGACGCTGATGTTCTGCTGCGCCAGATCGCGTTGCGCGGTGTCGAGGGCGCGCCGGGTGGTGCGCGCGACGAAGCCTTCGTCTTCGGGCGCATCGACCGCAGCCTCGGCATCGCCTGCCGCGGGCGCGGCGTCGCGGCCGCAGGCGGTCAGCACGCCCGTGCAGGCCAGCAGCAGGGCCAGCGGCAGCACGCGGGACGGAAGAGTCTTCATGGTCGCAATCCGGTTGGGGGTGGGATTCAGCGCCGGCGCGGCAGGTTCACGGTGCCGCGCACGTCGCGGTGGGAGATGTCGCCGCTGCCCTTGGAGGACACGGTCAGGTCGCCGCCGACGCCGCGCACGTCGATGTCGCCCGAACCGATCGAGTCGACCTGCACGCTGCCGGTGACATCGCGCAGTTCCACGTCGCCCGAGCCGACGCTGCCGATGCGGACATCGCCGCCGCCGCGTTCGAGCTTGAAGTCGCCCGAGCCGATGCTGCCGACTTCGACCGGTCCCCGGACACCGCGCGCTTCGACGTCGCCCGAGCCGATCGACAGCACCTTCAGCTCGCCGGCCTCGTCGATGTTGACGTCGCCCGAGCCGACCTTGGCCGTCACGCGCCCGGCGATACGCCGCACTTCGGCATCGCCGGAGCCGACATCGGCGCTGGCTGCCGCGACGCCGGTGACCCAGGCATCTCCGGACCCGACGACCGCCTGCACCAGCACGTTCGCCGGCACCTGGCCGGTGAGGTCGAGATACGCGTACTGGTTGCCCATCCACCCGGTCACATTGCGCTCGCGGCGCATCGTGACGTGCAGGGTGTCGCCCTCGCGCTTCTGGTCGAGCACCAGCGCGGCCAGGGCCGATTCGTTCGACGCACAGGCGCGACCGCGCAGGGTCGCGTCGGGTTGCGCGGCCCCGTCGACACGGAGCTTGCTGTTGCCGATGTCGAAGCGCACCGTGCGGATGCCGTCGAGGTGGAGGGCGAGCTCGCGCGGCTGGCTGTGGCGACATTGCGGGCCGTCCTGCGCAGCGGCTGCGAGCGGCAGGGCGGTGAGGGCGGCGAGTACGACAACGAGCGGGACACGGAACGCGGCAGACGGCATCTCGGAATCTCCTTGGGCGGCGTGGCGGGCAGGCCCCGTCACGTGGCGGACTGTCGAACGGAACCGCTTGGATCATCCGGCCCTGCGCGCGATGTGCAAGGGCCGGACCTCCTGCCTCAGAGCCGGGCGAACTCCCGGTTGACCTCGCGGATGCAGCGCGCACCGTCCTGGGCTTCCAGCCGTGCGTAAGGACGGAACTCGGGGAGATCGGCGGCAAGCTGCTGCTGCGAGACGTGCAGGGCCGGCATGGCGTCGCAGATCTTCGCCACGCCCGGGCCGACGCTGTCGCGCACGGTCCGCTTGATCTGGCGTTCCATGCTGCCCGTCAGCGAGCCGACCAGCAGCGAGAACATGCCGCGATCGACCGAGTCCACGGCCGCCAGCGCCGCGACCTCGCCGATGTCGATGCCGGCCTGCGCCACCGCGATGACCTGGCCGCGGTAAGCCAGCAGCTGCCGGCGCTGGCCGGCGTCGATCGCGACCGCCTTGCCGTCGATCAGGAAATCGCCGCGCGGGGTGATTTCCGCCTTGGGCAGGTTGCGGTCGGCGTCGGCCTTGCGTCGGCCGTCGCCGTTGAACTGCAGGCTGTTGCCGACATCGAGGTTCTCGGCGTCGAGTTCGGCACGCGCCTTGGCGAGATCGGCGCGGATCTCCTGGCGGGCTTCTTCCATGTCGCGGCGGATCTCGGCGCGGACGCCTTCGTCGTCGGATGCGGCCGACCAGGCGAAGCCGGGCAGGCACAGCAGGGTGGCGAGCACAGCGGGTGCGTATTTCATCCTGACGTCTCCTGTTCGTGGTGCGGCTGGACTCAGCCTTCTTCGCGCCAGCGGCGCAGGCGGATGGCGATGGCGATCATCACGACGCCGGCGACGATGCCGATCCACATCGCGGGTTCGGCGAAGTTGCTCCACGTGCCCTGGATCGAGAACATCTCGCTGGCAGTGCCACCACCGGCCTGGATGTAGTCGATGTCGCGCGGCGTCACCGGCACGGTGCCCAGCAGCATCCGGGCGACGACGTTGCCCCACAGCCAGTGACGCTCCAGCCCGAACACCTGCAGCAGGCCGGTCATCGACGTCGCGATGCCCAGGGCCAGCGGGATCAGCAGCGCCCACAGGAACGGCTTGCTCTTGGCCCAGGCCGAGCACAGCAGGAGCCAGCCGACGGTCGGCATCATCCAGGCGGCGTAGACGGGGATCGCCGCGAGGAACTGCGCGGCCAGCAGGAACACCGCGCCGTTGCTCCACAGCAGCGGGACCGGATTGGCGCCATGGGCCGCGACCGCGATGCTCAGCGCCAACAGGAAGACCAGCATCGTGGCGATGGCCATCGCGGTCGCGATCAGCGGAATCACCAGCGTCACGGTGACGACCTTCGACAGCACCGTCGCCGTGTCGGAGACCGGCAGCGACTTCCAGAACAGCACGCTGCGGTCCTTGCGGTCGTCGTACAGCGCGCCCAGGCAGTAGAAGAACGCGACGAAGATCATCACGAAGAACGGCCACAGCGATGACAGCGCGAGGGTGATGGTGAGTCCTTCGGACAACTGGTGCAGGTCGTCGCCGCTCAGCTGCTGCACCAGCGCGCCCAGATCCATGCCGTTGATCGTCACGCCGTTGGCCTGGATCAGATGGCCGTCGGCGACCGCCTTGTGCGCGGTCCAGATGCCGACGATCAGCAGGCCGATCGACAGCAGCGACGACACCGCGCCGGCGATGAGCGGTGCCCAGAACATGCCGCCGCGATGCTCCCAGTACTCGCGCCGCAGCAGCAGGCGGAACCGGTGCGTGGCATGCGGCGCCGTGCGTGCGGCCACCGGAGCGCTTACGGATTCGACGGAGGCATTCATGCGTAGGCTCCTTTCATCGTGGCCACGAACAGGTCGGCCAGGCCCGGCGTGCGGGTTTCGCCGAACGCCGACAGGGTGGTGACGGGGACGTTGTCGAACAGCATCACGGTCTTGCCGAAAGGCAGGGCGCGTTCGTCGATCGGGCGATGGGCGCGGGCGGCTTCGAGGTGTTCGGCGTTGACCAGCACCTCGACGAAGCGCTCGCCGACGTCGTCCATCGGCGCGTCCAGTACGATCTTGCCGTTCTGGATGAACAACACATCGGTGAGGATGTGCTCGATCTCCTCGACCTGGTGGGTGGTGACGATGATGGTCTTCTGCTCGTCGAAGTAGTCCTCCAGCAGGCGCTGGTAGAACTGCTTGCGATACAGGATGTCCAGGCCCAACGTCGGCTCGTCGAGCACCAGCAGCTTGGCGTCGATCGCCATCACCAGGGCCAGATGCAGCTGGACGATCATGCCCTTGGACATTTCGCGCACACGCTGCTTCGGGCTCAGCTTGGTATTGGCCAGGAAACGCTCGCAGCGGGCGCGGTCGAAGCGGGGGTGCACGCCTTCGACGAAGTCGATCGCGTCACGCACGCGCATCCAGCGCGGCAGCACCGCGACGTCGGCGATGAAGCAGACATCGTTCATCAGCGCGTCGCGTTCGCTGCGTGGGTCGCGGCCCAGCACCGACATCTCGCCGTCGAAACGGATCAGGCCCAGCAGCGCTTTCAGCGCAGTGGTCTTGCCGGCGCCGTTGGGGCCGATCAGGCCGACGATGCGGCCGGCCGGGATCTGGAAGCTGGTGCCGTCGAGCGCACGCGCACCCTTGTAGATCTTGGAGAGATTGCGCGCGGTGATCACCGGTGCGTCTGGGACGGCGTTCATTCGTTGGCTCCATTGCCGATGGACTGCAGCAGGTCCCGGGCCGACAGCCCCAGGCGTTCGATCCGTTCGACCACCTGCGGCCACTCGTCGCTCAGGAAGCGCTCGCGTTCGCTGCTGCGCAGCTTCTTGGAGGCTTCCTCGGTGACGAACATGCCCAGGCCGCGGCGCTTCTCCACCAGCGCCTCGTCGGCGAGTTCCTGGTAGGCGCGGGACACGGTGATCGGGTTGAGCTGGTAGTCGGCGGCCACCTGGCGCACCGAGGGCAGCGCGTCGCCGGGCTTGAGGACGCCGTCGAGCATCATCGCGATGACGCGTTCCTTCAGCTGGCGGTAGATGGGAGCGCCGTCGCTCCATTCGATGTTGGCCATGGCCTCAGCTCCTTCCACCAGCGCCCCGCGCGAACGAGAAGTACGGCAGGGCGAAGCCGCTGCGGGCACGCCGGGCGCGGGGACGCGGTGCCTCTGTGGTGTCGAGATCGGACGTCGTCGCCGCGCGCTGGGCCTGGGCCTTGGCGGCGGACGCCGGCAGCGACAGCGCGGCCTCGACCGGCGCGGTCTGGGCGTTGGGTCCGGCGAACAGCAGGCCGGCCGAGAGGGCCAGTGCCGCGGCGGTGCATGCGATGATCGGGGTATGGAGCCTGCGGTTCATGAGGACCGTCCTGCTCTAGTGGGTAGGTGTTGTAGGTGACTATAACACCACCGCAGCAGGTGTCAACGCGTCGATCGAAAAATTTCCACCCAACTGATGGCAGGGGTCCGGCGGACCCTCGAGGAGAGCGCAATGCGTGGCAATGGCCTGTGGTCCTGGATGCACTGCCGCGCGCTGCTGGCGCTGGGGCTGTCGATGCTGGTCGGCGCGGTGGCTGCGCAGGGCCCGGCCGCGCAGTCCGGCGTGCTGGACCATTCGTTCCGGCAGCTGGCGGTGCGCGAGACCGTCGATCTGCGCCGTGCCTATGGCGGTGACGTGGTGCTGATCGTCAACACCGCCAGCAAGTGCGGGTTCACGCCGCAGTACGAAGCGCTCGAGGCGCTGCACGCACGCCTGCGTCCGCGTGGTTTCGCGGTGCTGGGCTTTCCGTCGGGCGATTTCAGAGAACAGGAATTCGACGACGAGGCGGCGATCCAAGAGTTCTGCACGCTGACTTACGGCGTGAAGTTCCCGATGTTCCAGAAGGTCCACGTGATCGGGCCGGAGGCCACGCCCATGTACCGCCAGCTGGCCGAGGCCACCGGGCAGGCGCCGCAGTGGAACTTCCACAAGTATCTGGTGGGGCGCGACGGCCGGGTGCTGGGGCAGTGGGGCAGCCGGGTCAAGCCGGACGATCCGCAGATCGTGGCCGCGATCGAGCGTGCGCTCGCCGCGCCGAGGCCGGCCACCCGCTGAAGGCGCCCGGCGGCGCGATTGCCCCGCCGCCGCGGCGCCGCGACAATAGCCGGCTGATCGCCCGCGGACGGGCAGGAGAATCGCTTCGATGTTGATCCAGATGCGTGCAGTGGCGCTGGCCCTGTTGCTGGCGCCGCTCGCACCGGTCGCGCTCGCCGCCGACGGCGCCGACAGGGACACGAGCAGCTACGTGGTGGGTCTGGACGTGGCCGCGCAACTCAAGCAGGTCGCGCCGGACATGGATCTGGCTGCGTTCGAGCGTGCGATTGCCGACGCGTTCGATGGCAAGCCGCCGGCGCTGGAGCAGGCGCAGACGCAGCGCCTGGGGCAGGCGCTTGCCCAACGGGTCGCCTCGCGCAGTGGTCGCCCGGTGCCCGGACTGCCGCCGGGCAGCGAGCCGCCGGCGGTCGACCGCGTGCAGGTCGGCCAGATGCTCGGTGCCGACGTGGGCCGTTCGCTGTCGGCGCTGCGCGGCGACCTCGCGATGCCGGCGCTGATGCGCGGTATCCGCGACACGCTCGACGGCAAGGCGCCGTCGCTGTCGGCCGACGAGATCGCCAGGGCGCGTCAGGCGATGATCGCCCAGGGCCAGGCACGCAGCGCGCGTGCGGCCGACGAGAACCGCCAGGCCGGGATCGCCTTCATGACCGCCAACCGCGGCAAGCCGGGCATCTTCGCGACCGCGTCCGGCATCCAGTACCGCGTGGACAGGCAGGGCCAGGGCCCGCGTCCGCGCGCGACCGACCGCGTGCGCGTGCACTACAAGGGCACGCTGCTCGACGGCACCGAGTTCGACAGTTCCTACAGCCGCGGCGAACCCGCGGTCTTCGGTCTGGGCCAGGTCATCGCCGGCTGGACCGAAGGCCTCCAGCTGATGCCCATCGGCGGCAAGTACCGGTTCTGGATTCCCGGCGAACTGGCCTACGGCGTGCGTGGCAGCCCGCCGAACATTCCGCCGAACTCCACGCTCGTGTTCGATGTCGAACTGATCGACATCCTCTGACCGCTGTCCGTTCACACCGCCCGCGCACCGCGCGGCCGGACGCACGACCCCCTGTTCCGACCACTCATTTCGATTCCGGAGTTTTCCGCATGAAGAACACCAAGCGCCTCGCCATCGTCGGCCTCGTCGCCGTCCTGCCGCTGGCGATGATCGCCTGCAAGCCGATCGACAAGGAAACCGGCAAGCCGGCCGAAGGCGCCGCCGCCGACACCGCCGCTGCAGCCGAGGGTGGCGAGATCGCCGGCCTCAAGGGCGAGCGCGAGCAGGTCGCCTACATCATCGGCAACCAGATGGGCGAGCAGCTCAAGCAGATCAAGGACGAGATCGACGTCAAGACCCTGCAGCGCGCCATCGACGAAACCCTCAACGACAAGGCTGTGGAGATCACCGACGAGCAGGCCATGGCGGTGATGCAGAAGTTCGGCGAGCGCATGCAGGCCAAGCAGATGGCCGAGATGCAGGAGAAGGCCAAGACCAACGCCGCCGAGGCCGAGAAGTTCCTCGCCGAGAACGGCAAGCGCGAAGGCGTGACCACGACCGCGTCGGGTCTGCAGTACCGCGTGATCACCGAAGGCACCGGTCCCAAGCCCGGCCCGAACGACACCGTGCGCGTGCATTACAAGGGCACGCTGCTCAACGGCGAGACCTTCGACAGCTCGATCGATCGCGGCGAGCCGGCGCAGTTCGCGCTCAACCAGGTGGTGCCGGGCTGGCAGGAAGGCCTGCAGCTGATGAACGTCGGCAGCAAGTACGAGCTGTGGATCCCCGCCGCGCTGGGCTACGGCGAGATGGGCTCCGGGCCGATCGGCCCGAACCAGATGCTGGTGTTCGAGGTCGAGCTGCAGGACATCGTCAAGTAAGAATGCATCGGCGCGCTGCCCGCGGGTGGCGCGCCGGTCGAACGGACGTGCAATGAACGACACCGGACACGACGCGCTCGAATCGCGCGTCACCGAACTGGAAATGCGCCTGTCTTTCCAGGAACAGACCATCGGCGAACTCAACGACGCACTGACCCAGGCGCGGCTGGAACTGAGCGCCCAGACCGGTCTGCTGCGCCGGGTGATGGACGATCTGCGCCAGGCGCGCACCGTGCAGTTCCCCGATGCGTCGGAAGAACCGCCACCCCCGCATTACTGAGATCCGCAGCGATGACCGATTCCCTCCGCGACCAGCTGCTCGGCCTCGGGTTCAAGGCGCCGGCGCCCGCCGCGCCCAAGCCGCGTCGCGACGAGCGCCGTGGCCCGCGTTCCGACGACCGCCGCGGTCCCCGCAATGCCGACGCCAAGGGCGGCGCGCCGCGTGGCGACAACACGCAGCGTCCGCAGGGCCGTCACGGCGGCGCGGCGCGCAACGACGGCAAGCCGCGTCCGAACGATCGCCGCGGTGCGCCGCAGGGCAAGCGCCCGCCGCAGGGCGACATTGATCTGGCCAAGGCGTTCGCCATCCGCGCCCAGCGCGAGAAGGACGAGCGCATCGAAGCCGAGCGCGTCAAACAGGAAGAAGCCCGCCTGCGCCGCGAAGCGCGCGCGAAGCTGGAGACCTTCCTCGCCGGCAAGTCGCTCAACAAGCCCGAGGCCGAGATCGCGCGCCACTTCGAGTACGGCGGCAAGATCAAGCGCATCCACGTCGACGCCGACCAGCTCAAGGCGCTCAACGCCGGCGACCTGGGCGTGGTCCAGCTCAACGGCCGCTATCTGCTGGTGACGTCCGAAGTGATGAACGAGGCCGGGACGATCTTCGCGCCGTCGGTCGCACTGCGCATCGATCCCGCCGCGCCAGCGGCGGACGATCCCTACAGCGATCCGCAATACCAGGTCCCGGACGACCTCGTCTGGTGACCATGGCCATGTCCGCGCGTGCGGTGATGCGTTCGGCCGCGCTGGCCGCGCTCGCATGCGTGGGCGCGCTCGCGCATGCGCAGGAAGCGGCCGATGTCCAATTCGACCGGCCCGGCATCGGCTTCTCGCCGTCGGTGCTGGCGCCCGGGCAGGTCGCCTTCGAGCAGGGCCTGCCGGATGTTGCCTACGACGACAACGATGGTGTGCGTACCACGCGCACCACCGCCGCGAGTCTGCTGCGCGTGGGGCTGGGCGCGGATCTCGAACTGCAGCTCGGCAGCGACAGCCGCGTGTGGCAACGCACGCGCAGCGCCGATGCGCGCGACCGCGTGCAGGGCGCCGGCGACAGCAGCGTCGCGCTGAAGTGGGTGCTGCCCGGTTCCGACGACGCCCTGCAATGGGCGCTGCTCGCGCGCCAGGGCGTGCTCACCGGGGCATCCGAAATTCGCGCCGGGCGCGCCCGGCAGGATCTGGGCGTGAGCCTCGCCACTGGCGATCTCGCGTTCCACGTCAACGGTACGCGTGACGAGGACGGCTTCGGCTGGACGCTCTCGCCGAGCTGGACGTATCTGTCGACCGATACCGTGGGTGCCTACGTCGAGGCGGGCCTGGGCACCGGCGCGCAGCGCGCGCGCGCGCTGGGCACCGGCATCACCTGGCGCGTCGCGCCTGCGGTGCAGCTGGACCTGTCGGTGCTGCGCGGCTTCGCCGACGACGAGGACGACTGGACCGGCGGCTTGGGCGTGTCGTTCGTGCTGCCCTGAAACCGCATCCGCG
>Ga0207841_1000318_pt1 | contig 15393 bp, 12 predicted proteins | sample HigsolmetaGSP18D_FD_184846 | JGI IMG/M metagenome (GOLD analysis project Ga0207841, IMG submission 184846) | High solid enriched microbial communities from the Joint BioEnergy Institute, USA - SP1-8-D (SPAdes) | ecosystem: Engineered > Bioreactor > SSF (Solid state fermentation) > Aerobic >... | reverse complement strand
TACACGCCGACCGACACCGCCGCGATCGCGCCGTGCACCGGATCGCGGCCGATCTCGCCACGGCCGCGCAGCGCGGAAATCGCATCGACCAGCGCGACATAGGCACCGGTGATCGCCGCGGTGCGGGTGCCGCCGTCGGCCTGCAGCACGTCGCAGTCCAGCGTGATCGTGCGTTCGCCCAGCGCCTTGCGGTCCACGCAGGCGCGCAGGCTGCGGCCGATCAGACGCTGGATTTCGAGGGTGCGGCCACCCTGCTTGCCGCGCGCGGCCTCGCGGTCGTTGCGGGTGTTGGTGGCGCGCGGGAGCATGCCGTACTCGGCGGTGACCCAGCCTTCGCCCTTGCCGCGCAGGAAGCCCGGCACGCGGTTTTCCACGCTGGCGGTGCACAGCACGCGGGTGTCGCCGAAGCTCACCAGCACCGAGCCCTCCGCATGGCGGGTGAAGCCGCGTTCGAAGCGCACGGCGCGCAGCTGGTCGGGCGCGCGGCCGCTGGGACGGGAGAAGTCGGACATGGAGACGGCCGGAAGACGGCGGGAAAGTCTAGCAGCGGTGGCGCTCGGCTCCGGACGAGGCGCCACATGTCCACGGAGCGCGGCGGTTCCCAATTCCCCGTCCCGAATCCCCGATCCCGGCCCTGAGGCATACTCGTCCGCCGTTTTCCGCAGGCCCCACACCCATGATCCGCAGCATGACCGCCTTCGCCGCCGGCGAGCGCAGCACCGAGTGGGGCACGCTGGCCTGCGAACTGCGCGCGGTGAACCACCGTTTCCTCGAACTGGGCACGCGGATGCCCGAGGAACTGCGCAGCGCGGAACCGGTGTTGCGCGAGCGCATCGCGGCGAAGGTCTCGCGCGGCAAGGTCGATCTGGGCCTGCGCCTGCGCAGCCCCGAGGGCGGCGGCGAGCTGGAGCTCAATCGCGCGTTGCTGACGCAGTTGCAGGGTCTGGCCGGCGAATTGCGCGGCGGCTTTCCGGAGCTGCGTGCCAGCCTGACCGAACTGCTGCAGTTCCCCGGCGTGCTGCAGTCGCGCGGCGTCGATCCGGCCGCGTTGCAGGCCGAAGTGCTGGCGCTGCTCGACACCGTGCTCGAGGATTTCGTCGCGGCGCGCGAGCGCGAGGGCGGCAAGCTGGTCGCGGCGATCCTCGAGCGCGTCGACGGCATCGCCGCGATCGCCGCCGAGATCCGCGTGCTGATGCCGCAGATCGGCGAGAGCCAGCGCGCCAAGCTGCAGGCGCGACTGGACGATCTGCCGCATCCGGTCGAGCCGGGTCGCATGGAACAGGAGCTGGTGCTGTGGCTGCAGAAGCTCGACGTGGACGAGGAGCTGGATCGCCTCGACAGCCACGTCGTGGAGATCCGGCGCGTGCTCGCCCAGCGCGAACCGGTCGGCCGGCGCCTGGACTTCCTGCTGCAGGAGTTCAACCGCGAGGCCAACACGCTGGGCTCGAAGTCGGTCGACCGCCGCAGCTCGCAGGCGGCGATCGAACTGAAGGTGCTGATCGACCAGATCCGCGAGCAGGTGCAGAACATTGAGTAGCCGGGATTCGGGATTCGTGATCGGCGATTCGAAAGAGCAGGTACGATGACCGCCCCGTTGACAGGCGGATTGCCATCCGTGTCGCCGACTCCCCAATCCCCAATCCCCAATCCCGGCCCGATGCGCGGCACGCTGTTCATCGTGGCCGCGCCGTCGGGCGCCGGAAAGTCCAGTATCGTCAACGCCTGCCTGGCGAAAGACCCGGACATCGCCCTGTCGATCTCGTTCACCTCGCGTCTCGCGCGCCCCGGCGAGCGCCATGCCGAGCACTACCACTTCGTCGGCAAGGACGTGTTCCAGCAGATGATCGAGGCCGGCGACTTCTTCGAGTACGCGCTGGTCCACGGCGACTGGAAGGGGACCGCGCGGCAGTCGGTGGAGCCGCAGCTCGCGTCGGGCAAGGACGTGCTGCTGGAGATCGACTGGCAGGGCGCGCGCCAGGTGCGCGAGAAGGTGCCCGAGGCGGTCAGCGTCTTCATCCTGCCCCCATCGCGCGAGGCGCTGGACCAGCGCATGCGCAAGCGCGGCCAGGACAGCGAGGCGGTGATGGCCCAGCGCCTGGCCGCGGCGCAGGAAGAGATGTCGCACTTCGACGAGTTCGACTACGTCGTGGTCAACGAGGATTTCGACACCGCCGTGGCCGAGATGTGCGCGATCTTCCGCGCCAGCCGCCTGCGCCGGGAGCGCCAGGCCGAACGCCACGCGGCGCTGATCGGGCGCCTGCTGCGGGAAGAGGCCGCCGCGCCGGCCTCAGATCCCACGTAACTGACTGATTCGTATGGCCGGTGCTTGCGCCGGGCCGGGGCGGGCGCTAGCATGCGCGACCCTTTTTATTCAATCGCGCGGCCGCACCGGTCGCCGGGAGCCCGCATGGCCCGCATCACCGTGGAAGATTGCCTGGAAGTCGTCGACAACCGCTTCGAGCTGGTCATGATGGCCGCGCGTCGCGCCCGTCAGCTCGCCAACGGCGTCGAAGCCCAGCTCGACAACAGCGAGAACGACGACAAGCCGACCGTGCTCGCCCTGCGCGAGATCGCCGCGCGCCGCATCGACCAGCCCTACATCGAAGCCGTCGACAAGTCCGAGCGCGAGCGCAAGGAGCGCGAGGCGCTCGAGTGGGCAGCCGCCGAAGTCGTCGCCGACGAAGACATGGCCAAGGGCGACGACTGATCGTCCCGCCGCGCGCCGTTCGGGCGCGCGATCGCAGCCATTCCGACGACCCCGCTCCGGCGGGGTCGTCGCGTTTGGGCCGCCTGCCCCGGGCGCGGTCGTTCGGCCGTTGCATGGTTCCAAAACCCCGGCCTTGCCCGTAGGCTTCCGTCGATGACGCCCGCCGCGCCCGCCACCGTTCCCGAACTGCCCGACGTTCCGACGAACGAGGCGCTGCCCGGGTACGTGCGCGTGCTCGAGCGGGCGGCGCTGTACCTGCCCGAAGCGCAGCGCGCGCAGCTGCGGCGCGCCTGGGCGGTCGGTGCGGCGGCGCATGCGGGCCAGATGCGCAAATCGGGCGAACCCTACATCACCCATCCGGTCGCCGTGGCGGTGGTGCTGGCCGAGCAGAAGGTCGACATCGAGACGCTGGTCGCGGCCATCCTGCACGACACGATCGAGGACACGCCGCTCACGCGCGAGGCGCTGGCATCGGCGTTCGGCGAGACGGTGGCCGAGCTCGTCGAAGGCGTGACCAAGCTCGACAAGCTCAACTTCGGCAGCCGCCAGGAGGCCGACGCGGAGAGCTTCCGCAAGATGATGCTGGCGATGGCGCGCGACCTGCGCGTGATCCTCATCAAGCTCGCCGATCGTCTCCACAACATGCGCACGCTGGGCGCGCAACCGGGCCCGTCGCGCGAACGCATCGCACGCGAGACGCTCGAGGTCTATGCGCCGATCGCGCAGCGACTGGGCATGAACAAGATCAAGGCCGAGCTGCAGGACCTCGGCTTCCACGCGCTGTACCCGATGCGCCACATGATTCTGGAAAAGCGCATCCGCAACCAGCCGCTGGTGCGGCGCGAGGCGCTGGCGAGCATCGAGGCGCAGCTCGCGCAGCGGCTGACCGCGGCCGGCCTGCAGTACCGGCTGGTGGGGCGCATCAAGTCGCCATGGAGCATCTACAACAAGATGCAGGGCGAGGGGAAAACCTTCACCCAGGTCATGGACGTGTTCGGCTACCGGATCATCGTCGGCAACGCGGCCGACTGCTACCACGCGCTGGGCATCGCGCATTCGGTGTTCAAGCCGCTGGACGGGCGCTTCCGCGATTTCATCGCAATCCCGAAGGCCAACGGCTACCAGTCGCTGCACACGGTGCTGTTCGGTCCCTACGGGGCGCCGATCGAGGTGCAGATCCGCACCGAGGAAATGGACCTGATCGCCGAACGCGGCATCGCCGCGCACTGGGCCTACAAGCACGGCGGCGAGGGTCCGAACAGTGCGCAGTCGCGCGCGCACTCCTGGATCGCCGGCCTGCTGGAGTCGCAGCGCGCGACCGGGTCGTCGCTGGAGTTCCTCGAGAACGTCAAGGTCGACCTGTTCCCGGACGAGGTCTACCTGTTCACGCCCAAGGGCGACATCATGTCGCTGCCGCGCAATTCGACGGCGCTCGACTTCGCATACGCGGTGCACACCGACATCGGCAACCAGGCCGTGGCGGCGCGCGTGGACGGCAAGCTGGTGCCGCTGCGCACGATGCTGCTGAGCGGCCAGCGCGTGGAGATCGTCACGGCCAGGTCGTCGATGCCGAGGCCGCAGTGGCTGGAGTTCGTCGTGACCGGCAAGGCGCGCACGGCCATCCGCGCCCAGCTCAAGCACCTGCAGCACGAGGACGCGGTGCAGCTGGGACACCGCATGCTCGACCGCGCCCTGGAACTGCTCGGCACGTCGCTCGACCGGTTGCCGCAGGAACGGCTGGATGCCTATCTCGTCGAGGCGAAGTATCCGCGGCTCGAGGAACTGATGGCCGAGATCGCGCTCGGCAACCGGATGCCCGCGCAGGTCGCGCTGGCGCTGGCGCAGAGCGATGGTGACGACGTGCCGACCGAGCAGGTCGCCCGTGCCGGCGAGACGATCCGCATCCGCGGGGACGAGCGCGGCATCATCACCTTCGCCAACTGCTGCATGCCGATCCCGGGCGACGACATCATGGGTTACCACACGACCGGACGCGGCATCGTCGTGCATCGGATCGAGTGCCCGAACGTCGCCGAGTTCCGCAAGTCGCCCGAGCGCTGGGTCACGATCGACTGGGACCGCGAGGTGGTCGGCGATTACAACGTCGCGCTGCGCATCGAAGTGGAAAACCACCCCGGCGTGCTCGCGCAGGTGGCCGCCGCGATCGCGCGCGTGCATTCCAACATCGACGGCGTCGAGTATCTCGAGCGCGACAGCACCGTCGCCGCGATCCGGTTCTCGATCGAGGTCAAGGGCCGCAAGCACCTGGCCGAGGTGATTCGCCGGACGCGCCGCCTGCCGGTTGTCCACGGCGTACAGCGGATGTAATCCGGATCTGCGGCGCGCGGGCGCCCGCTAGAATGCGGGCTTTCCCGTTGCCGGAGTTCGACCATGCCCCGTACGCCTATCGCCACCCCGGACGCGCCCGCCGCGATCGGTCCGTACTCGCAGGCCGTGCGTGCCGGCAACACGGTGTACTTCTCGGGTCAGATTCCGCTCGATCCGGCAACCGGCGAAATCGTCGCCGGCGACATCACCGCGCAGGCACGTCGGGCATTCGACAACCTCAGGGCCGTGGCGATCGCCGCCGGCGGTACGCTCGGTGACGTCGTGCGCGTCGGCCTCTACGTCACCGACCTGGGCGAGTTCGCGCAGGTCAACGCGGTCATGGCCGAGTACTTCGAGGCCCCGTACCCCGCGCGTTCCACGATCGAGGTGCCGGCCCTGCCGAAGGGTGCGCGCTTCGAGGTCGACGCGGTGATGGTGCTGGGTTGAGCCTCCGCGTCGACGCATGAGCAGGGCGCCCGGCCATGTGCCGACGCTGGCCGACGCCGGTCACGTGCCGGTCTCGATGCTCTCGGGCGTGGGTCCACGGGTTGCGGAAAAGCTCGCCGCGCGCGGGCTGGCCACGCTCGGTGACCTGTGGCTGCATCTGCCTCGCCAGTACGAGGACCGCACCCGCATCACGCCGATCCGGCATCTGCGCCCGGGCGTGCCGGCCCAGGTCGAAGGCGCCGTGGAGGCTGTCGAGAAGGCATATCGCCGCCGGCCGATGCTGCGCGTGGCGATCGCCGACGGATCCGGTGGCACGCTGGTGCTGCGCTTCTTCCATTTCCGCGCCGCGCAACTCGCGCAGTTGGCAGTCGGCACGCGGGTGTGCTGCTTCGGTACCCCGCGTCCCGGCCAGCAGGGCCTGGAGATCGTGCACCCGAGCTACCGGGTGCTCGATGGCGATGCGCTGACAGTGCTCGACGACCGGCTCGATCCCGTCTATCCGGCGGTCGAGGGCGTGGGACCGCAGGTGATGCGCCGACTGATCGGCCAGGCGCTCGATCGCCTGCCGGATGGGGCATCGCTCGAGCTGCTGCCTGTCGAAGCGCTGGACACGCTGGCCCTGCCGAGCCTGCGCGACGCACTGCTGTATGTGCATCGACCGCCGGCCGAAGCCGATCTCGGCCTGTTGGCGTCGGGACGGCATCCCGCCCAGCGGCGGCTGGCGTTCGAGGAAATGCTGGCCCACCACCTGAGCCTGCGTCGCCAGCGCATCGCGTTGCAGGCGCACCGGGCGCCGGCGCTGCGTCCCGGGCCGGTTGCCGCCTCCTTGCAGGCCGCGTTGCCGTTCGCCCTGACCGGCGCGCAGGCGCGCGTGTTGGGGGAGGTGATGCGCGATGTCGCGCGCCGGAAACCCATGCTGCGGCTGGTCCAGGGTGACGTCGGCAGCGGGAAGACCGTCGTGGCGGCGCTGGCCGCCGCGGCAGCGATCGACGGCGGCCGGCAGGCCGCGCTGATGGCACCCACCGAGCTGCTGGCCGAACAGCACGTCCAGAACCTGCGCGGCTGGTTCGAGCCGCTCGGCATCCGCGTCGCATGGCTCGCGGGCAAGGTCACCGGTCGCGCACGCGCCGCCGTGCTCGCCGACATCGCCTCGGGCGCCGCGCAGCTCGTCGTCGGCACCCACGCGCTGATGCAGGCCGGCGTGGTCTTCCACGATCTGGCGCTGGCGATCATCGACGAACAGCACCGTTTCGGCGTGCACCAGCGACTGGCCCTGCGCGACAAGGGGGCGGGCGGGGACCGCGTGCCGCACCAGCTGGTGATGACGGCCACGCCGATTCCGCGCACCCTGGCGATGTCGGCCTATGCCGATCTCGACGTCTCGGCCATCGATGAACTGCCGCCGGGCCGCACGCCGATCCAGACCGTGGTGCTGAGCAGCGAGCGGCGCCCGGCGCTGATCGAGCGCATCCGCCACGCCTGCGCGGAGGGTCGGCAGGCCTACTGGGTGTGCACGCTGATCGACGATTCCGACGAGGTGGTCGCGCAGGCGGCGCAAACGACGTACGAACAATTGCATGCCGCGCTGCCCGGCCTGCGCGTCGCGCTCGTCCACGGCCGCATGAAGGCGGCCGACAAGCAGGACACCATGCAGGCGTTCAAGCGGGCCGAGATCGATCTGCTCGTGGCCACGACCGTCATCGAGGTCGGCGTCGATGTCCCCAACGCCTCGTTGATGGTCATCGAGAACGCCGAGCGTCTGGGCCTGGCGCAGCTGCACCAGCTGCGCGGGCGGGTCGGGCGGGGCACCGCCGCCTCCAGTTGCGTGCTGCTGTACCAGTCGCCGCTGTCGCGGATGGCGCGCGAGCGCCTCGACACGATGCGGACCACCGCCGACGGATTCCTGATCGCCGAGAAGGATCTCGCGCTCCGCGGGCCGGGTGAACTGCTCGGCACCAGGCAGACCGGGCTTGCCGAATTCCGGTTGGCCGACCTTTCGCGCGATGCCGACCTGCTGCCCTTCGTACATGCGGTGGGCGACAGCCTGCTGGCAGAGCGGTCCGACCTGGCGCAGCGACTGATCGAACGCTGGATCGGCAGCGCTACACGGTTCGCGGCGGCCTGACGGCCCGTGCGCTGCGGGCCTCCGTCGGCCTTCACCCGTTCATCATCTGTCTTTAATACCGTACGAATACGCAATTCCAGTGTGATGCACATCGCACTTGGAGACTTGGCGTTCTGCGCTGCCACGGGATAATTCTGAGGGCGGGCGGGCCGCTTCTGCCGGAACCCGGGATTCCGGCGCCATGCCCAGGGAGGGATTCCATGGACACTGCGTTGCGCATCTTCATTGCTGACGATCATCCGTTCACGCTCGCCGGCGTGCGTGCGGAGATCGAGCACGCCGGGCCGCCGCTGCAGGTGGTGGGCGAGGCGTCGCACGGCGCGGCACTGCTCAAGGTGCTGGCCCAGTCCAGGCCCGGCGACCTGCTGGTCACCGACTTTTCGATGCGCGGTCCGCAGCTGCGAGATTGCGACGGACTGCCCCTGCTGCTCACGCTGCGGCGCCAGTTCCCGAACCTGCCGATCATCGTGCTCACCGAGGTCGAGAATCCCGCGATGCTGCGCGCGATGGTCGAGGCCGGCGTCCGTGCGATCGTCGACAAGACCTCGGCCCGCGGCGAACTGTTGACCGCGATCCAGAAGGTCGCCTCGGGCAGGATCTACTTCTGCCGCACGATGCGTGACCTGCTCGACCAGACGGGCGGGCTGGACAAGGCGCCCGTGCGGATCTCGCCCCACGAGGCGGAAGTGGTGCGTCTGTTCGTCGGCGGCCTGACGGTCAGCGAGATCGCGGTGCGCCTGTCACGCAGCGTCAAGACGATCAGCCGGCAGAAGAACGACGCGATGCACAAGCTCGGCCTGGACAACAACAGCCAGCTCTATGCCTACGCGCGGGACCACGGCCTGACCTCCTGACGCCCGTGCGGGTCGCCCGCGAGCCTGCGGCGGGCGATAATGCCGGATGACCGACAAGATTCCGCTCCTGATCGATACCGACCCGGGCGTCGATGACGCCCTTGCCCTGCTGCTTGCCTTCGACGACGACGCGCACGAGGTCGTCGGGCTGACGATCGCGGCGGGCAATGTCGGCCTCGGCCATACAGTGTCCAATGCGCTGAAACTGTGCGAAATCGCCGGCCATGCCGACGTCCCCGTATTCGCGGGCTGCGCGGCGCCCCTGCTGCACGCCGCGCCCGATGCCGCCTACGTGCACGGCAACGACGGCTTCGGCGATGTCGGCTACGAGCCTGCACGCCGCGGTGTCGAACGCGAACACGCGGCGCTGGCGATCCTGCGCTTGTCCCATGTCCACGCCGGTCGCCTGGTCCTGGTCGCGCTCGGCCCGCTGACCAACGTGGCACTCGCGCTCAAGCTCGATCCCTCGCTGCCGACACGCATCGCCCGGTTCGTGGCGATGTCGGGCGCGGTCACCGGGCACGGCAACATCACGCCCAGCGCCGAGTTCAATGCCTATTTCGATCCCGAGGCCGCGAAGATCGTGTTCGATGCGTTCCCGCGTTTCGATCTGTCGGACTGGGAGGCCACCGTGGCGCACGGCCTACCGCACGATGCGGTGGTCGCGTGGATGCAGGCGGGTGGCGATGTCGGCCGCTTCTACGACGCCATCTCGCGCAAGACGCGCGAATGGTCGGCAGATCGTCGCGGCGACGACTGGCACTCGGCGGATGCGCTCGCGATGGCCTGGGTGCTCGAACCCGATGCCGCGATCGAGGTCGTCGAGCGCCCGCTCGAGGTCGTACTCGAGCACGGCCCGGCGCGCGGCGCCACCGTCGTGGACTGGCAGCGCCAGCTCGGCAGGCCGGACAACGCACGTATCCTGATGCGCTTCGATACGGCACGTTTCCATGGACGGATCCGGCGCGCACTGTCGCGCTGAGGACGCGGATGGTTGCGGCCGCTTGCGCGCGGAACGGTTCGCCCGCTAGAATGCCGCTCTTACCTTCCGCAACTCTGGTGCCCGCCATGAAGGCCGACATCCACCCCGATTACCGTGAAGTCGTCTTTCAGGACGTCACGTCCGATGGCTTCAAGTTCCTCACCCGCTCGACCCTCGCCGCTTCGGCGAAGGAAACGATCCAGTGGGAGGACGGCAAAGAATACCCGCTGATCAAGATCGAAGTGTCCTCGGCCACGCATCCGTTCTACACCGGCCAGAACAAGATCATCGACACCAGCGGTCGCGTCGACAAGTTCCGCAAGCGCTACGCCAAGTAAGCGCCCGCGGTGCGTGCCGCGATTGCGGCACGCGTCGATCGACGACATCGACGGCCGCCTTCGGGCGGCCGTCGACGTTCCTGCAACCGGATTCGCCTGCTGCGTGGAAAGCCGCGGCAGGCAACGCCGTGTTCGACTTTCGTGCAATGCCATGCAACGGCGCGCGCAGAAACGCTATGCGATAATTGATGCGTTGCGGCACGTGCCGCGCCCGCCAGGCCGGACGGCATCGCCGCCCGGAGATAATGAGGAGCCTCCAGAGTGTCTGAATCCAACTCCAAGCTCGACCAGGTCACGCTCGATGCCGCCGGCAAGACGGTGACGCTGCCCGTCCTGCACGGCACGCTCGGCAATCCCTGCATCGACATCTCGAAGCTGCCGAAGGAAACCGGCTGTTTCACCTACGATTCCGGCTTCACCGCCACCGCCAGCTGCAAGTCGGCCATCACCTACATCGATGGCGACGAAGGCGTGCTGCTGTATCGCGGCTACCCGATCGACCAGCTGGCCGAGAAGTCGAGCTTCCTCGAGGTCGCCTACCTGCTGCAGGCCGGCGAGCTGCCGAGCAAGGATGAGTTCGCCAAGTTCGAGCACGAGGTCACGCATCACACGATGATGCACGAGTCGCTCAAGAGCTTCCTGCAGGGTTTCCGCCACGACGCGCACCCGATGGCGATGCTCGCCGCATCGGTCGCCTCGATGTCGGCGTTCTATCACGACACGCTGGACCTGCAGGATCCCGAGCAGCGCCGCCTCGCCGCCATCCGCCTGATCGCCAAGGTGCCGACGCTCGCGGCGGCCGCGTACCGCTATTCGATCGGCCAGCCGATCCGCTACCCGCGCAACAGCCTCAACTACGTCGACCGCTTCCTGCACATGATGTTCGAAGTGCCGAGCGAGCCGCTGGAGCTCAACCCGGTCGTCGCCAAGGCGATGGACCTGCTCTTCATCCTGCACGCCGACCACGAGCAGAACGCGTCGACCTCGACGGTGCGTCTGGTCGGTTCGACCGGCGCGAATCCGTACGCATCGGTCGCGGCCGGCATCACCGCGCTGTGGGGCCCTGCGCATGGCGGCGCCAACGAGGCGGTGCTCAAGCAGCTCGCCGAGATCGGGACCGCCGACAACGTCGAGACCGCGGTCAAGCGCGCCAAGGACAAGAACGACCCGTTCCGCCTGATGGGTTTCGGCCACCGCGTCTACAAGAACTTCGACCCGCGCGCGAAGATCATCCGCGAGATGACCCACAAGGTCCTCGGCGAGCTGGGCATCAACGACCCGCTGCTCGACGTGGCGATGAAGCTCGAGGAAGCCGCGCTGAAGGACGACTACTTCGTCGAGCGCAAGCTGTACCCGAACGTCGATTTCTATAGCGGCATCATCTACAAGGCGCTGAAGATTCCGACCGAGATGTTCACCGTCATGTTCGCGATCGGCCGCACCGCCGGCTGGGTCGCCCACTGGCTCGAGCAGCAGGTCGATCCGGAAGCGAAGATCGGCCGTCCGCGCCAGATCTACACCGGCTACGACGTCCGCGACTACACCGACAGCAGCAAGCGCTGATCCTGCGGCGGGCCTCGCGGCCCGCATGCGCGGCGATGACGGGGCGGCCTTCGGGCCGCCTTCGTCGTTTCTGGCGGCCACGCATCGGCAGTTCCCGACGGCCGGGCCTGCGGTTTTCCTGCGGTGACGCTTGGGCCGGCCCGGCAGACTGGCCCTGTCGCGCAGGTGGCTGCCACCGCGCCCGGGTCATCAGCAGAGGGGATGGAGCGATGAAGATGCGGAGGATGTGGGTCGTGATGTTCGCGTGCGTCGTGGGGCTGGCGGCTTCGAACGTCCCGGCGCAGGAGATGTCGTTCCGGAGCGGACTGATCACTGCGATCAGTCCGATCCAGGTGGCCGTGGCGAGCCAGCAGCAGGCGGCAACGCCGTCCCGGACCAGTGGCGCATTCGGGCGCGCGCTCGGGCGCATCGCCGGACGCGCGGCCTCGAACGTCGCGGGCGAATACGCCTACGACGCCTACCAGGTCGCCAGTGGCGTCGCTCAGGATGCAGTGGCCGGGGCAGCTTCGACACCGGCTGCGGGGCAGGCGGTCACGGCCTACATGGTGATGCTGAAGTTCGATGACGGCAGCGAGTCCGCCATCCAGTCGGCACATGCCAACGGGCTGCAGGTCGGTGCGCGTGCACGCGTGTTCGGCAGCGGTGCCGGCGCGCAGATCGTCGCGGAGTAACTGCAAGCAGACGCGCGCTTTCGAAGGAAGCGCGCCTCGTCAGCCGGTGCCGTGCTCGAGTGCGATCAGGCGCTCCAGCTGGGCCTGGGAGACGCGGCGCATCGGCCTCTCGTCGACCGCGGACAGCGGTGCCTGACGCAGCACGGCGTCCGGCAACACCGTCAGATCGAAGGTCAGGCCGTCGGCGGCGAATACCCAGACATCGAAATCGGCCGTCCGTTGACGGTCCAGGCGCAGACGCCGCATGCGGCCTTCGGCCGGGATGCGGTGGTCGTCGAGAAAACGGGCGACCGCGCTGGCGTCGTCGGTGTGCAGATGCAGGCTCACGGCGGAATGGTCGTCCGCGGTCCCTTCGAGGACAGGACCGACCAGTCGCGGTGAGAACGGCTCGAAGAATCCCAGCGCCTGCACGGCCGCCTCGCGGCGCGCACGCAACGCATCGGCCTGACGCACGCCGACGAACAGTCGCTGATGCTCGCGCAGCGCGTCCTCGATCTCGCGATTGCGCGGCAGCGAAGCGTCGTCGTGGATACCGAGGCGGCTCGCGGCCTTCAGCTTGGCCTGGTGGAAGTCGCGGATACCGCCTTCGGCCATCATGCGTGCGGCTTCGTGGGCGACGCGGTGCCGGCGTTCGCGGGTCCGGGTGTCCGCGTGTTGCTGTGCGCGATGCATCGCATCGTCCCCTGTCGATCACCTTTCACGACTCTACGCCGGTGGCGTGACGGGTCAATACACGTCGGCGACCAGGACTGCCGAGGCGTAGAAGCGCCCGCGTAACCCCACTGGCGGCAGCGCGGAGGCTGCCGCAGCAGGCATCAAAAGATGTCGAAGGCTTCCTCGGCCGGCACGTCATCGATCTGCAGGTCGATCTCCGATTCCATGCGTTCGAGATCCTCGGCCTTGACGTACTCGATGATGCCGCCCTCGGCCGTGGTCGGCAGCAACCTGCCGCCTGCGGTGACGGCCACGCGCACCATGCCGTCGGGCGGCTCGTTGGACGCCTCGGGCACGCCTTCGAGCGCGACGCGCATGAAGTCGATCCAGATCGGAAGCGCCGCGCGTCCACCGTATTCGCGGAAGCCGAGCGAGCGGTTGTCGTCGCGACCGACCCAGACCGAGGTCACCAGATTGCCGCCGAAGCCGGAGAACCAGGCGTCGCGGTGGTCATTGGTGGAGCCCGTCTTGCCGCCCACGTCCTCGCGTTCGAGCACGCGCGCGGCCGTGCCGGTGCCGCGACGGACGACGTCGCGCATCATCGAGATCATCTGGTAGGCGACGCGTTCGTCGATCGCGCGCGGGGCGATCACGGGCGCGGCGCCGTCTGCCCGTGGCTCGGGCGCGGGGGCCGCTTCGACCGGTGCCGTGGTGACTTCGCGCTGCTCGGCAGCCGGCCCCAGATTGAATCCGTCGACCACGTGGGTCGGCGCGCCCGCTTGGCCCGGCACGCCGTCGCCATCGCAACCGCGACAGGCCCGGGCTGCGTTTTCCTTGAACACCACCGTCCCCTCGCGGTCGCGCACTTCGTCGATGAACCAGGGCGTGACGCGGAAGCCGCCATTGGCGAACACGGCGTAACCGCGGGTCACGTCGAGCGGCGTCAGGGACGGCGTGCCCAGTGCGATCGACAGGTTCGGGGGCAGCTGCGATTCCTCGAAGCCGAAATGGCTGATGTAACGACGCGCGTAATCGACCCCGATCGCGTCGAGCAGGCGGACGGCGACCAGGTTGCGCGACTGCACCAGTGCCTCGCGCAGCCGCATCGGACCGACGAACTTCCCGTCGGAATTCTGCGGTCGCCAGTCCTGGCCGCGCCGCATGCGGAACAGCACCGGCGCGTCGAGCACGATCGAGGCCGGGTTGAATCCCTTTTCGAACGCCGCGGCGAAGATGAAGGGCTTGAAGCTCGATCCGGGCTGTCGACGCGACTGGGTCGCCCGGTTGAAGTTGCTGCCGGCGAAACTGTAGCCGCCGATCAGGGCGCGCAAGGCGCCGTCCGCGGGCTCCATCGACACCAGGGTCGCCTGGGCCCGTGGCAACTGGTCGAGTTGCCAGGTGACGGTCGGCGGCGCCGCATCGGCCGGCGCGTCCGCGGCGCCCTTGGCCGGTGTCTCGATCCGGCGGACCCGGGTCACGTCGCCGCGGCTTAGCAGTGCGGCGGGATTCTTGCCTGTCCAGCGGCTGGACGCGGCATCCAGCGTGACGGTGCTGCCGTCGGCCAGCACCACATCGGCGCTGCCCTCGCCGCTGCGCACCACGATCGCCGGCAGCAGTCCGCCCTGTGGCGCGATGCCGCGCAGGCGTCGCGCGGTGGTCGCCGCATCCTCGTCAGCGGCCAGTTCGACCGTCTCGGCCGGCTTGATCCAACCGTGGCGATGGTCGTAGGTCGACAGTCCGTTGCGCACGGCAAGTTCGGCGGCAGCCTGCATCGTCGGGTCGATGGTCGTGGTGACGTGGTAGCCGCGCGTCAGCACATCACCGCCGTAGCGGGCGATCATCTCCAGGCGGACCATCTCGGCCACGTACGGCGCGAAGACCTCGATCGGGCGTTCGTGCGGGCTGGCATGCATGTCCACGGCGCGCGCCGCGGCGGCTTCCTGCGGCGTGATGAAGCCCAGTTCCTGCATGCGCGCGAGCACGTAGACATCGCGCCGTTCCTTCGCGCGCTCGGGGTTGCTGATCGGATTGCCGCTCGATGGAAACTTGGGGATCGCCGCGAGCGAGGCCATCTCGTCGAGATCCAGTTCGGCGAGGGTCTTGCCGTAGTAGAACTCCGCCGCGGCGGCGACGCCGTAGGCGCGATTTCCGAAGAAGCTCTTGTTGAGATAAAGCTCGAAGATCTCGTCCTTGGTCAGATTCTGCTCCATCTTCCGGGCGAGCAGCATCTCGGCGAACTTGCGCGTGAAGCTGTACTCCGAGCTCAGGAAGAACTGCCGGGCGACCTGCTGGGTGATGGTGGAGCCACCGGGCACGCGCCGGTCGTCGGTCGTGGCGAGCAGCCACAGCGCACGGGCGACGCCCCGGTAATCGATGCCGCCGTGTTCGTAGAACCGCGCATCCTCGGTGGCGAGGAACGCCTGCTTCAGACGCTCGGGCACGTCCTCGATGTCGACGGGATAGCGTCGCGTTTCGCCGAAGAGCGCGATCAGCCGTCCGTCCCGTGCATAGACGTACATCGGCTCCTGCATCTCGATGTCGCGCAGGGCCTCGACGTCGGGCAATTTGGAGGCCACGGCCGCATAGAGAATCCCGCCGGTGATGGCCCCCAGCAGGCCCAGCACCAGGACCAGGATCAGGCTCCAGCGCAGGAATCGGCGGAAGCGGGACGGGCGGGATGCGGGTGTCGTCGTGGGGGCTGGGCTCATGGCGGCACCCGCATCC
>Ga0207841_1000317_pt1 | contig 15407 bp, 12 predicted proteins | sample HigsolmetaGSP18D_FD_184846 | JGI IMG/M metagenome (GOLD analysis project Ga0207841, IMG submission 184846) | High solid enriched microbial communities from the Joint BioEnergy Institute, USA - SP1-8-D (SPAdes) | ecosystem: Engineered > Bioreactor > SSF (Solid state fermentation) > Aerobic >... | reverse complement strand
AGGACGTGGCCTTCTCCCTTCGCGCCGACCGGCTGTCCCGATCGGAACGGGACGCGCGCGTGGCGACCGCGCTCGAAGAATTCGGTCTCGCTGACCTCGCCGACCGGCCGGCGTTCGAGCTGTCGGGCGGTCAGAAGCAACTCCTCGCCCTGTGCGGGGCCTTCGTCCGGCGCCCGGACATCGTGATCGCCGACGAGCCGACCGCCTTCCTCGACGGGCGCAACGCCCACATCGTCTCCGGCCATCTCCTCGGCGATGTCGGGCACCGTCTCGTCGTCGTGACGCACGATCTCGACCTCGCCGCGCGGTGCGACATCGCCATCCGGATGCAGGCGGGGCGCGTCGCCCAGGTGGGCGCGGCGGCGGACGTCGTCGCGGCGCATTCCGCGAGCTGGCGATGCTGACCATCTATCGCCCGGGAACGGGGCCCTGGCATCGGATGCCGGCGGGACCGAAGGCACTGGCCCTCCTGCTGCTCGTCTTCGGCGTCTCGCTCCTGCCGTCAGCCTGGCCGGCCGCGGCGGTCGCAGCCGGTGCGTGCGTCGCCTGCTACCTCATCCCCGGCGTGGGTATGGCGGAGCTCGGTCGTCAGGTGTGGGCGCTCCGCTGGCTCGTCGTGGTGGCCTTCGGCCTCCCGTGCATCTTCCTCGGGGTCGAGGCCGCGGCTGTCGGAACCGTTCGGATCGTCGCGGCGGTCTCGCTCGCGGCGCTCCTCGCCCTGACGACTCCGGTCGCCGCTCTCCTCGACGTCGTCGAGCGGGCGTCGGCACCGCTGCGGGTCCTCGGCGTGGACGGCGCCCGTGTCGCCCTCCTGCTGGTCGTCGCCCTCGGCACCGTGCCGACCCTCGCCCGCCTCGCACGTGAGGTCCGTGACGCACAGCGCGCGCGGGGCGCGCGCGGCATCCGGGTCTTCGTGGTTCCCTTCCTCGTGCTCGCGCTCCGTCATGCGGACGACCTCGGGGACGCGCTCACGGCCCGCGGGGTGCGCTGAGTCCGGCGCGGCTTCCCACCGGCGCCGGATCGCGCCGATAGCGTGGAGCCGATGCTCGACAGACTCTGCTCCAAGGTGGGCTGCGCCCGTGAGGCCGTCACGACCCTGACCTACGACTACGGCGACCAGATGGCCGTCCTCGGCCCGCTCGGTGCGGGGAACGACCCGCACGCCCACGATCTCTGCGCCATCCACACCGGCCGGATGTCGGTTCCCAAGGGGTGGGTCGTCGTCCGTCACGAGACGCTCCGCGTCTGATCCTGCATGGGGGATGGGCGCGTGCCCGCTCCTGTGGAGCCGACACGCCCGACGCGCTCCTCTTTTGATCGGATCAAAAGAGGAGCGTAGAGTGGGGGCATGACCGATCTCGCCGCGGACCCCGCCGTCGCCCTGCGCGATGCGGGCCTGCGGGTGACCGAATCGCGCCTCGCGGTGCTCGCCGCGCTCGCCGCCCACCCGCACGCCAGCGCGGACGCCGTCTTCGCGGAAGTGACCGGGGCGCTGCCGAAGGCGAGTCGTCAGTCGGTCTACAACGCGTTGAACGACTTCGCGGATGCCGCGATCGTCCGCCGCATCGAGCCGGCCGGCCAGCCCATGCTGTTCGAGCTCCGCGTCGACGACAACCACCATCATCTCGTGTGCACATCGTGCGGTCGTGTGCAGGACGTCGACTGCGCCGTCGGCGCCGCGCCCTGCCTGCATCCCTCCGACGATCACGGCTTCAGGATCGCCTCCGCCGAGGTGACCTACTGGGGCCTCTGCGGCGACTGCGCGGCCGACGCCGCCTCCTGACACCTCCTCCTCCTCTCACCCACCCGAACGGAAGGATCACCATGAGCGACCGTGACCCCCAGGCCGAGCCCATCGGCGCCGAGACCACCGACGTCGACCAGGCCGTCACCCCCATCGACACCCCGGTCGATGAGCGCGGCGACGGCGAGACCCGGCCGCGGGAGAACACCGCTGACGCGTGCCCCGTCATCCACGCCGCGCCCGGCGCCGACCGTGCGAACCACGGCGGCCAGCCGCATCCGACCGTCGGCACCGCCAACCAGGTGTGGTGGCCGAACCAGCTGAACCTGCGCATCCTCAAGAAGAACCCGGCCGTGGGCAACCCCGTCGGCGAGGCATTCGACTACAAGGCCGCCTTCGAGGGCCTCGATCTGGCCGCCGTGAAGGCCGACATCGCCGAGGTCCTCACCACCTCGCAGGACTGGTGGCCCGCCGACTTCGGCAACTACGGCCCCCTCATGATCCGCATGGCCTGGCACTCCGCCGGCACCTACCGCGCGACCGACGGTCGCGGCGGCGGCGGCACCGGCCAGCAGCGTTTCGCGCCGCTCAACAGCTGGCCCGACAACGTCAACCTCGACAAGGCGCGCCGCCTGCTCTGGCCCGTCAAGAAGAAGTACGGCCAGTCGCTCTCGTGGGGCGACCTCATGATCCTCGCCGGCAACGTCGCGCTCGAGACCATGGGCTTCGAGACCTTCGGCTTCGGCGGCGGACGCCCCGACGTCTGGGAACCGGACGACGACGTGTACTGGGGTCCCGAGACCACGTGGCTCGCGGACGAGCGATACAGCGGTGACCGCAACCTCGAGAAGCCCCTCGCGGCGGTCCAGATGGGTCTCATCTACGTGAACCCCGAGGGCCCGAACGGCGAGCCCGATCCGCTGAAGTCCGCTCGCGACATCCGCGAGACGTTCGGCCGCATGGGCATGGACGACGAGGAGACCGTCGCGCTCATCGCCGGTGGGCACACCTTCGGCAAGACGCACGGTGCCGCGCCCGACACGAACGTCGAGGACAATCCCGAGGCCGCCGGACTCGAGCAGCAGGGCCTGGGCTGGAAGAACAACCACGGCACCGGAAAGGGCGACGACACGATCACCTCGGGACTCGAGGTCACGTGGACCTACCACCCGACCCGGTGGGACAACGAGTTCTTCCACATCCTCTACGCCTACGACTGGGAGCTCATGCGCAGCCCCGGCGGCGGGCACCAGTGGCGTCCGAAGAACGGCGCCGGCGCCGATATGGTGCCGCTGGCCCACTCCGACGGGCGCCGCGAGCCCCGCATGCTGACGAGCGACCTCGCCCTGCGGATGGACCCGGCCTATGACGAGGTCTCGCGCCGCTTCAAGGACGACCCGGTCGCCTTCGGCGACGCATTCGCCCGCGCCTGGTTCAAGCTCACCCACCGCGACATGGGGCCCGTCGCCCGCTACCTCGGCCCCGAGGTGCCGCAGGAGGAGCTCATCTGGCAGGACCCGGTGCCCGCGGTCGACCACGAGCTGATCGACGAGGCGGATGCCGCCGTCCTCACCGAGCGCATCCTCGCGACCGGTCTCACGGTCTCCCAGCTCGTCTCGACGACCTGGGCCGCGGCATCCACTTTCCGGGGCAGCGACAAGCGCGGCGGCGTCAACGGTGCCCGGATCCGCCTCGAGCCGCAGAAGGACTGGGAGGTCAACAACCCGGAGCAGCTGCAGACGGTCCTCGCGGCACTCGAGGACGTGAAGGCGGCGTTCGACGCCGAGCAGCAGGGCGGCAAGAAGGTCTCGCTCGCCGACCTCATCGTGCTCGCGGGCAACGCTGGTGTGCAGAAGGCGGCGAAGGATGCCGGTGTGGAGATCTCCGTGCCGTTCCGCGCCGGCCGTACCGACGCGACCCAGGAGCAGACCGACGTCCACTCCTTCGGCTACCTCGAGCCGGTCGCCGACGGCTTCCGCAACTACTACGGACCGAACGCGTTCCTGCCCGCGGAGCACCACCTCATCGACAAGGCGAACCTGCTGACCCTCAGCGCACCCGAGATGACGGTGCTCGTGGGTGGCCTGCGCGCGCTGGGCGCGAACTGGGACGGTTCGTCCCACGGCGTCTTCACGGACCGGCCGGGGGTGCTCACGAACGACGTGTTCGTGAACCTGCTCGATCTCGGTTCGACGTGGACCCCGCTCGACCCGGGCTCGCACGCCTTCCGCGGCGTCGCGTCCGACGGTTCGCAGATCGGCGTCGGCACCCGTGCGGACCTCGTGTTCAGCTCCAATTCCGAGCTGCGCGCGATCGCCGAGGTCTACGCGTCCGATGACGCCGGCGAGAAGTTCGTCCGCGACTTCGTCGCGGCCTGGACGAAGGTCACCGAGCTCGACCGGTTCGACCTGCACGCCTGACCGGCGCCTCGACCACGACGCACGGCCCCTCCGTCACCGGAGGGGCCGTGCGTCGTCCGGGCGGGAGCGGCCGCCCGTCGGTTACTGTGGACTCACCCGTGGGCGGAGCACCGGCATCCGCTGACCCCGAAGGACGACATCGGCTCTATGACATCGCGCATCCTGGTTGTCGACGACGACACCGCTCTGGCAGAGATGATCGGCATCGTGCTGCGCACCGAAGGCTTCGACGTGGCCTTCTGCGCCGACGGTGCGGCTGCCGTCGACGCGTGGCGCGAGGAGCGTCCCGACCTGATCCTGCTCGACCTGATGCTCCCCGGGATGGACGGCATCGAGGTGTGCACGCGGGTGCGTGCCGAATCCGGCATCCCGATCATCATGCTGACCGCCCGCACCGACACCGCCGACGTCGTCCGGGGTCTGGAGTCAGGCGCCGACGACTACATCGTCAAGCCCTTCAACCCGAAGGAGCTCGTCGCCCGCATCCGCACCCGGCTGCGGCCCACCGCCGAGGCGCAGACCGAGAACCTGCGCATCGGCGACCTGACCGTGGACGTCGCCGCGCACGAGGTCCGTCGGGCCGACGGGGTCATCGCGCTCACTCCGCTGGAGTTCGAGCTCCTCGTCGCGCTGGCCTCCAAGCCCCAGCAGGTGTTCACGCGCGAGATGCTCCTCGAGCAGGTGTGGGGCTACCACTACAAGGCCGACACCCGGCTCGTGAACGTGCACGTGCAGCGGCTCCGCGCCAAAGTGGAGCGCGACCCCGACAATCCGCAGATCGTGACGACCGTGCGCGGTGTGGGTTACCGCGCCGGCGCCGCCGTGTGATCGGCCGGAGGATGCCGCCGTGTCGGTGACGGCTCGCACCGGCACGCACACGGTCGTCCCGGGCTGGCGCGACTGGCGGTCGTGGCAACGACGCATCCGGTTCCTGTGGCGACGGTCGCTGCGGTTCCGGACGCTGTCGGCGACGCTGACCCTCACCGCCCTCACCATCCTCGTGGCGCTCGTCTGGATGTCCCTCGCGATCCTGACCGATCTGTACGAGTCCCGTGCGGAACAGGTGCAGGATGCCGCGCAACGCGCCACGCAGGCTGCCCAGAGCACGTTCGATGCTGCCGTCGTCGACAGCGACCAGGTCGCGCTGCAGGTCCTGATGGACGAGGTGAGGCGGGAGATCCTCTCCCGGCAGGCGGGGACCACGATGCTCGCGGTGTTCCGGATCGACGACGAGCCGTCGGCGATCGCTCCGCAGAACTTCGAGGCGGGCGGGCTCGAGGAGTCGATGATCTCGCCGGAGCTCCGCGAAAGCGTGCGGCTGTCCGCCGACCGGCAGTGGTGGCAGTCCATCGGGCTCCCCGAGGCCGATGGCGGCGAGACGCCCGGGATCATCGTCGGACAGCAGCTGATCGTGCCCGAAGCGGGTGCCTACGAGGTCTACTTCGCCTACGATCTGGGCTCCGAAGCGCAGACGCTCCAGTTCGTGCAGGTGACCCTGTGGGTGGTCGGCGCCGCTCTTCTCGTCCTCATCGGAGGGATCTCGCTCTTCGTGCTGAGGTCGGTGACCGTGCCCATCGCGCAGGCCGCCGAGACGAGCGCCAAACTCGCCGCGGGCGACCTCGCCGTGCGCCTCCCGGTCCGCGGCGAGGACGAGTTCGCGACCCTCGGCCGCTCTTTCAACGCGATGGCCGACAGCATCGAGGGGCAGATCAAGGAGCTCGCCGAGTTGTCACTCGTGCAGCAGCGTTTCGTCTCCGACGTCTCGCACGAGCTCCGCACCCCGCTCACGACCATCCGCCTCGCGGCCGACATGATCAACGACCAGCGCGACGAGTTCGACCCCTCGACCGCTCGCGCCGCCGAGCTGCTGCATGCGCAGGTGCAGCGATTCGAGGTGCTCCTCGGCGACCTGCTCGAGATCAGCAGGTACGACGCGGGGTCGGTTCAGCTCGAGCTCGAGGCGACGAGCCTCGCGCACCTCGCCGAGGACACGATCGAGTCGATGGCCCAGCTCGCGGAGCAGCACGGCAGCGACGTCCGACTGGTGGCGCCCGGCGGCTATTCGCCGGTGGAGATGGATCCGCGCCGCATTCGCCGCATCGTCCGGAACCTGCTCGGCAACGCGATCGAGCACGGCGAGGGCCGTCCGATCGTCGTGACCGTCGACAGCGATCAGCGCGCCGTCGCCCTGGGGGTGCGCGATTTCGGACTGGGCATGAGCGACGCGGACACCGAGCGGGTCTTCGACCGGTTCTGGCGCGCCGACCCGTCTCGGCGCCGGACGATCGGCGGCACGGGCCTCGGGCTCTCGATCGCGCTGGGGGACGCGCGCCTGCACGGCGGCACGCTCGAGGTGTGGTCCGAACTGGGGGGCGGGAGCCATTTCGTGCTGACTCTTCCCCGCCGAGTGGGGGAGCACCTCACCGGCGGATCGCCCATCGAACTCGACCCGCGCGACGACGCCGCGCTCGGAGAGCTCGGGCTCACCCAACCCATCACCCTGCCACCGCGGGAGGAGAGATCATGACCACTCGTCGCACCGTCAGCACGGCGATCGCACTGTTTCTCGCCCTCGTTCTGACGGCGTGCGCGGGCCTGCCCACGGGAGGCCCCGTCCACGTCGGCAAGGCGATCGACGAGGTCGAGGGCCCGCCGGACTTCTCCTACGTGCCCAACAGCCCGGTGAAGGACGCCACCCCGCAGCAGATCGTCGAGGGATTCATCGCCGCCGGTTCCGGGCCACGCGGCAACTGGAAGGTCGCACAGGAGTTCCTGACGACGACGTTCCGTCAGAAGTGGCAGCCGCAGGCGGGTGTCACGGTATACGCGCCCGGTGAGAGTTCGATCTCGTCGTCCGTCGAGAACGAACTCGTGTTCAGCGTCGAGCCGGTCGCGACCGTCGATGCGACCGGCTCCTACCGGCCGGCCGACCGCGGCCGCATCCCGTTCACCTTCTCCCTCGCGAAGGAGCGGGGTCAGTGGCGCATCGCCCAGGCCCCGGACGGGATCATCCTCGACGCCAACCGGTTCGGCTCCGTGTTCCAGAGCTACGACCTCTCGTACTTCGACCGCGGGTGGCGAACGCTCATCCCGGACGTCCGTTGGTTCCCCTCCACCAATCCCGCCACGCGGATCACGGCTGCCCTCGTCTCCGGGTCGCCGAGCCCCTGGCTGGCGGAATCGGTGCGATCGGCGTTCACCGGCGAGGTGACGCTGACCCAGCCGTCCGTCCCGGTGGAGTCCGGGACCGCACAGATCTCGTTCGACCCGTCGATCCGCGATCTGAACCGCGAAACCCTGGCACGCATGAAGACCCAGCTCGAGGCGAGCCTGGCGGGAGCGGGCATCCTCGACGTGCAGATGCTGGTCGGCGATGAGCCCCTCGACGTGACGGCACGCACCACGAGGTCCACGGCGGTGGACGCGCGTCCACTCGTCCTGCGCGACGGGGCGTTCGGCTTCCTCTCGGGGAACGACATCGAGAAGGTCGCGGGTCTCGGCGAGGCATTGGACGATGCGGATCCCGACGCCGTCGAGACGGATGCCGCGCGCACGACGGCCGCGGTGCGCACCGGGAGCGGCGCCATCCTGCGCGTGTCCGCCGACGGCACGCAGACGCAGCTCGACACCCGTGCGGGAATGACGGCGCCCACCATCGACACGTTCGGATACATCTGGACGGTGCCCGAGGATCAACCCGGCGAGGTCGTCGCCTACGGCCCGGACGGCACTGCGCGGAAGGTCCCGGCGGGCTGGGTCGGCGCGACGGAGGTCGCGGCGATGCGGGTCTCCCGCGACGGGGCTCGCCTCGCGGCGCTCGTCCGGGCGGGCGGGCAGTGGTCCGTCTGGGTGGCGGGTATCGTCCGCGACGAAAGCGGTTCCGTGCCCACCTCCCTCGGGCAGCCGCTTCCGGTGGCGAACCTCAGCGGCCGGGGCATCGACCTGTCGTGGATCGACGGGGCGACCATCGCGATCGTGTACGTCGACGGTCAGCAGCGGGTCATCCGCGAGCAGACGGTCGGCGGGCAAGGGACGGAGGTCAGAGGCCCCGACGGCGTCGTCGCGATCTCGGGTGGCAACCAGAGCGGGAGCGTCTTCCTGCTCACCGAGGACGGGAGCCTGTACGCGCAGCGCGGATCGTGGCAGATCCTCGCGTCGGATGTGAGCGTCCTCGCGGAGCAGCAGGGCCTGCCCGGCTGATCCTCCTCCACAGGACGCCTTCGGGGGCGCGCGCCCGCAGAGTGGTGCGGCGATCGCCGCGGAGGTCCGTCGGCGAGCACCGTGGGAGGATGCCGCAACCCATGGAAACCCGCACTCCGTCACCTCTGCGACGTGCGGTCACGGAGGCCCTCGCCGTCGTGTTCCCCGTCTGCTGCGCGGGGTGCGACCTTCCGGATCTCGATCTCTGCGATCCCTGCAGCGCCGCGCTCCGCCCCGAGCCTCGTTCCCGCCGCCTCGAGGGCGGCCTCGACGTGCGCAGCGCCCTCGTCTTCGACGGTGTGCCTGCCCGGGTCATCCGTGCCTTCAAAGAGGACGGGCGCACATCGCTCGCGGCGCAGCTCGGCGGCGCCCTGCGCGGTGCGTGGCCTCCCGGGACGGAGGCCGTCCCGGTGCCCGTTCCCACCACCCGGTCGTCGATGCGGCGACGAGGATATTCGCCGGTCGCCCTGGCCTGCCGACGGGCGGGCTGGCACCCCTGCGGTCTGTTGCGCGTCACCCGTTCGACCGCTGATCAACGCGCCCTCGGCCGCGACGAACGCGCCGCGAATCTTGCGGGCGTGATGACGGTGGACCGCCGCGCGGCGGCACGTCTCGCCGGGCGCAGCGTCGTGCTCGTCGATGATGTGGTGACGACGGGAGCGACCCTCTCGGAGGCGGCCCGGGCTCTGTTCGAGGCGGGCGTGCACGTGGCGGGGGCCGTCACGATCGCCTCGACGCCGCGTCGGAGCGCGTCCCGGGGGTGAAAGCGGATTCATCGTGAACAGTCCGTGACACGGCGAGGTGACGGCACTACGGTGGGGGGACACAAGGCGAACCGAGGTCCGCCCTTGACCGGGTGGACCGGAACAAGGAGGTCACGATGGAGATCAGTATCGTCGGCGTGGGAGTGAGCGTCAGCGACCGATTCCGCTCCGTTGTCGAGGAGAAGTCCGCCCGAATCGAGCACCTTTCCCCCCGAGCCCAACGGCTCGACATCAAGGTCACGCATCGCGCCTATCACAACGGGGGCCGCGAGGACGAGACCGTCGAGGTCACCCTGACCGGCAAGGGCCCTGTGGTCCGCGCGGAGGCGGTGGACGGCGACAAGTTCGCCGCTCTCGATCTCGCGATGACCAAGCTCGGCGAGCAGATCCGCCGCGCGAAGGAGAAGCGCGTCGACCTCCGGAACCACCCCCGCGGCGCGAAGCTCGAGAAGGGCACGGGCACGCTGCAGGGCATCGACGTCCAGCCCGCCTCCGTCGACGTCATCCGCGCCGTTGCGACGGGCGAAGTGCCGATCATGACCGGGGCCGAGGACGAGGAGGACTACACGCCGGTCGTCATCCGCACCAAGCGATTCGATCCCGAGTGGATGACCGTCGAAGACGCCGTGGACCGCATGGAACTCGTCGGCCACGACTTCTTCCTCTTCATCGACGCCCGCACCGACCAGCCGAGCGTCGTCTACCGCCGCAAGGGCTGGGACTACGGCGTGATCTCCCTGACCACCACGGCCGCGCCGGCGGAGCTCGCCTCCTGACCCGTCACGTCCGAACAGGAGAGGGTGGATGCCGCGCGGCATCCACCCTCTCTTCGTCTGGCACGCGGAATCTCAGTCGCCCGCGAGCGCGGCCAGGACGCCGTCGCTGAAAGGAGGCCACGCCTCGGCGGCCCACGGACCGAAGGGGCGGTCCGTCAGTGCGATGAGCGCGGCCCCCGCTCGAGGGTCCACCCAGAGGAATGTGCCGGACTGCCCGAAGTGTCCGAAGGTCTCGGGGGAGTTGTGGGTGCCCGTCCAGTGCGGGCTCTTGGTCCCGCGGATCTCCAGCCCGAGCCCCCAGTCGTTCTCGGGCTGCTGGCCGAAGCCCGGAAGGACGCCGCGGCGCCCCGGGAAGGACACGTCGGTCGCGCGCTCGAGCGTCGCGGGGTCGAGCAGACGAGGACGCTGCAACTCCGCGGCGAAGCGCGCCAGGTCGGCGGTGGAGGACGATCCTCCTGCCGCCGCGGAGTCGCCGATCGAGGTGTGGGCCATCCCGAGCGGCGCGAAGACCGCCTCGTGGGCGTAGGCGTCGAAGGCGATCCCCGTCTCGGACTCCAGCAGATCCGCGAGGACCTCGAAGCCCGTGTTGGAGTACAGCCGGCGCTCGCCCGGGGCCGCTCGGAGGGTCGACGACGAGAAGTCGTACCCGGCGGTGTGGGCCAGGAGGTGCTCCACGGTCGCGCCGGGAGGGCCGGCCGGCTGATCCAGCGACAGGGCGCCCTCCTCGACGGCGACGAGCGCCGCGTACGCACTGAGGAGTTTCGTCACGGAGGCCAGACGGTAGATCCGGTTCTGATCGCCGGCGGATGCCGCGGTTCGGCCGTCGGCGGCGACCACCGCGGCCGAGGCGTGCAGAACATCCCAGCGCTGCGAGACGGCGAGGGCGTCATCGAGCGCCGTCATCAGTCGAACATGCCGTCGAGGAGACCGCCGATGACGAGGCCGCCGAGCAGGCCGCCCGCAAGGCTTCCGCCCCCCATGCCCCCGCCCATGCCGCGTCCGCCGTAGCCACCGTTGCCCCAGTCGTCGGGGCGCGAGGAGTCGATGTCGCGCTGGGCGAGCTGCAGAGCCTCGCCGGCGAGGTGCGCAGCCCGGCGAGCGAGGCCCATCGCCTCGTCGCGGTCGTCTTCGCCGATCGCCCCGGCGAAGCGCAGCAGGTCGTTTCGGACGCGTTCGGCTTCGGCCAGTCGGGTGCGGGCATCCGCGCCGATCCAACCTCGGTGACCGGAGATGACGCTCCGGGCGACGCCGATCTGGCGATCGGCGTCGTCGATGGCGTGATGCACGTGAGCTTCGGAGGGGACCGGGCGGGCTGCGCGTTCACGAGCCTTGTCGACGGCGGCGTCGAGCGCCGCGTTGGCCGCGCGCAGTCGGGTGAGCTCGGCGAACGGGTCCGGTTTGCTGCCGGCGGGAGTCAGTGACCGGAGTGCGGCGTCGAGGTCGGCTGCGGCTGCGGCGACTGCAGGAGTCGACAGCAGGGGCTGCGCGACGATCAGATCATCCCGGGAGTCGTCGACGATCGCGGCGAGTGTGGATTCGGCGCGGAGCGCCTCGATCTCGAACGTGTCGACGGCCTCGACGAGCGTTCCCGCGCGGCGCGAGGCCTCGATCGCGGTCTCGAGGGCGAGGTTCGCCTGCTCGCGCTGTCCGGCGTCGCGCCGACGCTCGGACACCTCGGAGCTGTGCTCCGCGAAATCGAGCAGCTGGGCGGCCTCTGCGGCATTGCCCAGAACCGTTCGCATCGCGGCGTCGGAGTATCGGGTAGACAAGCGCTCGAGACTCGCGTTCAGCGCGGGAAGCCGGTCACGCAGCCGGGCCACGTCACTGCGGATGCCGGCGATGATCTCCGGTGCGCGACGCGCGCGGGCGATCGACTCGGCCAGCGTTTCGGTGCGGTCATCCAACAGGTCCTCGGCCCACTCGCACAGCTGCACGATCCGAGCGTTGCGCGTGCGCAGCTCCTCGGGGGTGTCGGGGATCTCGTCGTGGTTCAGTTGATGCAGATGGAATGCCTCGCCGAGATGCTGTCGAACGGCAGCCAGCGCCTCGCGGAGGTCCTTCGTCGCGTCGTGCCCGAGCTCGATCTCCGCATACGCGAGTTCGTCGTCCGTCACGCGGATGCGCTCGTCGGCGGCGACCAGTGCGGCCCCCGCCTTCCGGCCGAGTTCGGCATCCTGTGCCTCGATCTCCGCGTCTTCGCGCTTGCGCCTGCCCCAGAAACCCGCCATGCGCCCGATCTTACGGGCCGACGGATGCCGGCGGTCCGTCACCGGCCCGGGGATGGCGACGTCTCCAGCAACCTCGTAGGTCACGGGCGGATAACATGGCGATGTATGTCTGCGCGTCCTGCGCACCGGCATCCCGACATCGCTCGTCGGAATGCCGAATCGACAGATGGAGAACCTCCGTGGCGAACCCCCTCGAGAAACTGCTTCGTGCCGGTGAAGGCCGCGTCCTGCGCAGGCTGCAGCAGGTCGTGAAGGCCGTATCGGCGCTCGAAGAGGACTACGCGCACCTCACCGACGAGGAGCTGCGCGGCGAGACGGCCGAGCTGCGCGCGCGCTACGAGGCGGGCGAGACGCTCGACAAGCTCATGCCCGAGGCCTTCGCCGCTGTGCGCGAGGCCGCGAGCCGCACCCTCGGTCAGCGTCCCTACGACGTCCAGGTCATGGGCGGCGCCGCCCTCCACCTCGGCAACATCGCCGAGATGAAGACCGGTGAGGGCAAGACCCTGACCGCGGCGCTCCCGGCGTACCTGAATGCGATCGCCGGCCAGGGCGTCCACGTCATCACGGTCAACGACTTCCTCGCGTCGTACCAGTCCGAGCTCATGGGTCGCGTCTTCCGCGCCCTCGGCATGACGACGGGCACCGTGGTCTCGGGTCAGAACCCCGAGGTCCGCCGCCAGCAGTACGAGGCCGACATCACCTACGGCACGAACAACGAGTTCGGCTTCGACTACCTGCGCGACAACATGGCGTGGCGCAGCGAGGACCTCGTCCAGCGCGGCCACTTCTACTGCATCGTCGACGAGGTCGACTCGATCCTCATCGACGAGGCCCGCACCCCGCTCATCATCTCCGGCCCGTCCTCGGGCGAGGCGAACCGCTGGTTCACCGAGTTCGCGAAGATCGCCCGCACCCTCGAGCCCGGGGTCGACTTCGAGGTCGACGAGAAGAAGCGCACGATCGGCGTGCTCGAGCCCGGCATCGAGAAGGTCGAGGACTACCTCGGCATCGACAACCTCTACGAGTCGGCCAACACTCCGCTCATCTCGTTCCTGAACAACTCCATCAAGGCGCTCGCCCTGTTCAAGCGCGACACCGACTACGTCGTGATGAACGGCGAGGTCATGATCGTCGACGAGCACACCGGCCGCATCCTGGTCGGCCGCCGCTACAACGAGGGCATCCACCAGGCCATCGAGGCCAAGGAGGGCGTCGCGGTCAAGGCCGAGAACCAGACCCTCGCGACCGTCACGCTGCAGAACTACTTCCGCCTCTACGAGAAGCTGGCCGGCATGACCGGTACCGCCGAGACCGAGGCGGCGGAGTTCATGTCGACGTACAAGCTCGGCGTCGTCCCGATCCCCACGAACAAGCCGATGATCCGCAAGGACCAGTCCGACCTCGTCTACAAGAACGAGCAGGCCAAGTTCACGCAGGTCGTCGAGGACATCGCGGAGCGGCACGCCTCCGGTCAGCCGGTGCTCGTCGGCACGGTCAGTGTCGAGAAGAGCGAGTACCTGTCGCGGTTGCTCGCGAAGAAGGGCATCAAGCACGAGGTCCTCAACGCGAAGAACCACGCGCGCGAGGCCGAGATCGTCGCCCGCGCCGGACGCTACGGTGCGGTCACCGTCGCCACCAACATGGCCGGCCGCGGAACCGACATCATGCTCGGTGGAAACGCCGAGTTCCTCGCCGTCTCGGAGATGAAGGCCAAGGGGCTGGACCCGGTCGAGACCCCGGAGGAGTACGAAGCCGCGTGGGAAGAGGTCTACGCCGGCGTCAAGGAGAAGGTCCAGGAGGAGGCCGATCGCGTCGTCGAGGCGGGCGGTCTCTACGTCCTGGGCACCGAACGGCACGAGTCGCGACGCATCGACAACCAGCTGCGCGGTCGCTCGGGTCGTCAGGGGGATCCCGGTGAGAGTCGCTTCTACCTGTCGCTGACCGACGACCTCATGCGGTTGTTCCAGTCGGGCGCCGCCGAGGCCATCCTCGCCCGCACGAACTTCCCCGACGACGTGGCGATCGAGTCGACGATGGTCTCGCGGGCCATCAAGAGCGCTCAGTCGCAGGTCGAAGCCCGCAACGCCGAGATCCGCAAGAACGTCCTCAAGTACGACGACGTCCTCAACCGCCAGCGCGAGGCGATCTACGCCGACCGCCGCCAGATGCTCGAAGGCGACGACCTCTCGTCGCGCGTCGAGCACTTCATCGAGGACGCCATCGCGGCGATCATCGACGAGCACACCGGCTCCGGACACAACGAGAGCTGGGACTTCGACGCCATGTGGACGGAGCTGAAGACGCTCTACCCCGTGGGCGTCACGATCGACGAGGTCGTCGCCGAGAGCGGCGCCAAGGGCAAGGTGACCCCGGAGCTGCTCAAGCGCGAGTTGCTCTCGGACGCCAAGATCGCCTACCGCTCGCGTGAGGAGACGCTCGGCGAGCCGGCCATGCGCGAGCTCGAGCGCCGCGTCGTGCTGCAGGTGCTCGACCGCCGCTGGCGCGACCACCTCTACGAGATGGACTACCTCAAGGACGGCATCGGCCTTCGCGCCATGGCTCAGCGCGACCCGCTCATCGAGTACCAGCGCGAGGGCTATCAGATGTTCCAGTCGATGATGGCCCAGATCAAAGAGGAGTCGGTCGGCTTCCTCTTCAACCTCGAGGTCGAGGTGAGGCAGACCGAGGGCGGTGACATCGAGGCCAAGGGTCTGGACTCTCCCGACATCGATGCTCAGAAGCTGCAGTACACCGCGCCGAACGACGCCGGCGAGGTCGAGGTGCGCAACGAGCGCGGTCAGGTGCAGCAGGCGGCGACGAATAAGGCGCGACAGCGCGAGGCAGAGCAGGAGGCGCCCGCCGAGGCGCCCCGCGGTGCGTTCGGTCAACAGGTGGATGCCGAATCCGAGCCCGCCGACACGGGCAACCGTGCGCAGCGCCGGGCTGCCGGCAAGAAGAAGTGAGGGCGGGCCGACGGGCGCCGGGCGGTCCACGGACCCGTCATTGGCCCCGTCGGCCTTCGCTATCCTGAACCGATGACCCCGCGCACCCTCGACCAGTCATCCAAGCTCAAGGACGTCCTGTACGAGATCCGCGGGGCCGCCCTGGTCGAGGCCGACCGGTTGCAGGACGACGGTCACACGATCCTCAAGCTGAACACCGGGAATCCGGCCGTCTTCGGGTTCGAGGCGCCGTTCCAGATCGTGCGCGACATGATCGAGGCCGTGCCGCAGGCGCACGGCTACTCGGATTCGCGCGGCATCATGTCCGCGCGT
>Ga0207841_1000316_pt1 | contig 15425 bp, 9 predicted proteins | sample HigsolmetaGSP18D_FD_184846 | JGI IMG/M metagenome (GOLD analysis project Ga0207841, IMG submission 184846) | High solid enriched microbial communities from the Joint BioEnergy Institute, USA - SP1-8-D (SPAdes) | ecosystem: Engineered > Bioreactor > SSF (Solid state fermentation) > Aerobic >... | reverse complement strand
CTCGTGCGCCAGTTCTTCCGGCGACATGAAGTACTTCGGGTTCACCGGACGCACCAGCAGGTTGCAGATCAGGCCCAGCACCAGCATGCCGGCCAGGATGTACATCGTGGTGTTGTAGACCTGCGAGGGCGGCATGCCGAGGCTCAGCTGATGCTCGCGCATGTAGCCGATCACCAACGGGCCGAGGATGCCGGCGGTCGCCCAGGCGGTCAGCAGACGGCCGTGGATCGCGCCGACGTGCTGGGTGCCGAACAGATCGGCGAGATACGCCGGCACGGTGGCGAAGCCGCCGCCGTACATCGACAGGATCACGCAGAAGGCCGCGACGAACAGCGCGATCGAACCTGCGTTGCCGAGCGTCGGCGCCGAGGCGTACAGCGCGATGCCGAGCACGAAGAAGATCGAGTAGGTGACCTTGCGGCCGAACTTGTCGGACATCGAGGCCCAGAAGAACCGGCCGATGATGTTGGCCAGGCTCAGCATGCCGACGAAACCGGCCGCGATCGCGGCGGTCGCAGCGAGCTGCTCGGTGCTCAGATCCCCGAAGCCGGCATCCACGCCGATCAGGCGGCCGCCGAACATCTCCTGCAGCATCGGCGAGGCCAGGCCCAGTACGCCGATACCGGCCGACACGTTGAGGCACAGCACGCCCCAGACCAGCCAGAACTGCGGAATGCCCCAGACGCGCTTCACGTGCACGTGGCCCTGGGTGATCATCGCGTTGTCCTTCGCCGGCGGCGGCGTCCAGCCCTTGGGCTTCCAGCCGGTCGGCGGCACGCGATAGCCGAACGCGCCGGCCATCATGAAGACGAAGTAGGCCGCGGCCATCACCAGGAAGGTCTCCTTCACGCCGACCGAGGTCGGCGTGGCGAAGTGGCGCATCAGCATGTCGGCCAGCGGACTGCCGATCAGCGCACCGCCGCCGAAGCCCATGATCGCCATGCCGGTCGCCATGCCGCGGCGGTCGGGGAACCACTTGATCAGCGTCGAGACGGGCGAGATGTAGCCCAGGCCCAGACCGATGCCGCCGATCACGCCCGACCCCAGCCACAGCATCCAGATCTGGTGCAGGTGCACGCCGAGCGCGGAGATCAGCAGGCCACCGCACCAGCACAAAGCGGCGACGAAACCGGCCTTGCGCGGGCCGACACGTTCCAGCCAGCCGCCCCAGATCGCCGCCGAGCAGCCCAGCAGCACGAAGAACAGCGTGTACATCCACTGCAGCTCGCTGATCTGCCAGTCGCAGCTGGCCGAGGTGATGCGCGCGAAGAACGACATGTCGGCGCCGCAGGCGACCGCGGCATCGATGCCGACGGCCTTCGACAGCGGCAGCCAGAACACGCTGAAGCCATAGGCCATGCCGATGCACAGATGGATCGCCAGCGCGGCGGGCGGGACCAGCCAGCGGTTGAAACCGGGCTTGGCGATGATGCGTTCTTTCGAGAGCAGGCCGCCCTCGCGGGCGCTGCTGGCGGTTGAGGGTGTTGCGGAACTGGTGGCCATGAATCCTCCCCGGGTCGATGTGCCGATGTCTGACCTTTGCCGCCAGGTTATGTTCTTGGATACATATTGGCTGCGACAAATCGCCGCAACGGTACCCCCGCCACCCTTGTGCCGCCAGTTCCGATGGTCGAATATCCGGCTTTCCGAAACATATTGAACCTGCGGCCAGTGCGCGCTGCGCTGCAGCAGGTTCGGGGGAGTCGCGCGTGTACAAGGTCCGCATCCAGCCACGCTGGGAACTGGAGAGCGCTGCCGGCGCCAGGTTGCCGTCGCATCTGGTCGAACTGCTGATCGCGGTGCGCGGGACGGGGTCGCTGGCCGCGGCGGCGCGCAAGGTCGGCCTGTCCTATCGCTACGCCTGGGGCCAGCTGCAGGACGCGCGCGACGTCTTCGGCCAGCCGCTGCTGCGCATGACGCGTGGCCGCGGCGCACGCCTGACCCCGATCGGCGAGCGTCTGGTCTGGGCCGACAACCGCATCGCCGCGCGCCTGTCGCCGATGCTCGACAGCCTGGCCACGGAACTCGAAGCCGAGCTCGAACGCACGGTCAGCGCGCATGCCACGCCGCTGCGCATCCACGCCTCGCACGGCTTCGGCGTCGAAACCCTGCGCCGCTGCATGGCCGAGGCCGAACTGCCACTGGACCTGAAGTACCGCAGCCCCGACGACGCGCTCCTGGCGCTGCGCAGCAATGCCGCCGACATCGCCGGCCTGCACCTGCCGATCGGCGAACTCGAAGGCACGCTGTTCGCGCACTACCGCGACCGCCTCGACCTCGACGCCGACCGCGTGATCCATCTGGCCATGCGGCGTCAGGGACTGGTCCTTGCGCCGGGCAATCCGCTTGGCATCGAGACACTGCAGGATCTCGAACGCCCCGACATCCGCATGATCCACCGCCAGCCGGGCTCGGGCACGCGCCTGCTGCTCGAAGCGATGCTGCAGCGTCACGGCATCGCCTTCGACCGTATCCGCGCGTGCGATGTGGAAGAACTCACCCATGCGGCGGTGTCTGCCTATGTCGCCAGCGGGCTCGCCGACGTGGGCTTCGCGCTGGAACCGCCCGCCCGCAGATACGGACTGGATTTCTTCCCGCTGATCACCGAGCACTACTTCTTCCTGTGCCACAACGACGTGCTCGAATCGGGGCGGCTGGCGGACCTGCTGGCCCTGCTGCGCAGTGACGGGTTCCGGCGCGATCTCGGGTTGCTGCCGGGGTACGACCCGAGTTACTGCGGCAAGGTGCAGACCCTGCCGGAGGCGTTCGAGGCGGCGCGGGGGTAGGGCGGTCGAGCTCTCGCCTCAACGCTGCGCCTTTTGCTCGTCATTCCAGCGAACGCTGGAATCCATTTTGATCTTCGCTGTTTGCGTACACGTCAAAATGGGCCCCAGCTTGACCAGACATGCGTCTGTTGAAAGCCGCTGGGGCGACGAAGAGAAATCTCTGCGGCCTAATTCCTATCGTCATCCCGGCGGCTTTCAACAGACGCATGTCTGGTCAGGCCGGGATCCAGCGACTTTGCTGTGGCTCCCGAAATCGGGGCATCGCAGAGCAAGCGAAGTCACTGGGCCCCGGCGTGCGCCGGGGCGACGGCGGGTAGGGCAACGTGCACAACGAGAACAAGGGGGCCGAACGCGACGCGAGCTTACAACCCCTCCGCCGCCAACTTCGCCTTCAACGCCGCCACTGCATCCGCATCCCAACCCTCCGGCGCCGTCGTCGCGATCCACGCATCCACATAGTCATCCGCCGCGAACACGTGCCCATAGCCGGTCGGTGTCGAGGTCGCGACCGCCATGTCCATGCCCAGCTGCAGGAAGGTCACCACCGGAAACCACTGCAGCGAGTCGGACACGTCGCGCGCACGCGGGCCGGTCATCCATGCGGGGCGTCGCCACGCGCTGCCGGCTTCGAAGAAGGTGATCGGGTCGCTCGGGTATTGCAGGTAGACGATGCGCGTGTCGTCCCAGGCGGCATTGCCGGGGGGCGCGCCGTCCTGGGTCATGAAGCGCACGATCGAACCGTCGCCGTAGCGCGGGTGCCAGGCCGGCGTCGCCGGATCGCGGCCCTGCGTCGCATGCCGCCAGGTGCGGCTCGGGAACGGCGGGCCGGCCCACAGCGCGCCGTCGAAGGGATCGCCGAGCAGGTCGAACAGGTCGACCGACAGGTCGGAGTTCATCGCCCCCAGGCTCAGGCCGTGCAGATAAAGCTTCGGCCGGGTCTGCGGCGGCAGGCTGCGCCAGTAGCCGTGCACGGCGGCGAACAGGGCGCGCGCCGAATCCGCGCCGTAGCCCGGGTCGACCATCAGCGCCAGCCAGCTCGCCAGATACGAATACTGCATCGACACCGTCGCGACATCGCCGCGCTGCAGATACTCCAGCGCCTTCTGGCTTGCGGGATCCAGCCAGCCGGTGCCGGTCGGCGTGTTGATGACCAGCACGGAACGTTCGAACGCGCCGACGCGGATCATTTCTGCCAGCGCGAGTTCGGCGCGGCTGCGGATGTCGGGCGCGGAATTGAGACCGACATAGATGCGTAGCGGCTCGAGCGCGGGTGTGCCGGTGAGGGATTCGATGTCGGCCTGCGTCGGCCCGGCCGCGATCGCGGCGCGTCCCATCCGGCCCAGTCCCGACCAGCCGATCAGCGACGCCGCGCTGCCGGTCTTCGCGGGGTCGAACGGCGGCGCCAGCTCGGCGTCGACCACCGCATCGAGTTGCCGGTACGAAGAGTCGAGCGCGCGTAGCCCCGCCTGGAACACGATGCCGTCGCCGATCGACCAGAACAGCACGCCGGCGAGCCCGACGCTGATGATCAGCGACACGCGCCGCGGCAGATGCCGGCCCAGACGTTGCGACAGCACGTAGACCACGCTGCCGAAGACCCGCCCGAGCATCAGCAGCACGAAGGCCACGCCGCTCGCGACCAGCCCGACGAGGATCGGCCGCGCACTCGCGACCGCCTCCATGCCCATGCGCGCGCGGATGTCGTTCTGCCAGTCCGAAGCCTGCGCCAGGAAGCCGACGACCATCAGCGTGCAGATCACCACGGCAAGCGCGGTGGCGATGCGGCCGGCCGCCAGATCACGCAGTTTCGGCAGGCCGAGGAAGATCCACACCCAGCGCAGGAACACGCCGATGCCGTAGCCGGCCGCGAACGCGACCCCCGACAGCACGCCCTGCAACAGCGCATCGCGCGGAATCAGGCTGGGTGTCAGCGAGGCCGCGAAACAGATCGTGCCGAGCCATACGCCCATGCTGCACATCGGGTCGAGCAAGCGTGCGGCGGCGTGGCGGAGAGACGCGCGGGTAGGCATGGCGCGATGTTAGCGCGGGGTGGATTTCGCCTTCGGGACGGAAAGCAGAGGTCCACCACACTCAGGCGCGCCGAAGCTCTCCAGTCGACGCGGCATCAGAACCCGTCATCCCAGCCGCTGGGGCGACGGTGTCCAGTGCGGGTGAGTCTCAGCTCTTGCAACTGGCCTCTACTCTTCCATGCCTCGACTTGGCAGAGAAGTCGCTGGGCCCCGGCCTGCGCCGGGGCGACGTTGCGTGCTGCCCTTACTCGATCGCCTCGTCCAGCATCAGCTGGCGCGCGAAGCGCACCGGCGGCGCGCCCTGGGCGAGCATCGCGTCGTGGTACTGCTTGAGATTGAACGACTCGCCGGCCTTGGCTTCGGCGGCCTTGCGCGCGTCGAAGTGTTCCTGCGCGCCGACGAAATACGTGGCGAGCTGGGTCGAAGACAGCTGCGCGCGGATCCACTTGCCCTCCGCTTCGCTGGTCTGCTGGAAGGTCTGGCGGACCATCAGGTCCATTGCCTGTTCCTTGCTCCAGTTGTCGACGTGGATGCCCTGGTCGAGGATCGCGTTGGCCACCGCGCGCGCGTAGAACTTCAGCTGCATCAGGCGGAACAGCGGATCGTTGTCGGCGTAGCCGGCGTCGGCCATCATCCGCTCGGTGTAGACCGCCCAGCCTTCGGCGAACGGACCCGAACGGAACACCGCGCGCAGCGTCGACGGGTGGTTCACCGAATGCGCGCCTTCGAGGTAATGACCCGGCATCGCCTCGTGAATCGTCAGCACGTGGATCATGTGCTTGTTGTATTCGCGCAGGAACGAATCGACCTTGCTGTCGTCCCAGTCGTCGGGAATCGGCGAGATCGCGTAGTAGGTATCCAGACCCTTGTCGAGTGGACCGGGCGAATCGCAGTACGCGACCGCGACACCGCGCTGGAACTCCGGCATCAGGATGATCTTGACCGGGTCGTCCGGCACGGTGACCAGATCGTGCTGGCGGGTGAACTCGGTCGCCACATCCAGCGTGTGCCTGGCGAAGTCGACGACTTCGTCGCGGCCCGGCTTGTCGGCGTAGGCGACTTCCATCGCCGCTTCGATCGCGGCCTGGCGCTGGTCCTCGCTCGGCTGCGCCGGCGTTTCCGGTGCGCCTTCCCGATCCTTCAGCACGGCCTGCGCGACGACGTACATTTCGTCGCGGATGCGGGTCAGTTCGGCTTCGGCGCGTTGGCGGATGTCCTGCCGGCTCAGCGAGGAGTTGAGCGCGAACTTGAGCTTCTGGTCGTACTTCTCGGCGCCGATGCGGAACTCGCCCTTGGCGTTGGGCACCAGGGTGCCGTCGAGCCAGGCCTGGTGTTCGTCCACCGCCTTGCGCAGGCCTGCGACCGCCGCGTCGAGACGCGCACGGTCCTCGCCCTGCAGTTGGTCGGCGTTGGGCGTGATGAAGGTCTCGATCAGCGACAGCACGCCCTTGTTCTGCGCAGCGACGGTCCGCGCGTGGGTGGCGGGCACGCGTGCCGGGTCGAGGTTCTCCCTTGCCTGGGCGAGGATCGTCGGGATCCTCTCCATGCGCGCGACCGCCGATTGCAGGCGCTCGGGCATCGGCGCGAACTCGCGCGCCATCAGGTTGTAGATCGCGCCACCGGCCAGGCCGCTGTAGATCTGCGGATCCCAAGCCCAGCTCTGCAGCGTCTCGGTATCCCAGATGCCGTACTCGAGCGTGTTCTTCAGGATCAGCGCATCGACATGGTTGTCACGCGAGAGCTGCGCGAAATCGATCGCGTCGAGCTCGGCCAGATAACGCCGGTTGAAATCGAGACCCGCCTGGCGACCGGCTGCGGAGAGATCGTCGACTTCCGCATCGAAACGATGGTCGCCGATCTGGGTGGCCGAAATCGGCGAGAGCTTCATCGCTTCGTCGAGGTAACGCTTCGACAGTGCGGCGAACGCGGCGTCGGCCTGCGACGGGACGGTGGCGGACGCGCCGTCCTGCGCGGTGGCGGGCGTGGTCGGTGCCTCGCGGTTGCAGCCGGCGAGGGCGGCGGTCAGCACGGCGACGGCGAGCAGGGAGTGGCGCATGCGAAGGATTTCCGGCGGTCGGGACAGCGGGCAAGCATAGAGGCGGCGCCCGCGCGCTGCATGTGCCGATGGTGGCGGGCCGCGGATCACCGCTCTGCGGACGTGCGACTTGGTGTCGCCAACCGGACGCCATGAGGTTTTCGCTCGTCATTCCAGCGGACGCTGGAAGAGCTTCACAACAGCGCTTGGCGCTGGTCATCCATTTTGATCTTCGGTGTTCGCGCGAAAGTCAAAATGGGCCCCAGCGTCCGCTGGGGCGACGATCAGAACCGCCCGGGCATCCCGCGCATGCCGGGATCCAGCCGCGGGCTCGTGCGCTTCCACTGCATGGGTCGGTCGATTTGACGTCCGCGTCGCGCGCGAAGAAGAATCGAGCGATAAGCGGCGCCCGCCGCGGGGAGACTGCAATGCGGCGTCGCGACTTCATGGCCTTCGGCGGTATCGGCCTCGGCAGCCTGCTGCTGCCTGGCGGTATCGGCCGCGCGATCGCAGCCGAAGAGTTGGCCAGCACGCTCGATCCGGCGCTCAAGAAGCGGCTTGCCGACGTCGCCCTGCAGGCCTCGCGCGACGGCGGCGGCAGCTATTGCGACGTGCGCATCGGGCGCTATCTGCGCCAGTACGTGATGACCCGCGAGGCGACGGTCGAGAACGTGGTCAACGAGGAATCGACCGGCGTCGGCATTCGCGTGATCGCGGACGGCGCCTGGGGCTTCGCGGCCACCAATGCGCTCGACGCGGACGGGGTCGCCGCCGCCACGCGGCAGGCGCTGGCGATCGCCAAGGCCAATGCGCGCATCCAGACCACGCCGGTGCAACTGGCGCCGGTGCGCGGCGTGGGCGCGGTGTCGTGGGCCACGCCGGTGCGCCGCAACGGCATGACCGTGCCGCTGGAAGAGAAGGTTGCGCTGCTGATGGACGTCAATGCGGCCGCGACCGCGGCCGGCGCCGATTTCGTCAATTCGCGGCTGTTCCTGGTCAACGAGCAGAAGTACTTCGCCAGCACCGACGGGTCCTACATCGACCAGGACGTGCACAGGATCTGGGCACCGTTCACCGTCACCGCGGTCGACAAGGCCAGCGGCAGGTTCCGCACCCGCGACGGGCTCGCCGGCCCGATGGGGCTGGGCTACGAGTACCTCACGCCCGATCCCGCGCAGCGCTTCGAACTGCCCGGCGGCGTCATCGCCTACGGACAGGCCTACGACATGCGCGCCGATGCGGTCGATGCCGCGCGGCAGGCGCGCGAGAAACTTTCGGCGCCGTCGGTCAGGCCGGGCCGCTACGACCTGGTGCTCGATCCGTCGAACCTGTTCCTGACCATCCACGAGAACGTTGGTCATCCGCTCGAACTCGACCGCGTGCTCGGCTACGAGGCCAACTACGCCGGCACCAGTTTCGCCACGCTCGACAAGCGCGAGGACGGCTATCGCTGGGGCAGCGACATCGTCAATTTCTTCGCCGACAAGACCCAGCCGGGCAGTCTCGGTGCAGTGGGTTACGACGACGAAGGCGTGCAGTGCAAGCGCTGGGATCTGGTCAAGGACGGCGTGCTCGTCGACTACCAGGCCACGCGCGACCAGGCGCACATCCTCGGCAAGACCGCATCCGACGGTTGCAGCTACGCCGATGCGTGGTCGAGCGTGCAGTTCCAGCGCATGCCCAACGTGTCGCTGGCGCCGGGCAAGACGCCGCTGACGGTCAAGGAGATGATCGCCGGGGTCGAGCGCGGCCTCTACATCCACGGTCGCGGCTCGTATTCGATCGACCAGCAGCGCTACAACGCGCAGTTCGGCGGGCAGCTGTACTACGAGATCAGGAACGGCGAGATCGCCGGCATGGTCGAGGACGCCGCCTACCAGATCCGCACCCCGGAGTTCTGGAACGCGTGCTCGGCGATCTGCGACGCGCGCGACTTCCGCCTCGGTGGCTCCTTCTTCGACGGCAAGGGCCAGCCCAGCCAGGTGTCGGCGGTGTCGCACGGCTCGGCGACGACGCGCTTCGACGGCATTAACATCATCAACACCGCGCGCAACCTCTGAAAGATCGCCGGGCGGCCCGGCGTCATACGCGCGGCCGCGACCCGCATCACGTCCGCGTATGCCATAAGTCACTGGACGCTGTGCGTTCACCGCGGCAAGAATCGGGACGGCCCCGCAGGACGCGTTGCCGCCTTCGCCAACCCCGTCCGCGATCGCCGTGGACCTGTTATCCGGGAGAGCTCCCTTGCATAGACGCGACTTCCTCGCCCTCGCTGGTGTCGGCGCGGGCGGCCTGATGCTGCCGGCCGTCTTCGGCCGGGTCATCGCCGCCGAACAGCTGGTGTCCACGCTCGATGTCGGCTTCAAGAAGCGACTGGCCGATGCCGGCCTCAATGCCGCGACGTCCGCGGGCGCCACCTACTGCGATGTCCGCGTCGGCCGCTACCTGCGCCAGTTCGTGATGACGCGCGAGGACAAGGTGCAGAACGTGGTCAGCACCGAATCGATCGGTGTCGGCGTGCGCGTGATCGCCGGCGGCGCCTGGGGTTTCGCGGCGACCAATACGCTGACCGAGCAGGGCGTGGCCGACGCCGCGCGCCAGGCGACCGCGATCGCGATGGCGAATGCCAAGGTGCAGACCGCGCCGGTACAGCTGGCGCCGGCGCCGGGCGTGGGCGAGGTGTCGTGGCGCACGCCGCTGACCAAGAACGGCATGGAAGTGCCGGTGGCCGAGAAGGTCGAGCTGCTGCTGGGCGTCAACGCCGCGGCGATGGGCGCCGGCGCGAGCTTCGTGAACTCCACGCTGTTCCTGGTCAACGAGCAGAAGTACTTCGCCAGCACCGACGGCTCCTACATCGACCAGGACGTGCACCGCATCTGGGCGCCGATGACGGTCACCGCGATCGACAAGGCCAGCGGCAAGTTCCGCACCCGCAGCGGCCTGTCCTCGCCGATGGGCATGGGCTACGAATATCTGGACGGCGCCGCCTCGGGCAAGGTCGTCTCGCCGAACGGCGTCGTCAATTACGGCAAGTCCTACGACATGCGCGAGGACGCGATCGCCGCGGCGAAGCAGGCGCAGGAGAAGCTCAAGGCGCCGACCGTCAAGCCGGGCCGCTACGACCTCGTGCTCGACCCCTCGCATACCTGGTTGACGATCCACGAGGCCATCGGCCATCCGCTCGAGCTCGACCGCGTGCTCGGCTACGAGGCCAACTACGCCGGCACCAGCTTCGCCACGCTCGACAAGCGCGAGCAGCGCTTCCAGTACGGCAGCGACCTGGTCACGGTGTTCGCCGACAAGACCCAGGAAGGCAGCCTCGGCGCCGTGGGTTACGACGACGAAGGCGTCAAGACCAAGCGCTGGAACATGATCACCGACGGCAAGCTGGTCGATTACCAGGCGATCCGCGACCAGGCCCACATCCTCGGCAAGACCGAATCGGACGGCTGCTGCTATGCGGACTCGTGGTCGAGCGTGCAGTTCCAGCGCATGCCCAACGTCTCGCTGGCACCGGGCAAGGCGAAGCTGAGCGTCGCGGACATGATCAAGGACGTCGAGGACGGCATCTACATCGTCGGCGATGGCTCGTTCTCGATCGACCAGCAGCGCTACAACGCGCAGTTCGGCGGCCAGCTGTTCTACGAGATCAAGAACGGCGCGATCACCGGCATGATCGAGGACGTGGCCTACCAGATCCGCACGCCCGAATTCTGGAACGCCTGTGTCGCGATCTGCGACGAGAGCGACTACCGCCTGGGCGGTTCGTTCTTCGACGGCAAGGGCCAGCCCAGCCAGGTCTCGGCGGTGTCGCACGGGTCCTCGACCGCGCGCTTCAACGGCATCAACGTCATCAACACCGCGCGTTCGCTCGGCTAAGGAGCCTCTTCCATGACCATCTTCACCGAAGCCCAGGCGCGCGAGATCCTGGAAAAGACCGTCGCGCTGTCCACCGCCGACGAATGCACGGCCACGCTGGCTGGCTCGATCGACGGCAACATCCGTTTCGCGCTCAACAACGTGTCCACCAGCGGCCTCGTCAGCAATGCCGAGCTCGCGGTGCAGGTCGCGTTCGGCAAGCGCGTCGGCACCGCCAGCATCAATGCCTTCGACGACGCTTCGCTGCGCAGCGTGGTCAAGCGCGCCGAAGACCTGGCGCGTCTGGCCCCCGAGAATCCGGAGTTCCTGCCGGCCATCGGCAAGCAGGAGTATCGGCCCAGCCCGACCTTCAGCGAATCCACCGCGGCGATCACGCCGGAATTCCGCGCCCAGGTCGCGGCCGGTTCGATCACGCCATGCCGTGCGGAAAAGCTCATCGCCGCCGGCTTCCTCGACGACGGCAAGAGCTTCGTCGCCTTCGCCAACAGCAACGGCAACTTCGGCTACCAGCAGGCGACCAACTTCAATTACACCTGCACCGTGCGCACCGAGGACGGTCGCGGTTCGGGCTGGGTGGGCCGCAATCTCAAGGACGCCAGCGCGTTCGACGCCGGACGCGACATCCGCGTGGCGATGCGCAAGGCCAGCGATTCGGCCGAGGCCAAGGCGCTCGAACCGGGCAAGTACACGGTGATCCTGGAGCCGGCCGCGGCCGCGGGCCTGATCAGTTTCATGATGCGCTTCTTCGACGCGCGCACCGCCGACGAGGGCCGCAGCTTCCTGTCCAAGCGCGGTGGCGGCAACAAGCTCGGCGAACAGGTCTACGACCCGCGCGTCAACATCGTCGCCGATCCGTGGCACCCGGAAGCGGCGGTCATGCCGTGGGACGGCGAAGGCCTGCCGCGCGAGAAGATGGCGATCATCGAGAACGGCAAGATCGCCAACCTCGACTACTCGCGCTTCTGGGCGCAGCAGCAGGGCAAGCGCGCCGTCGGCCGTCCGGGCAACCTGCTGATGTCGGGCGGCGAGGGCACCACGGCCGACCTGATCCGCGGCACCGACCGCGGCATCCTGGTCACGCGCACCTGGTACATCCGCATGGTCGATCCGCAGACCGTGCTGCTGACCGGCCTGACCCGCGACGGCACGTTCTACATCGAGAACGGGCAGATCAAGCACCCGGTCAAGAATTTCCGCTTCAACGAGTCGCCGGTGATCATGCTCAACAACATCGACGAGTTGGGCCGGCCGGTGCGCGTGGGCGGCGACGAGTCGTCGATGGTGATGATGCTGCCGCCGATGCGCCTGCGGGATTTCACGTTCACGTCGTTGTCGGATGCGGTCTGAGGCATCCACTCCCGGCGTTTCGCGTCACCTTCTCCCGCAAGCGGGAGAAGGTGTGGCAGCTCTCCCTGCGGGAGAGGCCGGCGTGCATCGCGCGCCGGGTGAGGGCATCGCGCCGCGTGCCTCACTGACTTGTCCGCAGACTCCATGACCCGCGCGCAGTTCCTCAAGTGGATGCTCGGCGGCGCCGCCGCGCTCGCCTTTCCACCGCTGGCGGCCCAATCGGCGCGCTACGACTTCTGGTTCACGCGCCTGCGCTACGAATCGGGCAACTGGGACGTCGACCAGCGCATGCCGTCCAACGTCATCACCTCGCTGATCGACTACACGAATCTGCGGGTCGATCCGGAGGAGCGCGTCGTTGCGCTGTCGGATCCGAAGATGCTGGCCTCGCCGTTCTGCTACATGGCCGGGCACACGCTGGTCGAGTTCAGTCCGGCCGAGCGGCGCAACTTCGAGCGCTACGTGCGCGGCGGCGGCTTCGTGTTCGCCGACGACTGCAACCACGACATCGACGGCCTGTTCGCGAAGTCCTTCGAGGCGCAGATGGCGGCGATCTTCGGGGCGTCGGCGCTGCGCAAGCTGCCGAATGATCATGCGATCTACCGCAGTTTCTTCCAGTTTCCGGACGGGCCGCCGGCCACGAGCTTCGAGCTCAACGGCTGGGGCGACGATCTGGTGCACGACTATCTCAAGGGCATCACGATCGACGGGCGCCTGGCCGTGCTCTACAGCAACAAGGACTACGGCTGCGAGTGGGACTACGACTGGCGCAACAAGCGGTTCCTGGCCGAGGACAACACGAAATTCGCGGTCAACATCGTCATGTACGCGCTGAGCGCATGACCCGCATTCTTTCGCCCGTGGGAGCGCGCTTGCGCGCGATGGCGCGCTACCGGGACAGCATGAGCGCGCGCGAGCGCGCGCCTACAGGAATTTCTGCATGACCCCTCTCACTCCCACCGAAGCCGACCTGCAGGCCCGTCTCGTCGAGCTCGATGCCCTGCGCCAGGCGATCGGCCGCGCGGTCGTCGGCCAGGCCGATGTGGTCGAACAGCTGCTGGTCGCGCTGCTCGCAGGCGGGCACGTGCTGCTCGAAGGTGTGCCCGGCCTGGGCAAGACGCTGCTGGTGCGCACACTGGGGCAGGCGCTGGATCTCGGCTTCCGGCGCGTGCAGTTCACGCCCGACCTGATGCCCAGCGATCTGCTCGGCACCGAACTGCTCGAGGAAGACCACGGCACCGGCAAGCGTCATTTCCGCTTCCAGGAAGGTCCGGTGTTCACCCAGTTGCTGTTGGCCGACGAACTCAACCGCACGCCGCCCAAGACACAGGCCGCGCTGCTGGAAGCGATGGCCGAGCGCACCGTGAGCCACGCGGGTGTCACGCGCGCGTTGCCACGGCCGTTCTTCGTGCTGGCGACGCAGAATCCGATCGAGCAGGCCGGCACCTATCCGCTGCCCGAAGCGCAGCTCGACCGTTTCCTGCTGCATGTTTCGCTCGGGTATCCCGACGCCGACGAGGAGCAGGCGATCCTCGCGCGCACGACAGGCTCGGCTGATGCCGAGGTGCCGCGCGTGATGGATGCCGGGGCGGTGCTCGCGCTGCAGGCGCTGGTGCGCGAGATCCACGTAGGCGACGACCTGCTGGCGTGGATCACCGCACTGGTCCGCGCGACGCGGCCGGGCGAGGGCGCGCCCGACATCGTGCGCGAGTACGTGCGCTGGGGCGCCGGCCCGCGCGCCGGCCAGTCGCTGGTGCTCGCCGCGAAGGCGCGTGCGCTGCTGCAGGGCCGGCTCGGCGCGACGCGCGACGATGTCGCCGCATTGCTGGCGCCGGTGTTGCGCCATCGTCTGGTGCTGTCCTTCGCCGCCGAAGCGGCGCAGGTCGATGCCGACGCGGTGATCGCCGGGCTGCTGCGCGCGCTGCCCGCACCGGTGCGCTGACGCCGGCGATGGCACACGCGTCATCCAGTGCGCCGGTGCCTGCGGCGACAGGCGATCCGCTGTCGCCCGCGTTACGGTCGCTGCTCGCGACGCTGCGCCTGCGGCCGCGGCATGCGCCGGGGCGCCAGGGCATCGGGCATCACGCAAGCCGCAATCGCGGCAGCGGGCTTGAGTTCGCGCAATACCGCGCCTACGAATCGGGCGACGAGCCCCGGCAGATCGACTGGAAACTCTACGCCCGCAGCGATCGGTTCTTCGTCCGCGAGGCCGAGCGCGACAGTCCCGTCCGCGCCTGGGTCCTGCTCGATACCACCGCGTCGATGACCCAGGCCGACGAAGCCGCGGCGGCACGGACGCGTTTCGACGTCGCCCGGCTGCTGGCGACGTGCGTGTACGAGATCGCGCAGCGCCAGGGCGATGCCTGCGGTCTGGTGCTGTGCGGCGGTGCGGGCGTGGCGCTGGAGACGCCCGGCACCGGGCCGCGGCAGCGCGATCGCCTGCGGCACGCGCTGGATCGGGTCGACGCGCAGGGCGCGTGGCCGCATGCGGCTGCGCTCGCGCCGGCCTGGGGACGCATCGCGCGTGGCGATCTGGTCGTCGCGATCAGCGACTGGTTCGACGACGCCGCGGTCGAGCAACTCGTGCAGCTGGCGCGCGCCGGTCGCGACGTCATCGCGATCCGGGTCCTGACCGCCGACGAGCGCGACTTTCCGTTCGCCGACGGGCGCCGTTTCGTCGAATCCGAGTCCGGCGAATCGCTGCTCGGGGATGGGCCTGCATTGCGCGCCGGTTACCTCGCGCGTTTCGAGGCCGCATCGCGCGCGCTCGCCGCGCGTCTGGCAGCGGCCGGCATCCGCTTCGCCACGCAGTGGACCGACGCGCCGCCGGATGCCGTGCTGCGCAGCTTGTTCGGCGAACGCGCGTGATGGGCTTCGGCCTGCTGGCACCCGCCGCGCTCGCGGCCCTGGTCGCGCTGCTGCTGCCGCTGCTGCTGCACCTGGCGCGGCGCGATGCCACGCGGCCCACGCCGTTCGCCGCCCTGCGCTGGTTGCGCGAGCGGCCGAAGCCGCGTCGACGCCTGCGCTTCGACGACTGGCCGCTGCTGCTGGTGCGGCTGTTGCTGCTCGCCTTGCTCGCGCTGTGGCTGGCCTGGCCGGTGCAGCACGATGCATCGCCGCCGTCGCACTGGACCGTGGTGGTGCCGGGCGTGGCCGCGGACGTGATGCCCGACGTCACCGATGACGACGCCAGCGTGCGCTGGCTCGCGCCGGACTTTCCCACGGTGACCGGTGACGCGCCGGCGACGACGGACGGCGCCAGCGTCTCCAGCCTGTTGCGCGAGCTTGACATGCGCCTGCCGGCCGCGACCGCGCTGACCGTCGTCGTGCCCGGAACGGTCGCGCCCG
>Ga0207841_1000315_pt1 | contig 15432 bp, 16 predicted proteins | sample HigsolmetaGSP18D_FD_184846 | JGI IMG/M metagenome (GOLD analysis project Ga0207841, IMG submission 184846) | High solid enriched microbial communities from the Joint BioEnergy Institute, USA - SP1-8-D (SPAdes) | ecosystem: Engineered > Bioreactor > SSF (Solid state fermentation) > Aerobic >... | reverse complement strand
CTTAGGCGTTGTCTCTTCGTATTGCATACGTCCATAATCGCCACCAACCCTGTCACGGGTATATCGTTCACGCTTTAACCATTCATTACCACTTACTTGCTTTGCCTGTTCAATCAGATCCTGTGGTATTGCCTTATCATCAGACGCTTCTCCTATAAACAATTGCACTGTTCCACCGTTTATAAGCACCCGCTTCAATGACTTATTTTTAACGTTATCAATATCTTCTTGTCCCGCCAACACTTTCAGTCCTTGTACGTGGTCGTTCGTACTAAACATGCGTGGTGGGTTCTCTGTCAGCACTTTAATGTGCGCTTCACTTAATTCTTTTTGGTTCGGGTTGTAGTAGTTAATCAAATTGTACAGACGTTCTTTCTCAATCAAATTCAACGCTTTGTAGTCCACTTCTTTAAATGTACTTTCAATAGCTTTTTTGTACTCTGCTTCGACAACTCGTTGCATTTCTCGAATACCTGCAAACTTACGTACTGCACGCACCAAACTCTCACGGTCTTCGCCGGTAAATTCTTGAATCAACTTACCCTTTGAATTATCAAGGTCTTGCCATGTTTTACCTTGCTTTTGCAAAATGGTTTCCATGTCATTCATAGTGCTTCTACGTTGCATTTGAAGTAGTCTTGCACTGCTGTATGGTCGCTTAGTAAACGTCAATACTTCACGATTTATCGTGAATGCTCTGATGTCATTCATACGGTCTTGTAATTCATCATCTGAGAACACACGATTTTCGGAATTTGTTTCAACGATCAATTGTCGCAATTCAGACTTTGAGAACTTATCCTTATCCAGTTCTGGGTATACCTTATCAACCACTCTATCAACCACTTTATTTACCAACTCATTGGCTTCTTCAAGGGCGTTTTCTTGGCGTGCAATAATTTGCATCGCCTTGGTCATATCTTCGCCAACGGCATTCTTAATGAATGTACTATTTTTCCAGTTAAATAACATACGTTGCTTATCTCGCAATTGGTCGATTTCGATATAAGTTTGTAGTTCCTTACCTAGCTTGGCAATTTGTCCCTTTTCAGTGAAACTCATGTGTTCCTTCAAGGCAATTAAGCGGCGCTCCGCAACAATTTTTTCGCCAACATTTTCTTGGCGTGATAAATTACTTCGTTGCTCCTTAACAAGCTCGTTATACTCTGCTCGTTCTTGGGCTTGATTATTCACACCAACGTGCTTTGTGGCTGGCAATTCAATACCTTGCTCTTTTAATGTCTTTTCGCTAATGCGATCAGGCATTTTTTTGAGTTCAAAATATTGATTTACGGCTTGTGCCCACTGTCCACGCCACTCATCAACTTTCCCCGGCTTATCCCAATCAACAAGCCAAACTTTACGTTGTCGGATATTGCCTTGCTCGGTTCTTGTTTTGTTGCCGTTTTCGTCAAGAATATATTCAGTTTTCGCCTTTCGTCCCCACGTTCCGTCTGCGTTAAATGGTCGGTTGGTCAGCATAACGTGTGCGTGCGGATTCTCTGGGTGGTCTCTGTGAATTGCAATGTCTGCAACCATACCTGAATCTACAAATGTTTCTTGAACATAATTAGTCAACAACTCACGTTGTTCTTCATCACTTAATTCAACTGGTAATGCAACATTAAACTCCTTTGCGTAACGTGAATTAGCCTTGTTTTCTTGGGATTCTACTTCATTCCACAAACGTTCTCTATTACTAGCCCACTCCGGTGCGTTTTCAGGCAACAAAATAAAAGATTCTGGCTTTACAACACGGGGGTATTCATAATTTTTTTCATCAGCGTCTCGGTAAAGAACTTCGCCACTTCTGTAACTAGCACTAGCAACGGCACTTCGTCCGTCTCCGGCACTAATGTTTTTAAAGTTCATGTGAAAAATAGCCATTTTGAATATCCCCCTTTCTTGTTGTTTTTTCTTTTATTTTTTAAGTTGCCGGAACGGCTTCTAATACACAATTTTTTGAGAAATTACATCAACTATTTAGGGTTGATGTGTAAGTGCGCTTAATACTCGTTTCACTCGCTTGTAAGATTACCGTTTCCTGTAATTTTATTCTACCTGTTTTTGGGGTGTTTTTCAATTTTTTGTTGACTGTTTTTTATGGTTTTGCTACCATGAATTTAACAAATGGTCGATTACAAAAATTAGGGGGGTGAAATCATGGCTTTAAGCAACTTAGAAAAGCAACAAGCGCGTCTTGAAAAGTTAAATAATAAAATTCGACTTGAAAAAGAAAAAATTGAGCGCAATTTAGGTCGTGAAATAATCAAGAACTCTAACCTTGATTATTCTGATTTTACAAAAGAAAAAATCGCAGAGTTTGGTTCATTATTAGGGTCTCAAATTTCATCTAATGATTTTGATCATTCTAACAACGAAAATTAATCAAATAATAATGGTTCAACTAACATCAATAAGCCACAATTTTAAGTAGATAAATAATCATGAATGATAATATGGATAAGCTAGTTAAACAAAAAAATGAACTAGAAAAAAAGATTCAAAAAAATGAGTTACTAATTAAGCAAAGTAAGTATTATGAGTCAAACAAAGAACGCAAAATACGTACTCGAAAATTGATTCAAAAAGGTGCATTACTTGATAAGTATTTTGACATTGAAAATCTATCAGTAGATGAAACTGAATCTCTATTAAAAGTATTTGCGGAATACGTAAAATCTAATAAACCTGAAAAATACAAAAAAGGATAGCCCTATTCAGGATTATCCTTTTTCTATCAACAACCCTATCAAATTTTTGTATCTTAATAGTTAGCGGCACTGCACAAAATATATCGGATTCAAATTTATCTTGAATCGCGAAATAATGTGGCCTGGAATGTCCTATTCATTTGTTTGTATTTAAAAATGGATCATTAACCGATTCAAAAAAATCATCAGCAACCAACACTAAGATTCCGAATTCAAAATCAGAACTACCACTCATATCCATTCCCCCTAACAAAAAGGCCTACCGGTGTTATGGTAGGCCTTTACCACTGTAACTTGGTTATTTATAAATCTGATAATTGAACCGATATATTGGTCAATTGAACAATATATGTTATAGTTTACGTATGGAAAATCCAAAGTTTACAGCATTCACACGTCCTAACGGACATAACGAATTCGTGGAATTTGTTAACACGCTACCTGTAAAAGATAGGCAAAAACTGTTGTCGACACTTAAAAAAATCGAAGAACATGGTTTGCCAGTTGCCTCACGTATGGAGTGGGTAAAGCCTTTGAATAAAAACATTTATGAAATTCGTTCAAAGGTTGGATCAAACATTCAACGGGCGTTGTACTTTCATGTAGTCGGAAATGAATTCATTATCACGCATGGGTTCACGAAGAAGACACAAAAGACGCCATCCGCTGAAATCAAGCACGGCGAAGCGTTGCGTAAAGAATATTTTGATATGGAGGACTAAGGTATGGCTGCAAAGACAATTTCAATCGATGATTTGATTGCTGATCAAATGAAAGACCCAGAATTTAAGGCTGGTTTCGAAGCAGAATCAGAAAAGTTAGAGTCTGCAGTGCAATTGATGTTAGCACGTGAGGCAGCTGGCTTGTCTCAACGAGATTTGGCAGCTAAGTCAGGTGTTCCTCAATCAACAATTGCGCGTGTAGAACGTGGTTCAAACACCAGTGTTGATACGTTAAATAAGTTGGCGTATGCGTTGGGCAAGAAACTAGAAGTACGATTCGCATAACAATTGGTATAGATTGTGAAAAAAGCCCGATTTCCCACTTGTGAAGTGAGTGAATCGGGCTTTTTTAAAGTTTGTGAATTTCCAAAAATCACAAAGGGCGTTCAGGGCTTGATAAACCTATAACTGGGTATAATCGATGTTATGTTAACTCCCTTTGGTATACCTCATTCAAAAACATTTTAAATGTAAATCATCGTACCCTTTTTCAATCAAAATACTCTTCATAACTTGTAATTATAAATAAAAGTGCTCCTATGAGGGGATATTTTAACAAACTAGAAAAACTAGTCCGGAATCTCCTCATAAGAGCAATGGTTTGCATCAGAAAAATCATTAGCAAACAAACAATGCATCAAATTGACATTTTTTGAGAAACAATAACTTAACGGAAATTATTTACACTAACCGCAACGAATGATCCAACTCGGTTTATTGAATAGGTACACCGCAGAATATTTAAATGTGCGATCTGATTCAGAATCACTAAATTATGGGTAATTAAAAAGCGAGGTAATGGCCCTTAAAACCCAAAAATAATTTGCCTATTTAAGGGTCGCCTAGTTTCTTATCTATCGATAGATATTTTAATATCAAAAGTTGATCATTCTTAATTGTTAACCAATAAATTGACAAAAAAGCAGCTAAATTTGTAAAAATTTAGCTGCTTATATCTTAGTTAAGTTTAGCGTAACATTTAAGGATTGCTTGCCGATTAATCAAAATCAATCTGCTTTTTTATAATCTGCCGGTTCTGGCTTACCCTTAACTTCTTTCTGAGGGCTCAATGAAATATCTTCTTCTTCATTCTTATCTTTTTTCGTACTATCTTTAGTCATAGTGGCCTCCCTGATTACCTAATACTGTATACTTGATACTTAATAAGTGTAACAAAATAAACTCACAATATAAAGTTTCTATTAAAATTTTTATAATTAAATATTAATGGAGTTGTTTTTATAATAGCGCTAAATTAGTGCTAACTTAATAACACAATAATGCAAGTGTGACTAATATAATTGCTAATTAATACAACATAGATCATCAAAAAAACACTAGGATTTACGTCTTTTTTGACTTTTTCACAAGTTAGAATGATAAAAATAACCCGTAAGTAGCCAGTTAACCCAACCTATAGTATAATTTTTAACATAAAATTTTAAGTACATGTACAAAAAAAGATAGTCACGCCCCTTTATTGGAGCGTGACTATCTTTTTTTTATATAGCTATGCTGTCCCATAAATCACCGTAATTATAGGGGGCATATTATACGCAATGCCTTTGTTTATCAATGTCGGTAGTGGGTAAAGTGTGGTTACTACTGATTTTATTGCAGCTTTAAATCAAAGAAAGCTAAGCGCGGCTGGTCTAGATGTAACTTATACAGAACAATTGCCTGCAGATAGCCCCCTATGGCAAATGAAAAACATTTTGATTACTCCGCATATTCAGGTATTTATCAAGAATATGCTGAATATGTTGTACAAATTTCCCAAGAAAACTTGGAGAAATACCGGCAAGATGGAACAATGCGAGAAGCAAACTCGATTTGATTCGAGGATACTAACAGCATCCGTGTCTTCGTCCCACAAGTAGGTTATCTGGTGGGTTCAATGTCACCACTAAAAATCTTAAACGTTGTCGTTAACTGCCAGGTAAGTTTTCCATAGATAAGACCAAGTACTTAACTAATCTATTGGTCATTTTTTAATTAAAATACTTTACCAATACCTATCATGGGAAAATAAATTATTAATTTCGCGAATAACAGTGAGCATAAGTGTTTATTTATATGTACTCCGTACCTGTTATTGTATACTTACCTTACCTGTATAAATATTTCTGTATATTTACTTTAGAAAAATAGTAAGTTAAAGAAACTTTTTTCTCATTAATTTATTATAAAGAGTGTACCTGGGGCAACATCGAACATAAATAAATTTTATAACACGCGATATTTAAGTGACTTTTGTAACCAGAAGGGGGGTACAAGATGAAAACTAAGCTAGCTAAGTTTCATTTCTTAAATTATTCTGTATACACTATTTCACTAGGCGGGTTTCTTTTTGGCTATGATACAGGAATTATTAACGGTGCGCTTGCGTTCATGAGCAAACCAAGCCAACTAGACTTGTCACCAGCATTACAAGGTATCGTTTCTAGTTCGTTAGTCGTAGGTGCATGTTTAGGAGCATTAGGCTGTGGTAAATTAGCCGATAAAATTGGCCGTAAAAAAACTTTGAGGTTAATCGCAGAAATTTTTACCGTGACTACAATCCTTTGTACGCTAGCACTTAACGCATGGTCGATATCTATCTTTCGTTTCATTTTAGGGATTGCTGTTGGCGCTGCCTCTACCCTATCGCCTATGTACTTAGCTGAAATTTCTCCAGAGGAATCTCGTAGCGCCAGTATTGATAAAAACGCTATTTTCATTGTCCTAGGCCAACTATGTGCGTTTACTGTCAATGCTGCCTTAGGCAATATCTGGGGGAGGTGGGACCCAATTTGGAGAATTATGTTGCTATCTGCTGCAGTCCCAGCCATCATTTTGTGGATAAATTCCTATAAGATAAGCAATAGTCCACAATGGTTATTGTTTAACGACCATCCAAATAAAGCGCGGCAATTATTTTACAAACTGAAGTTTTCTAACGTTCCTCAATTGCTTGCAACACATGAGGAACATGTGGCTAATAGTAAAGAGTCCAACTTTAAGTGGTCGACAGTGATAAACGACAAAGGGTTAGTTTATTTATTATTTACTGGTATAGTAATTGCGTTCGTTCAGCAGATCTCAGGAGTAAATACTGTTATGTACTATGGTACCATTTTGCTTGAAAAGGTTGGACTGGGAGAAAGCGGTTCCTTATATGCAAATATTTTGATTGGGGCAGTATCTGTCATTGCCACTATCTTAGGTACTCGTTTAATAGAAAAATCCAATCATTATCACATGTTGTACATTGGGCTATTTGGAAACGCAGTTTTCTTGTGCTTATTGGGTTTTATAATGAAGATTTCCACATTTCCTCAAGGTTTAGTAAATATATTGGTACTAGTCTGCTTAGCCCTTTTTTTAGCCAACCATCAGGGCTTAGTCAGCCCAGTTACTTGGCTATTACTGGCAGAAATGTTTCCGGAAAAAGTTAAAGCACAATTTATGTCTATTGCGACCGCTACTAACTGGATAACTAATTTTATAATTAGTTTAGTTTACCCACAGCTAATCGCTTCATTAGGAATGGCGGTTGTATTTTTTATATTTGCGTTAGCGAATGGTATGAGCACCATTTTGTCTATACTATTCATCAACAATCATAGAATGAAAATTGCCTATCAAGGAGTAGATCATTAAGTAATACAAAAATTAGGAGGATGGGAATATGGCAAACTTTTATGTGAACCCAACAGAAATCACTCACGACATACCGGACAACGACCGGCCAAAATTTTACATGTTTGGCGTTCCAAGTTATACGAATATGGGCGATCAGGCTGTTTCACTGGCGGAACGAAAATATATCGAAAACGAATTTTCTGAATACCAGTACATTGAAGTCTTGGAAGAAGATGACGATGAAGCAATCCCAGTTGTCAAAAAGCATTTGCAACCGCAGGATATCATCGCTTTTACTGGCGGTGGTAATATGGGGAATTTATACCCTACCCATGAAGAAGCCCGGCGGAAAGTTTTTTCAACTTTCACTGACAACTTAACTATTTCTTTCCCGCAATCAATCCACTTTGAAGATACTGAAGCTGGGCAGGTTGAAAAAAGGAAAAGCCAGCAAGCATATAATAAGAATCCAAACCTAGTACTGGTTGCTCGCGATGCGCAAAGCTTCCACCGCATGCAAACAACTTTCCAGAACCCTGTCATTTTTACGCCTGACATGGTCTTATATATGGACACAGTTGATTGGCAATTTGACCGCCATGGTGCGCTATTTGTTTTACGTCACGATACGGAGAAAGTTGTTAAACAGTCAACCATCGATAACGTCAAAAGTGTCCTAGACGCTACCTACCCCGTCAAGCGTGTTGATACCGTTTTAGATAACCCTAAAGAAATAACACCGGTAACACGCGAAACCTTGTATGAACGCGAATTAGAGTTATTTTCCCAGCAAAATATTGTCATTACTGATCGGTGGCATGCGATGGTCTTTTCAGTATTAACTGGAACTCCTTGCTTATTATTTGGTAATAGCTATGGTAAAGGTAAGCATGCTTATATTGATTGGCTGGAACATGTCAATTGGATTGATTACACTGAAGAAAATGATACCGACCGGATTAAAGAAGTTATCGAAAAATTATTAGTCCAGAAGCGTCATAACTATGATGTTAGAAAGGATTTCCAACAATTACATGATGTGATTACTCGTTACACTAGAAAGTGGCAGTCTATATAACGAACTATCACCTTTTAATTAACTAGAATGCAGGGAAGTTCCCTGCATTCTAGTTTTTTTATTGAGTAAATTTATAATTTAAGCTTAAAAAGCTGCCGGATTTCTTAGGAATTCGGCTGCTTGGAAGTGATTACTCAATTAAATAGTAGCTACTGATCCAGCATCTACACGATATTCAGCTCCATTGATGAAGCTAGCTCTCTCTGACCAAAGGAAAGCAATCATATTTGCTACTTCGGCTGCTTTCCCACGGCTTTGGCTAGTCATATGTGGCCTTTTATCATTAAGGAAGCTGCGAATAACTTCGTCAACTGAAACGCCTAATTGGTCTGCTCGCTTTTCCATCATCCAATCAGTCATCGGTGTATCAATGAAAGCTGGTGATACAGTATTGGCCGAAGTGTTTTTCCTACCCAGTGTTCTTGACAAGCCCTTAGATAAGGCTAAAACACCATCCTTTGTACAACAATAAGGGATTTCATCAGAATAGGGGTGCTGACCATCTTCAGTCTCCTCTCATTGGTTAAATTAATCTCATTTAATAAGGGCACGTTATCTAAACAAGCCATAAGACACAGCTTTTTTATTAACTACTCCAAAACCATAGGCTAACATGTTGTCTAGGTGATCTCAATTAAGCACACCTAGACTTTCGTCTAACCAATAGATAATTAAAGGTTTTTCGCTATAAAACTACCAAATATCCTTTAAAGGTACCTTGTTCTCCGTAGCCAAGCCCACACTACAGTACTCAGAATAATAGAAATCAACACAATCCAAAACATGCCAAAAGCATTTTTTTCAAATAGTACCGGCGTATTTATACCCCATAAACCATAGATAACTGACGGTACTGTCAGAACAATCGATATCTCTGTTAATGTCTTCATGATGGAATTTAGTTGGAACGATGAAACATTATTAATCATTGATCCAAGACTGTCTAAAAAAGCACTATATTTCTGTATAATACTATCCAATGTTTCTACTCGGTCATAAAGGTCAGAAATAACATGGCCAACCGTTTCGTTGCCTCTACCTATTTTTTGGATGTGCGTACTCAGAAAGTCGACCATTCTTTTATCTGTCTTATATGTTGAAGATAGAACTATCATGTGTTTTTGTAGTGATAATAGATCGTTAAATACTGGAATAACAGGCCCTGCATCTGTAATATGCCGTTCTAAACCGTCAATTTCCCCTTTGAATTTTCTTAACTCTTCAATCATCAAGGCAAAGCTATTGTCTATTGTCTCTAAAGCTGCTTCAATGGCAAAGTTGTTGTTGACTGTCAAAGAAAGGTCCGTCAGCGTGTCAATTATCGATGTAACTTTCTGCTTTGTGACAACGATGAGTTTCTCTTCAAAAATTAGGAAAGCAATTGATGTAATTAAATCATCTAAATGAGGTCTCTTACTTAAATCTGGTAACAAGTAACTAATGAATAAAAATTTTTCCCCAGTTTCCTTATCAGTTATGAAGTCAGATACAATTTCATCTTCACGTCTGATAACCTCATTTAACTCAATACCATATTGTTCCTGTAGTCTGTCAATTGCCTGCTCATCTTCACCGTATATATACGTTACATAACTTGCTAAATCATTGTTTTTAGGGACCAATTTTAATTGTCCAACATTAGGATTATAATTGTCTATCATAAATTATCTCCATAAACCGGTTTAGTTATACCATAATAAATAACTAAAATAAAAGACATCTATTACTAGACGTCTAATACCATAATTAATATTGCTCTGCTATTTATTCATACGGGTCGTAACCCAAGATACAATTAATACCAGTATTACTGCTCCAATAATTGAAGGAATTAAGGCCATGCCCGCGAGACTAGGACCCCAAGCCCCTAATAGGCTTTCACCTAGCCATGAACCAATTAAACCAGCTAAAATATTACTAATCCACCCCATAGCTGCGCCACGACTAGTAATTGCACCTGCAATCACACCAATTAATGCACCGACAATTAATGACCAAATCATAACACCATCCTCCTTTATTTATATCAATATAGATAACGGGTTTTTCACTTATTTTTCGATCGTTTAGAAGCTTTTTTTGAAGGTTGTCTCAAAAGGCGATATACACTAAATAACGCCTGACAAACTATAACAACAATTGACATTTTAGACCATAAATCTATACGGCCAGTTTTTCTCGTCATATCGTACTTCTCCTTATAAATATGTTTAAAGGTTGCCTCTAGTTATCCTAACCACCATTTACATTTAGGGACTCCCCCGTTATGTAACTAGCATCCTTCGAGGCAAGGAAAACATAGGCACCTGCCAGCTCCGCAGGCTGACCTGCTCTCCCGACTGATGTTTCGCTACCAAATTTTGGTATATTTTCTTGTAGTTGACCACCTGAAACTTGTAACGGTGTCCAAATTGGCCCAGGAGATACACTATTAACTCTTATCCCCTTAGGGGAAAGCTGCTTTGACAAACTAACAGTCATGTTTTTAATTGCTGCTTTCGTGCCTGCATAATCTACTAAGAATGATGACGGTTGAGATGCTTGGATGGAATTGGTTGTAATGATACTACTACCTGGATTCATATAGGGAAGCGCTGCTTTTACCAACCAAATGAGACTAAACACATTTGTTGTGTATGTATCTATCAATTGTTCAGTGGTTAGCTTACTAATATCTGTCTGTGCCTGCTGCTTACCAGCAACCAACACTAATACATCTAGGCTTCCCAAAAAATCCGCTGCCTTTTCAACTAGCTCTTTGTTAAATTTTTCGTCTTTCAAATCTCCAGGGATTAACTTGATTTTCCTACCAGTTGATTCAATAACTCTTTTTACTTCCTGAGCATCACTCTCTTCTTCTGGCAAGTAATTAAGTACTATATCTGCTCCTTCTCTAGCATATGCTATCGCCACAGACCTCCCAATGCCTGAATCACCACCTGTAATAATGGCATTAATGTTTTCCAAACGTCCATGTCCCGTATAACTAGCAGATCCGTCTTCAGGGATGGGCGTCATTTGAGATTGCAAACCTGGTTCCACCTGAGATTGCTTTGGAAAATATTCTTTTTTCAATTCATCTGTCATATTTTCTCCCGTCTAGCCAATTGACTATATAGATAAAAATGTTTACAACATCGACATAAAGATCTTACCCTTAAAAAATTTTTCTACTTAGTATATAAGTAGAAAAATACTTATATACTAAGTTACGTGAATCGTAACATTCAAATTTGAATTTTTCAATTAATTAGCTTGCTTAACATAACCTCAGCAACACAAATTTTATTAGAAGAGCTAACAGTAGGCTACACTTTTGGATGTCTATTTATGAACAAATTTCGCACCAATTAAAATTTAAATTTTGTTTGAAAATTCATTTTACAAACATGCTTGGTAAGTGTATTTATGTATACATAATGATATTCACTTTGAATTACTAACAATATGGTTCTGACAAAAAAGCGTAAAACTGAGAATTTTTATGGGTATTATGTCTTCATACGTGCTTAAATTTGTTATGCCTAGCATGCTGCCTGTCCTATTCGGATGGGATATCGCAGTACTGCCAATATTTAGCTATGTTAATTGCCATAGTTATCAACTTCGTTGCTGGATTAATTACGGGCTGACCCCTCAAACTACTACTTTCAACAATTCCCTAAATATTTACGCTTAAATATTAAAATTATTAGCAATGGAAACACTCTTGACCTACCTAATTAACTACTCATGCCACTGATACGTAAGTAGTGTAGAACGTGCTCTATTTAAAATAGATTATCTCCCCAAAAAGCACCTGCATTACTCAACAATAAAGAAGTAGACTTTTAAAAAAAGTGCGGTTAATCTTTACCCTTTGGCAATCTTTGCGCCTACTATCCAAATACTGAGGAAAAACTGCTAAAAACAGCGTGTAGACATCAAACTTTTATGCTTAATGTCTACACGCTGTTTTTACTTTGCTATTTATTTTTTATTGCTTATTAACCTCTTAGCTGTATTTCATGTAGAAGGGATCTGATGTCAAGGCTCCGGATCTCTTTTTCGAGCCCGCTAGGGATCGTCCCCCCGTAAATTTTTAAAAATGACCTGATTTCGTTAAATTTCACAAGTCTGAGGGGATAGCAAATAAACACTGCTCAGAGTGATTTTTGGCTATCCCTTATCATCAATTGAATGCTTTCATTCAAATATTCTACAATTCACTAATCAACGCATTTAGAAACTTAGACGCTGATTTAAACCCCTTTTCCTTTGCAACCGCGTCTAATCGTTTACGAACACTTGGCTGTAAAGTAAACGTATAGTGCTTAGTAGTCTCATGTTCGTCTTCATTGTTAAACACTGGCACTTGCAAAACAGTTTTATTGGCCAAGCTATCGTTTGCCTTATTTTCAAAGGCACTGTCCTTACGTACTGCCTTTGTTAGTTGTTCATTCTTTGGGTTAAATGCCATAATAAATACTCCTTATCATCTATTATCATAAATAGTACGTATAAATAGTATGTATACGTACTATTTATACGTTAAATTTTTTCAGTAATATTTTTAAATACGCTATCCATTTCACTGAAAAAATCTCGGTTTTTTACGAAAATGCTGTGGTCTTGTTTCATAGTTGATAGCGACTCTTTATCAAGAGTTGTCCGATTAAACAATTCTTTTGACGGAACAATGCCAATGACAGATTCATCATCTTTAATCGAATCTAGCAACTCATGAGAAGATTTAGTATTGTGTTTAATCATGTTTGCAACAAAATAAAGTTGCGCTGTCACGTATGAGTTACGTGATTGAAAATCAATTGCTTCATCACGTAACTCTTTTAACCGCTCTTCCAAATTAAACTTGGCATTATATCCGTGTTCACTTGGAATGATTGGACTGATAATGGCGTGGCTGATAATAGCGGCATTTCTCGTGGCAATCGAAAAATCGGGGTGTGTATCAAGGATAATGTAATCGAATTTCCCCAAATTCAAACGATAAAAATTATCGCTTAACCACATGTACAGCATCATGTTCTTATTTGTTTTATTTTCAATTTCTCGTTCCACATCATCAAGATGTAAGTCACCTGCAATAAGACTAACATTCTCACTAACCTTATGAATATCTACTTGTCCTTGACCAGAAAAAATATTAGCAACTGTATTTTCAGTGGCATAGATATTATACGTTTGGGTTAAATTGCTTTGGTGATCTAAATCGATAAATAGAATCTGATTGTTATGTTCAGCCAACCACTCGCCGTAATTAAAAGCCAATGTTGTTTTCCCAACACCACCTTTGATTGCTGAAAACGTAAGTATCTTCATCTCTCATACCCCTTTTATATTTCCTGTACTTATAATACCACAGTATACACACTATGTATAAATCATACATATACATAGTGTGTATACTGTATAAATCACAAAAGACTAGTAGTTCATCTAACCAATAGCGATGGTAATAATCAACTACAAGGATTAATGCAACGCTATCCAACACCCGCTGAACAAGTTTGTAAAAGTGAAAGCCACTTTAATTTGAATCCCGCTTGTAATGTACACCGGCTAATTAGTAGCCTTCGGCAGACACAAGTGCAAACACTTGGAACTTATACACTGACACCTAATTACAACCCTGTTTTAAACAAAAACAGGTTGACACGCACTAACCAATCATCGCTCTGAAAGATTTGAGTATTTGAGAATACAGTTCACCCATAGCTTAGCCATAAATGAACTGTATGCAACGTCAATCGCTCCTCAGAGTTCTCGTACCGTCGTCAACAAGACTAGTTCAACACTCACACTTTTAAGGCGTCAGGAGCCGTATACCTGCCTTTTAGCGGTTTCCCGCTGGTGTGAGCCAATAAAGCTCCGTAGACCGTCCAGAATTACGTTATACGTTGATTCTAGGCGGTGTTTTGCCACCCACAAACCCAGTTTTACATATGATCCGTTATTGAATCACTTAGTTTTTGCGTCAAATGCGCTTGGAAGCCAGAGGTCGTGTCCTTATATGCGCTCCCCACACCCCCATGCCGTAATAGTCCGTCACGGCACAGGGAATGCCGTTTAATCATCGGGGTGCATTTTCCCCGCCACAAATTGTGGATACGTCTATAACGTGTACGTTCTACCGGTGCTAATTTGCCACATAAAAAGGGGACGTGTAAGCGTTTCTTCGTACACACTTACACGTCCCCTTTGGTATCGTCTGTTGAATGCCCCTTTTGGACTGTTCCTGACGTTATCTTGTTGAACTTTTCTATAAACCTAGTATAATAGATTTATAGAAAAATAAATGTGTTAAAGATACTTGCCTATCCTTAGCACAGGCACTTATTGGAACGCCAATTCCAACGAGTGCCTTTTTTTATTCACTTGTTATATGATATATCTATTATAACGCAACATGTTGTTTTATAATAGATATACTGCCAAATTTATTTAATCAATATACTAACTATACCAAAAAAGCCCCACTTTGTGCGGGGCTTTTTTGGTATCTATAAACTTTGTTCACTAGTTGTGAGTGTTGAATCGTTTTCTTGATGTCTTCTGTACTCTTTCAGTCTGATTCAAGACAATCTTTGACGGCTTGTTTGGCGCTGTTTCTGGTGTGTTGCGAGTAACTCGTTTGCATTATCTGTAACAATGATACCTTTTTCCACGTCAAGAACTACATACACATCTATCGCGTTCAGTTTTTCAGACCTTGATAAGAATACCTATTTCTTCTTATCTCTTGGGTGGCTATTACGTCCTTTTTTCGCACGTTCCTGATTTAACCACGCAAGCCCGGAATCCGTAATGTACTTACTCCAATTAGTTTCTATGATGGCATTTTCAGGTATATCGCCTTTATATCGTCGCAAAAACAAACTGATGTAACTACGACTTTTGCCAATCATCTCACTTGCTTCTGAGAAGGTATACATGTTCTCGTTATCTGGTAGTTTTCTCATAACGCCACTCCTTAGTTATAACACACACTATCGCATTATATATGCACACCTACATTCCCCTGCCATAAGAGTGTTGCTGCCGGCGATTCTGCCGGCGACTCTTGGCTTGCATATCATGTTCAAGTTCTGATTCGTTCTTTTGATTACGGCTTAGGTTGTAGATGATATTCATCATAGAGCCTGTAAATAGCTTGTTCGTGTATTGCTTAGGCGTTGTCTCTTCGTATTGCATACGTCCATAATCGCCACCAACCCTGTCACGGGTATATCGTTCACGCTTTAACCATTCATTACCACTTACTTGCTTTGCCTGTTCAATCAGATCCTGTGGT
>Ga0207841_1000311_pt1 | contig 15858 bp, 15 predicted proteins | sample HigsolmetaGSP18D_FD_184846 | JGI IMG/M metagenome (GOLD analysis project Ga0207841, IMG submission 184846) | High solid enriched microbial communities from the Joint BioEnergy Institute, USA - SP1-8-D (SPAdes) | ecosystem: Engineered > Bioreactor > SSF (Solid state fermentation) > Aerobic >... | reverse complement strand
CCGCTTCGGCCTGCAGCCGCTCGTGCACGACGTCGACGTGGTCCTGGTGCGCCTTCGACTTCTCGTCGGCATTCCAATCCGACCGGTTCGCGCGCTCATCGCGGCGGGGACGGTCATCCCGGCGGGGACGGTCATCGCGCTGAGGACGCTCGCTCCGGTCGAAACGCGGACGCTCAGACCGGTCATCGCGACGGGGACGGTCATCGAACGAACGAGCCGGACGCTCGCTCCGGTCGAAACGCGGACGCTCGGTCCGGTCATCACGACGCGGACGGTCATCGAACGAACGCGCGGGGCGCTCGTTGCGGTCGAAGCGCGGACGCTCCGTCCGGTCATCACGACGCGGACGGTCATCGAACGAACGCGCGGGGCGCTCGCTCCGGTCGAAGCGCGGACGCTCCGTCCGGTCATCACGACGCGGACGGTCGTCGAACGAACGCGCGGGGCGGTCGTTGCGGTCGAAGCGCGGACGCTCGGTCCGGTCATCACGACGCGGACGGTCGCCGAACGACCGAGCCGGACGCTCGTTCCGGTCGAAACGGGGACGCTCCGACCGGTCGAAGCGCGGGCGCTCGCCCTCGGCGTCGCGACGCGGACGGTCGTCGAAGCCACGGTCGCCTCGGGCGTTCGAGCGGATGCCGCGGGCCTCGGCCCGGCCGGCGCGATCCTGCTCGGTCCAGCGGCCCTTGGCGGGTGCCGATTCCTCGGCGGCGCGGAAGCCGCGGTGCTTGGGGCTCTTGCTGCCGGTGGTCCCGGCGGAGGCCTGACCCGGGCGACGCTTCGCGTCCTGGTAGGAGGTCTTCTTGCCGTAGCGGGGTTCGAAGTTCTGCGCGCGGCCGCCGGCCGGCTTCTTGTTCTTGGGCATGCGTGTGCTTTCTGAGTTCTCGCACGAAACAGCGCCGTGCGCCACGCACGGTGATACCCGGACTTCCGTCGGCCGGGGGCCATTCCAGTTACTGGTTCCGAAACCGCGGATCGGGTTTCGAGATCGGCCCCGAGGACTACACAGGATGCCCGCGCACAGCGCGGCGTCCTCCGCCGACGGATTCACGATACCCGCCCCACCTGTGAAGCGGCCGCGCGGATACGCTGGCCGCATGGCCGCCGACCCCACCGGAACCCGCTTCAGCCTCCACGCCGCCGCTGTCTCGGCGGAGATCACCGAAGTGGGCGCCGCCCTCCGCGCACTGCGCGTCGGCGGCGTCGACCTCGTCCCGGACTACCCCGACGACACGCCGACCCCGGCGGCGTGCGGCATCGTGCTCGTGCCGTGGCCGAACCGCATCCGCGACGGCCGCTGGGAGGACGACGGCGAACTCCGCCAGCTCGCCATCACCGAGCCGAAGTTCGGCAACGCGTCGCACGGACTTCTGCGGTTCGCGCCCTACCGGGTGCAGGAGCAGACGGATGCCGCCCTCACTCTGCGGGCCGACGTCTTCCCGCAGTCGGGGTACCCGTACCACCTGGAGAACCGCGTGACCTACGAGCTCGTCGAGCACGGCCTGCTCGTCACGCACGCGATCACGAACGTCGGCGCGGGAGACGCGCCCGTCGCCGTCGGGACGCACCCCTACTTCCGGATCTCCGACGTCGACACGGCAGATCTCTCGCTGCAGCTCGAGGCGCGAACGTGGTTCCGTCTCGACGAGCAGAACATCCCCATCGCCGAGGAGCCGATCGACGAAGCACACGACCTGAGCTCGCCGCGCCGCGTCGGCGACCTGTCGCTCGACGTCGCGTTCGCCGGGCTCCCCCGCCACGACGGTCGTATCGAGGCTCACCTCGTTGCGCCCGACTCCCGCCGCCTCACGGTGTGGGCGGGCGAGGGGTTCGAGTACATGCAGGTGTTCACGACCGACCGCTTCCCCGGCCACGACCTCGCGGTCGCGATCGAGCCGATGACCGCACCCGCCGACGCGTTCAACTCCGGACGAAGCCTCCGCCGGCTCGCTCCCGGCGAGACCTGGACGCTCGAATGGGGCGTCGACCTCGCCGAGGCCGACTGACCCTCACTCCTCGCGCCGAGGCTCCTCCGCGGCCTGCTCATCCGCGATCGTCTCGTCGACCACCGGGGCCGCGGGGACGGGCTCGTCCATCGGGATCTCCACGTCCGGAGCCTCCTCGATGACGAGGGCCGTGTCGACGGCTGCCGCGCCGGTGACGGCAGCGGATGCCGCATCCCGCCGCGCCCGCCGCGTGAGCGGAGCCTGGCTGCCCGCCGACGCCTCGGACACCGGGACGACGTCACCGCGCTTGGCTGCGCGACGCTCTTTGGCGCCTTCGACGAGGTTGTAGAGGGCGGGGAGGACCAGCAGCGTCAGGATGGTCGAGGACACGAGGCCGCCGATGACGACGATCGCGAGCGGCTGCGAGATGAACCCGCCGTGCCCCGTGATCCCGAGCGCCATGGGTGTGAGCGCGAAGATCGTCGCCAGTGCCGTCATGAGGATGGGCCGCAGACGGCGAGCGCCGCCGGCGAGGACCGCCTCGGGAGTCGACAGACCCTTCTCCCGGTACTGGTTGACGAGGTCGATGAGGACGATCGCGTTCGTCACGACGATGCCGACGAGCATCAGCACACCGATGAGCGAGGCCACGCCGAGGGGTACACCCGAGACGATCTGCAGGAGGATCGCGCCGGTCGCCGCGAAGGGCACCGAGACGAGCAGCAGAATCGGCTGGCGGAGCGACTTGAACGTCGCGACCATCACGATGTACACGATCAGGATGGCGGCGAGGATCGCGAGGCCCAGCTGCGCGAAGGCATCCTGCTGCTGCGTCACGACGCCGCCGACCTCCGCGTCCGCACCCTGCGGGAGCTTCGCATCGGCGAGCGCTGCGGTCACCGTGGCGCTCGCGGCATTCAGGTCGTCGCTCGCGGGGGTGACCGTGACGGTCGCGGTCCGCTGGCCGCGCTCGCTCGTGATCGACGAGGGCCCCTCGGACTGCTCGACCGTCGCGACCTCGTCGAGGCGGATGAGTCCCGATGCACTCGCGATCTCGAGTCCGCGGAGCTTCGCGATGGTGTCCGGGATCTCAGCGGCCTTGAGATAGACGGTCAGGGTCGAGTCGTCGATCTCGACCGTGCCGATCTGGCGCGGCTGCATCGTGTTGGCGACGAGACCGCCGACCGCGACCTCCGACAATCCCAGCTTGGCCGCCTTGTCGCGGTCCACGGCGACCGAGACGAAGGGGAGGGATGCCGACAGGTTCGAGTCGACCTGGTCGACGCCGTCGGCGTCCTTCAGTGCCGTGACGACCTTGTCGGTCGCGTCGCGGAGGACACCGGCGTCCGGCGCGGTGATGTCGACCTCCACGTCACTCGATCCGAAGCCGCCCTGCGCGGCCGCGACGGTGATCTCGCCGGCATCCGTCACGTCGGCGACGGCCTTCTGCACGTCCGTGCGGATCTGCTCCTGATCGGCGTCGGGGTCGGTCGTGATCGAATACGTGATGCCGGTGCCGCCGCCCGAGAAGGCGTCGCGGAGCGCGGAACCGGTGGAGCCGATCGAAGTCTGCACGGTGTCCACGCCGGTGACGTCGAGGAGGACCTCCTCGACGCGCTTCGCGGCGGCGTCCTGCGCGTCCAGGCTCGCGGTCGCACCGATGTCCTGGCGGACGGTGAAGGTGTTCTGTCCCGAGTCGCCGAGGAAGTTGACCTTCATGAGCGGAGCCGCGGCGATGGTCCCGCCCAGCACGACGACGGCGAGGAGGAGAGTGACCACGGAATGCCGGAGCGTCCAACGGAGGACGGGGAGGTACGACTTCTGCAGGCGGCTCGGCGGCGCGGCGGGGTCTTCGGGGTCGATGGCGCGACCAGCGGCATCCAGGACCGGCTTGCCCGGCCGCAGGAACCAGTACGCCAGCACGGGCACGATCGTGAGGGCGACGAAGAGCGACGCGAGCATCGCGATGGTGACGGTCAGCGCGAACGGCCGGAACAGCTCGCCGGTGAGGTCGCCGACGAACGCGATGGGGAGGAACACTGCGACGGTCGTGAGAGTGGATGCCGTGATCGCCGACGCCACCTCGCGAACCGCCAGGCGGATCGAGGCGAGCTTGTCGGCATCGCCGACGTAGTGCCGCTTGATGTTCTCGATGACGACGATGGAGTCGTCGACGACGCGGCCGATCGCGATCGTCAGCGCGCCGAGCGTGAGGATGTTGAGCGAGTAGCCGAACGCCTGGATCCCGATGAACGTGATGAGCACGCTCGTCGGGATCGAGATGGCGGTCACGAGGGTCGAGCGCACCGACAGCAGGAAGACCAGGATGACGACGACGGCGAAGGCGAGGCCGAGCAGACCCTCCTGGGCGAGGGCCTCGATCGACTGCTCGATGTAGGGCGCCTGGTCGAAGACCACCGTCACGGTCGCGCCGTTGCCGAGGTCGTCCTTGATCCTGGACAGCGAATCGCGGACGAGGTGCGAGACGTCGACCGTGTTGGCCGCGGGCAGCTTCGTGATCGAGACGGTGAGTGCCGCCTCGCCGTCGACGCGCGAGATCGAGGTCACCGGGTCGGTGTCGAGGACGACCTTCGCGACGTCACCGATCGTGACATCGCCGGCGGCGATCTGGTCGGCGTTGGTGGGCACGAGCGGGAGATCTGCGATCCCGTCTACGGAGTCGAGCTTCGTACCCGTCTGCACGGTGAGGGTCTGGTCGCCCTCGGAGACGGTGCCGCCGGGGAACAGCTTGCCGTTCTGGTCGAGCGCATCGGTGATCGCCGTCTGGGTGTAGCCGGCTGCGGCCAGCTTCTCCTGGTCGGGCGTGATCGTGACGCGCGAGGTGCGGCCACCGACGATCTGCGCCGCGGCGACTCCGTCGAGATCCTCGATGTCCGGGATCACGGCGTTCTCGAGCCGGTCCTGCACAGCGGTCTCATCGCTGTAGCCGGTCACGGCGATCGAGATGACCGGCAGGTCATCGGTCGAGAATGCGAGCACGTTGGTGTCGAGGTCGTCGGGCAGCGAATCGAGACGGTTGATCGCCTGGAGGATCTTCTGCTCAGCCGTTGCGAGGTCGGTGCCGTAGGCGAAGGATGCCTGGACGATCGACGCGTTCGTCGTGCTCGTCGAGGTCGTGGACTCCAGGTCGGGGACAGCCTGGATCGCCTGTTCGATCGGGGTCGACACATCGTTGTTCACGACGTCGGGCGACGCTCCCGGGTAGGTCGTCAGGATCGACAGCTGCGGCAGCTGGATCGGCGGGATCAGCTCCTGCTTGAGGCTCGTGAGCGCGAGGCCTCCGAAGATCGCCGCGACGATCGTGATGAGGGCGATGAGCGCACGGTTCTTGAGGCTCAGGACGGCGAGGTGAGACAACGAGGGCCCATTTCCACGGTGCAGGTGAAGGGTGCGGGGACGGGCGCAAGTATTTCACGCTCATCAGCCCCTGAGGCTGGGAACCGTGGTCAGGCGAGGATGAGCGTGCGGATGGCTGATTCGGGCGACACCGTGGTGTCGAGCACCACACCCCGCCGGTACCGATCGAAGACCCTCGGGTCGATGTACGAACTCCGCGCGACGGAGGGAGTGTTGCCGAGCGCTTCGGCGGTGACCTTCACGGCGAGCACCTCGGCCCGCTTGAGGTCGCTCTTCTTCGCCGCCGGACCGATCTGGGCGAGCGCTTCCGCCGCGGTGATCGTGCCGCGAAGAGTGCGGAAGTCCTTGGCAGTGAAGGTTCCACCGGTCATCGACCGGACGTAGAGATTCACGTCCCGGGGGCTGAGCGCCACGCGCCGACGCCCGCGCAGGTAGGCGAGGAGGGGCGAGCTGGGACGACCTCCCACGAGCAGTTCGATCGCCGCCGCGAGGTCGACGTCGTCGACCTCCATCTCCTGCCGCTGTCCGCTCTTGCCGGGGAACCGCAGCGCGACGACGGTGCCGTCGACCACGGCGTCCCGTCGGATCAGTGTCGTGAGCCCCCGGCTGCCGTGCTTGACGAGGTATCGCTCGGCTCCCACGCGCGGGGCGGCGAGGTCGAGGAGCCGGAACGCCGCAGCGAGGACGCGCTCCTGGTCGATGTCCTCCCGCCGGAGCGACGTGGTGACCCGCCCGCGGGCACGCGGCAACGCCTCGGCGAGCTGCAGCGCGCGAGCGTACTTGCCCTTGTCCCGGCCGGCGGTCCACTGCGGGTGGTAGCGGTACTGGACACGCCCGGCCTCATCCACGCCGGTCGCCTGGACGTGGCCGTTCGCGTCGGCGCAGATCCACACGTCCTGCCACGCGGGCGGCAGGACGAGCGCGCGGACGCGATCGGCTTCCGCCTTCGGGAGGGGGGCGCCGTCGGCATCCACGTAACGGAACCCGGTGCCCGAACGCATCCGGCGGTAGCCGAGGTCGACGCCCGGCCGCACGCGCGTGAGTCGTGGCACGTCAGTGCGATCGGAGCAGGTCGATGAGCTCCGCCTTGCGGGCGCGGGAGTACCCGCTGAGCCCGAGCTCCTTCGCCCGCGCACGCAGGTCGGCCACCGTCCAGTCCTCGTAGTCGCCGGCCTTGCCGCCGCGCTTCCCGACCGCCTTCCGACCGTCGCGGGCAGCGGCGTTGGAGATGCGCGCGGCCTTCTCCTTCGACGCTCCGTCGGCGCGGAGCTCTTCGTAGAGCTCGGGGTCTTTCAGGCTGTTCGAGCCGCGTCCTGCCGGCATGATGCATCCGCCTCACGTGTCGATCGCGGGCAAGGATCGCCCGCGTGCGGCCACGTTATGTCACCGTAGGGCCGACCTGTCAAGGGCCTGTGATCACCTGAAAGAACGCTGATAACAATGTCAGGACGCACACCCGCGTCACCCCCGCTCCGGCGGACAACGGAGACAAACAGAGGGAGCCTCCAATGAACCTCGCACTCATCATCATCATCGTGATCGCCATCGTGCTGGCGATCGTGGGTGGCATCACGGAAGGCCTCCAGTTCCTGCTGTGGGTCGCCATCATCGTCGGTGTCATCGCTCTGATCGCCTTCTTGCTGCGAGTACTGCGCAAGAACACATGATCGTCTGACGCGCTCCCCCAGGCGTGTCAGCGGCGCTCTCCCCCAGGAGCGCAACGAGGCCCCCTCCCGTTCACGGTCGAGGGGGCCTCATCATGTGCGGCATCCGATCATCCGCCGACGTGGTGGCGAAGCGCCTCGCGGACGAACGACGCACCGGCCGTCCCGCCGTAGTTCGCACCGAAGCGGTCATCGGCCACGTACATGTCGGCGAGTCCGAGCACGTAGCCCCGGATGTCACCGCCGTCGGCCGCCGGCGTGCCCGGGATGCCGCGCAGCCACGCCACGTGCCGCGCGGCGAGCTCCTGCGCTTCGGCCGAGTCGGGTCGGATGCCGCGTTCCGCCGCGTCCGCCCATTCCTGAGCGAGCTCGGCGGTCTCGTCCTGCCATCGCTTCTTCTGCGCGGACGGCAGGCCCCGCCACCACGCGTCGGATCGCGCGTAAGCATCCGCTCCCCATCTCGAGGTCACCTCCTCGCGGTGGACCGTGTGGTCGAAGCCGTCGAACATCTTCTCTGCCATGGGTTCCTCTCCCTGTCGTCTCGCGTCGAGGGTCGACGCGACCGCGGCGATCTGCCGCCGGATCCGTTCCTGCTCGGCCTCGAGCCACCCGAGGTGGGCGGTCAGCGCCGCCTCCTCCGGGACGTCCTCCGCGAGGACCTCGGCGATGCGGGGCAGCCCGAGGCCCAGTTCCCGCAGCAGCAGGATGCGCTGCAGGCGGCGCAGCCCTGCGGCGTCGTAGAACCGGTAGCCGCTCGCCCCCGCCCGAGAGGCAGGCAGCAGACCGATCTGGTCGTAGTGCCGGAGGGTCCGGCTCGTCGTCCCGGCAAGCCGGGCGAGCTGTTGGATCGACCATTCGTTCGTCATGACCATCACGGTAGGAGTTGACGCTGCGTCAAGGTCAAGTCCCGTCGTGATCGAGATCTCGACACTCGAGATATATCGTGTTATGTTCACCTACAACGCGATATATCTTGATTCGCGCTCATCCGCAGGAGACAACATGACTCTCGAGAAATGGCTGGTCCAGCCCGGGGAGACCCGCGTCATCGATCTCGACGGCATCCGTCGGCTCAAGGTCGGGCTCGTCGGAGGGCAGATCGACGTCGTCGGGCACGACGAGCCCGGCGTCCGGATCGAAGTCCATTCGGTCACCCAGAAGGAACTCCGCATCGAGGCCCAGAACGGCGCGATCGAGATCGATCACGCCCAACTGCGCTGGGACAACTTCCTGACCTCGTTCCGCAACTTCGGCAGCGGCGGCCCCCACGCCGAGATCAGCATCGCCGTCCCCCGCGACGTGGCCCTGACCCTCGGCGTCGTGAGCGCGAGCGCCCTCGTCGCCGGTCTCACCACCGACGCGAAGCTCAACACCGTCTCGGGCGACATCATCGTCGACGGCCTCACCGGAGACGTGACGGCGAACTCCGTCTCGGGTGACGTCCAGATGCGCGGTCTCACGGGCACCCTCAACGCCAACGCCGTGTCGGGAGCCATCACGGCCGCCGGGACGATTCGTACGGCCTTCGCCGACACGGTCAGCGGCGCGGTGCTGATCGACTCGACCGGGCCGACGCAGAACGTCTCCTTCAACACGGTCAGCGGGGCCGCGACACTGCGCCTCGACGAGTCGGTGGCCGCGAAGTACACCCTCCGCACCGTGAGCGGCAAGCTCAACGTCGACGGAATCGACCGCTCCCAGAGCGGAATCGGCTCCACCTACACCGGCACAGTCGGCGAGCTGAGCGGCTCGTTCGCAGAGGTCCGCGCCAACACGGTTTCGGGCGACGTCACCGTCATCCGACGCGTCAGCGCGGCCATCGCCGACGACGCTCCGATCCGCGAGGAGAGCTGACATGCCCCCCGTCTTCTCCCACGGCGACCTGCGCATCTACCTGCTGAGCCTCCTCGACGAAGCCCCGCGCCACGGCTACGACCTGATGCAGGCGCTGTCCGACCGCACCGGGGGCACCTACACTCCCAGCGCCGGCACCATCTACCCGCGTCTGTCCAAGCTCGAAGAGGAAGGTCTCGTCACCAAGTCCGTGGACGGACGGAAGACCGTCTACGAGATCACGGATGCCGGTCGTGCCGAGGTCTCGTCGCGGACGGGCGACCTCGCCGGGATCGAGGCCGGACTCGCCGACAGCGTGCGGCTCATCGCTGACGAGGTGCGCGCCGGCGTCCGCGAGGCGATGCGCAGCCTCCAGGCGGACCTCGCCGCGGCCTCGCAGACCACAGGCCATCCGTCGCCGACCCCCGCACCCGATCCGCGCGCAGCCGCCCGCGAACAGGTGCGGCGCGCGGACGAACTGCTGGCGGAGTTCCGTGCCGAGCTCCGGGCCGACCTGCGCAGCCACGTCGCGCGGGGCGGCGACCTCGCGGCATCCGTCATCGACGAGCTGAAGAGCGCGCTCGACGAGGCGGCCGAGGCCGTACGGCGTGCGACGCGGGGCTGATCAGCCGCCGGGCCAGAGTTCCTCGGGCCAGCTCTGCTTCTCAGGTCCGTTCTGCTTTTCAGGCTCGTTCTGCTTTTCAGGCCACGGATCCTCGTCGTCGCGCGCCGGTTCGCCGATGGGCACGACGAGGATCGGTCGCGGTTGGCGGTGGGCCAGGCGGGCCGCGACGGACCCCGTGAAGAACTCGCGGATCGATTCACCGATGCCGCGCTTGCGCGTCCCTACGACGATCAGGCGCGCGTCGGTCCGTTCGGCCAGATCCTTCATCGCCAGAGCAGGGTCACCGGCGAGCATCTCGAGCTGCCAGGCGATGTCCACGCCGCCCAACGCGCGCGTCGCCTCGTCGCGCAGCTGCGTTTCGAGCGCTTCGCCGGGGATCGCGTCCAGGTTTATCGGCGCGGTGTGCACGTAGCCGTCGGGGTCCTCGTAGGAGACGAACCGCGTCACGTCGACATGGGTGACCAGCAGCGGCGCGCCGTGCATCCGGGCGTACTGCGCCGCTTCACGCAGCACCCGGGAGGACTGACCGGGCACGATCCCGGCGATGACGGGTCGGTGAGGGCGACGGACCGTGGACTGCGACTCGGCATCGGTCATGGCGGATCACCTTTCCTGGATCCCCGCCCGCGAGGGCGGCGTGAACGCTCCGTGGTACCCTGAATGCTACTCTTCCCGGCCTCTGCCGGACTGTGACTGCGTCGGGCTGCCGGACCAAGCCCGCACTCGTGAAATGAGGGGGTTACGCATGGGGCGTGGCCGTCAAAAGGCGAAGAACACCAAGATCGCCCGTGAGCTGAAGTACGACACCTACAGCTTGAACATCAACGCGCTCGAGCGTGAGCTCGGCGCGCCCGGTGACGAGCAGTACGAGGACAAGTGGGCCGATCAGTACGACGATGAGGACGACGAGGACGACGAGTCCGAATCCCCCTCCCCGTCACTCGAGAAGGCCTGACCTCCCGGTCGCACTCACCACGATCCGTGGCGCTGTTCCCACTCCTGTTCGACCGTCTTCCGTCGTGCGATCACGAGGCCTGCGGGAATCGCCAGAACGGACATCACGCACAGAAGTGCGAGGGCGCCGACCCATGAGTCGGTCGCGTCGTGCAGGAGTCCGACGCTGAGCGGCATCACCGACGTCGCGCCGTAGCCCAGGCTCTGCACGAACGAGCTCAGGGCGACGGTGGCGTCATGGCCGCGCGAGCGGAGGCCGACGAGCACGAGCACGATCGGGAACAGCATCGGTGCCGTGCCCAACAGCGTCACCCACAACCACGGTGCCGCCGCCGGTGCGAGGATGAGACCCAGCGAACCGGCGATCCCGCACCCCGATGCCACGGCGAACAGCGGCATGACCATTCCCGTTCGGGCGACGAGAGCCGGGACGATCAGCGATGCGGGAAGCCCCATCAGCGCGAACAGCGACAGCATGACGCCGGCGACCGCCGGTGTCACCCCCGCGGTGTCGACGAGGATTCGCGGGAGCCACGCGAACGACACGTAGGCGATCGTGCTCGAGGCGAAGAACGCGACGACGAGCGCCCAGGGCGTCGCCAACCGCCACATTCGACCGAACACCCGCTGGCTGACTCCTTCGACCTCGCGGTCGGCCGACGCCGCCGAGCGCGAGCGGAGAAGGATGACGATCCACGGAATGACGCCGGCGGCGGCGAACACGGTCCACAGCCCCAGGGAGGAGCGCCACCCCGCGGCATCCGCGATCGGCACCGCCACCAGCGGCGGAGTGAAGCTCGAGAGCGCCATCATCGTCGTGTAGACCGTGGTCATCAGGCCGAGCCGGTCGGAGAAGTAGCGCTTGGCGAGCGCGGGCAGCATGACGTTCCCGACGCCGACGCCTGCGAAGATGATCGCCGATCCGACGAGGAGCCCGGCGGCGTTCGGGGCGAGAGCGCGGGTCGCGAGACCGATCGACATGACGACGAGCGCGAGCAGCGTCGTCCGTTCCACCCCCAGCCGTCGATCGATCCCGGCGGCCGTCAACCCGAACACGGCGAAGCACAGCGGCGGGACGGTGCCGATGAGGCCCGCCACCGCGGCGGGCACCGCGAAGTCCTTCTCGATGAGGGTGTAGAGCGGCGAGAGCGATGCCACCGCCGAGCGCAGGGAGAACGCCAGCAGGACGATGCCGAGGAGGGCGAGGGTACGTCCTCGCCACAGGACGTTCGGGGTCGTGGAGGTCAAGACTCCTGCGTGCCTTCGACCCAGGCGAGGTACTCGTCGCTGACCGTCCCGGTGACGTAGCGGCCGTCGAAGCAGCTCATGTCGAGGTCCTCGACATCGGGCGCGCCCTCGAGGATCGCCGCCTTCAGGTCGTCGATCTCCTGGTAGACGAGATAGTCGCAGCCGAGCTCCTCGGCGATCTCGGGGATCGTCCGGTTGTAGGCGACGAGTTCGTGACGCGACGGCATGTTGATGCCGTAGACGTGCGGGAAGCGGATGGGGGGCGCGGCGGAGGCGAACGTCACCGACTTGGCACCGGCATCGCGCGCCATCTGGATGATCTCGCGCGACGTGGTCCCGCGCACGATCGAGTCGTCGATCAGGAGGACGTTCTTACCCTTGAATTCGGTCGACATCGCGTTGAGCTTCTGACGCACGCTCTTCTTGCGGATCGCCTGACCCGGCATGATGAACGTCCGGCCGATGTAGCGGTTCTTGTAGAAGCCCTCGCGGTACTCGATGCCGAGCTTGCGCGCGACCTGCATCGCGGCGGGACGCGAGGAGTCCGGGATCGGCATGACGACGTCGATCGAGCCTTCGGGGGTGTACTTCGCGATCGTGTCGGCGAGGCGCTCTCCCATCCGCAAGCGCGCCTCGTACACCGAGATGCCGTTCATGACCGAGTCGGGACGGGCCAGGTAGACGTACTCGAACGAGCACGGCACGAGCTTCGGGCTCGGGGCGACCTGCTGCGTGAAGAGATTGCCGTCGAGGTCGATGAAGACGGCCTCGCCGGGCTCGACGTCGCGGACGACCTCGAAGCCGCCGTTCTCCAGGACAAGGGACTCGGATGCCACGGTCCACTCGTACCGGCCGTTCTCGGCCTGGCGGGTGCCGAGGATCAGGGGACGGATGCCGAAGGGGTCGCGGAAGGCGAGGAGTCCGTACCCGGCGATCAGAGCGATGGCGGCGTAGGAGCCCTCGACGCGCTGGTGCACGCGGGTGACGGCCTCGAAGATCTGCTCGTGATCGAGCTCGAGACCCGAGATGACCGTCTGCAGCTCGTTCGCGAGGACGTTGACGAGCAGCTCGGTGTCGGAGCTCGTGTTGAGGTGACGACGGTCGGTGCGGAAGAGCTCCTCGGTGAGCTCACGCGTGTTCGTGAGGTTGCCGTTGTGGACGAGGACGATGCCGTAGGGAGCGTTGACGTAGAAGGGCTGCGCCTCTTCTTCGTTCGACGCCGTGCCCTTCGTCGCGTACCGGACGTGACCGAGGCCGATCGTGCCGAGCAGCGCCCGCATGTCGCGGGTCCGGAATGCCTCGCGCACCATGCCGCGGTTCTTCGCGATGTGGAAGATGCCGCTGGATTCGGCCGTGGCGATGCCGGTCGAGTCCTGACCGCGATGCTGCAGCAGCAGGAGGGCGTCGTAGACCTCTTGGTTGGCGGGTCCCTGAGCGACGACGCCGACGATTCCGCACATTGGTGTAGCTCAGTCCGTTTCTGCGTAGGAGCCGACCAGGCGCACAGCGCCGCCGTCGACGCCCTTCGCGCCCTGCTCGTAGTCGCCGGCCGGCAGCGCCGCATCCGACACCGTCCCGACCTGCCAGGTATGGATGCCCTCCGCCGAGAGGGTGGATGCCGCGGCGTCAGCGGCCTCGGCCGAGACGACTGCGAGGAAGCCGATGCCGAGATTCCAGGTGCCCTCGGTCTGCTCCAGCGACAGCCCGCCGATGTCGGCGAGGACGCGGAAGACCGGCGACGGCGACCATGTGGAGCGGTCGACGTCGACCCAGGTGCCGACGGGCAGCACGCGTGCGAGGTTCGCCGCGATTCCGCCGCCCGTCACGTGGCTGAGCGAGTGGATCGCGCCGGGGTGCGCGTCGATCGCGCGCAGCAGCGGCGATGTGTAGAGGCGCGTCGGCTCGAGGAGCTCCTCGCCCCACGTGCGGCCGAAGTCGGCGGCGTTGTCGCCGTAACCGATGCCCGCGTTCGCGATGATGTGCCGGATGAGCGAGTAGCCGTTGGAGTGGGGACCGCTCGAGGCGAGTGCCAGGACGACGTCGCCGGAGCGGACGCGGTCGGCGCCGAGGACGGCATCCGCTTCGACGACACCCGTCGCGGCTCCCGCGACGTCGTAGTCGTTGATGCCGAGGAGCCCGGGGTGCTCGGCGGTCTCACCGCCGACGAGCGCGGTTCCCGTGGCGGAGCAGCCGTCGGCGATGCCGCGCACGATGTCGGCGATGCGCTCGGGGAACACCTTGCCCGTCGCGATGTAGTCGGTCATGAAGAGCGGCTTCGCCCCGACCACGACGATGTCGTCGACGACCATGCCGACCAGGTCCTGGCCGATCGTGTCGTGCTTGTCGATCGCCTGCGCGATGGCGACCTTCGTGCCGACACCGTCGGTCGAGGTCGCGAGCAGCGGCTTGGCGTAGCCGAGCAGAGCGGATGCGTCGAAGAGGCCTGCGAAGCCGCCCACACCCCCGAGGACCTCAGGGCCCTGGGTGCGACGGACGGCCGATTTCATCAACTCGACGGCGAGGTCTCCCGCCGCGGTGTCGACGCCGGCAGCGGAATAGGGATCGGTGGGAGTCGAGGCCACCCGCACAGCCTACCGGCCACCGGACCGCGTGATCCGCCATCGACGCCGAGGGACGCCGACCACAGGCGGGCCATAGGATGTCGCCATGAGCGGGGCTGAACGGCCCGAATGGGTCGTACGGGAGGACGCGAGCACGACGGTGCTCGTCGCGCTGTACGTGCGCCAGGCGCTCGGCATCCGTGCACCCGAGGAGCTCCCCCACCTGCGGGGCGCCCCCGCCGCGCAGCCCGTCGACGACGATGACGCGGCCGTGCTGCAGCGGCAATGGCTCGCGTACTGGGCGATGTCGGTCGAGCCGCAGGCGCACCCGTCCCCCGTCCCGCTCGATCTGGTCGACGGGTTCGAGACGCTCGCCGTGCTTCCCGTCGAAGGGTTCGACGAGCTGCGGGCCGCCATGGCTCCGCTGGCGGAGGATGCCGTCGCGTACGCGAACTGGGCGAGCGATCGCTACGCCGCGCAGGCCCGTTCGGGCTCGTCCAGCAGCTACCGCGCGTACGCCAGTGCGATCGCCGAACACGAGCGGCGCGTCGGTCGGCGGGCGCACTCGTTCGAACTCAACGTGCAGGTGCTCCCGCTGACGCAGCGGGGCGTGTGGTGGATCGGTTCGCTCACGATCGCCGTCACCGATGGGCTCCGCGGAGACGTTGCGGCGTTCGATCCGGCGATTCAGCCGATCATCGCGGAACTCGCCTGATCACTCCGCGTCGTCGACGCGTTCCCGCTCGATGCGCACCGTCGTGCTCCGACGGCCGAGCACGCGGTCGAAGACGAGCGCGACGACGCCGCCGAGCGCCACACCGGCCGGCACGCAGCCGAGCAGCAGGAAGCCGAAGACCTGGCTCTGCGAGTAGGTCGCGCCGGTGTTCTCGCTGATCTGACCGTCACCGAATGCGTACGTCAGGATGAGGGCGACGACGATGCCGAGTGCCGCCCCCGCGGCGAAGAACGCGGCGAACCGAGGAGTGCGCCGCAGCTGCGCGGACTCGACGTTCGTTTCGGAATGCTCGGCCATGAGTCCATTGTCCACCCCAGCCTCACGGACGCGGGTCGTCGACCGTCTCCGGCTGCGCCGTGCGAGCGCTGTTCCGCTTGCGCCGCTGCACCGATCCGACCGCCAGGAGCGCCGCGAGGATCGCCGCGATCCCTACGACGACGACCGGGACCAGGATGCCGGTGCCCCCGGCATCCTCCTTGTCATCCGCCGGCGACGCCGCGACGTCGGCGGGATCGGCGGTGGTGCAGGTGGCCACGACCGTCAGGTCGAGCGTGCCGCCCGCGCCCGACCAGAGGACCTCGCGCCCCTCCGGGGTGAGCTCGGTCGCGGCACCCACGCCGTCGAGGTTGACGGTGTCGTCCGACTCGGAGACCGCAGCAGCGCGGAAGTCGATCGTCGCCACCGGCGCCTGGGGCATCTGATCGGCACCGTCGGCCTGCACGTCGAAGAGCAGGGATCCCTTCTCGCCGTCGACGACGAGCGTCGGTGCCGAAAGGGTGGTCTTCACACCGGCCGCGCTCGTGAAGACCAGGGAACCATCGAATCCGACGCTGCCGGCCGGAGCGACCGGCTCGAGGACGCCCTTCCCGCCGTCGAAAGTGAGGGCGCCGTCGGCGGTGGCGACGGAACCCGT
>Ga0207841_1000303_pt1 | contig 16344 bp, 10 predicted proteins | sample HigsolmetaGSP18D_FD_184846 | JGI IMG/M metagenome (GOLD analysis project Ga0207841, IMG submission 184846) | High solid enriched microbial communities from the Joint BioEnergy Institute, USA - SP1-8-D (SPAdes) | ecosystem: Engineered > Bioreactor > SSF (Solid state fermentation) > Aerobic >... | reverse complement strand
TTGAAGGGGCGCAGGCCCAACACGCGTCGCGGCGGCCAGCGCCGGGCGCCTCGCTGCGGCGGCCCATCCGTCGCGGAGCTGTTATCCAGGACACGAAAAAGCCCTCATCGCTGACGATGAGGGCTCCTGTCGATTGCAGAACGATCTACCGCGGATCAGAACGGAATATCGTCGTCCGCGAAATCATCCATCGGCGGCGCCGACTGCTGCGGCTGCTGCTGCGGGCGCTGCTGGCCGTAGCCGCCGCCCTGGTTGCCGCCCTGGCGCTGCCCGCCACCGCCACCGCCGCCGTACTCCTGGCGCGGGGCCTGCTGACGCTGCGGACGGTCACCGCCGTAATTGCCGCCACCACCACCACCGCCGCCTTCACCACGGCCGCCGAGCATCTGCATTTCATCGGCCACGATGTCGGTGGAGTACTTCTCAACGCCGTCCTGGCCGGTGTACTTGTCGTAGCGCAGGCTGCCTTCCACGTAGACCGAGCTGCCCTTGCGCAGGTACTCGCCGGCGATCTCGCCGAGCTTGCCGAAGAACACCACGCGGTGCCATTCGGTACGTTCCTGCTGGTTGCCATCCTTGTCCTTGCGCACGCTGGTGGTCGCCAGGCTGATGCGGGTGATGGCCATACCGCTCTGGGTGTACTTCACGTCCGGGTCGTTGCCGAGGTTGCCGACCAGGATGACTTTGTTGATGCCGCGCGCCATAGGTGAGTTCGTCCGTTGTTCGGGGGCTGGCGCCAGTGATAGCACGTCCTCCTCGCAGGAGGCAGTGTCCGCTGGGCAGTCCCCGGGAATCTGGGGGATGCGTTGACAGACCATCTTAACATCGCCGCCCGCCACCGCCCGGTCAGCCGCCCCACCCGCGGACCGCCAAGGGTGCGGCCCCTTGCCGCGCAATGCCTGCACCCGCCCCCGGCAGGGCCGCTGGCGCAGCCCGCAGCGCCGGCCACGTCGCGCGGATGCGCCGCCGTGCCGACCGGCACGGCGCCCCGCACCGCGCTGGGCCGCCTGCCCATGGCATCATGCGGGCCTGCCCCTTCCCGTACCGCGCCGCACGCTGCCGCCATGACCATCAAAGGCAAAGCCACCTCGCTGGACATCGCCCACCTGGCCGGGGTCTCCCAGCCCACGGTGTCGCGCGCCCTGCGCGGCAGTCCCATGGTGAATGCGGACACCCGCGCGCGCATCCTGCGCATCGCCCGCGAGCTGAACTACAAGGTGGACAAGAACGCCTCCAGCCTGCGCCTGCGCAACGCCGGCACGCTGGCCCTGCTGTTCTTCGAAGACCCCACCAACGACGATTCGATGATCAACCCGTTCTTCCACGCCATGCTCGGGTCGATCACCCGTGCCTGTGCGCTGCACGGGCGTGACCTGCTGGTGTCGTTCCAGCAGCTGTCCACCGACTGGCAGGCCGATTACGAGGACAGCAACAAGGCCGACGGCATCATCCTGCTCGGCTATGGCGATTACCACGAATCCCGCGACCGGCTGCAGCGGCTGGTCGAACAGGGAACCCATTTCGTGCGCTGGGGCGCGGCCCTGCCCGACCAGCCCGGGGTATCGATCGGCAGCGACAACTTCCAGGGCGGGTTCGACATCACCGCGCACCTGCTGGACCAGGGCTGCCGGCGGGTGGCCTTCATCGGCCATGCCTCCAGCCATTACCCGGAGTTCGAGCAGCGCTACCGGGGCCATGTGGCGGCGATGGCCGCGCGCGGCATCGCGGTGGACCCGGCGCTGCAGCACGACGCCATCACCACCGAGCAGGACGGCTTCGATGCCTGCCAGGCCTTGCTGGCCCAGGGCGCGCCGCCGGATGGACTGTTCGCGGCCAGCGACCTGATCGCCATCGGCGCGCTGCGTGCGCTGCGCGAGCACGGGCTGCGCGTTCCGCAGGACGTGGCCGTGGTCGGCTTCGATGACATCCCGCTGGCGGCCTCCGTGTCCCCCACGCTGACCACCGTGCAGCAGGACACCAAGCAGGCCGGGCAGCTGCTGGTGGAAAAACTGCTGGCGCTGATCAACGGCGAGCCCGTGCAGAGCCAGACCATCGCGGTGAAGCAGGTACTGCGCGACTCCTCGCGCCGCGGCTGAACGGTCGGCGTATGCCAGCGCCGCGGCGGCCTCAGCCGCCGAAATCCTTCAGCAATTCACCGATCCCGCTGGCGGAGATCTCAAAGCCCAGCGACGTGCCCGGGTTCACCACCACGCCGTAGCCACCGGGCACCCGGTGCAGCACATCCCGCATCAGCCAGCGCACCTGGTGGGCTGCCTGTTGGCTGTGCACGCCCACGCGCGCCGGGTCGGTGAACACCGCCACGTGCAGCGTGCCCTGTTTGTCGAACAGCAGCGGGTCGAAGCCGCTGCCGTCCGGGGTGACCAGGCTGCCGGTGAGCAGCAGCACCTCGGAGGCCACGAAGGCTTCCATGAACGCACGGATCGGCACGGTGCCGTCCATGGCCGCCTTGAGCAGCGTTTCAAGCGGGGTCTGCGGGGCGAGCTCGGTCATGGCGGAAGGGCAGCGTGGGGGGCTGCCCATTGTAGGGCCGTGGCCGCTGGCCTACGACCGCTGCAGGCGGCGGTCGCGCGCCTGCTGGTCGGCCATCGCCTTGTCCAGCTCGGCCTGCAGCGCCGGCTGCCGCACCGGGGCATCGAGCACGAACACTTTCACACCGTGCGCCGGCACGGCCACGTCGAGCTGGTTCCGTACCTGCACGGTGCCCCCACCCAGCGCATCGCGCCAGGTGCCGGCCTGCAGGTAACGGCGCACCGGGACAGTGGCCGCCGCATCGCCCTTGTTCAGCACCACCAGCGCGGTCTGTGCCACGCCGCCATGCTGCAGCACGCGGAAGAACACCGCCGTATCACCCTGCAGGTGCTCGTTCACCTGCAGGCCGCGCTGCAGCGCCGGGGTGGCCTGGCGCAGGGTGGCGATGCGCTGCAACGGTGCGAAGATCGGACTGCGCGGCGCCTCGTCGATGCGCTTCTGGCCGAAGTAGGCGCGGTTGCCGGCATGCTCGGCGCGGCCGCGCATGAAGCCGGTTTCCGAGCCGTAATAGAGCACCGGGATGCCACGCGCGGTGAACAGCCAGTTGTGTGCGTCGATGAAGCCGGTGTCACTGGCCTGCAGGCGCGGCATGTCGTGGTTGTCGTAGAAGCTCATCAGCTCGTACGGGTTGGCATACGGCCCGCCGCTCAGGTGCAGCGGCTCGGCCAGCGTCTCGAATCCCTTGCCGGCCGTACCGAAGGCCTGCTCCAGCGCGCCGCGCAGCGGGAAGTCCAGCACGCTCACGTTCGCGTTGGCCGGCCAGGTGTGCTGGGCGATGGTGGCGGCGTTGTAATCGAAGGCTTCGCCGAACATGAACATGCCGGGGTGCTCGGCGCGGATGCGCGTGACGAACGCGTGCCACCACGCGTGCGGCATCCACCCGATGGTGTCGATCCGCAGCGCGTCCACGCCCTGCCCGGCCCACTGCAGGTAGGCGCCGACCAGGTAATCCATCACCGCCGGATTGTGCTCGTTGAAGTCGGACAGCTCGGCCAGGTTGCCATCGAAGATGGAGCCGTCCTTGCCGTCAATCGGGCCACGGTTGTTGTAGAACGCATGCAGCGGGTTGTGCGACGGATCCAGCTGCTGCGGCGGCAGGTTCTGGTGGTCGGCCAGCAGGGTGCCGTCCTTGTCGAAGATCTGCCCGAACTGCGGCTGGCGGGTGGGCATGGTCCAGGCCGGCGAGCCGTGGTTGCCCACGATATCCAGCACCACCTTCAGTCCGGCCTGATGCAGGCCGCTGTTGAGCGCGGCGAAATCCAGGTCGGCGCTGGGCAGGTGCTCGTCGACCCTGTAGAAGTTGATGCCCCAGTAGCCGTGGTAGCCGGTCTTGCCGCGGTCGGTCAGGGTGCTGGTGCAGCTGATCGCCTTGCTGCCGGTGAAGGCCTGGTCCGGATTGTCCACGATGGGCGTGATCCACACCGCGCCGAAGCCCAGCTGGCGGATGTACGCGGCATTGTCCAGCACGCCGCGGAAGTCACCGCCGAGGTAGCCGATGTTGCCATCCACCTTGTCCGGGCACGGCACCGGAATGTCGAAGGTGCGGTGGGCGCCACCCTGGTCGCGGTGGTCGTTGGAGGGATCACCGTTGACGAACCGGTCGGTCACCACGAAGTACACCGCATTGCTGGCGAACGGCTCGGTGGTGCCCACATAGTCGGGCAACGGCGCCGCCGCCGCCGAGGCGGCCACCAGCAGGGAAACAGCGACGGACAGAACGGTACGCATCACACCACCTCCGGGCGGGACGGAACCCGCAGTACGCACAACCCGGCAATGAACAGGCTCACCCCGCCCAGAACCAGCACATGGATGGGCTGGCCACCCAGCCAGGCACGCAGGGCAAAACCCAGCGCGCTGGCGGCCACCAGCTGCGGAATCACGATGAAGAAATTGAAGATGCCCATGTACACGCCCATCTTGCGGGCCGGCACGCTGTCCGACAGCAGCGCATACGGCAGCGACAGGATCGAGGCCCAGGCAAACCCCACGCCCACCATCGACAGCAGCAGCCACTGCGGATCGCGGATGAACATCATCGAGATCAGCCCGGCCCCGCCCAGCCACAGATTGACCAGATGGCTCCAGCGCAGGCCGATGGCGCGGACCATCAGCGGGATCAGCAGCGCCGCCAGTGCAGCAAAGCCGTTGTAGGCGCCGAACAGGACGCCGACCCAGTTGGCACCTTCGTTGTAGGCCGCCGACGCCGGATCGGTCGAGCCGAAATGCACCCCGGCCACTGCCCGGGTGGTGAAGATCCACATGGCGAACAGCGCGAACCAGGAGAAGAACTGCACCCACGCCAGCCGGCGCATGGTCCGCGGCATGCTGCGCAGATCACCCACGATCGCCGCCAGCATGTGCGTGGCCGGCAGCGTGCGCGCAAGCGCCAGCAGCAGCGCGTAGCCCATGCACAGCCCGGCCAGCACGTACAGCATCCTGTCGCCCTGGCGCCAGGTGATCAGCACGGCCAGCACCAGGCCCAGCCCGGCCCACAGCGCGACCTGCGCCCACGGCGCAGGTCCGTGGACGGCCGCTGCGGCATGGTGTGCGGGTGGCTCGGCGTCGGCAAAGCCGGCCAGCTCCTCGGGGGCGTATTCGCGGGTGCTCACCACCGTCCAGGTGATGGCCGCCAGCAGCACCACGGCGCCGGCGTAGAACGCATAGCGCACCGTGTCCGGGACCTCCCCGGCAGCGGCGGTGTTGGCCACCCCGAAGTGCGCCAGGATGAACGGCAGGAAGCTGGCCACGATCGCGCCGACGCCGATGAAGAAGCTCTGCATCGCATAGCCGGTGGGCCGCTGGCGTGGCGCCAGCTGGTCGCCGACGAACGCACGGAACGGCTCCATGGACACGTTGATCGAGGCATCCAGCACCCACAGCGTGCCGGCGGCAATCCACAACGTGGGCGAGTTCGGCATCACCAGCAGGGCCAGTGTGGTCAGCACCGCCCCAACCATGAAGAACGGGCGGCGCCGACCCCAGCGGGTCCAGGTGCGGTCCGACAGATAGCCCACCACCGGCTGCACCAGAAGGCCGGTCAACGGGGCGGCGATCCACAGCCCCGGCACCGCGTCCATGTCCGCGCCCAGCGTTTCGAAGATGCGGCTGGCGTTGGCGTTCTGCAGCGCGAAACCGAACTGGATGCCCAGGAACCCGAAACACATGTTCCAGATCTGCCAGAACGACAGCTGCGGCTTGTCCGGCCGTGACATCGCACCCCTCATGGCTGCACCTCCGCAGCCACCGGGGCCACGCTAAGGGAGAGCACCTGCGCCTGGTTGAGCACGCCCTCGCGCCCTCCCTTGCCACCGGTGTAATGGGCGAAATGCTGCAACGCGCTCATGTTGAAACCTTCTTCCAGGGTCACGCGGCAGGCACCGGGGCCCACGGTGACGGTAGCGGCGGTCGAATCCTGCACGGCCACGCTGTGTGGCATCGCCACGGTGCGCACCTGCTGCGGCTGGCCCTCGCACTGCACGGCCAGCTGTTTCACCGCGGCGGTCACCCCGGTGTTGATCGGTCCGTGGTCGTTGCGGTACTGCAGGCGCAGACGCACCGCGCCGGCGGTGGGCGCGGTGAAGCGCCACTGCTGCGCGCCCCGCAGTACCTGCTGCGGCCCCACGCAGACGGTGGGGCTGTGCAGCGATTCCAGTCCCTGCCCTCGGGCGGTCAGGCTCAGGCAGTGCTGGCGGCCATCATCGTCCACCCGGGCGCTGCCCGCAGCGTGCGCCAGCCGCCGGCCGTCCTGCCACAGCACCTGCCCGGCCGCGACCGGCACCTGCCAGCCGGCACCCTTGCGGGTGGCGATGGGCGCGGACGGCGTGGCGGGCGCGCGCGCGTTGGCGTCGGCGTCGGCGTGTACAGCGGGCGCCGGCGATGCCGCCGAAGAGGCCACCAGCTGCACCGTGGTGGTGCTGCCCTGCGTGGTCACCGTCCCTGCGGTGAGCAGGCCCTGACCGGCCTGCCGCGGGCGCTGCAGGATGTAGCGGTGATCGCCGGTGTCGAGCGAAATCGACGCGCGCGTGCCGAACAGCTCCGGCACCAGCTCCGCCGGCAGCAGCGGCTGCACGCGGCCATCGGCCTGCACGCCGAACACGCCCTCCAGCACCATGGCGAGGTAGCCGGCCACCGACCACAGCTGGCGCTCGGAATTGACCACCGGTCCACTCAGCGCGCCCTCCTCCACGTGCACGGCCTGGCTGACCAGCTCGTAGTTCTCCATGTTCGAACCGGCCAGCGCCGCGCCCTGCATCAGCGAGCGGATCTCCGCCGCGATACGCGGCCCGTCTCCCAACGCGCGCGCTGCGCGCAGCGAATAGGCACTGACGAACGGCCAGATTGCCCGGTTGTGATAGATCGGCTGCTGCGCTTCCTGCGGCCATACCACCGGGCTGCCGGCGGGGCCCATCGGATAGCTGGCCAGCGCGCGGCGCGCGCGCCCGGCGGGCAGCACCTCGGCCAGGATGCCCAGCGACAGGCCGAGCAGGTCGATCTTGGCGTACGGCACCGGGTGCGCCGCTTCCCCGATGTAGCTCATGTACTGGCCGGTGTCCTCGCGCCAGAAGCGGGCATCGATCTGCCGCGCCAGCGCATCGGCCCAGGCCTGGTACTGCGTGCTGCGGGCATCGCCGCGCTGTGCGGCCAGCTGCTGGCCCAGGCGCAGCGCCTGGTAATGCAGCACGTTGGTGGACAGTGCGTAGGCGTCGCCGATGAAGCGCACATCCTCGCGCGTCCAGTCCGGATACGTCTGCTCGCGCCAGTCCAGGAACGAGGTCTCGCCGCGGTACAGCCCCATGTCCGCATCGAACGCGCTGGCGCGGTCCTGTGCCAGGGTGGCCTGCAGCGCCTGCCAGGTCTGCCCGGCGAAAGCGGCATCGTCGAGCAGGTGGCGCGCCGCCAGGAACCACACCACGCGATCGCTGCTGATCGGCCAGCTGCCGCCGGAACCGGTGTCCTGGGCGACGAACAGCCCGGGGGTGTGGCCATCGCGCGCGGTGGAGAGCTTGAACTGCAGCGACTGCCGGGTGCGCACGGGATCCAGCCGCGCCAGCGCCAGGTCGGCGGCGAAGCTCACATCGCGGGTCCACACATACGGCCAGCGCGCGCCGGTCTGGAAGCAGGCGCACGGCACCGGCCGGCCTTCGTCGAAGGACGGATCACGGATGGCGTCCACCCGGTCCTGGTCCATCTCCTGCTGGGCCAGTGCGAACAGCGCATCGAACAGCACGCTGCCGCTCTGGCTGCGCATCGGCGCGGCCGCGATGCGCACCTCGCGCTCCGGCGTGTGCAGCACAAAGCCGCCCCCGGTCGTGGTTTCGGCGCGCGCGCTGCGGCCGGCATATGTCAGGTCGGCCGCATGCGCGGTCGTTCCCAGCGCTGCCCCGAGGGCAGCGGTCAGGCAAATGATCTTCAGCATCGAAGCGGCAGACCGGCTTGCGCCTGTCGACCTCCCTCCCTCTCCGCAGCGTTGGCAGGTCCGCGCCGCCGAAGCCGGGGCGCGGGCGTGGCACCTCCCTCAAGGCACCGTGGCCCATGGTAGTCGCCGCTCCACCGGCTGGGTCCAGCTGCATACGTATTCATGCCGTTGCCGGGCGATGCGCGCATGCGGCTGGCTTAAGGTCCGGGTCTGCCAACGGCACCTTGGGAGGGGATAGGCCGATGCTTGTAATCAATGTACCCGCACTGCGCGCTGCGGCCGTGGTCCTGCTGATGGCCGCCGCCGGACTGGCCCGGGCGGCCGCGCCGCAGGTGGTCAGCGTGCAGTCGCCGGGAAAGGTGCTCAGCGTAAGCCTGGTGCTCGACGGCGGCACCGCGCGTTACCGCGTGGCGCGCTTCGGCGAGCCGGTGGTGGCCGATTCGCTGCTCGGCTTCGCTCTGCGCGATGGCCGCCTGGACCGCGATTTCACCCTGGTCGGCGAGCAGCGCCGCAGCGAGGATGAGCGCTGGGAACAGCCGTGGGGCGAGCGCCGCCTCAGCCGCAACCACTTCAATGAACTGACCGTGCAGCTGGCCGAGACCACGGGCAAACGCCGCCGGCTGGACGTCGTGTTCCGCGCCTACGACGATGGCATCGGCTTCCGCTACGTGTTCCCCGAACAACCCGGGCTGCGCGAGGCGATCATCGATGATGAACTGACCGAATTCGCCATCGCCCCCGATGCCACCGCGTGGTGGATTCCCGCCGGCGAACCGATCCATTACGAATACCTGTACCAGCGCACGCCGCTGCGCGAAGTGCCGATGGTGCATACACCGCTGACACTGCGCAGCCATGATGGACTGCACGTGGCCATCCACGAGGCGGCGCTGGTGGACTACGCCGGCATGTGGCTGCGGCGTACCGAGGGCCAGCGCCTGCGCGCGCAGCTCTCGCCCTCGGCCGAGGGCTGGAAGGTGCGGCGCACGCTGCCGTTCTCCACGCCGTGGCGTACGCTGCAGATCAGCGACCGCGCCGGCGGTCTGGTGGAATCGGACCTGATCCTCAACCTCAACGAGCCCAACGCCCTGGGCGATGTGAGCTGGGTGAAGCCGGGCAAGTACCTGGGCGTGTGGTGGTCGATGCACCTGGACCAGGAAAGCTGGGCCACCGGGCCGCGCCATGCCGCCACCACCGCCAAGACCCGCAAGGTGATCGACTTCGCTGCCGCCCATGGGTTCCGCGGGGTGCTGGTGGAAGGCTGGAATCCCGGCTGGGATGGCAACTGGGTCGGCAACGGCTACGACTTCGACTTCACCCGCCCCACCGACGATTTCGACATCCAGGCGCTGGCGGCCTATGGCCGGAACAAGGGCGTGCGGCTGGTGGGGCACCACGAAACCGGCTGTGCCATCGAACATTACGAAGACCAGCTGGACGCGGCGCTGGACCTGTACGCACGGCTGGGCATCGACCAGTTCAAGACCGGCTACGTCTGTGACGATGGCCAGGTGGACCGGCGCAATCCGTCCGGCGGTCCGCTCTGGCGAGAATGGCATGACGGTCAGTTCATGGCCCGCCATCACCTGAAGGTGGTGCGCGAAGCGGCGCGCCGCCACTTGTCGGTGAACCCGCACGAGCCGATCAAGGACACCGGCCTGCGCCGCACCTATCCGAACTGGATCTCCCGCGAGGGTGCCCGCGGCATGGAGTACAACGCCTGGGGCCAGCCGCCGAACCCGCCCGAGCATGAGGTCAATCTGGTATTCACCCGCCTGCTTGCCGGACCGATGGATTACACGCCCGGCATCCTCAGCCTGAAGGGCCGCCACGGCCAGCCGATTCCCAGCACCCTGGCACGCCAGCTGGCGCTGTATGTGGTGCTGTACAGCCCGATCCAGATGGCGGCTGATCTGCCGGAGCATTACCTGCAGCACCGTGAGGCGTTCCGCTTCATCGAAGACGTGGCCGTGGACTGGGAAACCACGCAGGTACTCGACGGCGAAGTCGGTGACTACGTCACCGTGGTACGCCGCGACCGCAACAGCCGCGACTGGTTCCTCGGCAGCATCACCGACGAGCACGGCCGCCAGCTGCCGGTCCCGCTGGGCTTCCTGGAGCCGGGCGTGCGCTACCGCGCCGAGATCTACCGTGATGGCGACGGCGCGGACTACCGCAGCAACCCGTTCGCGTTCCAGCGCGAAACCCGCGAGGTGACCAGCGCCGACCGCCTCACCCTGCTGCTTGCACCGGGCGGCGGCCAGGCGATCCGCTTCACGCCGCTGTAATCGCTTACAACGCGTCACCCTGCATTGAATACGTATGCAGGGTGATTCCGCTGCCGGGCCGACTGCCTACCATAGCGGCGACGACAGCGGCCACCGCGTCGCACGTCCACGGCCACGCCGGGACGATCACGAATCGCACTACAACAAGTACCTGGGAGGGGAAAATGTTGAACCACAAGCGCAACGCGCTGAGCATCGCGCTGGCCGTCGTTCTGGCACCGTCACTGGCAGCAGCCCAGTCCGCGCAGACCGCACCGACCGACGGCGAACAGACCGCCGACACCGCCCAGGCCAAAGAGCTGGAGACCGTGCAGGTCACCGGCATCCGCCGCGGCATCGAGAGCGCCATCTCGGTCAAGCGTGATTCCACCTCGATCGTTGAAGCGATCTCGGCCGAAGACATCGGCAAGCTGCCGGATGTGAGCATCGCCGAATCCATCGCCCGCCTGCCGGGCCTGGCCGCCCAGCGCGTGGCCGGCCGTGCCCAGGTGATCAGCGTGCGCGGCCTGTCGCCGGACTTCGCCACCACCCTGCTCAACGGCCGGGAAATGGTCAGCACCGGTGACAACCGCAGCGTGGAGTTCGACCAGTACCCGTCGGAGCTGATCAGCGGCGTCACCGTGTACAAGACGCCCGATGCCGGCCTGGTCGGCCAGGGCCTGTCCGGCACGCTGGACATGCAGACCGTGCGCCCGCTGAGCTACGGCGACCGCGTCATCTCGCTCAGCGGCCGCTACCAGCGCAACTCGCTGGGCAAGGCCGCCGGCGAAGATCCGTATGGCAACCGGATCAACTTCAGCTACGTGGACAAGTTCGCCGATGACACCTGGGGTGTGGCGTTCGGCTTCTCCCATTCGGACATGTCCAAGCAGGAAAACCAGGTCGGCCTGTACGAGCCGTGGCAGCAGCTGGGCGACAACTGGCGTCCGGGCGTGCCGGCCGGCACGTTCTACTCCGACGGCATCAAGGCCCTGCGCCGCACCGGCAACGCCAAGCGTGATGGCGCCATGGCGACCATCCAGTTCCGCCCGAACAACGCCTGGACCAGCACGCTGGACGCGTTCTACACCAAGGCCGAGGAATACGACACCGCCAACCAGCTGGAAATCCATCTGGGCGGTTTCAACGGCGGTTACGATCCGCTGTTCCTGACCAACGTGGTCACCAATGCCAACGGCAGCATCGTCAGCGGCGTGGCCAACAACGTGTACCCGCTGGTACGCGGCATGTACAACACCCGCGAAGACAGCATCAAGGCGCTGGGCTGGAACAACGAGTTCACCTTCGGCGACGTGCGCCTGGTGGCCGACGTGAGCTGGTCCAAGGCCGAGCGCGACGAGATCAACCTGGAAAACAACCTGCAGCTGCTGCCGGCACCGCAGCTGGATTCGGTGGCCTTCAACTTCGCCGGCGGCAACTTCCCGCGCTTCACCCCGGGCCGTGATTACTCCGATGCCAGCCAGCTGTTCCTGGCCAACACCATCTACGGCTCGGGCTACGGCAAGACCCCGCACGTGGACGACGAGCTGAAGGGCTTCAAGCTGGCCGCCACGGTTCCGGCACCGGAAGGGCTGACCTGGTTCTCCGACGTGGACCTGGGCGTGAACTACGCCGACCGCAGCAAGAACAAGCGCCAGGCCGAAGGCAACATCACCCTGGGCGCACAGGGCGTCACCAGCATCGCCAGCGACCTGCAGTACGCCCCGGTGAACCTGGGCTTTGCCGGCGCCGGCACCATCCCGGCATGGAACGTGCCGGCGGCGGTCGCGCGTTACATGGTGTTCAACCCCACCTACACCGAAAGCTACCTGATTCCCAAGCAGTGGACGGTGGACGAGGCGATCACCACCAGCTGGCTGCGCTTCAACATCAACAGCGAGATCGGCTCGGTGCCGGTGCGCGGCAACATCGGCATCCAGGCCCAGCACGTGGACCAGTCCTCGCGCTCCAACTACTGGGACGGCACCCAGCCGGTCGGCAGCCAGGTCATTCCGATCCAGGCCGGCAAGACCTACATCGACTTCCTGCCGAGCATGAACCTGGCCTTCGAGCTGCCGGCCGAGAACACCATCCGCTTCGCCGTGGCCCGCCAGGTGGCGCGTCCGCGCGTGGACGAGCTGCGTGCCTCGATGGAGTTCGGCGTGGACACCAGCACCGGTATTCCCGGCGCCAGTGGCGGCAACCCGAACCTGGACCCGTGGCTGGCCAACGCGGTCGACCTGTCCTGGGAAAAGTACTTCGGCAACAAGGCCTATGTGTCCGCGGCACTGTTCTACAAGGACCTGAAGACCTACGTCTATACCGAAAAGCGTGACGGCTACGACTTCACCCAGCAGGTGGACGCGTGGCTGCTGGCCAACCAGATCACCCTGCCCCCGGGCCTGGTGGTGAACAAGACCGGCACCTACACCGCGCCGTTCAACGGCAAGGGCGGCGTGCTGCGCGGCGCCGAGCTGACCGCTTCGCTGCCGCTGGACCTGTTCGTGGACGCCCTGCGCGGCTTCGGCGTGGTCGCCAGTGCCGGCTTCAACGACAGCGACATCACCATTCCGCCGGACCCGGCCACCACCTCCAGCGTGGGCACCGGCCCGATCATGCTGCCGGGCCTGTCCAAGCGCGTGTACAACTTCACCGTGTACTACGAGAACAGCGGCTTTGAAGTGCGTCTGAACCAGCGCAAGCGCTCGGACTTCATCGGCGAGATCGGCAACTTCAACGGCGCGCGCACCCTGCGCTACGTGAAGGGTGAGGATGTGCTGGATGCGCAGATCGGCTACACCTTCGGCAGCGACACCTCCATGGCCGGGCTGAGCCTGTTCCTGCAGGGCAGCAACCTCACCAACTCCAAGTACGAAACCTACGCCGGCACCAAGGATCGTCCGCTGGAGACGGTGGAATGGGGCCGCTCGTTCCAGGTGGGCGTGAACTACAAGTTCTGAGCCCGCTGCCCGCACCGCCCCGGCGGGTGATCTGACCGCAGCGCCGCGATTCCCGACGGAATCGCGGCGCTTCTTTTTGTGCGGCATCGGCTCACGGCTCACGGCCCACGCTGCAGGGGTGCGCGGCTGCACCACTGACGGGTTGGGGGGCAGGACTGCGGGGCTGCAGGGCTGCGACGTGGCGGCGCACGCAACGCAGGCGACGGTGCGGGCACAAAAAAAGGGACGGAGCCTGCGCTCCGTCCCTGAACTACCGCCCGGAAATCGTCGATCAGCCGCGCCGCGCGCAGAACACCGCGTGTGCCGGCAGTACAACCAGGTCCCCTTCCACATGGCCGGCGTCCGGCCCCGGTACCGCCAGCGGCTGCCAGGCACCCGGCGGCAGCGCACACTGCGCCGGGCTGGCGGAAAGATTGAAGGCCATCAGCACGGTCTGCTGGTCATCGAAGCGCTCCAGCAGCAGCACCGGCTCGGCACTGTCCAGGAAGCGGATGGCGCCGTGCTGCAGCACCGGCATCTGCCGGCGCCACGCCAGGAACGCGCGGAACGCGGACAGCACGGAACCGGCATCGTGTTCCTGCACCGCCACGGCCTGCGCCTGGTGCTCCGGCGGAATCGGCAGCCACGGCTTTACCGTGCTGAAGCCTGCCAGCGGTGCATCCACCCACGGCATCGGCGTGCGGCACCCATCGCGCCCCTTGAAGTTCGGCCAGAAGGTGATGCCATACGGATCCTGCAGTGCCTCGAACGGCACCGCCGCTTCGCCCAGGCCCAGCTCCTCGCCCTGGTACAGGCAGATGGAGCCGCGCAGCGAGCACAGCATCGCCACCAGCATGCGCGCCAGGCGCGGGTTGGCCGGGTGGCCGCCCCAGCGGGTCACCGCACGCTCCACATCGTGGTTGGAGATCGCCCAGCACGGCCAGCCTTCGGTCATCGCCGCTTCCAGCCGCGAGACGGTATCGCGGATGTAGGCCGCGCTGTAATCGTTGACCAGCAGCTCGAAGCTGTAGCCCATGTGCAGACGGTTGCCGCGGGTGTACTCGGCCGTGGTGGCCAGCGAATCTTCCGAGGAAATCTCACCCAGGCTCACCGCACCCGGGTAGAGGTCCAGCAGCGCGCGCAGCTGCTCCAGGAACGGCAGGTTTTCCGGCTGCGTGTTGTTGAAGTAATGGTACTGGTACGCGTACGGGTTGTCCGGACTGAAGCCCCGGCCGACACGCTTGGCCGCCGGCTTGGGCGGGTTGTCGCGCAGCTGGGCGTCGTGGAAGCAGAAATTGATCGCATCCAGGCGGAAGCCGTCCACGCCGCGGTCCAGCCAGAAACGCACGTTGTCCAGCGTGGCCTGCTGCACCTGCGGGTTGTGGAAATTCAGGTCCGGCTGGTCGGCCAGGAAGTTGTGCAGGAAGTACTGCTCCCGGCGCGGCTCCCACTGCCAGGCCACGCCGCCGAACAGGGACATCCAGTTGTTCGGCGGGGTACCGTCTTCGCGCGGGTCCGCCCACACGTACCAGTCCGCCTTGGGATTGGTGCGGTCCTGGCGGCTTTCGCGGAACCAGGCGTGCTCGATGGAGGTATGGCTGAGCACCTGGTCGATCATCACCTTCAGGCCCAGGCCGTGGGCCTTGGCCAGCAGCCGGTCGAAGTCGTCCAGCGTGCCGAACAGCGGATCGACATCGCGGTAATCGGCGATGTCATAGCCGAAATCGGCCATGGGCGAACGGAAGAACGGCGACACCCAGATGGCGTCCACGCCGAGCGAGGCGATGTAGTCCAGCCGCTCGATGATGCCCGGCAGGTCGCCGACCCCATCGCCGCTGGCATCGCGGAAGCTGCGCGGATATATCTGGTAGATGACGGCACCCTGCCACCATGCAATGTTGGACATCGAGCCCCCCTCCGGGCTTTCAGGGCCCTGCACAGACAGGACCGGAACGATCCGCACAAGCTTAAAGGCGGGCCTTGGGTGATGGCGCCGCCTGCATACGTATTCACGGCCGGCCCGGCCCAGCGGGCCCGTCCCGGCGCCGGGCGTCCGCAGCGCCCACGCAGCGCCTATAATCGGTCCCGAGCCTGAAAGCCAGATCGCATGACCATCACCGAAGACACCCGCCCCGCCCTGGGCCTGCCCCAGATCCAGTCGCTTGCCGCCACCGACATGGCCGCAGTCGATGCCCTGATCCGGCGCCGGCTGTCTTCGGACGTGGTGCTGATCAACCAGATCGCCGACCACATCATCTCCGCCGGCGGCAAGCGCCTGCGGCCGATGCTGGTGATGCTGGCCGGCCATGCCGTGGGCGGCACCGGTGCCACCGCCGAGCACCACCAGCTGGCGGCCATCATCGAGTTCATCCACACCTCCACGCTGCTGCACGACGACGTGGTGGACGAATCCAGCCTGCGCCGGGGCCGCAGCACCGCCAATGCGCTGTGGGGCAATGCGCCCAGCGTGCTGGTCGGTGACTTCCTGTATTCACGCAGTTTCCAGCTGATGGTGGAACTGGACCGCATGGCGGTGATGCAGATCCTGGCCGACACCACCAACCGCATCGCCGAAGGCGAGGTGCTGCAGCTGCTGCACGTGCACAACCCGGACACCGATGAAGCGGCCTACCTGCGCGTGATCGAGCGCAAGACCGCAGTGCTGTTCGCCGCCGGTACCCGCCTGGGCGCACTGGCCAGCGGCGTGGACGAAGCCACCCAGCAGGCGCTGTACGACTACGGCATGAACCTGGGCTACGCCTTCCAGATCGCCGATGACGTGCTGGACTACTCGGCCAACGCCGAGGAACTGGGCAAGAACCTGGGCGACGACCTGGCCGAAGGCAAGGCCACCCTGCCGCTGATCCATGCCATGGCGCACTCCGACGCCGCCACCCGCGAGCGCCTGCGCGGCATCGTGCAGGACGGCGACGCCTCGGCCATGCCGGTGGTGCTGGAGGCGATCCGCGCCACCGGTGGACTGGACTACAGCCGGCAGTGCGCCGAAGCGTACGCCGAACGCGCCGAGCGGGCTTTGGATGGGCTGGCCGACAACGATGCGGTGGCGGCGCTGCGCGGCCTGGCCCGCTACGCGGTACAGCGCTCGCACTGAGACCGGGCCGGTGGCCAGTGCCACCGCCCCAGCGACGCTCAGCCGATGCCCAGCCCC
>Ga0207841_1000301_pt1 | contig 16401 bp, 12 predicted proteins | sample HigsolmetaGSP18D_FD_184846 | JGI IMG/M metagenome (GOLD analysis project Ga0207841, IMG submission 184846) | High solid enriched microbial communities from the Joint BioEnergy Institute, USA - SP1-8-D (SPAdes) | ecosystem: Engineered > Bioreactor > SSF (Solid state fermentation) > Aerobic >... | reverse complement strand
CGAGTAACGCCGCCACAGCGACAGGAAGTCTGGTTCCACGTGGAACAGGCCCCAATCCAGGAAACGTCGACGCGGCTCGCCCCCTCCGCTGACCAGGGCATGGCTGCCGGGTTCGAACGTCACCACCGCAAGCGCCGCACACAACGTACCCAGCTGCGCGACATCTTCGCCATCCAGGCGGCCGCTCCACTCCTGTCCGGAATGACGCAGACCCGCACGCCGGCGTGGATCGACCCGACCTTCGCGGGCCTGGTCCCACTCGACGAAGATCTCCAGCGCGTCCTGTCCCTGCCGGATCAGTCCATCCCGCACCCGGCCGCGGAAGCTGCGGCCGTACGCCATCACATGCAGCGCCTCAAGCACCGTGGTCTTGCCTGCACCGTTCTCACCGGTGATCAGGTTCAACCCGGGTTGCGGCAACAGTTCCACCGCATCGAAGCGACGCAACTGGTGCAGGGTGAGGCGGCTGATCTGCATGACGGAACAACGGGGTAGGCGCGTGGGCTGATCGACCAGCTTACTGCATCGGTCAATAGGGTCCATGCGCCTCACGTGGAACACGGCACGCGGTCGGGAACCGGCATGTACGCATCGGCCGGTCGGTTCCGCAGGCCAAAATAGGACGCGAATTCCTTGAAATCTGCAGCGCGGGCAGGGCCTCTACCGTGCAGATTTCAAGAAATCGGCGTGGTTTTCGGAGCAGGCAGGAGGGCGCGCCCGGCGGACGAACCTCCATCAGAGCGGCGCATCGGTACGCTTGCAAACTTATCCACAGGTCCCCTGTATGACCGAACCCGAGCAGTGGGGCAATCTGTGGATAAATTCCAACCCACTTGATGCCTGGAATTCTATCCACAGGATCTCCCCCAGCCCCACTGCCGCTTACGCAGGGGGTTTCAAGGGTATAAACCCCTTTCAAATCATAGGGTTGATACGCTTTTCCACGAAATCTGGCCCTACCATCACCACCATGCTTTAGATTTATACCCAGATTTAAAAGCATGGCAGGCCTCCCGAAGGCCCCACGCCAGCTTGTGGACAGCGTCATCAGGACAGGCGCGGCGAGTAGCCACGCGTGGTCGGAGAACGACCTCACGTGAGCTTCAACCTGGACGCGTCGCGCGTGCTGACCGCACGTACCGTCCGGAACATGCGGCAGTTCACTCGCCCTGATGACCACCACACCCGGCGCGATTGCGTCGCAGGTGCCAACGCGCTCGTGTCATCGCGCTGAACGTTCCACGGATCAGATGGATCCTGGTGGGAAGACGCGGGGTAGATAACGGGGTTACGGGGTTACGGGCAACGCTACGCAGCAGTCGCCGTTGTCGCGTTCGATGATCCACGTGGAACAAAAAAAAACGCCCGGCAGAACCGGGCGCTTCGTGTTCCACGTGAAACGCGTGCGTCAGAGGCGCAGCGGCATCACCACGTGGCGCGACTTCTCGTTGCTTGCTTCACGGACCAGCGCGGACGAGTTGGAATCTCGCAGCTGGATGATGACGTGCTCATCGCGCAGCGCCGACAGGGCATCGAGCAGGTAGTTCACGTTGAACCCGATAGCCAGGTCGCTGACCTGCGTCTCTGCCTCGATCTCTTCCTGCGCTTCTTCCTGCTCCGGATTGTGCGCGCTGATCTTCAGATTGCCCGGCGAGACTTCCACGCGGATGCCGCGGTACTTCTCATTCGACAGGATCGCGGCGCGCTGCAGCGAGGCGCGCAGTGCTTCACGGTCCACCTGCACTTCGCGATCCGCACCGATCGGAATCACCGCCTCGTAATCGGGGAAGCGGCCATCGATCAACTTCGAAGTGAACGTCACATCGTCGCGCTTCACGCGAACGTGGCTGCGGCCCACTTCCAGCTCGATCTCGCGCTCGCCGCTTTCCAGCAGCCGCTGCAGTTCGGTCACGCCCTTGCGCGGCACGATGATCTGCCGCTTGGAACCGCTGGGCTTTTCCAGTTCGGTTTCGCACAGCGCCAGGCGATGCCCGTCGGTGGCGACGGTGCGCAGCGCATCGCCACGCAGATCGAACAGCAGGCCGTTGAGGTAGTAGCGGACGTCCTGCTGTGCCATCGCGAACGCGGTGCGTTCGATCAGTTCCTTCAGCGTCGCCTCGCCAATGGCAACGCGTTCGGTCGCCTCGACTTCATCCACCGAGGGGAAGTCATTGGCCGGCAGCGTGGCCAGCGTGAAGCGGCTGCGCCCGGCCTGCACGGTGATCTTGTCACCGGTCTGCGAGACGGTGATCCGGCTGCCGTCGGGCAGGGCACGGATGATCTCGAACAACTTGCGGGCGGGGATGGTGGTTTCGCCGTCCTGGGCATCGTCCACCGCGATCCGCGACACCATCTCAACTTCCAGGTCGGTGCCGGTCAGCGAGAGCTGTCCGTTCTGCACCTGTACCAGGAAGTTGGCCAGGACCGGCAAGGTCTGGCGGCGTTCGACCACGTTGACGACCTGTGCCAACGGCTTGAGAAAGGCTTCGCGCTGCAGTGTGAAACGCATGTGGTTCCGTGCCCCTATGCTTTAAAAAATATGGAATAAATCAAAAGCTTGGTGGTGATGGTAGAGCCAGAATCGCGGGAAAAAGCAGTCAAGTCGTTGTAATTCAACAGAATTTCATGCCTGAAACCCTCTGGGTTACTGCCCTCCGGAGGGGAGGGCAACCTGTGGATGGAATTCCTTTCGCGAGCGATGGAATTTTTATCCACAGATTGCCAGGAGCTTGCTACCGGATTCTGCACCGTTTTATGCGATGACGCCGCAACGGCGTACGTGCATCATTCGCTCAACTTCCGGATCAGCTTGTCCCAGTCTTCCCGCAACTTGCCGTCGGCTTCCATCAGGGTGCGGATCTGCCGGCAGGCATGCAGCACGGTGGTGTGGTCGCGGCCGGCGAACGCATCGCCGATTTCCGGCAGGCTGTGCTCGGTCAGCTCTTTGGTCAGGGCCATGGCGACCTGGCGCGGGCGGGCCAGGGACCGGGTGCGACGCTTGGACAGCAGATCCTTGATCTGCAGCCCGTAGTAGTCGGCAACGGTTTTCTGGATGTTGGGAATGCTGATCGCCTGCTGCTGCGCGCGCAGCAGGTCGCGCAGGGTTTCCTGGGCAAAATCGGTGGTGATCGCGCGGCCGGTGAAGTTGGCGCGTGCGGTCAGGGTGTTGAGCGCACCTTCCAGATCGCGCACGTTGGAGCGCATCTTCTTGGCGATGAGGAAGGCCACATCGTCGGGAATCTCGGTACCGCGCTCGCGTGCCTTGGCCAGCACGATCGCGGCGCGCGTTTCGAAGTCCGGCGGCTCGATGGCCACCGACAGGCCCCAGGCAAGACGCGACTTCAGGCGCGCTTCCAGGCCTTCCACTTCGCGCGGATAGCGGTCGCAGGTCAGGATGATCTGCTGTTTGCCATCGAACAGGGCGTTGAAGGTGTGGAAGAACTCTTCCTGGGTGCGGTCCTTGCCGGCGAAGAACTGGATGTCATCGATCAGCAGCGCATCGACCTGCTGGAACTGGCGCTTGAACTGGTCCATGGTCTTTTCCTGCAGCGCACGGATCATCGCGCTGAAGAACTGTTCCGAACGCAGGTACAGCACCTTGGCATGCGGGTTGGCTTCGCGCATGGCGTTGCCGGCAGCGAACATCAGGTGGGTCTTGCCCAGGCCGGTGCCGCCGTACAGCAGCAGCGGGTTGTGCGCCCGGTCGCCCGGCTTCTGCGCCGCCTGGAACGCCGCGGCGAGCCCGAGCTGGTTGCTGCGGCCTTCCACGAAGTTGGCGAACGTGTAGTGCGAATCCATGTTGCCGGCGAACGGCACGATGGGTTCGGCGACCGGTGCGGCGGCCGCCGTCGCCGAACCGCCGGAAAATGGCGCGTTCTGCGGCTCCACGGTGCGGGGACGCGAGCCGATTTCAAGAAAAACGTCGGTGAAACCGGCGAAATGCCCCAGCAGCTCGCGGATCCGCGGCAGGTACAGGGCACGAACCTGGTCGACGATGAAGGCATTCGGCGCATACAGCACCAGGCTGTCAGTGCGCAGATCGGCCTGCAGCGGCTTCAACCAGGTGTGAACGTCTTCAGGCGGGAACTCCGCTTCAAGCCGTTCGAGACAACGGAACCAGGCATCCATCAGCAATCATCTTGAGGGGCCGGCGACAGGCCGCAGTAAAGCGCCGTCCGCCAGGCCGGAAAGGGGGAAATGGATGGCCCAGACTACCACCGCGCGGCAGGGTCGGGAATGCTTTTCCCGAAGTTATTCACAAAATCATCCACAGCTATTGCACAGCCCCGGGAAATGGCGTAGTCATAGGCACTTGACCTGGGGTTGCTGCGCTCTTTAGAATTGCCGGTTCTTTCCGTCCACTTCACACGAGAGGCCCAACATGGCCACCAAGCGCACTTTCCAGCCCAGCAACCTCAAGCGTAAGCGCGACCACGGTTTCCGTGCCCGTATGAAGACTGCAGACGGCCGCAAGATCCTGTCGCGTCGCCGCGCCAAGGGCCGCAAAGTCCTGAGCGCCTGATTGCCATGCCGCTATCCGCGGCAGATGCAATCGCTATGACAGTGAGTTCTGCCAACCCGCGCAAGCGATTCCCTCGCTCTGCGCGGGTTCGCACGCGTGCCGAATATTCTACGGTCTTCGACGGCGCCCGCCGTGTCTCCGAACCGCTGATGACCCTGCACTGGCTGCCGGCTGACCGGCCGGCCAGGCTGGGTCTGGCTGTTTCCCGCAAGGTGGATCCGCACGCCGTGGGGCGTAACCGGATCAAGCGCGTCCTGCGCGACACCCTGCGTCACTGCCGCACTGACCTGCAGCCGGGCGACTTCGTCGTCGTGGCCCGCAGTGCTGCCCGTCATGCCAGCAACGACGACATCCGTCAGGCGTTCCTGCGCCTGCTGCACCGCCTGCGCGCATTGCCCCTGCCGACCGCGAACGGCACAATGCCGCCTTCCGATGGCGTCGCATCGCCTTCTTTGATCGAGCCGGCACCGCGTTCCGGCCCCGCCGAGCCTGCCTGCTGATGAACCAGACCCGTATTTTCCTTCTCTTTGCCTGGCTGATGGTGGCCGTGCTGCTGTGGATGGCCTGGGGCCGCGAACAGGCGCCCGTACCGGCTGCCACCACGCCGACCGCCGCCGCCGCGCAGACCACCGTTCCGGGCGCCACGCCCGGCGGCGTGCCGGCCTCGCAGGTGCCCGGGGCACCCGGCGCCGCGCCGGCCGCGACCGCCCAGGCCAGTGCCGCCCCCGCCGCGCAGCGCGTGACCATCACCACCGACGTGCTGCGCCTGGTGCTCGATGGCGGCCGCGTGCTGGATGCCGAACTGCTGCAGTTCCCGCAGACCAAGGAAGAAGGCAGCCCGCCGGTGCGCCTGCTGACCGAGGACGCCACCCATCCGTACAGCGCGATCAGCGGCTGGACCAGCGAGGACAAGAGCCTGCCGGTACCGGGTGCTGACGGTTTCACGCTGGTCGGCGAGCAGCGCGACTTCGCCCTGGCCGACGGCCAGAACGAACTGAAGGTTCCGTTCGTGTGGAAGGGGCCCAACGGGGTGGTGATCGAGCGCACGCTGACGCTGACGCGCAATCACTACGCGGTGGTGGTCAGCGATGTGGTGCGCAATACCGGTTCGGCGCCGTGGAACGGGTACGTGTACCGCACCCTGGACCGCAGCCCGACCATCCTGTCGCGCAGCATGACCAACCCGGATTCGTTCAGCTTCAACGGTGCGACCTGGTACGACAACGACAAGAAGTACCAGCGCCGCGCATTCGCCGACTACCTGGACGATGGCGCGCTGAACCAGAACATCACCGGCGGCTGGCTGGCGATGCTGCAGCACCACTTCTTCACCGCGTGGATCCCGCAGGCCGACCAGACCGCGCACTACGTGCTGTCGCAGAACGCCGGGCGTGACCAGATCGAAGCGCGCGGTCCGGCTTTCAACGTTGGCCCGGGCCAGCAGGTGAGCAGTGAGGCGCGCCTGTGGGTGGGCCCGAAGCTGGTCAACCAGATCGCCAAGGAAGATGTGCCGGGCCTGGATCGCGTGGTGGATTACAGCCGCTTCTCGATCATGGCCGTCATCGGCCAGGGCCTGTTCTGGGTGCTGAACCAGGTCCACAAGGTCGTGAACAACTGGGGCTGGGCGATTGTCGGCCTGGTGGTGCTGCTGAAGCTGGTGCTGTACCCGCTGTCGGCCGTGCAGTACAAGAGCGGCGCCAAGATGCGCCGGTTCCAGCCGCGCATCGCGCAGCTGAAGGAACGCTACGGCGACGACCGTCAGAAGTTCCAGACGGCGATGATGGAGCTGTACAAGAAGGAAAAGATCAATCCGATGGGCGGCTGCCTGCCGATCCTCATCCAGATGCCGATCTTCTTCGCGCTGTACTGGGTGCTGGTGGAATCGGTGGAACTGCGCCAGGCACCGTGGCTGGGCTGGATCCAGGATCTGACCGCACGTGATCCGTACTTCATCCTGCCGGTGATCAACATGGCGGTGATGTGGGCCACGCAGAAGCTCACGCCTGCCCCGGGCATGGACCCGATGCAGCAGAAGATGATGCAGCTGATGCCGCTGGTCTTCGGTGTCATGATGGCCTTCATGCCGTCCGGTCTGGTCCTGTACTGGGTGGTGAACGGTGGTCTGGGTCTGCTGCAGCAGTGGTGGATGACCAAGCGCCACGGCGGCGATCCGCTGCCGGCCACGGCCACCACGGCGCCGGGCAAGAAGAAGTAAGACACCCCGCGACCCTGCTGACGAAAGCGCCGTGATCCTTGCTGGATCGCGGCGTTTTTCGTTGCGGGTTCCGCATGGCCGGCACAGGCGCCGCCGGGGTGGTTCGGATTGGCTGCGAACGGCGAAGCCCCTCGTGGTCGGCTGGGTTCTGCAGCAACAGCCTCATGGGCCTGGGCGGCCGCGTGGGGGACGGCAAAAACTGCTCCTGCGTGCCTCGGCGAGCGCCGTCCTGGCGCTCGACGCCCCCACGCGCCCACCCCGGCCGCCCCGGACACATTCCGGGTTCCGCCCGAAATGCATTCACAGGTAGTGCCGACCCATGGTCGGCACGTGCACCGCCGACACGTGCCAAGGCCTGCCCGCCACGGTGAATGAAGATGAAGAGCAAAAGCAGGTGGGGCATTGCCGCTGCGGCCATTGCTGTCGGGTGCCGACCGTGGGTCGGCACTACGGCTTTTGATCTTCTTTCTTTTTCTTGCGTGGCTGGCGCGCACGGACACTGTCGGGGGCCGGGTGGCAGGGCCGTGCAGGGGCGTCGAGCACCATGGAGGGTGCTCGCCGAGGCACGCAGAATGCAGTTTTTGCCGTCCCCCGCACGGCCCTGCCGCCCGGCCCAACCACAGGAACACGTTCTACAAACCACCAGCCACGAGGGGCTGCGCCGTTCGCGGTACCTCCGACGCACCGGCGGCTGCCGGTGCCGACCATGGGTCGGCACTACCTGGAACATGGGTTGCAGTTTTTGCCGTCCCCCGCACGGCCCTGCCATCCGGCCCAACCGCAGGAACACGCACTGCAACCCCGCCAGCCACGAGGAGCTGCGCCGTTCGCTGACCCACGCCCCCTGCGCCCGGGGCGTAGAATCGCCACCACCCTGTTGGCCCTGTCCGAGTCCCTTCATGCCGCGTGCGATGTCGTTCCGCCTGTTCCTGCCCTCACTGCTGCTGGCCCTGCTGGTCGGCGGATGCAGCGACGGGAACGCGCCGGTGCCGGCCCGCACCGTCACCCAGCCCAGTGCACAGGCCGCCGCACAGGCGCATCCCGCCGCCGCGCCGCTGCTGGCCGCCCTGCAGCAACAGCTCGATGGCTACCGCCGCATCATCGTGCTGCTGGCCGATGAGGCGCAGCAGTCGGCGGCAGACCGCCGCATCTCCACGCAGATCGGCCAGCAGCTGTTCCACGAAGGCCTGGAGCAGCGCCGCGCCATCGCCGCGCAGTTCGATACGCTGCTGGCCAGCGCCGACCCGCAGCGCTTCGCCACGTTGGGCGCGGTGCTGGACTACATCGAATCGGCCCCCGAACTGTTCGACGCCGACCGCCTGGCCTTCCGCGAGATCCTGCGCGACCTGCATCCGCGCATCGGCACCGACTCCTCGCTGCCGGCGGTGAAGCTGCACCAGCGGGTAGGGGAGGATCTGGACGCGCTGGACGAGATCGAGCGCGGCTACAACCAGGAACTGACCCGCATCTTCAGCCGCTTCGACCGCACCCGCGCCATCACCCTCAAGCGCGAGAAGTGGGACGACTACCTGACCCACCTGCGCAGGGACTACACCCGCGAAGCGATCCTGCGCGATCACGGGGTGGTCCAGCCGTACCCGATGTCGATGAAGGACAACGAGCGCGAAGTGTTCGGCCGTGACCTGCCGCCCAAGACCATCGTGCTCACCTTCGACGATGGTCCGCACCGCACCCATACCGAGGACGTGGTGGCCATCCTGGAGCGCTACGACGTGCCCGGGGTGTTCTTCGAGGTTGGCCGCAACCTGGGGTCGGTGCACGCCGATGGCACGGTGGCGCTGGGACCGATGGCAAAGATCAGCCGCGACCTGATGCAGGCGGGCTACGCGGTGGGCAACCACAGCCTGACCCACGCCCAGCTCTCGCGCACGTCCGGCGAGGCGCTGCGCCAGCAGGTGCTGGACACCGACACGCTGCTCAAGGATGTCGACAGCCGCCGTGCACCGCTGTTCCGCTTTCCCTATGGCGCGCGCAACGCTGAAGGCCTGCAGCTGCTCAACGAAGCCGGCCTGAAGTCGATCATGTGGAACATCGATTCGATGGACTGGGCCGACCCGGTGCCCGAATCGATCGTGCAGCGCGTGCTGGACCAGGTGCACAAGGAACAGCGCGGCATCGTCCTGTTCCATGACATCCACGACCGTGCGGTGAAGGCGCTGCCGCAGATCCTCGACCGGCTGATCGCCGAGGGATACCAGTTCGCCGGCTGGAACGGACGCGAGTTCAGCGTGGCACGCCCGCGCCAGGGCGCCACCGCGGAGAGCACCCCCGCTGACAGCACGGTGACCACCGGCTACGGCAAATCCTGGGCGCTGGTGGTGGGCATCGACAGCTATACGCAGTGGCCGAAGCTGGAATACGCCAGCCACGATGCGCAGGCCGTCGCCGACATGCTGACCGGGCGCTTCGGGTTTCCCGCCTCGCAGGTGATCGTGCTGAAGAACGAGCAGGCCACCCGCAACAACATCCTGGCCGCGTTCCACGACCGTCTGGCCGATGACCGCACCGGCAAGGATGACCGGGTGTTCGTGTTCTTCGCCGGCCACGGTGCCACCCGCCGGCTGGCCTCCGGGCGCGAGCTGGGCTACATCATTCCCGTGGATTCGTCGCCGTCGGAGTTCGCCACCGATGCCATCGCCATGACCGACATGCAGAACATCGCCGAGAGCCTGCAGGCCAAGCATGTGCTGTTCGTGATGGATGCCTGTTACAGCGGCCTGGGCCTGACCCGCAGCGGTCCGTCCTCCTCGGCGTTCCTGCGCGAGAATGCGCGCCGCACCGCCCGGCAGATGCTGACCGCCGGCGGCGCCGACCAGCAGGTGGCCGATGCCGGCCCCAACGGCCATTCGGTCTTCACCTGGATGCTGCTGCAGGCGTTGGGTGGCAAGGGCGATCTGAACGGCGACGGCTTGATCACCGGTACCGAACTGGCGGCCTACATCGCACCGGCGGTGTCGGCGGTCTCGCAGCAGACGCCGGCGTTCGGCAGCCTGCCGGGTTCGCAGGGGGGCGAGTTCGTGTTCCAGGTGCCCGACAGCCAGGAATACCTCACCGCCGATACCCGCCAGCTCACCGCCGATGCCATTGCGCTGAACAGCCGCGTGGATGCCGCGCAGGGCAACCCGCGCGAGCCGGCCAGCGTGACCGTGGCCGACCTGCAGGGCGGCACGGCACAGCTGCAGGTGCCGGCGGCGCAGCCGGCCTCGGACCGCCAACGCGCGCAGCTGGCCAATGACCGCGGCCTGCAGCTGTACCGCGAAAAACGCTATGACGCCGCGGCCGCCGAGTTCGCCGAAGCGCTGAAGCTGCGCCCGGATTTCGCCCAGGCGGCGAACAACCTGGGCTTCGTCTACTACCGCCAGCAGCGCTATGCCGAAGCCGCGCGCTGGCTGGAAAACACGCTGAAAATCGATCCGTCACGCGCGGTGGCCCACCTCAACCTGGGCGATGCCTACTTCCACGCCGGGGATACCGCGAAGGCGCGGCAGGCCTACACCACCTATCTGGCGCTGCAGCCGCAGGGCAGTGGTGCGGCGCAGGCCCGCGCCCAGCTGGAGAAACTCTGAGCCATGAACGATATCGCCCGTACCGACACCATCGTGGCCATTGCCAGCGCGCCCGGCGCCGGCGGCGTGGGCCTGCTGCGCCTTTCCGGCCCGCGCGCGGCCGCGATCGCCCGCGCGCTGGGAGCACCTGCATTGCGTCCCCGCCACGCGCACTACGCGCGCCTGCGCGATGCCGAAGGCGAGATCATCGACGATGGCATCGTGCTGTGGTTCCCCGCGCCGAACAGCTTCACCGGCGAAGAGGTGGTGGAACTGCAGGGCCATGGCAGCCCCGTGCTGCTGCAGCAGCTGGTCGCGCGCTGCATCGCCCTGGGGGCGCGCCAGGCGCGGCCGGGTGAGTTCAGCGAGCGGGCCTTCCTCAACGGCAAGCTGGACCTGGCCCAGGCCGAAGCCATCGCCGACCTGATCGCGGCTGGCGACCACCGTGCGGCACGGGCCGCGCGCCGCTCACTGGACGGCGTGTTCTCGCGCCGCATCGAAACGGTGCTGGAACAGCTGGTCCGGCTGCGGGTGCACGTGGAAGCGGCCATCGACTTCGCCGACGAACCGTTGGACACGCTGGGCGGCGCCCAGGTGCGTAGTGGCCTGGCGCAGGTGCAGGACGCACTGGCGCTGCTGCGGCGCGATGCCGAGCGTGGCCGGCGCCTGCGCGATGGCCTGCACGCCGTGCTGGTCGGGCCGCCGAACGCCGGCAAGAGCTCGCTGCTCAATGCGCTGGCCGGCAGCGAGCGGGCGATCGTCACCGACATTGCCGGAACCACCCGCGACACGCTGCGCGAAACCATCCGCCTGGATGGCCTGGAGCTGACCCTGGTCGATACCGCCGGCCTGCGCGACGGCGGTGACAGCATCGAGCGCGAAGGCATGCGCCGTGCCCGTGCCGAGATCGCGCGCACCGACCTGGCGCTGATCGTGCTGGACGCACGCGACCCGGCCGCCGGCGAAGCCGCCCTCGGCGAGGACCTGCGCGCCGTGCCGCACACGGTCTACATCCACAACAAATCAGACCTGCTGGCCGCCATCCCCCCGCACACCGATCCAGACCGCGTGTTCGTGTCCGCGGCCACCGGTGCCGGCCTGGACGACCTGCATGCGTGCCTGCGCGCCATCGCATCGGCCGGGGCGGGTGAACAGGTGGACGGGGAGTTTTCCGCGCGCACCCGCCATGTGGACGCGATCGAGCGCGCGCAGGAGCATGCGCAGCGCGCCGATGGCGAGCTGGTGCACGAGCACCTGGAGCTGGCCGCCGAGGAACTGCGGCTGGCGCACGATGCGCTGGGCGAGATCACCGGACAGATGAGCGCCGATGATCTGCTGGGGAAGATTTTCTCGAGCTTCTGCATCGGCAAGTAGCTGCGCGCTACGCCTTGTCACATGGCCGCCGCATAATCGCGCCCCATCCATTACCGCCTGGGGAAACGCTGTGAAGTCGTGGGGATGTGCGTTGCTGTTGTCGCTGGCCGTGGCACCATCGGGGGCCATGAGCGCCGAACCTTCCACCCGTACCGGAACCCCGGCGTCGGTGTATGCCCACCGGGGCGCCAGCGCGCTGCTGCCCGAGCACACCCTGGCGGCCTATGCGCAGGCCATCGCCGATGGCGCCGACTACATCGAGCCGGATCTGGTGATGAGCCGGGAGGGCGTGCTCATTGCCCGCCATGAGAACGAGATCGGCAGCACCACCGATGTCGGCAGTCGCCCGGAGTTCGCCGACCGCAAACGCCGCAAGACCATCGATGGCGAGACGGTCGAAGGCTGGTTCAGCGAAGACTTCACCGTGGCCGAGCTGAAGACGCTGTACGTGCGTGAACGCCTCCCGCAACTGCGCGGCACCGCCTTCGATGGCCAGTTCCGCATCGCCACGTTCGATGAGATCCTCGATTTCCTGGTAACGCAGGCCGGGCGGGCCAACCGCGGTATCGGCCTGGTGCCGGAGATCAAGCACCCCAGCTATTTCCAGTCGATCGGCCTGCCGATGGAAGGCGCGGTGCTGGCCGCGTTGCGGGGCAATCCGTATACCAACGTCGGACCGGTGACGATCCAGTCCTTTGAAACCGCGAACCTGCGCGCGCTGCGCGAAACGATCGGCCGCGACAGCAACATCCGCCTGCTGCAGCTGCTGTGGAAGGGCGACACCCGGCCGGCGGACATCGCCCGGGCCGGTGGCAGCCTGACCTACGCACAGATGATGACCCCGGCCGGACTGAAGGAGATCGCCCGCTATGCCGATGGCATCGGGCCGGAGCTGCGCTCGGTGATTCCGCTGGACGCGCAGGGCGCGCTGGGGACACCCACCACGCTGGTGGCCGACGCCCACGCGGCCGGCCTGATGGTGATTCCGTACACCTTCCGCCCGGAAAACCAGTTCCAGCCGGGCACCCTGCGCAACGGCGCGGACACCGCCCGCAATCCGCAGGGCTCGATCGCCGAGATGCGCGCCTACCTGGCCACCGGCATCGATGCGTTCTTCACCGATGATCCGGCGCTGGGCCGCCAGGCGGTGGATGGCATGGGGGCTGCGGGCAGCGCGGCGAACTGATCCCTCAACGTCGCCGGGCATGGCCCGTTGCTACGTGATGCGTTCCTGCAAGGCGGCGCCAGGCCATGCCCGGCGCGCGCCGCTTCAACCGCGCGGGTCGTCCGGGCGGCGGAACGGCAGCACCACGTAGTCGCGGCCCTCGCGGGGCTGCCACAGCACCGGCACCTCGCGCGGTGAGGGCGGCTCGAGTTCGCCGTCGGGCTGGGCGAGCTGCTCGTCCTCCTCGTCGTCTTCCCAGCTGTAGCGCGGGCGGGGCGCGCGCGGGTCGCTGTGGCGGAACAGCAGCGCGGCGATGATGCCGGCGAAGGCGCCGCCCATGTGCGACTGCCAGGAGATGCCATCGGCATGCGGCAGGATGGTCATCAGCATGCCGCCATAGAACAGCAGGCCGATCAGTCCGGTGGCGATGGCGGCGCGGTCGCGGCGCAGCAGGCCCAGGCTGGCCAGCATGAACATCAGGCCGTGGGTCACGCCGCTGGCGCCGAGGTGATGGCTGCCCGGGTCGCCCAGCAGCCAGGCGCCCAGCCCCGAACCCACCCACAGGAACGGCAGGCCGCGCACCGTCGCCTTCGGGTAGACGCTGCCGGCCAGGGTGCCCAGGATCAGCAGCGCGATGCTGTTGGAAATGACGTGTTCCACCGAGCCATGCAGCAGCGGGGCGCCGAGGATGCCCAGCAGGCCTGCTGCCTCCAGCGGTGCCACCGACCACGGGCGCCAGTTGAAACTGCCCTGCAGGGCGAAGATGGCCACCAGCACCAGGACCGCGCCCAGGCTGGTGTTGAACGCGCGCAGGATCCGGCGGCGGTCGGAAAGGGGGGCCGGTGTCGCGCCGGCGGGCAGGGGTGCGTTGGCGTTCATATCCCAGCAATGGCGGTGGCCGGCGGGAATGCAAGGCGTCGGCGGTGGGAGAACACCGGCGGCACACGGGACAATCCGTGCGCCGCCGGCCATCGGGCCGGGGCAGGGCGCCCCGGCCGCAGGGTCAGGCCTGCTGGTTCTTCGGCGGATGCTTCACGCTCAGGATGACCGTGACCGTGATGATCAGCGCCACCACGCCCAGCGAGATCGGGGTGGGAATCTTGAAGATGTCGATGATCATCATCTTGATGCCGATGAACGCCAGCACCAGGGCCAGGCCATACGGCAGCAGGTGGAAGCGGTCGGCCATGCCGGCCAGCAGGAAGAACATCGCCCGCAGGCCCAGCACCGCGAACACGTTCGAGGTCAGCACGATGAACGGGTCGGTGGTGATGGCGAAAATGGCCGGAATGCTGTCCACCGCGAAGATCACGTCGGTGACCGCGATCAGGATCAGCACCACGAACAGCGGGGTATACCAGCGCACGCCGTCGCGCTTGACGCTCAACGCGTTGCCGGCATAGTCCGGCAGCATGCGCAGGTGCTTGCGCATCCACTTCAGCGCCGGGTTGGTCTCCAGATCCGGCTCCTTGCCGGCCGCGAACCACATCTTCCAGCCGGTGAACAGCAGGAAGGCGCCGAACACGTACAGCAGCCAGTGGAACTTGGTGATCAGCACACTGCCGGCGAAGATCATGATCGTGCGCAGCACGATGGCGCCCAGGATGCCGATGATCAGCACCTTCTGGCGCTGCTCTTCCGGCACCGCGAAGTAGCTCATGATCATCAGGAAGACAAAGATGTTGTCCACCGCCAGGGCCTTCTCGACCAGGTAACCGGTCAGGAACTCCAGGCCGACCTTGTTGGCCATGGCCTGGCCGGCGGTCTCATTCAGGTAGTACCACAGGCCGGCATTGAACAGCAGCGCCAGCGCCACCCAGCCGATGGACCACCACAGCGCCTCCTTGAAGGTGACCTTGTGCGGGCCACCGTGGCGCATCAGTACCAGGTCGACCAGCAGGGCGATGACCACCACCGCGCCGAAGCCGCCCCACAACCACATGTTTCCGATCGTCTGCATTGGGATTGTCCGTTGGAAAGTTGAATGCCAGGCCGGACGGCGAGGATCTGCAACGGAGGATCGGAAGAGGGGATCCAGGGACAGAGCTTCGCCGTACGGCGAAGGTCTCGCTCGCAATCCCACACGGGTGGGATTGCCGTTGCACCGGAGCCTGCGGGCTCGAATTGACGGCGACAACGTCTGGGAGCTACTCCCCTTCTGGCCGCGATTCTGCGGCCTGGCCGGGCTGGCGTCAAATGCCGCCGCTGCGGGCCCGTTTCCGGGCGTAGCCCGCCCCCGGCTACAATAGGCGGATGACTACCCCCCTGCCCGTTGTACGCCTCAAGAACGCCTGGCGCTCCAGCCACCCGTGGATCTTCCAGAAACTGGTCGAAAAGCCGACCGTGCGGCCCAAGCCCGGCTCGCTTGTCGACGTGGTCGGCGTGGACGGCGAGTTCATCGGCCGCGGCTTCTACAACGGGCATTCGCGCATTGCCGTGCGCATTCTGGAAACCGACCCGGCTGTGCCGGTCGACGCCGGCTGGTTCTCGCGCAAGATCGCCCAGGCGGTCGAACTGCGCCGCGGCCTGCTGGGTCTGGAGGCGGTGTCCGATGCCTGGCGCGTGGTGCACAGCGAAGGCGATGGCCTGTCCGGCCTGGTGGTGGACCGCTACAACGACCTGGTGGTGGTGGAGTTCTTCGCCGCCGGCATGTTCCGTCACCGCGAATGGATCTACGAAGCGCTGCGCGAACAGTTCCCGGGCTGCCGCTTCCACAGCTTCGCCGACGAGCACGTGCAGAAGCAGGAAAGCTTCGATTTCCACGGCAACACCACCACCGAAGCTGCGGTCATCACCGAGTACGGCATCAAGTTCCGCGCCGACCCGGCCGGTGCGCACAAGACCGGCTTCTTCGCCGACCAGCGTGAGAACCGCGAGTGGCTGAGCCGCCAGGTGGAGGGCAAGCGCGTGCTGGACCTGTGCTGCAACACCGGCGGTTTCGCGGTGTACGCGGCGGCGCGCGGTGCCTCGGAAGTGGTCGGCATCGACATCGACGAGGATGTCATCCAGATCGCCAAGGGCAATTCGCGCCTGAACAACGTGCGCCCGAAGTTCATCCAGTCCGACATCTTCCCGTGGCTGCGCGATGCGGCCAACCGCGGCGAGCAGTACGACGTGGTGATCCTGGATCCGGCCAAGATGACCCGCGACCGCGACCAGGTCATCACGGCACTGAAGAAGTACCTGGACATGAACAAGCTGGCGCTGGGCGTGGTCAAGCCGGGCGGCCTGTTCGCCACGTTCTCCTGCACGGGTCTGGTGGCCGAGGACCAGTTCCTGGACATGCTGCGCCGGGCGGCGTACTTCTCCGGCCGCACGCTGCAGATTCTGAAGGTGGCCGGCGCCGGCGCCGATCATCCGTTCATGGCGCACGTGCAGGAATCGCGCTATCTCAAGGCAGTGTTCTGCCGCGTGGTCGACTGAAGCCAGGCGCGTGCCGGCCCCTCGCGGCTGGCGGTTTGTAGAGCGCGTTTCCGTAGGGTTGGCCGGGTGGCAGGGCCCTGCGGGGGACGGCAAAACCTGCATCCTGCGTGCCTCGGCGAGTGCCATCCATGGCACT
>Ga0207841_1000299_pt1 | contig 16590 bp, 16 predicted proteins | sample HigsolmetaGSP18D_FD_184846 | JGI IMG/M metagenome (GOLD analysis project Ga0207841, IMG submission 184846) | High solid enriched microbial communities from the Joint BioEnergy Institute, USA - SP1-8-D (SPAdes) | ecosystem: Engineered > Bioreactor > SSF (Solid state fermentation) > Aerobic >... | reverse complement strand
TGGGCGGCGCCGACTACGGCGTGCGCGGCGGTTACGACTGGCAGATGGGCAGCTGGGTGTTCGGTGTGGTCGGCGAGTACGGCGCCAACGATGTCCGCGACGCGGTGAGTGCCTTCAGCACCACGCCGGCCTACTACACGATGTTCCGCAAGGTCGACCGCATCGCCGCGCTGCGTCTGCGCTCGGGCTGGGCCTTCGGTGCCGACTCGGCGAACCTGCTGTACCTGACCGGCGGCATGGCGCACGCCAAGCTCGAGAACGCGTTCACCACCAGCAATGGCGCGAACTCCTTCACCACCAACGGCGACACCACCGGCTTCGGCTGGCAGGCCGGCGTGGGCTACGAGCGCAAGCTCGGCGAGAACGTCTCGGTGGGCCTGGAATACCTGTTCACGAGCCTGGAAGCCGACGACCAGCGCGTCCGCACCGGCCCGGGCACCGCACCGGCGACCAACCCCTTCCTGATCGTCAACCGCGCCGGCACCGACATGCGCCGCAGCGACAAGCACTTCGACTACGGCGCTGCCCGCGCCACGGTGAACTGGCGCTTCTGATCCCTCCGCCAGATCGCGTCACGAAGAAGCCGGCGAAAGCCGGCTTCTTCTTGTGGGGTGGGTAGAGCGCAGCGAAACCCGCCGTCGCCATGCCTGCGCGCACGCTCGCAAAGAGCGGAGTCCAGACCTGGTCCCGATGCGTCCGGGTGATGCCCGTTGCAGCGAGACCATCAATGCCAGCGATGGGTTTCGCCGCGCGCTACCCATCCTGCGAGCAGCCAGGAACGGCAACGGACGGCTGTCAGCGACGCCGGCGCTTGCGCCCGTCACGTCCGCGACGCAGGCGGTCGTACGCGGCATTGAGTTCGGCAGCGCGCACCTCCGCCTGCTCGCGCAGTTCCGGCGCGGCATTGGCGACGCGGTCGGGGTGGTATTGCGAAATCAGCTTGCGGTAGGCCTGGTCGATCTCTTCCCGGCTCGCCTCCGGTCCCAGGCCGAACACGGCGTGGTCCTTGTGCCTGCGCGGCGCGAGCCAGCCGGCATCGAAGGCGTGGCCGATGATCGCCCCGATCACGCCGCCGGCCGGGTGGCGCAGCAGCAGCCATCCAGCGATGAAGCCCAGCAGTTTTCCGTACCAGCGTTGCATGCCCGACAGTGTAGCCGGGCGCCGGTGATGCCAGTCGCCGGGCGCCTGCACATCGACACGGTTCGCACTACACTTGCCGGCCGCTCGCGATCCACCCGGAAATGTCAACCGTGTCGACGACCCTGCTCGAAGCGCACCTCCCCGGCCTCCACTTGCGTCATCGCGGCAAGGTCCGCGACGTGTTCGAGCTCGGCGAGGAGCGTCTGCTGATCGTCGCGACCGACCGGCTGAGCGCGTTCGACGTGGTGCTGCCCGATCCGATTCCGGGCAAGGGCGAGATGCTGTGCCAGATCAGCAATTTCTGGTTCGAACAGACAGAAGCGTTGATGCCCAACCATCTGACCGGCATCGACGTGGCCAGCGTGCTGCCGGCCGGCGTCGACCCGGCGCTGTACGCGCAGCGCGCGGTGGTGACGAAGAAGCTCAAGCCGGTGCCGGTCGAAGCGATCGCCCGCGGTTACCTGATCGGCAGCGGCTGGAAGGATTACCAGCGCACCGGCCGTGTCAGCGGCATCGCCCTGCCCGGCGGGCTGCGCCAGGCCGAACAGCTGCCGCAGCCGATCTTCACCCCGTCGACCAAGGCCGCAGTCGGCGACCACGACGAGAACATCGATTTCGACACGATGGTCCGCAGCATCGGCGCCGATCTCGCCGAGCAGGTGCGTGACGCGACGCTGCGCCTGTACGCGTACGCGGCCGCCTATGCCGCCGAGCGCGGCATCATCCTCGCCGATACCAAGTTCGAATTCGGCACCGATGCCGACGGCCGTCTCTACGTGATGGACGAGGTGCTCACCCCGGATTCCTCGCGTTACTGGCCGGCGGACGAATACGACGTCGGCACCAGCCCGCCGAGCTACGACAAGCAGATCGTGCGCGATTACCTGGAAACGCTGGACTGGGACAAGACCGCGCCCGGCCCCAATCTCCCGGAAGAAGTCATCGCGCGCACCCGCGCCCGTTACGCCGAGGCGCTGAAGAAGCTGGCGGGGATTTCGATCGACTGAGGCGCGGACCACGCGCCGGATTGCCGTATCCTCCCAGCGACGCGAATCGACCCTCGGGAGGGGCGGATGGACGCGACACACGACGCCGCGCAGACGCGCCCGATCGACCAGTGGTTCGCCAGCTACTCGGCCGATCACCGTAACGACGCCAACCAGCGCATCCACGTGTTCGCGGTGCCGGCGATCCTGTGGAGCGTGATCGCGCTGCTGTGGTGCATCCCGACCGGCACGCTGTTCAAGCCCGGCATCTGGGCGGGCATCGCGATGTTCGGGGCGTGGATGTTCTATTACCGCGCCTCGCGGTCGATCGGCCTGGGCATGCTGCTGGTGTTCGTGGCGATGTCGGCGTTGACCTGGTGGCTGCAGCGCGACTTCGGCACGCGGACCTTGTTCTGGCTGGCGCTGGGTGTCTTCGCCGTGGCGTGGGTGGCGCAGTTCGTCGGCCACAGCAAGCTGTTCGAAGGCCGCAAGCCGAGCTTCCTGACCGATCTGCGCTACCTGCTGGTCGGGCCGGCTTGGGTGCTGGCGAAGCTCTACAGGACACTCGGCCTGCGCTATTGATGGCTGCGACGGGCGCGCGCGTGCGATCCTGTCGCGCCGCGCAGGTCCATCGTCCGTGTCGCCCCGCGATCTGATCCTCGTGCTCGTCGTCTGCATCGCCTGGGCGCTGAACTTCCTCGTCTCCGCCAACACCCTGCGCGAGATTCCGCCGTTCCTGTTCTCGGCGCTGCGCTTCGCGCTGCTCGCCGTGGCCCTGGTCTGGATGCTGCGACCGCCCGCCCGCGGACAGTGGCCGCGCCTGGTCGCGGTGTGCCTGTGCATCGGCGTCTGCCACTTCGGTCTGAGCTTCCTCGCGCTGCGCCTGTCGAGCGACCTGTCGTCGCCGGCGATCCTGATGCAGAGCTACATCCCGATGACCGCCCTGCTCGCCTGGGCCGTGCTGGGCGAGCGGTTCGCATGGCGCACGGGTCTGGCGATCGCGGTGAGCTTCTGCGGCGTGCTGGTACTGGGCTTCGATCCGGTGGTGCTGGCCAATCCGGCCGCGCTGCTGACCATGCTGGCCTCGGCGCTGATGCTGGCGATCGGCACGGTGCTGATGAAGGGGCTGCGCAGCGTCGACATGTGGAACATGCAGGGCTGGACGGCGCTGATCAGCGTGTTGCCGCTGCTGGCGATCAGCCTGGTGGTCGAGCCCGGCGGCGTGGCGCGTCTGGGCGAGGTGTCGTGGATCGCCTGGGGCGGCGTCGTGTATGCGGCCTTCGTGTCTTCCCTGCTCGGCCACGGCCTGTACTACGTGCTGATGCAGCGCTATCCGGTGGCGATGGTCACCCCGTGGCTGCTGCTGGTGCCGGTGCTGGCGATCGGCCTGGGCGTGGCGTTCTGGGGCGATCGTCCGGGCCCGCGGCTGTGGATCGGCGGCGCGATGGTGCTGGGCGGCGTGCTGGTCATCGCGCTGCGGGCGCTGCGCAAGTCACGGCAGCTGGTCGAGGAGCCGATGGCGGGGCCCTGAGTGCTCAGCAGGTGCTGCACGACTTCTTTCGGCGTGTTCGCGCGCATGCGCGCGCTCACCGAATTTCAGTCGCTGCCGAACATCGTCGCGTCGGGTCGAAACGGCCGCGGCGCATAGCCGAACGCGGCCTGCGCGGGCGCGACATCGAAAGCCAGGTCCTCGCGCATCCGCGCGACCGCACCGGGCGGCAAGCCTTTCAGACGACCCGCGCGATGCGCGGCCCACAGGGCGGCATCGAACAGTGCGCCCGGCAGCGTCAGCAGACGCGGGGCCGGCACGAGACAGGCCAGCGAACGCGCGACCATGTCCCGGTACGCGAGCGTTTCACCGCCCGGCAGGGCGAAGGCCTGCCCGAACGCCGCGGGCGCATCGATCGCGGCGAAGGCCGCCGCGCCGAGGTCGTCGGCATGCACCGGCTGACGCAGGCCGCGTGCGTCAGCCGGCAACACGAACACGCCACTGCGCCGTGCCAGCGCGACGATGCGGCTGAGGTTGCGATCGCGCCCGCTGCCGTAGATCAGCGTGGGCCGCAGCAACGTGGCCGCTGCGCCGCGCGCCTGCGCCGCGTCGAACACGCGCTTCCCCGAATCGCGCAGCCGCGTCGCCAGCTCGCGCTCGCCGGCATCGGCCGCGTCGCGCTTGGTCGCGTCGCTGGTCGAGCCGAAGGCGATCACGCGTGGACAGTCGATCGTCGCGCCCGCGTACCAGTGCGAGAACAGATCCAGCGGGCCGCAGCTGAAGATCGCGTCGACCTGCGCCGGCAACGTCGCCGGCAGGTCGGCGAAGGTGCCGGTATGCCAGCGCAGCCCCGCGCCGTCGGCGGGCGGCATCCGCGACAGCGCGTCGACCGACCAGCCTGCAGCCAGCAGGCGCGGCAGCAGCGCTGCGCCGATCGCGCCGGTGGCGCCGAACACGAGCGCGCGGCGGGACGCGTGGGCGGAAAGGTCTGGGACATGCGGCATGGGACATAGCTTATCGGGCCACCACCACGCGCCGTCGACAGCCATCGGTTAGACTGCCCGGCCCTTGCGTGACCCGCCGGCCGACTGGCCGACCTGCCTCCACAAGGAGCCCGATGCTCGAACTTCTCTTGGCCCTGCCCTTCGTGCTGGCGCTCGTCGTGGCGCTGTCCGCGAATGCGTCACGTCGTACCCATGCCTGGCTGGCCGGTCTCGCGCCGCTGCTGGGTCTGACGCTGTTGGGGCTGCTGGCCGGCGACGTGTTCGACGGGTCGATTCTCAAGACGCAGTACGCGTGGATTCCCGAGGCCGGGCTGGATTTCAGCCTGCGCCTGGACGGCCTGGCGTGGACGTTCGCATTGATGGTGCTGGGCATCGGCGGCCTGGTCGTGCTGTACGGCCATTACTACCTGTCGGCCAAGGACAGCCCCCGGCGTTTCTTCACCTATCTGCTGCTGTTCATGGGCGCGATGCTCGGCATGGTCATTGCCGGCAACCTGCTGCTGCTCGCGGTGTTCTGGGAACTGACTTCGATCAGCTCGTTCCTGCTGATCGGCTTCTGGTCGCACCGCCAGGACGCCCGCCAGGGCGCACGCATGGCGTTGACGATCACCGGCATGGGTGGTCTGGCGCTGCTCGGCGGCGTGCTGCTGATCGGCCGCATCGTCGGCAGCTACGACCTCGACACGGTGCTGGCCTCGGGCGAGCTGATCCGCGCCAGCCATCTCTACCCGTGGGCGCTGGGCCTGGTGCTGCTGGGCATCTTCACCAAAAGCGCGCAGTTCCCGTTCCACTTCTGGCTGCCGCACGCGATGGCCGCGCCGACGCCTGTGTCGGCCTATCTGCATTCGGCGACGATGGTGAAGGCCGGCGTGTTCCTGCTGGCGCGCCTGCATCCGGCGCTTGCCGGCAGCGAACTGTTCTTCTACGTGGTCACCAGCGTGGGTGCGGCGACATTGCTGGTCGGCGCGTGGTTCGCGATCTTCCAGCACGATCTCAAGGGCCTGCTGGCGTACTCGACGATTTCGCACCTCGGCCTGATCACGCTGCTGTTCGGCCTGTCGACCGAGATGGCCGTCGTCGCCGGCCTGTTCCACATCCTCAACCACGCGATGTTCAAGGCCTCGCTGTTCATGGCGGCCGGCATCATCGACCACGAATGCGGCACGCGCGACATGCGCCGGCTGGGCAACCTGCGGCGGCTGATGCCGGCCACCAGCCTGCTCGCGATCGTCGCGTCGCTGGCGATGGCCGGCATTCCGCTGCTCAACGGCTTCCTGTCGAAGGAAATGTTCTTCGCCGAGGCGCTGGAGATCGGCGGGCACGGCACGATGCGCACCATCGTGAGCATCGCCGCGCTGCTGGCCGGCATCTTCGGCATCGCCTACAGCCTGCGCTTCGTGCACGACACGTTCTTCGGCAAGGGCCCGCGCGCGCTCGACGTGGTGCCGCACGAGCCGCCGCGCTGGATGCGCATTCCCGTCGGTGTGCTGGCGATCCTCTGCGTCGTGGTCGGCGTCGTGCCGGCGCTGACCATCGGCCCGCTGCTGCACACGATGGTGCGCGGCACGCTGGGCGATGCGGCGCCGGAGTTCAGCCTGTCGGTCTGGCACGGCATCAACCTGCCGCTGCTGATGAGCGTCGCCAGCGTGCTGCTGGGCGTGGCGCTGTACTTCGGCCTGCGCCGCCTGCTCGACTTCCATGCAGTGGTCACGCGCTCGATCGGCCGCAACGTCTTCCATCTCAACGTCGAGGCGCTGTTCGCGCTCGCGCGCCGGTTCACCGCGCGCGTGGCCAACGGCAGCCTGCAGCGCAGCCTGTTCCTGATGATCGCGGTCGCGCTGCTGCTGGCGGGCACGCCGATGCTGGGCGGCACCTTCGAACTGCTCGCCACGCTCGGCCGGCCGCAACCGCTGCCGGTCCTGGGCTGGGTGCTGTGGGCCGTCCTCGTGGCCGCCACCATCGGCACCGTCGTCGTGCACGGCAAGCGCTTGACCGCGCTGATCGTCATCGGCGCGGTGGGACTGGCGGTGAGCCTGATCTTCGTGCATCTGTCGGCGCCCGACCTCGCACTGACCCAGCTGCTGGTGGAGATGGTGACGATCGCGCTGATGATGATGGCGCTCAACTACCTGCCCAAGCAGTCGAAGGTCTCGCGCCGTCCGCTGCGCAAGGCGCGCGACATCGCCATCGCCGGCGTCGCCGGCGGCGGTCTGGCGATCCTCGCCTACGCGATGATGATGTCGCCCGCCGACACGATCTCCAGCGAACTGCTGGTGCGCTCGCTGCCCGAGGCCTACGGGCGCAACGTGGTCAACGTCATCCTGGTCGACTTCCGCGGCTTCGATACCTTCGGCGAAATCGCCGTGTTCGGCATCGCCGCGCTGGTCGTGCATGCGCTGCTGCGCTGGGCGCGCCTGAAACCCGACGAGGTCATTCCCGGGCCGCCGGCGCAGCTGCCCATTGCCGCCGATCTCACCCAGCTGCTGTTTCCGCTGGCGCTGACGGTGTCGATCTACCTGTTCCTGCGCGGCCACAACGCGCCGGGCGGCGGTTTCATCGCCGGTCTCGTGTTCGCGGTACCGGTGCTGGTGAAGTACGTGCTGCAGGGCGCGCGTGCGGTCGAAGCGACGTTCGGCTTCGATTATCTGCGCGGCATCGCCATCGGGCTGCTGCTGGCGGTGCTCGGCGGCGTCGGCTCGTGGTGGTTCGGCGTGCCGTTCATGACCAGTGGCCACCTCGATCTCGACGTGCCGCTGATCGGCCTGCTGCCGCTGGCCAGTGCGCTGGTGTTCGACACCGGCGTGTACGTGGTCGTGTTCGCCGGCACCCTGCTGATGCTCTCGACGATGGGCACGGTCAAACATCGACAAGCCGCAGAGGAGGCGCGCTGATGGAATTCGCAATCGCCTCCGCCATCGGCGTGCTCGCCGCCTCGGGCATCTACCTGCTGCTGCGCGCACGCACCTTCGACGTGATCCTGGGGCTGACCCTGCTGTCCTACGCGACCAACCTGCTGATCTTCGCCGCCGGCCGCCCGGTCGTCGGCAAGCCGCCGGTGCTGCGTGACGGCGTGGCGCAGACGCTGGCCAACTATTCCGACCCGCTGCCGCAGGCACTCGTGCTGACGGCGATCGTCATCGCGTTCGCGATGACCGCGGTGACCGTCGTGGTGGCGATGCGCGAGCACGCCGACCTGCACACCGACCACGTCGACGGTGAGGAACCCGACGACGACGCGCGCGGAGGTGGCCGATGAACCACCTGCCCGTGCTGCCGGTGCTGGTGCCGCTGGTCACCGGCGCGCTGTTGCTGCTGCTCGAGCGGCGCCACCGCATGTCCATCCAGCGCATCTGGGCGTGGCTGGGCATGCTGGCGATGCTGGCGGTCAGCGTGACCCTGCTGGTGCAGGTGCAGCGCGAGGACCTGCTGGTCTACCTGCTCGGCGACTGGCCGGCCAAGCTCGGGATCACGCTGATGGTCGACCGGCTGTCGGCATTGATGGTGCTGACCACCACGCTGCTCGCCATTCCCTGCCTGATGTACGCCTGCGCGGGCTGGGACAAGCGCGCCCTGCACTTCCATGCGCTGTTCCAGATGCAGCTGGCCGGTCTCAACGGCGCGTTCCTGACCGGCGACCTGTTCAATCTGTTCGTGTTCTTCGAGGTGATGCTGATCGCCTCCTACGGCCTGCTGCTCAGCGGCGCCCGCGGCGCGCGCATCAAGGCCGGCATGCATTACGTGGTGTTCAACATCGCGGCATCGGTGGTGTTCCTGATGGCGCTGGGCCTGCTGTACGGCATGCTCGGCACGCTCAACATGACCGAGATGGCGGCGCGCATCGCCGCGGCGCCGCCGGAGCGCACGATGCTGATCCACGCCGGCGCCGGTCTGTTGCTGCTGGTGTTCTGCGCCAAGGCCGCGCTGCTGCCGCTGTACCTGTGGCTGCCCGAAGCCTATGCGCGTGCGCCGGCCGCGGTGGCGGCTTTGTTCACGGTGATGACCAAGGTCGGCCTGTACGCGATCCTGCGCGTCTACACGCTGATGTTCGGCGAAGCCGCCGGTCCGCTCGCGAACCTGGCCTGGGACTGGCTGCTGCCGGCTGGCGCGGCGACGATCGTGCTGGCGGCGCTGGGCGTGATCGGCGCGCCGCGACTGCGCATCGCCGTGGCCTATCTGGTGCTGCTCTCTGCAGGCACACTGTTCGTCGCCTTCTCGCTCGCCAATCCTGGCGCGATTTCCGCCGGTCTGTACTACCTCGCGCACAGCGTGTTCGTCAGCGCGTCGCTGTTCCTGCTGGCCGACATCATCCAGCGCCATCGCGGCAGCAACGGCGACTACCTGATGCCGATCGCATCGATGCCCAACAAGACGCTGCCGGCGGCGCTGTTCCTGGTCGCCGCGGTGTCGATCGCCGGCCTGCCGCCACTGTCGGGCTTCATCGGAAAGCTGCAGCTGCTCAATTCGGTGCCCGAGTCGCAACTGGCGTGGATCTGGGCGGTGATTCTGGGCAGCAGCCTGATGACGATCATCGGCCTGTCGCGCAGTGGCACGCGGCTGTTCTGGCGCATCGACGCGTCGCCGTCGGATGCCGAGGCGCCGCCCGTGCGCCGTGCCGAGATCGGTGCCGTGCTGCTGCTGCTGGCCTACGGCATCGCGATGACCGTGGCCGCCGGGCCGGTGCTGCGCTACACGAACGCGGCGGCGGCGCAGTTGCTGGACGTGGATACGTACATCCAGACCCTGCGCCAGACCGATCCGCAGATCCGGGAGCCCTCGCCATGAAGCGTCGCATGCTGCCTTCGATTCCGCAGAGCCTGACGGTCTTCGCGTTCTGGCTGCTGATGGCGCAGGACGTGAGCCCGGGCAACGTGGTCATGGCCCTGCTGCTCGCCTGGCTGATGCCGCTGCTGGCGGCACGGCTGGAACGCGAGTTCGCACAACTCGGCCGGCTGCGCGGCGGTTTCCGTCTGATCGGCCGCCTGCTGGTCGACATCGTCATCGCCAACATCACCGTCGCCAAGCAGGTTCTCGGCCCGGAGTCGAAGTTGAAGTCGCAGTTCGTGTGGATTCCGCTGGAGCTGACAAATATCCACGGCATTTCCGCGCTGACCAGCGTGATCACGCTCACGCCCGGCACGGTGTCGGCCGAGCTGTCGGAAGACCGCAAGCATCTGCTGGTGCATTGCCTGAGCACCGACGATCCGCAGGCGCTCGTGGCCGAGGTCAAGGCCCGCTACGAAGCGCCGCTGAGGGAGATCTTTCCATGACGATCATCGATATCGCCATCCTCGTCGGCATGCACGTGGTCGGCCTGGCCATGCTGCTGTCGCTGTGGCGCCTGCTGCGCGGCCCGACCGCGCCCGACCGCATCCTCGCGCTGGACACGCTCTACATCAGCGCCATCGCGCAGCTGATCATGTTCGGCATGCTGCTCGACACCGAGGTGTACTTCGAAGCCGCGCTGATCATCGCGATGCTGGGCTTCGTGGGCACGGTGGTACTGAGCAAGTACGTTGTGCGCCGGGACATCGTGGAATGAGCACGGTCTTCGAAATCGTCGTGATCTTCCTGCTGGCCGTCGGGTGCTTCTTCACCCTGCTCGGCGGCGTGGCGATGGTCAAGCTCTCGGACTTCTTCCGTCGGGTGCATGGGCCGGCCAAGGCCAGCACGCTGGGCGTTGGCTGCGTGCTGTTCGCATCGATCATCTACCACTGGGTCAACGGCAGCGGCGTGCATCCGCGCGAAATCCTGATCACCGTGTTCCTGTTCCTGACCGCGCCGATCAGCGCGCACCTGATGTCGCGCGCGGCGCTGTCGTTGATGGACGACCGGCCGCCGCATCCGGACCGCACGCCCGACGCGGACGAGAAAGTCGTCGATCGCGAAGATCCGGCGCCGCCCGAGCGCCAATGAGAAGGGGCCGCAGATGCGGCCCCTTGTTTCATGCGATGGACGATCAGCCGCAGCGTTCGACGTAGTCGATCTGCGGCGGCACGCCGATGCGCCAGGCGGTCACCTTGCCACCGGCATCGGTCTCGAACACGAGCGCCGACTGGCCGCCAGCGGTATCGGTGACGCGCAGGGTGTGGGCGCCGTCGACGTACTTGTGCGGCGAGGCTTCGACGCGACCGGCATACAGCTGCTCGATCTCCGTGCGCGTCATGCCAACCTTGCCGCCGCCGGGCGCGGTGTAGCCGGCATTGCTCACGTCGATGCGCGAGAACTTGTCGCCCTCCATCATGAAACCGAGGCCGAAATCCGTCGTGCCGGTGCGCGGCGGCGACAGGTAGTAGCAGCCACCCGGCTCGGACGGTTGGGCATCGCCCAGGTCGTTGCCCCAGGCCATGCGGACCTGCTCGGCGTCGCTGCCGAACGTGGCCGGGCCGAAGCCCTGGAAGGTGATCACGCCATCGACGACCTGCGGCATGTTGGTGCCCATGCCGGCAGGCGGCGGGGTCATCTCCGGTTGATCGGCCACGGGCGCCGGTTCGGCCGGCTGCGCGGGCGCGGAAGCGGCGGGCACCGGCTCGGCCGGCGGGGCTTCGCGCTGGCAGGCGGCGAGCGACAGGGCGAGTACGGCGACGGCCGGCAGGACACGTTGGATCGACATGCAGCGACTCCTCGAGGGTGGAATGCGCAGCGAGACTAGCGCCCACGCGTGAACGGGACGTGGCCTGCGATCCACACGCGCTGCATGCGCAGGCTGTGATCGCCACGACCCGGTCTGTCAGGGCCGCTGCATCGCCACCTTCCATGCTGCCGGCCTGCCGCAGGACGTATCGCCGTGCCCGGCCGCAAGACCGGATCCGCCCGTCGCGCACTCGCCACCCGCGGCGCTGCACTCGATCTGGGAGAACGTCGTCTCCCGGTCCTGTTGGACGCTTGGCGCAGCACGCCCGAACGCGCGTCGATGCGCGGCGCCGATACCTCGGCACTGCGCCAACAACCGCAGGACGGGGGCTGTCTGCAGATGTGAGGCACCCCGCGCGGTGCTTGCATCACCGCTCGCGAACACGAAAACGGCTGGAACCGCCCGCAGCGACGCAGCTCGCGACGACAAGCCGATGCGTGTTGAGCGCGGCGCACACCGACGTGCAGGACTTGCTGGCACTGCAGCGCGCGCATCTCGTCGGTAGCGCCGACGACGACATCACGGCGACCCGGATGCTCAGTGCGATCGCAGGACGCTCTGCGTTCACCAGAGCGGGCGACCTGCGCGCGTGCGCGAACGCGTGGCCGAAGTGGGGCCCGAGCCGCTTCTGCCGGCGCTGGGGGTACTCGACGGCTCAGGCGTCGCGGTCGCCTGAGCCTCAGCCGCGCGGCGGCACGAAGTTGCGCTTCAGTCCCGACCAGCAGTCCTGGTAGTCGCCCTGGCGATGCGTCGCGTCCAGCGCCTGGCGCGTCGGCCGGATCACCGCGCGCGTCTCGAACATGAAGGCCATCGTGCCGCTGATGACGTCGGGCTTCGACAGATCCGCGGCGCTCGCCTTCTCGAACGTCGCTGCGTCCGGGCCATGGCCGCTCATGCAGTTGTGCAGCGAGCAGGCGCCGGGCGAGAAGCCGTCAGCCTTGGCGTCGTACTGCCCGTGCACCAGCCCCATGAACTCGCTGGCGACGTTGCGGTGGAACCACGGGGGACGGAACGTGTCCTGGGCCACCAGCCAGCGCGGCGGGAAGATCGCGAAATCCATGTTCGCCGTGCCGGGCGTGTCGCTCGGCGAGGTGAGCACGGTGAAGATGCTCGGATCGGGATGGTCGAAGCTGATCGAGCCGATCGCGTTGAACCGGCGCAGGTCGTACTTGTACGGCGCGTAGTTGCCGTGCCAGCCGACGACGTCGAGCGGCGAGTGGTCGATCGGCGCCTGCCACAGGTGCCCCTGGAACTTGGCGATCAGGGTGAAGTCGCCGTCGATGTCTTCGTACGCAGCCACGGGGCTGAGAAAATCGCGTGGATTGGCCAGGCCGTTCGCACCGATCGGACCCAGATCCGGCAGGCGCAGCGCGTGGCCCTGGTTCTCGCAGACGTAGCCGCGGCTCGGACCGTCCGGCAGTTCGACGCGGAAGCGCACGCCACGCGGAATCACCGCGATCTCCTGCGGCTCGACCTCGAGCACACCGAACTCGGTCGCCAGCAGCAGACGCCCCTGCTGCGGCACGATCAACAGTTCGCCGTCGGCGCTGTAGAAGAACCGGTCGGTCATCGACGCGTTCGCGGCGTACACGTGGATGCCCACGCCTTCATGCGCGCCGGGGCCCCCGGTGCCGGCCATCGAGAACAGGCCGTCGACGAAATCGACCGGCGTGTCGGGAATCGGCAACGGGCTCCAGCGCATCTGGTCCGGCGGCACCGGACCGCGATCGAAACCATCATGGAAGCGCGGCTGCTGGAATGGCGAGAACGCGCCGTGCATCGCGGCCGGGCGGATGCGGTACAGCCAGCTGCGCCGGTTCTCGCCGCGCGGCGCCGTGAAGGCCGTACCCGACAGCTGCTCGGCGTACAGGCCGTGCGCCACGCGCTGCGGCGAATTGCGGCCGATCGGCAACGTGCCGGCCTCGGCTTCGGTCGCGAATTCGTTGCCGAAGCCGGACATGTAGCCGCGCGCTGCGCGCATCTGCGCGTTGCCCAGCGGCAGCGCGGTCACCGTGTCGTCCGTCGATGCATTCATGGCGTCACCCGAATGTGGTCCCACATCCTCCACGCACTCGCGGGAGGACGTCCGAAGGCGGCTGCGTGTCAGAGCACGCCGCGCTTCATCTGGTCGCGTTCGATGCTCTCGAACAGCGCCTGGAAGTTGCCTTCGCCGAAACCCTCGTTGCCCTTGCGCTGGATGATCTCGAAGAAGATCGGGCCGAACGCGTTCTGGGTGAAGATCTGCAGCAGCTTGCGCTGCTTGGTCTCCGGGTCGGCGTCGATCAGGATCTTGTTGCGCGCCAGGCGCGCGACGTCCTCGCCGTGATCGGGAATGCGCTGGTCGATGACCTCGAAATAGGTGTCCGGCGTGTCGAGGAAGGCGATGCCCTTCTCGCGCATCCGCTCGATCGTCGAGTAGATGTCGTCGGTGAAGCAGGCGATGTGCTGGATGCCCTCGCCCTTGTAGGCGTCGAGGTACTCGTTGATCTGAGACTTCGGATCGTTCGACTCGTTGAGCGGAATGCGCACGATGCCGTCGGGTGCGGTCATGGCCTTCGACTTCAGGCCGGTCTTGGCGCCCTTGATGTCGAAGTAGCGGATCTCGCGGAAGTTGAACAGCTTCTCGTAGTAGTCCGACCACTTCTGCATGTTGCCGAAGTAGAGGTTGTGCGTGAGGTGGTCGATGAAGGTCAGGCCGAACCCGGTCGGGTTCTGGTCCGCGCCTTCGATCGCCACGTAGTCGTCGCCGTAGATCGAACCCGACGCGCCGTAGCGGTCGACCAGGTACAGCATGCAGTCGCCGATGCCCTTGACCACCGGCGCGTCCACGGCCTTGCTGGACTCGCCCTCGCCGATCGCCTCGCCACCGTTGCCGAGCACGCGCTCGTAGACGGTCGCGGCCGGCTGCTTGAATCGGATCGCGAAACCGCAGGCCGACGGACCATGCGCCTTGGCGAACTGCGCGGCGAAGGAATCGGGATCCTCGTTGAGCAGGAAGTTCACCCCGCCCTGCCGGTACACGGTGATCGGCCGCGACCTGTGCCGGAGCACCGCGGTGAAGCCCATGTTGCGGAAGTAATCGTGCATGTACGCGGCCTGGTCGGCCGGTGCGGCGAACTCGACGAATTCGAAACCGTCGATGCCCATCGGATTCTCGAACGTGGTCACTTCCATGCCGAGATTGGGGGCGGTGTGTGCGTGAGCGCTCATGGTGGATACTCCATCGCGATGGGGCCGGCGGGGGGCGCGGCTTCAGACCCCCTCTTTATAGTTACGTATGCAACCTACTGCAAGGCGCAACGCACCATGACCCGACCCGCGGTTTCCGCAGCACCTCCGGCCGAGGCGGCCGCCGACCACGACGGCCACGGCCATCGCAGCCTCGATCTCGAGCACTTCCTGCCCTACCGCCTCAGCGTGCTGACCAACCGGATCAGCCGCGGCCTGGCCGACATCTACGAGGCGCGGTTCGGGATCAGCGTGACCGAGTGGCGGGTGATCGCGGTGCTGGGACGCTACCCGGAGCTGTCGGCGAACGGCGTGGCCGAGCGCACGGCGATGGACAAGGTCGCGGTGAGCCGCGCGGTGGGGCGCCTGCTCGAACGGGGACTGATCGAACGGGAGATGCACGACAGCGACCGGCGTCGCTCGGTGCTGCAGCTCTCCGAGGCCGGTTACGCGGTCTACGACGTCGTCGTGCCGCTGGCGCTCGACTACGAGCGCGAGGCCTACGCGGCGCTCGACGCCGAAGAGCGCGAACAGCTCGATCGCCTGCTGGGGAAGCTGGCGCGCAAGTACGTCGCCTGACCGTGCGGCACGCCGCGCGCGCGGCGTCGGGACCGCGGCCGGATCAACCGGCCGCCATCTCCTTCGCGCCACGCTCCAGGCCGTGGCCGTTCGGCCCGCGCTCCACCTGCCACAGGCGCCACGAGAAGAACAGGCCCAGCGCCGCGAGCGCGGTGTAGAACCACATGCCCGGCGCGTAGCCGCCCGTGTTCTCCGGACCGGCGGCATTGACCTGGTTCATCGAGGTCACCGCCAGCGGCACCAGGAACACGCCGACCTGCTGGCACAGCGTCATCATCGAGTAGGCCGCGCCCAGCCGGTTCTCGCGCACGATGTAGGCGACCGAGGGCCACATCACCGCCGGAATCAGCGAGAACACGCCGCCCAGCAGCAGCATCACCAGCAGCAGCGTGATCGGCACCTGCGCGCTGCCGACGAAGGGCAGCCACACGCCGACCTCGGGGCCGGGCGGCAGATAGGTCACCGCGAGGAACAACGGCAGCATCACCAGCGACCCCACCGCCATGAACACCGAGCGGTGGCCGACGCGGTCGACCCACAGGCCGAACAGCGGCGTCACGATGATCGCCGCCAGCGGCAGGAAGCTGCTCAGCATGCCGGCCGTGCTGCGGTCCAGGCCGTGGGCCTGCTGGAAGTAGTCGATCGCGAACGCGCGGAACGGGAACACGGTCGCGTAGAACACCACGCACAGGCCGACGATGTACCAGAACGACGGGCTGAAGGCGTACATCTGCCGGAAGTCGAGCTTGTCGGTCTCCGGCGGCGCGCCGAGATCGACGCGGCCTTCGGCGCGCTTCTCGCTGACCCAGTACAGCATCGCCGCGGTCACGCCGATCGCCGCCACGCCGGTGGCGAGCCACAGCGGGTCCTGCCAGTTTTCGTAGAGCGGGGCGGCGAACGAGGTCGACCAGTCGGTCGATGCCGAGCCCAGACGCGCGATCGACAGGTTGATGCCGAACGCGAAGCTCAACTCGCGGCCCTTGAACCACTTCGCCAGCACCGCGGTCGCCGCGACGATCAGCGGTTCGGCGCCCAGACCGAGCAGGAAGCGTCCTGCGAGCATCACCTCGAACTGCGCCGTCGACGCGGTGACGGCCGCGGCGATCAGACAGATGGAAGAGAACACGACGATCGCGAGCTTGGTGCCCCAGCGGTCGATGACGTAACCGCCGAACAGCAGCACCAGCACCGCCGCCAGGCTGTAGATGTTGTAGAGCCAGCCGGTCTGGACGTAGCTGAAACCTTCCTGCTCGCGCAGCAGGTCGATGATCGGCCCGAGCGCGTCGTAGACGTAGTAGTTGCCGAACATCGCCAGACTGACGAACACCAGGGCGAGCCAGCGCTGCGTGGGCGTCGGGCGCGGCAGCGCGGTGTGCGGTCCGGTCATGGATGTCTCGTCATCGGTGAAGGCTGGTGCAGGACTGTACAGCCCTGCAGGGGGATCCGGAAACGCGAAACGGCGGCACCGGGCCGCCGTTCCGCTTCGAGCCGACCTGCGCGCCAGCGCAGGACTTTCAGGTCACGGGATCCCCG
>Ga0207841_1000298_pt1 | contig 16621 bp, 3 predicted proteins | sample HigsolmetaGSP18D_FD_184846 | JGI IMG/M metagenome (GOLD analysis project Ga0207841, IMG submission 184846) | High solid enriched microbial communities from the Joint BioEnergy Institute, USA - SP1-8-D (SPAdes) | ecosystem: Engineered > Bioreactor > SSF (Solid state fermentation) > Aerobic >... | reverse complement strand
GCAGTACGCCCGCGTAGGCGGTTGTAGAGTGTTGAATGTGGCACATTATATGCCTGTGCAGCAGCCCGTATGCTTTTAAATTGACCATCATTGAAAGCTTTAATTGCAAGCAAGATATGGCCCTCTTGATGAACTGCTGAATCTGCTGTTTTGCGTGGCATTTTGGTGGTTGAAGTTGATGAGCGCGTCGCGTAGTTTGGTGGGGTGTTTCGCTCGGTGATCTGTTTCGCTCGGTGATTGATTACGTTACTTGATGTTGCTGACATTTTGATTATTGAATTCATTAAACATGTTGCATAAATAGAGAGGTGGCTCACTTGTGTAGCTTGCTTCCTTGTCAACTATATTAGGTAAGAATGATTGAGCAGCAGAATTCAGAATCTAAAAACAAGCATCTTAACAATATAGTAACTACAATTTGATTGACCATACTAGAATTAAATATTCTAAAAAACAGCTTATAATGTATATAGTTGCAATTTTAGGCAGTGCTGTTAGATATCTAATTTGGCAATATATTGATGCTGGTGAGTGGGTTTGCTGTTTGGCTTGACATTCTGTCTGGCTCAGTGTCTAATTATATTATTAAGCCAGCCTGACAAGATCTCTTATAAATACTAGATGATTTGAAGGTCTTTTTGCAGATGAATTTAAGTGAATGCAAGAATTTAAACTTAGAGAACTCTGTGCAGTCTATATAATCATTAATAGTCTGAGTATAATAATGCTTATATGACTGAAATATAAATATTGAAAGATTGAAGAAGATGAAATTCAATATAAGAAGATAAACAGAATGAGATAATCTCTTTATTGCAATAGATGATAAATTTATATATGCAATGAGAATTATTGTGTCTATCAAATAATAGAAATTGATAATTATTCTTTAATTGACAGCAGCTATATCTATTAAAGTGTTGAAACTACTTATAGATTAATTAATTATTTGAATAATTTGTCCTAAACACTTCTATTAGATAGTCATTTTGAAGCTCTTTATATCAGAATTCATTATATTTTAAGGTGAAATTATGAGTATAGAAGACAAAGAAACTCTATTAATACTCACTTTCTTTATAATAATTATAAGCTTGCAACTACTAGAACTCGCAAAGTAGGAATCCCAGATTATTCTCAAGTTATAGTTTATTGATGTCAGCTTATCAATAAAATCTAATCTTATCAAAATTATAGATGTCTTCAGATTGAGTGCTATACTCATTTATTATCTTCTTAAATTGTTAAAACCAGTTTAATATATTATGTGATCAATAAATATGCATGTGAAGGACATCTAGAGTTTTTGCTTCTTAATATAATATTTAAGAATGTCTCTAAAAATCTAGAGACCTAATTTCAACTGACTTGTGAAGATGATATATTAAGATCAGAATAATCTTGATAAAGAATTGGATCTACACAATTTTTAACTATATAAAGCTGGGTATATATCTTAATACCATCTAAAATATTTAGGTATAGACAGATAGTCAGCTTCTGAATATCTATAAGCTTGCAATTTGTAGAAGATTGATTGCTTTGCAATTAATAATCTGAAGCTTATTTTATAAAATGTGCATAAAACATATTAGATTATATGTCAAACACACAATATTTAATTGAGTTCATATAATTATCAAGATATTCTGAATTCTAGCCTCAATAATATGATATGTGTTAGCTATTAAGCGTTAAGCTATAGAGATTTAAAATGAGAGAGTTCAAATCAAAGAGAAATTGATGTTGAGCTGAATGTTGTGTTGAGCTGTTAGGCACACTAAAGGCGTGCACTTGGAATTGCAAAAGTAAGGAGGAGGGTGGTTAAACCCAAATAGGTTTAGACCCCTGGGCACAGGTAGATAGTATTTATCTCTAAAAGAATTATCTATATATTATAATAGTTCAGAGAGTAGTGCAGGCATTAACTCAAATGTTATTATAGTATAAATTCTTTGACTGATCAAATTATAAGAACTGTTAGAACTCTTAAATTCTTTAAAACTTTTTAAACTGTCTGAACCATCTGACATCTCAGATCTAAATAGTGAAAATATTAGTAATAAAAAATATAAGACTAAAGAACTTGGCTTTTTAATCTATATCTTCACAATAATAAACCAATAAATTATAATAATATAGTCTATCTCAGCAATTATATCTATTTCTAAAATATTTTATAAACTATATTTATAATATAACACAGGTGTAGTAAGTATTAAGTGTAGATTCACCTATTCTATCTCTTGCTGACTACTCAACTACATATTAAAGATGAAGATAGTATAAATTTGCTGGTGTAGCTTAACTGCAATAGTTCTGCTAATTATAAAGAAGTTGTTCTTACTATATATATTGAATTATTAACTGTATAAACAAAACAAAAATAAATATAAATATAATATTTCTAGATAGATTTATTAGTTGTCATCAGCACATACAATATAGATAAATAGAAGCATTTTATTATATAATTAAGAAAGTAAAATAGAGAAGTTTAAATTATTAAAGTTATAGTAAAACTGATTTAATCAGTTCTGTGTGAGTCGTTGAAGTCTAATATAATAATAGAGACCTTACTGTCTTATTATTTTTTAAGATTAAAAAAAGGTTTACTGAGATTATTTTCAGTAGCGAAATATAAATTATTATTATTTAGAGCGATCTTAGAGAAGTTTATATAAATATTAATAATGTTTTTAAGAAATAATCTAATAGTATTTTAAATAAAAAGCTCTTACTAAATAACTTTATATAGTTAGCATAATTAATTAAAGTGCTTAAAAGCAATCTTATATATTTTGCTCCTATTACTGTTGAGAATATTCTTATTTAACATAGTCGGACACCAAGCAAACCTGGATACTGAGCAAGCCACATTTGCACCACATCAACATTAATATATTAGAAAACTGGATATCTAACAGCACTACTCAAAATTGAAGCTATATATATACGTTATAAGCTATTTTCTAAAGCATTTAATTCTAGTATGATTAATTATATTGCAGTTACTGCGCTGCAGTGATGCCTGTTTTTTAAACTTAGATTCTGCTGCTCAACCATTCTTATCTGTATCTGCTCAGCTTCCTGGGCATATTTCTGGTCTTCAGCACCTGTTAGAATATCTTTAATAGCAATATAAGATTTAATTGTCTCTTGCTTCCTTTTCTAATATTGATTAGCTGCATAAAGCTTCTTCTGAACCTGCTGCTAAAACATAAATAACTTTATATATTATTAATAATCTTATATTCTTTTGCTAGTGGACTGATTGCTTGACTTAGTAGGCTCTAAGAATGATAATTAAATGTTTGATTAGCTGCATCTGATACTGCAGATTCTAAGTTGAATATAATATCTTTACAGTTTAGCTAGCTGAGCCATAAGAAGTTAATAATATTAATATCTTCAATTCAACATCAAGATATGATAGCACCCTGTCTAACTGATAAAATACTAAATTAGTAATAGCAAATCCACTTTATATATTAAATATAGATAGTGCTCATATATATATATATATATATATATATATATATATATTAATATTATAATTAATATATAGCTAGAAAGTGACTTATCAATATAATTGATGCCAAGCTGTATAATGATTTGAATCTCTTGATCATATATCTGCTTTAATAATACAAAGTAGCTAACATCAAGTAATTGAAGCTGATTGATGAATATAACAGTATATAAAGAGATATAATTTAACAATTCTTATGGAAATAATCAAACTCTGCAGTTATATATAGCTGTTATATAAAATCATCAATAATCAGTATCTTTCAACTATATGTGCTGCTGTATGCTTATTAATATCTTTTTTAATCAGAGTATGTCTAGCTTAAATAAGTTATTTATCCATCTATTTTTGCTTACACCAACTATTTAATTATATGATATATCTTGATATTATATAGGTTGATAGATTTTATTAGCAAAAATGATTATTAAAGATAAAATCTAGTTAATAACTATCATTTATTCTTAATGGTTTGACTACGGAGCTCTAATATAACTAATAATATAATAAAACCTAGTAACAATCTTTGCTGTAAATAGCACACTTATTTAAAAGTCAGTTTTATTAAAGTTATAGTTCTGTTTCAGAATATTATATTCTTATATCATATTATAAATAAGCTAAGACCATTCTTTAATGATTTTTGAATTTTTATATTGAGCTTATAATTATATTTGCAATTATATTTAGACTAAAGTTCCTTATGATGTTTAATAAATCTTATTACCCATCCTTTACTGACTGTTGAAGGTGCTTCTTTCTAATTAGATAATATTAGATTGGTCATACTGTATGCAGCAGCTTGGCATGGTGATAGACCCTGTTGATCCATATTTAATATCTATTTTTTAAGTGAAGATTCTTCAGTAGTAGTGAGCTTCTAATTATTTAGCACTGCATCTACATATGTACGCAATATGTCTAGACATAAATGCAATATTTTAGTATTAAAAGTGGCATTATATGCAGCTGCAGCTGCTTTTATAATTGTTATTTGATCATTTTCAATAGCTTTAATGGCAAGCAGAATCCGCTGTTTTAGGGGGCATCTTGATGATAGATTGAAGCATTGAGTGTAGTTGGCATGAATAGGGGGTTCCACAGCTTGCTCAGTGTTCGGGCTTGCTTGGTGTCCGACATTAGTTATAACTATTATTTAATCTTCTTTAACTCTCTAGAGATAGCTGCTATATAAGCTTTATAAACTCTTATTATAATTTCTCTAAAATTATTAGAGAAACTTCCAGTATAGAGCTATATTATAGTTAATATAGCTTTAATTAAATTTACAATATTTTAGCTAAGTGATTTCTTCGGTAATAGTGAATCTTTATAAAAATATATGTCTTATATACTGCATTATAGCAACTTTCATTATATAAGTATAATTGATAATAATGTCAATAAGTATTGTAAGTAGATAAGAATATTTAGTATTATAAAACTCCGGTTTTATCAGAGCTGATAAAACTATAAGAAATATAATATAATTAGTAAAGAAATAAATTTGAAATAAGTAGAATATAACTCTGAAATTAAGAATATTATTTTTGTATTCTGATAATACTTATTAATAATGGACTATGATTTCTTATTAATTTCAGTTTTTATCTTAAATAGGTAAAAGAACTAAATATTTTATACTATTTTTGTTTTTCTTTAATTATTTATATAAGTTGGTGGAGAGTTAATTTTAGTATTTTTAAGTTTATATTTAATTTTTATATGATAAATTTTAGCTTTAATCTCTACTGATATTAAAACTTATACTTTTGCATATTATATAATTATAGTAGATATTTAAGGAAATATATAAAAAGAAACTACTATTAATGCTATTACTGTATACATTTTTACCATATAATTAATTGATTAAAATATCTATAACTTTGATGAGACTAACTTTTAAATAAATATGATGTCAACATTAAAAATAAAAAAAGATATTTTATAAAAATAATAAAAATAGTATATATGCATTCAGTCTGAGGAACATATAAAATACAGTATAATTAGTATATAACTTAAAACAGAACGTGTAGTAAATGTGTGATGACTATACCTGTGTCCAGAGGTCTAAACCCATTCAGATTTAGCCATCCTATTTGCTGTTGCAATCTGGGTGCACACCTTTGGCATGCCTAACAGCTCAATGTTAATATTTCCTTGATTTGAACCCTCTTATTTTGAACCTCTATATCTCAACGCATAATAGCTGACACATATTATGACATACTATTGAAGCTAGGATCCAGGATACTTTGGCAATCATATAAACTCAAAATAAACCAAACATTGTGTGTTTCGTGTGTGAATTCAATGTGCCTTATTTGTCTCTCATAAAATAGACTTTGAGCTGTTAATCACAAAGCAACCAACCTTCTATAAATTGCAAGTTCACAGATGCCCAAGCTGGCTGTCTGCCTATATCTGAATGCCTTAGATAACATTGAGATATGTGCCCAGCTTTACATGATCAAAAACTGTGTGGATTCAATTCTTTGTCAAGATCATTCTGACCCTAATACACCACCTCCACAAGTCAGTCAAAATTGGGTCTTTAGATTTCTAGAGAAGATATTCTGAATATCAAAAAGTAAAAGATTCTAGATGTTTCTTGTATGCTTGCTCATTAATCAGAGAATATATTAAACTGGTTTCAACAGTTTAAGATGGTAGATGAGCATGGCATTCAACCTGAAGATATCTACAACTTTAATGAGACTGAAATATAGGCCAACATTAATAGATCATAATTTAAGATATAATCTGGGATTCATACTTTGCCAGTTCTAGTAGTTGCAAGCTTATAGCTGTTATGGAGATAGTAAGTGGCAATAGAGCTTCTCATCTTCTATGCTTATAATTTCAGTCTGAAAGCATGCTGAATTCTGGTATAAAGAGCTCCAAGATGATTATCAAATAAAAGTCTCTGAAACAGGCTATTCAAACAATTAATTGGCCTATGAGTAGCTTCAACATTTTGATGAATATAGCTATCATCAGTTAAAGGATAGTCACTAGCTTCTATTATTTGATGGGCATAATTCTTACTGCACATATAAATTTGACACCTATTGCAATAAGAAAAGGATTATTTCATTCTGCCTAGCTTCTTATACTACTCATCTTATTCAACCTTTGGATGTTGTCATATTTCAGCTATATAAGCATTATCATGCTCAGGTCACTGATTATGCCATCTGTATGTAATGACAGGCCTAAATAGACCTAAGGTTGTAGGGTTTATCTTGAGAACAAGAGACAAGGACATCAGATAAAATCTATATAATAATAATATTACTATAAGATATAGATAAGAATGTATCTAGATATCTTTATCTAAATATGAAATTATAAAAGCACTTAATTATAAGACCACTTTAATAACTGCAAATCTACTGCAGATGTTAGATATAGATAAAGCTTTTTTTGCATATTAATATATAATTAGAAAGTTCTGTTTATTAATCTAATTGATGCTCAGCTGCATATTAGATTCAATCCTCTGATTATATATCTTATTTAAAAGATAAAAAGCAGTCAATATCAAGTGATGGAAGAAGATAAGAGGAATGTGATATTCTATATAATGAAATTATCATATTCTGGATGCAGAACTCATCAAATTCAGATATAATATAATTTTTATAATCATCAAAATTTAATAATCGATATTTGCTAATTTCATTAGCATAGATATGCTTATAAAATATCTCTTCTACTCAAAATAAGTTAAGCCGATTATTTATTCAGTTATTCTCACTGATATCAATTAATCAGTCAGATAGTATATCTCTTATTATAAAGCTTAATGCATCTTTTCTGCAAATATAATTATAGAAGATAAGGCCCATTCAGATAAATTAATTAATTTAATTACAACCATTTATTTGCAATTTCTTATTATATTAATCTTAAATAATTAGATTGATCTAAGCTGATAACAATCTTTAATATTAATATCACATCTATTTGAAAGTCAGTTCATTAAAGTGATAGATATCTTGATTAATCACATTGTATTGCTGAATAAGATCTCATATATTAAAAATATTTATAAATGATCTTTGAATCTTCACATTAAGCCTGTTGATAATTATATTTGTGATTATATCTTAATCAAAACTTAGAATAATGCTTGATAAAGTTTTACATTTAACATAATTGGACACTGAGCAGGCCAGGACACCAAGCAGGCCACATAACCAACCAACACAGTATATTCATCAACTTCAACTACAAATATACCACCAAAACAAGCAAAAAAGCAGATTCAGCAGTTCAATAAAAGAGTTGTATCTTGCTTATCATCAAAGCAATTCAATTAGGTCAAATAAAAAGCATTTGAGAAGCTGCAAAAGCATATAATATAAAGCAATCTACATTAATCTACTGCATACATAAGTGTTCTGCATGTGTTGATAAAGAGCCTAATAGTTGAAAGCTTACTGCAACTGAAGAATCTACACTTATAAAATAGATCTTATTTATAGATTAATAAAGCCTACCATCAAGAATTAGCACTGTACAAGATATAGTTAGTCTTCTATTGTCAAGCTAATTGAAATCCTTAAGCCCTCTTAGCAAGAAATAGATGCAACAATTTATCAGCCACCATAATAAGCTTAAATCAAAATACAGCTGCAGATATGATCATCAACAGGCTCTATATAAGAATCTAAAGATTATTAGAAAATGGTTTTAATATATTCTTAAGATTATACAGCAATATAACATCACTGAACAAGATATCTACAACTTTGATGAAACTGGCTTTTTAATGGGATTGATAACAACTGCAAAGGTTGTTACTGGCTCTGAGATAAGAAGCCAGCCTAGAGCAATTTAATCAGAGAATCAAAAATAAGTGACTATAATTAAAGGAGTTGATTTAGCTAGCTAAGCCCTGCCGTCAATAATTAATTATCTTTGCAGCTCAGAATCACCAATCTAATTGGTATACAGAACTACCAAAGGGCTGGACAATTGGGACCAGTAAAAACAGCTGGACCATTGATGAGCTTGAAATGTGTTGGCTGAAGAATGTTTTTAATAAATATATCAAAGCCTGTACAGCAGGAAGATATTGCCTGCTAATTCTTGATGACCATAGCAGCTATACATCTGCTGAATTTAATTAATTCTGTACTGAGAATATAATTATTCCTCTATATCTTTCATATTTATCACATCTATTATAGCTGCTTGATATTATCTGCTTTAGGCCATTGAAACATATATATGGGCAGGAAACACAGATCTATATGCAGCATAACATCAATTATATTAACAAGAAAGATTTTATTGTAATTTATTAGCAAGTGTGCCCACATGCACTGACAGCATCTAATATATATAGCAAATTTGCTGCAGAAGGCCTGGTTTTATATGAATCAGAGCAGGTGCTTGATTAGTTTTATATTCAGTTAAAAACACCTACTCTGTTAGACACATTCTATAGTAATCAATTATCTAGCTAGACTGCTGAAATACCAAAGAATGCTAGAGAGCTAAAGAAGCAGATAAAACTTATTAAGAATCTCTGACAACAGTATACACACAGTCCTTCTAGCTCAATCAGTGAAGCAGTTGATCAAGTGGTTAAGAGCTGCCAAATTGCAATAAATAATGCAGTGCTTTTAGAGCATGAAATCAAGCAACTATATATAGCAGATCAATGTCAAAAACACAAGCAAGAGACAACTAGATCCTATATTAATACAGGGGGTATTTTGACTGCTGAAGAAGATCAGCAGCTTGCTCAGCAAGCTGCAGAGCTGCAAGCAGAGGGGATAGTAGAAGATAATAAGCAGCCTAGAAAATATGCATCATCACAGTGCAGCAACTGCAATATTCAAGGTCATACTAGAGTCAGCTGCCTAAACAGATAGGCAATTATTTTATGTGTATATAGCTTCAATTTAGGAATATTGTGGTGAGATAACTAGATATTTAATATAATAGGTGTTAGTTATGTGGCCTGCTCAGTGTCCTGGCCTACTTGGTGTCCGATTACATTAATATTTATTAGTAATAGTCGGATTTGATTAATCTGATTTAATAAGAAGTAAATTAATTATTTGCTTAATATTAGCAGCTCCGGGTAGCATATAATGTAATCCACAAGTGAGCTGCACACTCAAGCAAGCTGCACACCTCCTACACAATTCTAGCCATGACTGAAAGTAGGCCTGTTTTTTAACACAAAAAAAGTATTTCTATATAAACTAATTACTACTGTGATTAGGATATTGCAATCTTTTATGTCCTATAACATGACAATCACTGCATCTTGGTGGTGCTTGTATAGGGCACTAAACTGTAGATGATGCTGATTCAACTGGTAAAGCCCCTTGGGTCTCTTGGGTCTCATTCTTATATTATATAAGCTCTTGGGCTTTCTGAATAGAAAGGCCCTCTGTATGAGCTATTTGCTGATTAAATTATCTCTCTTTTTGCTGTTGTTTCTCATGTGCAGTCTGTAGATCCTGATTTTCTTTGACAAAAAAATAGCACTATTTATTGCTATTTCACACCTCTTTATAAGCTGGTTCAATGCAGTATTTATTGGGTTTGAAGGACTCTGTATATAATATCTTAAAAGCTTCTTGATTGTAGATGCCTGCTTCTGTAGTTGGTTGAGATTATAAGGAATTTTTGGTGCAGAATTGATGGATCAACTGTCTAATAATATAAAGGTTTTAAGCTGTATATTAAGCTGCCCAAGCACTCTTTCTGGATTGAATAAAATCAGATCAGTAGCTGAAAAGCTATTCTTGATAGTATCTGATCTAAAGACCTCTGTATGGGCTTGTGGACATATCTTAAGAAAGTCAAATTTGTTAACATAATTAAAACCAAGCTGTATCTTATTCTCAATCAAGCATCTTTATGTACACTTTAAAGATATGAAACAGCCAACATCAAGAAATTACAAAAGATATTATATGCTGACATGCAGATTGATATAATATTGTTCTTACTACATATCTGGTCAAATTGAGGAGCTAAATGACTTTTATAGCCATCAAGAATTAAAAGGCAATATTTTCCAGTTGTACAAGCCTCAGTAGCAGGAATAAAGATGTTTTTCAGCTACTATAGCTCAATATCATCAGTAGTCCATCTATTGTTACTGACTTCAATTTTTCAGTTGTGTGGTAAAGTCTTATCTTCATACCAACCCTAAATATAGACTTTTTTTCTTAAAGATAATATAAGATGGTAGAACCTATTCTCTAGAGTTGATACAAATAACCTATTCCTGATTATCTAGCTATATAAGAAAGGGCCAGCTGACCATCTCAGCTCTAGTAACTATTTTAGTAATAGCAACTAGGCCTATTACATATTCTGTCTCATCAAGGTTGTAGATATTCTTATATGTAATCCTATATTGTATGATAGTGATTTATATACAGTTAAACCACTCCTTAATAATCTTTAGATTCTTGCATTTAGCATACTGTTGATTATATTGTCAGGAATATCTGGTTTTCAGCTCATCATGCTGTTTGATGAAGTTGTATACCCAGTTCTTGCCAATAGATTGGATATCTGCAGAACCACACTTTGATAGTAGGATATTGGCCATATTTTAAATATAAGACAGTTGAGGAGCTGCTCTACCTCAATCCAGAGATAATATCTATTATATAAGCAATTCCTCTTCATTTTTTGTTAATTTATGTGAGTTAGTCTGTTGCTCAGCCTGATAAACACTGCTGTGAAGCTGGTCTTATAGAGTTGATTCAGATATCATATAAACATGTGCTGCTTGTCATACATAGCAAATTTCTTTTTTTGTAATTAGAAATTGCTAGTAAGATCCTTCCTTCTTGTTCAATAGAATTTTTTGACTTAGGAGGCATTTTTGGTGGTATAGTGGTGGTTTCAATAGATTCAACTAACTGAGTATGAGAGAACACATAGGAGGTGTGCAGCTCACTTGAGTGTGCAGCTTGCTTGTGGGTTATGTTATATTAATCTATAAATAGAATCCACTCTACTAGAGCTGATTTTTCAATAGAAATAAGTTTTTAATTCTTAGAGTGTGTATTATAATATGATAAGTGACCTCAAAGACAATGTAAAAGAATAGCTTAAGGAACATTATATATACATACTACAGCCTGTATGCTTGAAAATTGATCATTTTTATAAGTATTTATAGCTAAAAGAATTTTTCCTTCTTATAGACAGCTTGATTTTCTGACATTGTAGGCATTTTTGATGATGGAAAGATTGAGACATGTTGCATGGTGAGGGACTGACTAACTTGCCTATCTGACTAGCTCACTTTATAGGTTATGTTATATAATCAAAAATTACATAATATAATCAGCTCTCAAGTAGATCATTTTTCTAAGACGATCGATCATTTATTTATCATCTAGTTTCAGTAATTAATTAGCTAATAAACAAACTTAAAATAATTGTTTACTGGCTAAAGCATGTTTTAGCAATATATTTAATGATTTATATAAACTGTATTGTAGTGATGTTTGCTTTATTAATTATAGATTTAATTATTTAATCATCTTTTTATATACCCAATTAGCTTACTGTGCACATTGTAGTTCTTTTACATCTATTAGAAGGCTCTCAATAGCTATATAAAATCTAGATGTATCTCTCTTTTTTGATGCTGATTAGCAATTTATAGCTCTCTATTTTTCTTGTATAGAAAGAACAACATTATATATTGCAATCTAATAGTTCTAATTAATTAAGAGCTTAATTTGCTGGACTTAGTAGTTAAAACTTTATAAATAGTATTTTAATAGATGCTTAAAAGCCCCGATCTGAAGCTTTAATTTCTTAATTTTATATAAGATGTCTTGGAAATTTAGGCAAATACAATAAAATAATATAATTAAAGAATAGGTAAAACTATGCAAAATAATGCTCTAAATAATTATAAAGTAAAAACTAATTAAAAATATTTTGATCTTGTTAAAGTCCTTAGTAAGATAAGTCAGCAGCAAGATTAAAATTATTATTTAATCTTTGATTCTTTAAGATGAGAATAATTAGTCTTTTTAGCCTCGCTTTTCTAATTTTTTGTTTTTATTATACTAGTTTTGCTACTTATATATCTTATATACTCAACAGATATATATTTATTTTTTGACTTTCACTTTTTTATTATACTGCAGATTTCTGCATTTCTTTCAAATAGTATTATTATATATTTAGAAAGTTTAATCCACTCTATCTATTGCTTTTACTGTAGTAGTACAGATAGTATTTTTATATAAGATGATATTATTGTTTAGTTGATGACTCTATCTTCTGCTATAATTAATATTATTATAATTATAATTAGTTCATTAAATTTAGAATTCAGAATGTTCTTACTTTTATTTAAACTTAACATATGTTTAATATTGTAAAAATAATATATAAACCTAATTTTTAAGCTTTAATGCTGCTTGCGTGAGCATATCATATTTTATGTTCTACTCTTGTCTTTTTCTTCACAGATATACTAGATATTAATATTAATCTCAAATAATTAAAAACTTATCACTGATGAGCAATCTGCTTAAAATAGATATTAAATATAAATCAATGAGCTTTTTAAATCCATTAATATTCAGCAAATGACAAATCTACTACTGACAGATTATAATAAATCAACTACTACATTATATATAATTAGCAAAAATTGAGTTTAAAATTTTATTAAATATTATATTGAGCTCCAATTAGATATAATTGTAAATATAATTATTAATGAGCTCAATGTCTTTGCTCAAAGATCATCTGTGAATAATTTTAACATATGTAAGATATTATTTAATAATTAAATATGATATAATTAAGCAAGATATTAGCAACCAATCAGCATCTTGGATCTCTGAAATATCTTATATTATTAAGAAATTGAAGCTTTAGATCTGGGGTCTTAAGCATCTTTTAAAGTATTAGCTCATCGAGTTCAGCAAAATAAGCTCTTTATTAATTAATCAAGAGCTATTAAGTTGCAATACAGTTATTTTTGCACGAAAAAAATAGAGCTACAAGCTGTTAATCACCATCAAAAAGAGGAATATATCTAGATCTTATATAATCATTGGGGATATTCTAACAGCTGTAAAAGAACTGCAACATGCTCAGCAAGCTAATCAAGTAACATAATCTATAAGTGAGCTGGCCATATAAGCAGGCTGGCTATCTACCCACCACCAAATATCTTCAATAACTAATTATATAATAGCGACCCCAAAAATTGAAGCTATATACAGTAGAAATGAATTACTTAGCAACTAGAATATTAAACTACTATAATCTAATATATTGTATATACTGTACTGTAATGATGCTTGCTTTACTAACTATAAATCTAATTGCTCAATCATCTTTTTATATACTTGATTAGCTTGCAGTGCATATTGCAATCTCTCTGCAGCTATTAAAATGTTCTTAATAGCTATATTTCTCTTTTTGACAGCTATAACTCTATTTTTATGCAAGAAGAGTAGTATTATATATTGCAATCTGACAGTTCTTAATTAAAAGCTTAAATCTTTACATTGAGCCTGTTGATGATTATATTTAAAAAATATTGTGCCCTGAGATCACTATAATATTTAAAGTTGTGAATTCAATTCTTGCTAACAGTAGATAAAGTAATTGATTTATTTAATCAGAAAAATATTAGCTATTTATTATATAGTATCGGATTTAGGAGACATTCCTTGCTTATTTATGAATGTTATTTATTGAAAGAAGTTTCCTATTATTAAAAAGTTAATTTTTGATTTTAGACTATAAGAATACAGTCTCGATCATAAAAGACAGAGCAAAAAACATTATATATATGTGCAGTTGTTCAGATATTTCGAATTTAGCCTTCTTTGAATACTTAAATGATCTATTAATAATATTCTATTCTTGATGAAGGCTTTTCTTGACAGATTTTGTGAATCTCGGTGATTGATTTTGTTGAACACATTGTGTGTTGGGAAGTGGGTGGCTCACTTGAGTGGGTGGCTTGCTAGTAAATTATGTTATCTTGATATTATATAAATTGATGGATCTTGCCCGCAAAGATGATTATTAAAAATAAAACTTAATTAATATATTGATTATCCTAATAATTGCTATTTATTCTTAGCTATTTGATTGCAGAGCTCTAACACAACTAATAATAACAATCTTTGCTATAAATGCCACACTTATTTCAAAATATTATATTTTTATATAGTGTTGTGAATAAGCTGAGATCATTCTTTAGCTAATTTTGAACTAATAGTTTATTGATAATTATATTTATAATTATATTCAGACTAAAGTTTTTTATAATGTTCAATAAATCTTATTATTCATCTCTTATTGATTGTTGAAGATACTTCTTTATAGTTAAATAATATTAGATTAATCATATTATATATAGTATCTCAAGAAGGATCTTAATAAAGTAGCTGAAAAGAAACACAAATTGCACTGCGCAGAGGTTTTAATAAAGAAATCTACAGACTAGAGATATTTTATATAACACATGTAATCCACCACCAAGTTGACCACATCACCAAGTTAGCTGTCTGTCCACTACAATTAATGCAAAAATCAACTTCAAATCAACATATCCGACTGATATCATAAAGCAATAGAGATAACTCTAAAAAGACATTATATTTTATATACAAATATAATATCAAATTATCAAATTTATCGCTATTAAGAAATCTATTCTTGTGAAATAAATATTATCTATAAATTAATATATATTAATTTGTTATTGTGAATATTAAAGTATAACAAATAAATGTATTTTTTATAAAGAAAGTGAAAAACTGTTTTTATATTATTATTATTATCAGCTGTTGACTGGAATTGAGTTTGCAGATTTATTAATTGCTATAAAAAGCTTCCACTCAGATATAATCAAATATGATTATTAATGAGCTCAATATAAAGATTTAAAAAGATTATTTATAAATAATTTCAATATATACAACATATTATTCAATAAGGATATGTTTATAGCAGTTTTATTATAATTAAAGTTCTCATTATTGTTAAGACTGAACGCTCAGATCAAAAATATATAAAATAATTTAAATTGTAAATATATATACATTAAGTAATTAATAAAGATATTCTTAAATAGAATATTTACCTGACGATTTTTAGATAAAAACATTATAGAATTTAAAGAATAATTTATTTAGCTGTTATTAAGCTTAATGTCTTGTTCAACAGTATTATTTATATTCTTATTGAAACCTATGCTATATTTGAGCATTACCTATCTTTATTATAAAGCTAATTTCAGATTTATTAAGCTGCTGATAAATCTGACTAAGATAATTCAGTTAATTCAATAAATTTCTAAAATTGTGGATTATAAGAGATATGGTGTTTATAACGTGTTACTTTTATTATATTATAATAGATATAAAGGTGAAAATAAATTTAATTATAGAAAGAAAACGAAGTGATATTATGCAGCAGATAGCTTTAGTTTAATATTATTATAAATAAAAAGTCTACTTATAGATCTTTTTAGACAGCCTCTTTTAAAAAAATCTTGGCTTATTTAATTATCATTAGCTTAGATCAATCTAGTTCAAAATCTATATAATTAGAGAATTTAAATAAGTGACTATAACTAAAAGTTGTATCTACAAAAAAAGATGCATTAAAATTTATAAAGGTATATTATCTGATTGAATAATTGATGCTAATTAGAATGACTAAATAAATAATTAGCTTAGCTTGCTTTAAATAAAAAAGATATTTTATAAGCGTATCTATATCTGCACTCAATATAATTATTTTATTATATATATCATCATATATATCTTCTTCAACCACTTGATGTTGGCTGCTTTTCATTTTAAAAGATATATATTAGAATAAATCTAGTATATAGCTGAGCATCAATTATAATAATAAATAAATTTTTCTAATTATATATCAACATGCAAGAGAAAACTTTATTTAATAATGTAATCCACAACCGAGCGAGCCACCCAACCGAGCGAGCCACCTCAGAACCCCTAAACCTTGCATCCATTGGATCATCATCAAACCCAATTTTCCATCCAATATGACATCAAAACAACCAGATTCAAC